>Ga0164241_10005149_pt1 | contig 12357 bp, 5 predicted proteins | sample OricomyardsoilBY_FD_108780 | JGI IMG/M metagenome (GOLD analysis project Ga0164241, IMG submission 108780) | Backyard soil microbial communities from Emeryville, California, USA - Original compost - Back yard soil (BY) | ecosystem: Environmental > Terrestrial > Soil > Unclassified | place: USA...
AGCTGGCGCTCGGTCGCACGGAGCGCGCCTACGCCGCCCTCGAGGCGCTGAAGACGCGCGCCGAAGGCGAAACGCGGCACGCCGCGGCCGTGAAGCTCGCGGCGCTGCTCGTGTCGCCGCTCGGTCGCCCGCTCGAGGCGCTCGAGACGCTCGCGCCCGTTTTGGAGGCGAATCCGGGCGATCTCGAGGCGCTGCGCATCGTGCACCGCACCTTCGACATTCCCGAGTGCCGCGCGCGCGCCTCGGCGATGCTCGAACGGCTCGCGCAGGTCTCCGACGATCGCGTGAGCCGCGCCGAGGTGATCGAGGCGTTGCTCGCCGTTTCGGCCGAAGCGCCCGAGCTCTCGCGCGCTCGGACGCGCTGGCTCACCCAACTTTTGAAAACCAAGCAGGACAAGCCGCAGGAAGCCCTGGCGCTCGCGCTGCAAGGCGCGGAGGCCGCTCCGGACGAAACCGACCTCTGGGAGGCCGCGCACGAGATCACGCGCAAGCTCGGCGATCCGGCGCCCGTCGCCGAGGCCTACGAGCGCGCGCTCGAACGCGTGCTGCCGCCGGCCGTCGCCGACGCGATGGGCCAACGGATGGTCGAGTACCTCGAGGAGTGGTTCGACGATCCCGATCGCATCCTGCGCGTGCTCGAGCGCGTCTTGGCGCTCGCTCCCGCCGCGGGGTGGGCCTTCGAGCGCCTGAAGCTCACGTTCAACGCCGCCGGGCGCTGGCAGGACCTGTTCGGGCTCTACGACCGTCGGCTCGCCGCCGGCGCCACGCCCGAGGAGGAAGCGAGCCTGCTGCGCGAAGCGGCCATGGCCGCCAAGGACTTCGCGGGCGACGCCGAACGCGCGCTCGGCTACCTCGAGCGGTTGAATCGCCTGGTGCCGGGCGACACGCGCGTCGAAACGACGCTCGAGCGCCTCTACGAGCGCCACGGCCGCACCCGTCCGCTCATCGATTTGCTCACGACCCGGCTCGCGTCGCCCGCCGTGCAGGAGCGTGGCGACTTGTCGGCGCGCGTCGCGGCGCTCTGGCTCGATCTCGGCGAGACGCCCCCCGCGTTCAGCCTCGCGCGCGACCTCTTGAAGCGCGCCGAGAACGACGTGGGCGCCGTGGCGCTGCTCGAGCGCATGCTCGCGATGCCGCCGGCTCGCACGCAGCACGCCGCCGAAGGGGAGCCGACCGTCCTCGAGAGCGCGGCGCGCCTGCTCGAACGCCGTTACCGCGCGCAAAAGAGCACGGTGGACGTCGTGCGCATGCTCGAAATCGAGGTCGATTCTTCGACCGACTGGAGCGAACGCGCGACGCTCTTGAGCGAGGTCGCCGAGCTCCGATTGAACGAGCTCGAAGACGCTCCGGGCGCCTTCGAAACGTTGATCGAGCTGGTCTCGATCGATCCGCGTCCCCAGCACCGCGCCCGCCTCGCCGAGCTCGCGGCGCGTCTGCCGGCCGAAGATCAACGCGCGGCCACGCTCGTCGAGATCGCGACGGGCCTCGAAGACGCGGCGCTCAAGGCCGACCTTTTGTGGGAGGCCGCCGGCGTTTGCGACGGCGCGCTCCAGGACGAAAGCCGTGCGGCCGAGCTCATGCGGCAGGTGATCGCGCTGCGCGACGCCGCGCCCGCGGCCGCGCTCGCCGCCGGGCGGCGACTCGCCGAGATCCTGCGGGCGCGCAACGAAAACCCGGAGCTCGTGGGCCTGCTCGAGATCTTGGCCGCGCTCGAGCCGGAGCTCGACGCGCGCCGTGCCGCGCTCGGTGAAGCGGCCGAACGCGCGCTCGACGCCCTCAACGATCCGGCGCGCGCCATTCGCGATTATCGCGCCCGCCTGGCGCTCGACGACGAGGACCTGACGGCCCTCGACGGACTCGTGCGCGCGCTCGAGGCCGCCGAACGTTGGGACGAGCTCGTCGTCGCGCTCGAGTCGCGCGCGGCCATCGCGAAGGGTGACGCGGCGCGCGCCGACCGCGTGCGCATTGCCGGCATTCAGACGACGGTGAAGCGCGATCTGCCGGCGGCCGTGGCGGCGTGGCGCCGCGTGCGCGAGCTCCACGGCGCCGATCAAGAGAGCTTCGAGCACCTGGCGGCGCTGCTCACCGAGCTCACCGAGTTTGCGGCGCTCGCCGAGCTCATCGTCGGCGAGATCAAGCGCGAGCGGACCGTCGAGCGCCAAGCCGAGCTCGAGCGGCGCCTCGGCAACCTCTACGAAGAGCGCACCGGGCAGCCGCTCGACGCGCTCGAAGCGTACGCACGCGCGCTCGATTGGGCCGCCGCCACGCGTGTCGCCGCCACGCGGCGCGGGCAGGCAGAGCTCGACATCGCGACCGCCGAGCGGCTCTTCACGTTGTCGCTCGCCGCCTGGAAGGGTGGGGACGCTGCCGTGCAGGAAACGGTCACGTGGGCCATCGGCGAGCACGGTCGCCGCCTGCTCGAGGCGGGGCGTGACGGGGAGGCCGTGGAACGCCTCCTGGCGGCGGCGGCGCTGCCGTTCGAGCTTCCGTACCGGCGTGAGCTCCGGCGCGAGGCCGCCTGCCTGGTCTCCGATCGCTTGTTCGACGGCGAACGCGCCATCGCGCTCTTCGACGAGCTCGTCGACGAAGAGCCGGGCGACGAGGTCGCGCTCGCGAGCGTCACGCGCCTCTCGGTCTTGCTGGAAGAGCGCGGCCGTCACGCCGAGCTTTGCGACCTCTGGGAAGCGCAAGGCAAGGCGCGCGCCGAGCGTCACGACGAGGGCGGCGCCGCGGCGCTTTACACGCGGGCCGCCGCCATCGCCGAGGGCGAGCTCGGTGACGCCGAGCGGGCCCTCGCGGACTACACGAAGGGCGCGGATTTCGGCGGCGAAGCCGCGCTCGAGGCGCTCGCGCGCATCTACGACGCTGCGGGCGACGCGACGAGCACGGCCGCGGTGCTCGAGCGGCTCTGCGCTTTGTCGTCGGCCGAGACGCTCGGCGAGCGGACCCTCCGCCTCGCGGCGGCGTACACGACGCTCGGCGATCAGAAGCTCGCGCGCGAGTCGCTCGAACGGTCCCTCGCGACGGCGCTCGAGACGACGGCCGTCCGCAAGCGGCTCGGCGAGCTTTACCGCGAAGCGCGCGATTTCGGCGCGCTCGCCGCACTGCTCGAAGAGGAAGCGCGCCGGGCCGTCGAGGCACCCGCGCGGCTCGCTTACCTCAAAGAAGCCGCCGCGCTGCACGTCGGCGAGCGGCGCGATCCGACCGCGGCCATCCCGCTCTTCGAGCAAGCCGTGGAGCTCGACCAGGACGACGCACAGCTCCGGGTTTCGCTCGCGCTCGCCTTGCATGCGTCGAGCCGGCACGACGACGCGGCCCGCGTGCTGCGCGAGCAAATTCAGCGCTACGGCGCGCGCCGCCCGAAGGACCGCGCGCAGGTGCACTTCGAGCTCGCGCGCGTGCTGCTCGCCTCGGCGCACGAGCCCGAGGCGCTCACGGAGCTCGACGCCGCCTCGCGCATCGATCCGACGCACCCCGGCATTACCCAGCTCACCGCGAGCGTCGCGTTCCGGCAGGGCGAGCTCGACCGCGCCGAGCGCATGTACCGCGCGCTCTTGCTCACCGCGGGCAAGGACGAGCACGGGCCGGGTCGCACCGAAGCGCTCGTGGCGCTCGGCGAAATCGCGGCGCGGCGCGGCGACGAGCACCGCGCGTCGGAATTTTTGGAGTCCGCCTTCGAGTCCGCGCTCGAGAGCGAACGCGAAGCGGATCTGTTGGAGACGGCGCTGCGAGCCGCGGGACGCCCCAAGGACATCGCGCGGCTCTTGGAGCTGCGACTGGGCCGTAAGCTCGCCCCGGAGCGCGCGGCGCGTGCGCTCGCGGAGCTCACGACGCTCAAACAGGAGGCGGGCGAGCAGCTCCTCACCCAGCAGCTGCTCGGGCGCGCGCGCGGCATCATGACCGAGCTCGAGCGCGCGCAGTCGCTCGACGACGGCGCCTGGGCGGCCCTCGGTCGCGTGTTCGAGACGCTCGGCGACGCCGACGCGGTCGCGGAGGTGCTCGAGCAGCGCGTCGCGCTCACGGCTCGCTCGAGCCGGCCGCCCGCGGACGCCGAGCTCTTTTATCGGCTCGCGGGGGCGCGTCTGGCCGATCCCGCCACGCGCGCGCAGGGCATCAGCTTGCTCGAACGCGCGGTGGATCTGCGCTTCGACGCCGTGGAAGCCGAACGCCTGCTCGGGCTCGATCTCGGGGACGCCGAGGACGATCCGAAGCTCGGCGCCTTGCGCGAGCGCGTCGCGCGCGCGAGCGGCGATCAGGCCGCGCTGCTCAGGGCCCTCGTGCAGCGCGTGAAGTTGCCGGACGCTTCGATCGCGCTCGTGCGCGAAGCGGTCGATATCGCGCGGGAGCTCGGCAACGGCTCCGCCCTGCGCGCCGTGCTGACGGCAGCGCTCGAAAACCCGTTGATCGAGATGTCGGGCGCCGAGCGCAGCTGGGTCCGGCTCCAGCTCTCCGAGGTGCTCGAGGCCGCGGGCGACTTCGACGCCTCGCTCGCGCTCGCCGAAGCGGCCGCGGGCGACGCGCCACCCGGCGAAGCACGCGCGCTCTTGCTCACGACGGCGGGCCGCGCCGAAGCGGGCGGCGACGAAGCGCGCGCGGCGCGGCTCTACGCTCAGGTGCTCGCCGAAGAGCCGGCGGAGCCCGTGGCGCTACCGCGTCTGCTCGCGCTCTACTCGCGGCTCGGGAAGAAGAAGGAGTGGCTCGCGCTCGTCGAGCAGGCGATCGGTGTCGTGGAAACCGTCGCCGAGCGCTCGGCGCTCAGGCTCGAGCAGGCGCGCGTGCTCATGGATCGCAAGAACGGCGGCGACCGCGCCATCGAGGTGCTGCGCGACCTCTTGCTCGACGAACCGGGCCAGCCGGAAGGCCTTGCGCTGCTCGCCGATCTGTTCGAGCGCTCGAAGCGCTTCACCGAGCTCTCCGAGCTCTTGTCGAGCGAGGTGGACGCGGCCGTCGAGCGGCAGGATTGGGCGCACGTGCGCGCGGTGTCGGTGCGGCTCATCGCGGCGTTCGAGCACGCGAAGCGCGTGCCCGACGCGATCGAAGCGTGTCTGCGCGCCCTCGACGTCGCGCCCGGTGACCCGGAGCTCTCCGCGACGCTCCTCGGCCTCGCGGAACGGACGGGCGACCCCGAGCGCATCGGCGACGCGCTCGAACGGTTGCTCGCTTTCGAGCGCGGGCCGAACGCGGCGGAGCTCGGCCGGCGGCTCGTGCAAATTCGCGAGGAGCAGGGCGACGAGGCCGCCGTCGAGCGCGCGCTCGAGCTGGCCTGCGTGGCGAGCCCCGAGGACCCGGCCTTGCTCGAAGGCCTGATCGGCAAGCTCGAAGCGCGCGGCGAGAGCGCCCGCGCCGCCCGTCTCATCGCGGCGGCGCTCGCGACGAACCCGGGCAACACCGAGCTCCTCGCTCGGCTCGCCGAAGCGAGCGCTGCGGCGGGCGATCACGAGCAGGCGCTCGAAGCGCTGAACGGCTTGCTCGAAGCGACGCCCGACGACGTTTCACGCCTGCGCCAGCGCGCGGCCATGCTCGCGGAGCTCGGGCGAGAGCTCGCCGGTCTCGGCGATCTCGAACGCGCCTACGGGCTCGATCCGACCGTGCGGGCGGAGTTCGTCGCGGCGCTCGAGCAGGCAGCCGCGCGCGCCGAACCGCCCGAGGACGGCGTACTGGCACTCAAGCTCGTCGACGTGCTCGAAGCGAGCGGTGAGCTCGAAAACGCGCGCGCCCGTCTCGCGGATTTCCTCGCGCACAAGCCGGACGATCTCGCGGGCTTCCGTCGCCTCGCCACGCTCGATCAGCGCCTGGGCAACGCCGAAGAGGCGCTCATCACGCTCGAGCGGCTCGCGGAGCTCGAAACGGGGCAAGGGCTCGTGGAGGTCGCGCTAGCGCTCGCTGACGCCGCCGAAAAGGCGGAACGCATCGACGCGGCGCGTGGCCCGCTCGAGCGCGCGCTCGAGGTCGATCCCGAGCACCCGGGCCTGCGCGCGCGGCTCGAGACGCTCTACTCGGCGAGCGGCGCGTGGCGTGAGCTCGGCGAGCTCCTCCTGCAGCAAGCCGCCGTCGCGGCGGACGAAACCGCTCGTTTGGCGCTCGTCTTGCGCGCCGCCGAGGCGCTGCTCCAGCCGGGCGGCGACGCCGAAACGGCCGTGCGCGTGCTCGAGGTTGCCCGCCAGGACTCGTCGGGCAGCATCGAGGCCGCGGCCCTGCTCGCCCGCTCGTACGCCGCGCTCGGCACGCCCAGCAAGGGGCTCGAGGTGCTGACGAGCGTCGCCCAGGCGAACCGCGGCCGCCGCACCAAGGCGCTCTCGGCCGTGTACGAGCAAATTGCAGCCATTCACCTCGAGGAAGGCATGCTCACCGACGCCCAGGACGCGCTCGCGAAGGCGTTCGAGGCCGATTCGAAGAACGCGCGGCTCGCGCTCGATCTCGGTCGGCTCGCGGTCGAGCTCGAGGACTGGGAGGCCTCGCAGCGCGCCTTCCGCGCCGTCACGATCATGCGGCCGCCCGGACCGGAGGGCGGAGGTGCGCTGCCGGAGGAAAAGGCCGACGCCAACTATTACCTGGCCGTCATCGCGCTGAAGCAGGGCGATGCGCGCAAGGCGAAGGTGCTCGTCTCGAAGGCCCTCGCCGACAGCGAGCATCACGAAGGCGCGCGGGCGTTTTTGGCGGAGCTCGAGCAGAAGTAACGGGCGGCGCGTCTCGCACGCGGCGGCCGGAGGCCGCCACAAACACCAAAATCCCTGCTAATCTCCCCGCCCCCCGATGGTCCAACGCAAAAAAACTCTCACCAAGCGCGAGCGCAAGGCGCAAGACCCCGGTGCCCACCAGCACGAGCACCGGCACATCCACTGCATCGCGTGCGGTCGCCACCTCGATCCGGAAGAGTTCGACGCGAGCCCCGCGACTGCCTTCGTCATCACGTGCCAGCACGGCTCGCAGTTCCCGGCCTGCGCCGCCTGCGAAGTGGAAGCGCGCGCACGCGTCGCCGAGCACGACCGCACGGGCCAGCCGCCGCAGATGGCGAACGCCTGGCACTGATCGAGACGGGTTACGCACGCGGCCGAATCGCGGCCGCGTGACGGCTACTCGATCTCTTCTTCCTCTTCCTCTTCCTGGATCGGCTTCTTGGAGCTCGCCTTGGGCTTCGGAGCCGGTGCCGCTGCCTTGGGCTTCGGCTCGGCCTTCGCCTTGGGGGCGGGCTTCTCTTCGGGCTCCTCGGACTCCTCGGACTCCTCGGCGTCGTCGCTCTTCGACTCGGCGGCGTCGTCGTCCGCCTCGTCGGGCTTCGCTTCGGCGGTGACGGCGCCGCCCGCAGCGGAACCGGCGAAATCCAGGTTGAAGACGGCGCCGATCCAGCCCGACAGGTACGTGTCCGTGGCGCCGCCGGCGACGACGCGCTGATTCTCGGCGACGGGCACGTTGTTGAAGTCGAAGCCGTAGCGCACCAGATCGAAGCCGATCGTCGGCGTGAGCCAGGGCAGGACTTGCCAGCCGAGCTGCGCGCCCATGTCGATGCCGCTGCCCATGGCGCCGGGGAACCAGACGGCGCCCTTGTCGAGCTCTTTCATCGACGTGAGGAAGCGGGGCGCCACGTGCGCTCCCACCATCAGCTTCGAGACGTAGAAGCGGGCGTCGAGCCCGAAGCGAAGGTAGTGGTAGTGCACGTCGGGCACGAGCGCGTACGGCTTATTGGGCCATTGCGCGGGGTCCTCGTCGCCGGTCAGTACGAACGACTGGTTGCCGTACATGCCGAAGATCCCAAGCTCGTTGCGCCCGAAGGGCACGCGACCGCGCAGGCCAAGCTGGTACTCGTACGCGTGCGTCTGGAGCTCCGTGACGACGGTTTGTCCGGCCATCGCCGTCGGCTGCTCGTAGCTCGTCGTGGTCGCGAGGCCGTACTCGTAGCGGCCCGTGATCCCGATGTTCGAGAACGGGCCGTTGCTCCAAAGCGCGCCGGGGTAAATCGTGCCGGCGACCCAAATGGTCGGGGCGAGCGGCAAATTGTACGGAATGAGATTCGAGGTCGCCTGCCCCGTGTACTTGAAGTTCCGGTTGTAGAGCCGCAAGCCGACGCCGAGCTCGATCGGCCGTAGGCCGCGGACGCTCTCTTCGCTTTCTTCCGCCGCGGGCGCGGGCGACTCCTCGTCGCTGCTCGCGGGCTCGGACTCGGAGTCGGACTCGGCGTCATCGACCGGGGCTTCTTCCTCCTCGGATTTTTCGGCGGCCTTGGGAGCAGGCGCTGCAGCCTTGGCAGCGGGCGCGGCGGCGGCGGCGGCGCCTTTTCCTCCGCGGCTCGTGTGCGCGCGCTCGAGGGGATCGGCGATCGCGATCTCGACCTCGTTGTCGATCGCTTTGAAGAGCTTCGGGGAGCTGCCGCCCTTCACCTGGATGGAGTCGATGCGCGCGCCGTTCGCTCCATAAACCGTGAGGGTGAGGTTCGGGGCCTTCGACACGGTGCCGAACACGATGGCTTCGGCCTGGATGCCGCGTGCCGTCTGCTGGATCGTCGCCTGCGACGCGCCTGACTTCACGTCCTCGATGTCCGTGACCTCGTAACTGCCGGAGTCGCGCAAGATCTTCAGCACCTTGCTGCGGACCTTGGCGGAGTGAGGTCCTGAGAACGCGCCGATGCCGATCGGCTGCTTCGCGGTCTTGGAGGCGGGGGGTTTGGCTTGCGCGGTGAGCGGCGTGCCGACGGTGCCCGCGAGGGCGAGGGCAGTCAGGCAGAGACCGAGCGCGCTTCGAAGAGCGGAGCGTGAGAGCAAGGGATCCTTCACGAGTCTAGAGCAGCGCAGCCGCCGAGCGTATCACTCCAGTTCAGGCACATTGGAAGGAAAATCGGGCGGGGGTTGCGAGCGGCGCAGGGCGCTTTCCACGTGAATTCTTTCTCACCCCGCACTGCGCAGTGGCCCGAAGCCGGTGATCCGTTTCGAGCGCGCGCTTCCGGACGGCCACCCGGGACCGTTGCTCGAGCACGCTCATTCGTTTCCAAGTTGCGGATGCTCAAGGTATAATTTTCTTTACGCGCGTTCGGGGCTCGCGGTCGCGTGGCGCGTGAGCGTTTCGCCGCAGCGCCCGTCAGAGATCGGCGATGGCCTGCACGATGGCGTCGATACAGGCCATGTTCGCAGCGAGCTCCGCCGTGTAGCCGTTCGGCGAAGGCATGGGGTCGCCGCATTGCGTCGCCGTCTCGTGCACCTTGGCGGTGAGCCAGCTCGAAGCGGGAGCGCTGGAGCTCACGAGCAGGACGTCGTTGGGGCACGTCGCCGGCACGCACTCCTTCAGCGGATCGTTGGGGCAGGCGATGCCGGCGTGCTTGGCGGGAACGTCCTTCGTCTCGCTCGCGATTTTGGCGAACGTCAGCGGCAGGTTGGCCGCGGTAACCGGCCCGCTATGACAGCCGCTCTTGGCGCAGTCCCGGGCGAGGACCTGCTCGGGATCGAGCGAGCCACAGTCGATCTTCGCCTTGTCGAGCACGAGACTCACGGGCGCGCCCGCCGTACCGCTGCCGCCGCTCGACCCGCCCATGCCGCCGCTGGTGCCGGGGCTGATGGTCGAGAACCGTCCGGCCCACGCTTCGGGTGCTCGAGCTCGGCACCGTTGGGACATCCGGCTTGCGTCCCGCCGAGCGCGATACCCAGCACGGGGAGCAGCACGCGCGAGCGTCTGACATCGACTTCGCCGGCTGACCGTTTTCGGCTGGGGCCCCGCAGCATGGCACCTCAGTGCGCCCTGGGCGTCACTTCAGCGCAGCGATGGCGCGGACGACGGCTTCGACGCAGGCGACCTTGTCAGGGGTTGCCGTGGCGTAGGTCTCGTCAGGCATCGTGTCGCCGCAGTCGTTGTGCATGCCGTGAATCTTCTTGAGCATCCAGCTCTCGTCAGGGGCCGCGGAATTCACGAGCAGAGCAGACCCCGGCGCAGGGCACGTTGCAGGGACGCATTCCATATAGGGTTCGGTCGGCAAGCTGCATTGGATGCCGGCGTGCGCGGCAGCCACGTTCTTGGTGTTGTTCGCGATGTTGGCGACGCTGAGGTCGAGATCCCCGGCCGCGAGCGTGCCCTTGTGACAGCCGCCCTTCGCGCAATCAGTGGTGATCAGCGAGGCTGCGTCCAAGCCGCCGGGGCAGGTGACGGTGGCGAAATCGAGCACCCAGTTGGTCGGCATGCTGCCCGTGCCCCCCGTGGTGCTGCCGCCCGTGCCCGTGCCGCCCGTCGCCACCGGCGCGCCGCCCGTGTTGTTGCCGAAACGGCCGGCCCAGGCGTCGGCGTTTTCGAGCTCGGCGCCGCCGGGGCAACCGGACTGCGTCACGATGAGCGAGATACCAAGACCCAGAAAGAGCAGTGCCGAGGGGACAGTGGTGGGGCGCGGGAGTCGGTGCATTGGCAGTTAGTATTCCTGCTCCGGGCCGCTCGCGCGACCTCGAAGCCAGTTGAAGGGGGCTTTCATGACGAGCTTGCTGCTATTTTACAGCAGTGGGTGCGAAGCGTTGCGCTGCGAGGCAAGGCTGAACGGCCGGCATCCATTCCCGTGCGTTTCAAAGTTGCACGGGCGAGGAGCGTCCTGTCGTGTTTCGCGGCTGACGTGCACGCGCTCATTTCAGAGTTGCAATGACCGTGGGCGAAACGCGGACCGACCAAGCTCACTGACTACGTACGTACCCCTCGCCGCAGTTTCACGCTCAAATCGTTCGCAGAAAAACCGTTTTCGCGGTGCGTCGATCGACCTTCCCCGCCGGCGTGAGGGGTAGCTCTGCCACGAGCTCGACGCGCCGCGGGCGCTGGTGCGGGGCGAGGTTCGTGAGCGCAGCCGTGAGCTCGCGCGCCGAGCGAGGCCCGTCGGGCTGCGTGACGACGAGGGCCGTCACGATTTCTCCGAACGTCGCGTCCGGGCAACCGAAGACGCACGCGAGACGAACGCCGGGCACGGCCAGTAACGCGGCCTCCACCTCCGCCGGGTCGACGTTCTCGCCCCCCGTGATGATGACGTCCGTCGTGCGCCCGCTCACGGTGAGCTCGCCCCGCGCGTCGAAAACCCCGCGATCGGAGGTCGTGAACCAGGCGTCTCGCGGGCGGGCGGGTGCGTCGCCGAGATACCCGCTGAAGAGGGTCGGCCCGCGCACGTGGATGACGCCGTCCGTGATGCGGAGCTCGACGCCCGGAATCGTCACCCCGGAGTGTAATAGCTCGGCGGGGGGCGGGTTCATGTCCAGCCGGTCGCCGTAACGGCCCAAGGCCGCGGCGGCGCACGTTTCCGTCATGCCGTACGTCGGGATGACCGGGATCCCGGCGGCCCGCGCGCGCACCACGAGGTCGCGCGGGATCGGCGCGCCACCGAGCAGCACGAGACGGAGCGACGGCGGCGGACGCCAAGCGAGTGGCGGCTCGAGCAAGCGCGCGAGCAGCGTGGGGACGAGCGACACGAGCGTGACCCGCTGCCGTTCGATGACGCGGGTCAGCACGTCGAGCTCGGCGAGCAGCGAGCGTTCGGGCGCGAAGAGCACGAGCGCCCGCCGCTCCGTGAGCGCGCGGACGAGGATGCTGAGCCCGCCGATGTGGGCGAGCGGGAGCGCGAGCAGCCAGCGATCGTCCTCGACGCCGAGGTGCTGCGCGAGCCCCGACGCCGCCGCCAAGAGCGCGCGGTGGCTGAGACGGGCGATGCGCGGCTCGCCCGTGCTGCCCGAGGTGGCGACGAGCGCCGCAATGCGCTCCGGATCGAAGACGGGGACAGCAGGCGACGGCGCTCGCGACGGTTCTTCCGTGGCACGCGGCGTCGAGCAAGGCGTGTTTTCTGCTGACTCCGGCGCCATGGCCGCCCCGGCGCGCTCGCGGAGCGCCGCGTGTTCGCGCTCACTCGAACGCGCGTGCAGGAGCAAGGCGGGCGTCCCCGTGGCGAAGAGCGCCAGCAGCGTTTCGACCGTGCGGAGCGTCGACCGCGCGACGACCGCGACGGGCCGCTCCCCGCGTGCGTCGAGCACTCCCGCCTCCTCGAGCTCGCGCACCCGCTGGGCCACCCGCCCTGCGAGCTCCGCGTACGTGAGCTCGTGGTCGCGCTCGATCACGGCGACGCGCGTCGGCTCAGCCCGCGCGGCGTCGAAGATCGACAGCGTCACGCCAGCGTCGCTCCGCCCACCCGAGCTCGGGCCGTCATGCCTGCTCCGTCGCGTCGACCTGCGTCCCCGCGAGCGCCTCCTCCAGGCTGAGGCCGAACCCGGCGGCTTCCCAGCGCACGAGGTGCGCGCTGCCCGCGGGCAAGGCGGGCGGCGGCGGGCCTTCGGCGACCCTTCCATAAGCGCCGAGGCCGTGCGCCGGACCTTCGGGGAGCGCGAGCGCGAGCGTCGCGGCTGCCATGAACCCGACCGGGCC
>Ga0164241_10005150_pt1 | contig 12352 bp, 12 predicted proteins | sample OricomyardsoilBY_FD_108780 | JGI IMG/M metagenome (GOLD analysis project Ga0164241, IMG submission 108780) | Backyard soil microbial communities from Emeryville, California, USA - Original compost - Back yard soil (BY) | ecosystem: Environmental > Terrestrial > Soil > Unclassified | place: USA...
ACACGGCTCGGTGAATCGAGCCCTCCAGGCCTTCCCCCAGACGCAACATCAGCTTCGTGTTGCTGTCGTAGAAGCGCTGAACATCCTGCGCCTGGTAGCTCGCCATCACCATTTTCCGCGTCTGACGTCGCGTTCCGATCAGAAACAGCGGCGCCTGCGTGCATCGCCATAGCACGAGTTGCCGAGTTCTTGCCGCTGTGACACGACTCGTGGATGGTCCGCTACCCCCTCCCGGCCCTGGGCCTGCGTGCCGCGTGCGCTCGGGTGCCCTCGGGCCTTCTCTGGGCCCTGGTTGCTCTCGCGTGCGGAGGCAAGGCGGAGTCGGGGCTACCGGAGCAGAGCACGGGAGGCCTGGTGCCTCCCGGCGCTAGCCAGGGGCGTCCCTTGCCCGCCGGCGCGAGCGACGGCCGCATGTCCCCAACGCCGGAGACCTGCGCCGACAATCCGCTGCTCAATAATTGTCGCGACCCTGGAGACCGAGCACCGCCGACGGCGAGTACCGGTGAGCGGCCTCGGCCAGCGTCGCGGCCGCCGTCGTCTGGGCCGCTACCGTCGGAGGGGCCTCCGTCGATACCGCTGCCGGTGACTCAGCCCGCGCCCATTGCCGAGCTCTCCGATCCGAACTCCACGCCGCTGGAGCGGGCTTCGGCTGTGCTCGACACGCGCTGCGGCAGCTGCCACGGCCAGCCGAACGCCAACGTGTGTGGGACTTGCGACGGTTGGTACGACATCGGCAACATTGGGCTGATGATCCAGACCGACAGGATCGAGGCCTGCCGCTGGACGGACTCTCGCGTCTTCCGCCGTGTGCTCGATCGCACCATGCCGCCCGAGGATTCTGGCTTGCCTGCGCCGACAACGGAGGAGTTCGAGGTCGTCCGTGACTTCGTCAACGGCATCTGCGGCAGTCTGACCAACGGCGGCCCAGAGGACAGCGAACGCGTGGCCACAGAGAACCTGCTGCGCGAGGACTGCAGCTCGTGCCACGGTCCAGCCGCCCCAGACGGGGGCCCGGCGGGTCCCAACTTCATCGACGGTGAAAACGACATCGCCGAGTTGATCAGCAGCGAGCTCATCCTGCCCTGTGACGCGCCGGCCTCCCCCCTCGTGCAGCGCTTGCGAGACGGCAGCATGCCGCCGCCCGACTCGCTGGGGCCGCGGCCGACGGAGGCCGAGATCGCCGCCGTGGCGGCGTTCGTCGATCGTCCCTGCAGGGTGCGCTGACGCGCGGCCGAGCCCGGTCACCGACAGCGGTCAGCGAAACGGCGACAGGCGGTCCATCGGGATGCCGAGGTCCCGCAGCTTCTGGCCGATCACGACCCGGATCGGCCGGATGCGCGCGGTCTCGAACTCTTCCCAGTAGTAGAGCAGGATGGCGCGGTAGCAGACGAGCTTCTCCCGCGGCGTCATCGCCGAGGCTTGCACCAGCTCGTGCAGCACGGAGACAAACTGCTCCGGCTGCGGGTTGACCGGCGGCTGTCCCGGGGGCTGCAGTAGCTTGAGCACGCCCTTGCGCGTGGCCCGCGGGATGCCCCGATTGGCCAGGCACTCGGGCACGTGAACGTACGGACCGAGCAAGCTCAGCTCTGCTGCCAACATCTGATCGCCGTTCAGGATCGGACGCAGCCCGTGCGTGCGTTCGAGCACGCGGCGCCGGTGCATCGAATACATCGGATCGAAGCAGCGATAGTCCTGCTCCATCAGCCACAGGCAGCGCTCGAAGCGTTCGTGCGCCAGCGGGGAGTCGACGCGCGGGCCCTGATACTCCAGGTAGTGCTTCTGCCCCTGGTCGCTCCAGTGCGCCTGGTAGGTGGTGACGCCGATGGCCTCGGGATGCTGATCGAGCAGCGCCACGCACTTTTCCGCGTAGCTCGGCTCCAGCCAGTCATCGGCGCCGATCCAACGGAAGTACTCGCAGCTGGACAACGAAAACGCGCGGTTGAAGTTCGCGACGATGCCGGCGTTCGACGCTTGCGGGAAGAACTGGATGCGAGCGTCGCTCTCTGCGCGCTCCGCCACGACGCGGGCGGTGTCATCCGTCGAGTGATTGTCGGAGATGACGAGCTCCCAATCCCGAAAGGTCTGCTTCTGGAGCGAGTCGATGACTCGACCGATCGAGCGCTGCCCGTTGAACACGGGCAGGCCGAAGCTGAGCTTGGGTTTGCGCTGCCGCCCCGACGCCTGCTCGCGATCTGCCGCGCGCTCCTCGCTCGGGTCGTGCGCCGTGCCGGCGCCATTCGTGCTCATGAACTCTGCGTCCAGCGCAGATCGTCGCCGAGCCGCCCCGCTTCGATGTGCTGGGCGATGGTCTTGATGCGCAGGTACTTGCCGCCCTCGAGATCGTCCTTGGTGAGCTTCATCTTCTTGTACGCGTCGATCAGCTCCGTCACGCCACGCTCCACGGTCCAGGTCATTTTCAGATCGGGCAGCGCTTTGACGATCTTGTCGAAGGTGACGCGATAGCAGCGTGGGTCGGGCCCGGCGTCGGCGGAGAACTCGATCTTGCTGCCCGGCACCTGGCTCTGCACGATGTCGGCTACCTGCTTGATCCGGTAATTTTCCCCGGGGTGGCCCACGTTGAACGCCTGGTTGTAGACCGCGGCGCGCGGCGCAGTGAGCGTCGCCAAAAAGGCGTTGGACATGTCGATCACGTGCAGCAGCGGCCGCCAGGGGCTGCCGTCGCTCTTCATGAATACTTTGCCGGTGGTGAGCGCCCAACCCGTCAGGTTGTTCACCACCAGATCGCCTCGCAGGCGGGGGGAGGCGCCGTACACGGTGGCGTTGCGCATGAACACCGGGCAGAACTTGGCGTCTGCGAGCGCGCCCAGATCCCGCTCCACCATCACCTTGCTCTTGGCGTAGGGGGTGACGGGGCTAAAGCTGGCGCTCTCGTCGAGCACGTCATCCGGGCTGGCGGCGCCGTACACGCTGCAGGAGGACGAGTAGATGAAGCGCTCGACCCCAGCGGCCTTGGCCAACTCGGCAAGCTTCATCGACGCGCGGTGGTTGATGTCGTAGGTCGACTCTGGATTCAGGTTGCCGAGCGGATCGTTGGACACCGCGGCCAGATGCACCACGGCCTCGAAGCCCGAAAGGTGCGCCGGCGTCAAATCGCGGATGTCCGCGCGGATCACCTTCATTGCGGGCTTGTACGCGCCGAAATCGCAGCCGTCGAAGTACTGGTTGTCGTAGCCGACCACCTCGTGACCCGCCGCCTGCAGGATGGGAGCCATCACCGCTCCCACGTAACCGTCATGTCCTGTCATCAAAACGCGCATTATCGCCGCCTCATCCTTCTGGTGTCCCGAGAGTCAGATCTGTGAAACCGTCATCGCGGTGCGCCGTCGGCACCGACCGCCGCCAAAAGCTCTTGCCGCTCGAGGAGCAACGCCGCCTCGCGGATCACCGCGAAGGGTAAGCTGGAGCGCTGGGCGATCTGCAGCAGATCGTTCTGTCCGTCGCTGAGCGCCAGCACCCAGAACAGCGCCAGCTGGGTATCGGCGATGTCCGTACCCCCGAGCGCCCGATACACGCCTCGCTTGCCGAGCTGCGGTTCGCCAAAGGGCCTCAAATTCTGGAAGCGCCGATTGTCGTTCAACATGCCGACCGCGCTGAGGCACAGCTCGAGCGACTCCTCCAGCCGCGCCGCGGACACGAAGCTGAGGTTGTCCGCCGAGGTATGGTACTCGGGGAATTTGCCGTGCTGGCCGCGCATCAAAGAACCCACCGGCAGCCCGAAGCCCGGCGAGTTGAACTGCCGCTCATCGTACCCGTAGGGGAAGTAGTCGATGACTTGCGACGGCAACTTCGATGCCTCGAGCGCGTACGCCAGCACTCGATCGACGTCGCGGCTTCCGTGCAAGGTGCGCTTGTAGGTAAACGGGTTGTCATCCCCGAGGCACACCAGCGACAGGCCATGTTTGATCGACGCCGCACGCTCCCGGTTCTGCGACAGCCAGGCGATCGAGCCGATCGTCCCTGGAATGAACAGCACTCGTAGCGTGTAGCGTTGCGGTTGCTTCTGCAGCTCTCGCAAGAGGAAGGTGGCGACGCTGATGCCGCTCAGGTTGTCGTTGCACAAGGACGGGTGGCAGATGTGCGCCGTGAGCACGATCTCGTCGCTCGAGGTTCCGGGGATCACGCTTTCGGCGTAGGTGAGGTGACCGGGCTCGAGCGTGGAGTCGATGCAGATCTCGTATTCGGCGTCGGTCAACGCCTCGCGCTGGCGCTGCGATAGGCAAAAGCCCCAGCGCTCCGCGTAATACGAGGTGCGGTACGGCACCCAATCGGGGTGCTCCGGCAACGAGTGCAGGTGCGGCTCGAGCTCTGCCCGGCTGATGCGACGCCGGGGCACCGGCGTGCTGTAGTTGAGCACGTGCAGGTTCGAGCTCGCGAAATCGAGCACCCGCTCCCCGTTCAACTTCTGGATCCAGCCGCCCTTGATGTTCCACTCCTTCGGCACCGTCCAGTCCAGCACGTCCGCGCCCGTGGGCAGTTCCGTGAGCGACAGCGGCACTTGCCGGCCGAGGATCTCGAGCGTCTGCCGGACGCCGTCGCCGGTGATGCTGCGGCAGATCGGGTAGAGCTCCCGCACCAAGGCATACATTGCCTCCCCTCGAGGCGTCGCCGCGCGTGCTGGCGGAGGCACTGCGGGCTGAACCGTGGGTTCGACGCTGGGTTCCACGGCGGATTCCACGGCGGCGCGAGGGCGCGAAACAGGCTTGCTAGGCACGGGCTTCAGGGACATCCGGGTAAGGGTTGGCTCGGACTGGCAGTGTGCTCAGTCATCTTCACCTTCGGGATGCCAGTCGGGGTAATTACGGTCGCGCTGGGAGATCACCCGAGGGGCTTCCGGCCACTCGACGCCGATTCCCGGGTCGTCATAGCGCAGGCCGAGCCCGGCGCCCGGCACGTAAAACTCGCTCATCTGGTAGTGGATTTCGCTGTGGGGCGTCAGCGTCAAAAAACCGTGCGCGAAGCCCTTGGGAATGTAGAGCATACGGTGGTTCTGGGCGCTGAGCTCGATGCCTAGCCACTGGCCGAGCGTGGGCGAGCCCTGCCGCAGGTCCACGATCACATCGTAGATGCTGCCCACCTGACAGCGCACCAGCTTGGCTTCCTCGTGTGCGATACGGTTATAGTGCAGGCCGCGCAGCGTGCCCTTGTCCCGGTTGTAGGACACGTTGCACTGCGGGTAGTGCGCGATGAGCCCATGCTCGGAGAACTCGCGCTGGCAGAAGGTGCGCGCGAAATAGCCCCGGGCATCCTGGTTGAGCTCGAGGTCGACGGTGTATGCACCGAGCAGACGGGTCTCGGAGAAAATCACACGGCACTCACTCTCGTCAAATGTCGGACGTACTGCAAATTAGGTGGCCCGGGATACTGCTCTCGGGCCAGGATAATTGCCTCGAGAGGTGAGGACTATGACCGGACAGAATACCGAGAGCCAGCCCGATAACCGAGCCGCGGCCTCCACTTGCCGTTTTTGTGGGGCAGGCCTGAGTACGAGCTTCGTGGACCTGGGTAGCTCGCCGCTGTGCCAGAAGCATGTCCCCCTGGCCAAGGCCCAAGAGGCCGAGCCCTTTTTCCCGCTGCATGCCTTCGTGTGCAGCAAGTGCTGGCTGGTGCAGCTGGACGAGTTCGTGGTCCCCTCCGAGATTTTCGGGGACGGGGAGTACGCCTACTTCGCTTCCTTCTCGGACTCCTGGCTGGCTCACGCCAAGCGCTACGTGGAGACGGTGAGCCAGCGCTTCAGCCTGGGCAAGAACAGTTTCGTCATCGAAATTGCCAGCAACGACGGCTACTTATTGCAGAACTTCGTTCAGCAGGGCGTGCCGGTCCTGGGCATTGAACCGGCGGGCAACACCGCTGCGGCCGCCCTCGAGAAGGGCGTGGAGAGCCGGGTCTGCTTCTTTGGCTCCGAGACCGCGCGCCAGCTGGTGAGCGAAGGCAAGCGGCCCGATCTGTTGCTCGGCAACAACGTGCTCGCCCACGTGCCGGACGTGAACGACTTCGTCGCCGGGATGAAGCTGCTCTTGAAGGAGACGGGCGTCATCACCATGGAGTTTCCGCACCTGGTGCGTCTGATCGCGGAGAACCAGTTCGACACCATCTATCACGAGCACTTCTCCTACTTCTCATTCACTACCGTACGTCGCATTTTTGCTCATCACGGCATCCGGCTCTTCGACGTGGAAGAGCTGCCGACGCACGGCGGGTCGCTGCGCATCTACGGTTGCCATACCGAAGCCGCGCATCAGGACACCAAAAACGTGGGCGCGCTGCTCGCCAAGGAAGCCTCGCTGGGCGTAGAGGGCAAGGAATACTACGCCTCCTTCGCCGAGAACGTGCGGGAGACGAAGCGCGCGCTGCTCGAGTTTTTGATCGACGTCAAGCGCAAGGGCAAGACGGTCGTCGGCTACGGTGCGCCCGGCAAGGGCAACACGCTGCTCAACTACTGCGGCATTCGCCGCGATTTTGTCGACTACACGGTGGACCGCAGCCCGCACAAGCAGAACAACCTCTTGCCCGGCAGCCGTATCCCCATCTACGCGCCGGAAAAGATCTTCGAGACCAAGCCGGACTACATCCTGATCCTGCCGTGGAATCTACGGCAGGAGATCATGACGCAGATGGCGGACGTGCGGAAATGGGGCGCGAAGTTTGTCGTGCCGATCCCGCGCGCCAAGGTGTTCGAGTAAGCCCCATCCGAGCAAGAGTCAGAGAAAGAGGAGAGCGTCGAATGAAGGTAGTCATCTTGGCGGGCGGTCTCGGCACTCGCCTCTCGGAAGAAACCTCGATCAAGCCCAAGCCCATGGTGGAGGTCGGCGGGCGCCCCATCTTGTGGCACATCCTCAAGAGCTACTCGGCCTTCGGCGTGAACGAAGCCATCATCTGCGGCGGTTATCGCGCGGACGTGATCAAGGACTATTTCCACAGCTACTTCATCCGCAACTCGGATGTCACCTTCGACATGAAGAACAACAGCATCGAGGTGCACATGCCGCACCGCGAGCCGTGGAAGGTGACGGTGGTGGACACCGGTCAGGATACGATGACGGGTGGCCGCGTGCGCCGCGTGCGCGACTTCATCGGCAAGGAGCGCTTTTACCTCACGTACGGCGACGGCGTGAGCAACGTGGACATCCACGCGCTGCACCGCTTTCACGAAAAAGAAAAGTCGCTCGTCACCTTGACCGCGGTCTCCCCGCCCGGCCGCTTCGGCGCCATCATGCTCTCGGAGGGCAGCCACAAGATCGCCTCCTTCCGCGAAAAACCGCGCGGGGACGGCGCCTGGGTGAATGGCGGCTTCTTCGTGGTGGAGCCCGAGGCGCTCGACTACATCGACGACGACAGCACCGTCTGGGAGCAAGAGCCGCTGCGCAAGCTGGCGCGCGAGGGCAAGCTCTCTGCGTACCGACACGAGGGCTTCTGGCAGGCGATGGACACGCTGCGCGACAAGAACTACCTGGAAGAGCTCTGGGCCAAGGGTAACGCCCCCTGGAAGAACTGGGAGTAGCTCGCTAGCTCTGGCGGCGCGCCGCCAGGACGGCCAGCGCCGCCAACCCCAGCCACGCGCTCCGCGAATCGAGCGGAGCTCCAGCACCAAGTGGGCCGCTGCTCGCCAACGCACAGCCGCGCGAGCTGCGCATCGACGGCACATCGTCGTAGATCACGGTGTCGCTGCCCGTGAGCTCGCCTCTGTCGATGTCATCGGTGACGTACGTCACATCCCGGGGCGTGCTGACGGTTTCGGGGGAGGGGCCTTCCCCGGCCACGGGCGACACCACTTCCGGCCTGGTTGCCTCCGGCTCCGGCCCAGGCACGCGGACATAGTCGAGGTAGTTGTCGCAGGTGTACTCGGTAGTGAAGTTGCCCTGGAGCTCAAAGCGCGCGATGTCGCTGCCGCAAGCGGTGCGCGGCTCCGAACGGTGTCCCCGAACGTCGCGAGCCCGGACCTCGACGCAATCGCCGTCCCCGAGCGCTTGCGAATAAGCGCGCGTGAGGGGCCAGGGAGCGCCGCTGCCGGGCGCCAACACTTCGCTGCCCACGCGCACCTCGAGCGTCGTATCCGGTGCCGTCGACGTATCCAGGCAGAGCCCCGAGAGCACGCCACAGCTGCCCAGCGCGTAGCTGAACTGCACGACGTCGAGCTCCGGTGCGCTCAGGCTCTCCGGCACGGTTGCGGGCCCGCTGCCCGTCGTAAACTCCAGCAAAGGATAAATGGCGGAGCCGTCCGGCAGCAGTTGATACACCTGGTTCGGTTGCAACGGCTCGAGCGGCGTCAGATCGAAGCCGCTGGGGACGGCCGCTCGCGCCTCGAACGCCACGCGCTGGCCGCTCGGGTCTAGCAGCTGTAGTTCCTCGGTCGCGCCGAGGCCGGGTCCGTAGACGAAGAGCACCGCGTTTGTCGGCACATCCACGGCGCCGGCTCTCGGGTAGGAAGCTTCCAGGACCACCTGTGCCCAAGAGCAGGCTCGCGCCGGCGCCGGCACGAGCGACACCGCCGCTGCCAAGAGCGCCAACGGCGCCGCCCAGCGACAGCACGAACGGCCCAGCAGATGCGCCAGCATGACCCCTCAGCTTAGCCTTCACGCCGCGGCCCGGCCATCGGGCGGCGCGGTTTGTGCGGCAATTTGACCAACATTTGCGTCGCTCACCCGTGGAACCCTGCGGAAAGCAGCTCGATGGTGGGCAACGTCGGCCGTGACGGTGCAAAAATCTGCCGTGTTTGTCTGTTGCAACTTGCCACGGCGTGTCGTGAGCCCCGCAGGTTCGCCTCGCCCCAGCGCCACTCCAGGGCAGGAACTGGGAAAGAGGCTGCGGAATAGGGCAGGGAACAGGACGTGACGCGGGTATTGGGTGGCGGGGGTGGACGGTCCGCAGGGCGGAAGGGAACGGCCATTGGCGCGGGCGTTGCACTCCGTTCCCCCGTGGGCCGAGTCTTCCCTGCTGCGCTGGCCGTGCTTTTGTGTGGCTGTGCTCGCGAGTACACGCCCGACACGACCGGCGTGGAAGGTGCGGTCGCACGCGCGCGAGCTCTGGGCCGCGAGACCTCGTCTCGCTACCCCGAGGGCGCGTACCCGCTCGACGGCGTGCGCCGCAAGGTGAGCGGAAATGACGATTGCCCGGACGTGAAGCTCCAGAAATTCTCGGGAGAGACGCTGCGCTTGTCCCCCGCTGCGCGCATCACCCCCTCCTTCCGCGAGCCCCTGCTCGAGCTCGAACAGGTGGTCCGCGAAGTCTCACTGCGCGTCTACTCTCGCGTACCCAGCAGCATCCTCGTGGCTGCCTCCTACGGCTGCCGCACCGTCAACGGCGGCGGCCGCCGCTTGAGCGAACATGCGCTCGGCAACGCGATCGACATCAAGGGCTTTCGGTTTGCCGCCGAAGGGGAAGACTCGAGCCCTGCCAAAGGCAAGGCCTCGAGCACGAAGAACGCCTCCAGCTCGAAAAACAAGGGCTCGTCCGCCAAAACCAAGAGCGCTGCCACCAAGGGTGACAGCGATAGCTTCGACGTGCTCATCGCCAAGCACTGGAAATCCCGCGGCGACGCCTCGCAGCGTCGCGCCTCGCGCTTCCTGCACGAGCTCACCGAGGCGCTGCTGGAACGCGACGTCTTTCGCACCCTGCTCGGACCCGCTCATCGCGACCACGACGACCATTTCCATTTCGACATGGCGCCGACCCACTACGTCGATCTATGACGCCGCTCGACGCGCTCACTGGGCCGTTCCGCAGCGTGCGTCAGATTCCGCAGACTCGAGCAGGTGTCCCGGCGGGACACCTGTGCGCATTTCCAAACCTGGTTCGTGTACGAACTGAGTTCGAGAGTTTGAAGAGGGGTCTCCGCGGGTACGTACCCCAGGTCTGAGCCGCATTGGCATTGGCGTGACCGCCAGTCGCGGCTCGAGCGCGAGCGATTGTTTCAGGAGTCTGATTGTGCGAACCTGCGGCAAGCGGAGGTCGTGATGGCGCGTGTGGTCGGGATCGGCGGCGTTTTCTTCAAGTCGACGGCGGACCACGCTCGGCTAGCGGCGTGGTATCGGGACAACCTCGGCTTGCCGCTCGAAGCGTGGGGCGGCGCGATCTTGAGGTGGCCCGAGGACAAGGCGGAGGACCGCGGCCTCACCGTCTGGCACGTTGCCGAGCGCGAGACCAAGTGGTTCGATCCGAGCCCGGCAGGTTTCATGATCAATTATCGCGTCGACGATCTGCAAGGGTTGCTCGCACGACTCGAGAAGAACGGCGTCGCGATCCTCAAGGGGCCCGAATTGCACGAGAACGGCAAGTTCGCCTGGCTCCTGGATCCCGAAGGCAACAAGATCGAGTTGTGGGAGCCGATGCTCTGGGACGAGAAGAACAAGCAGTCCTAGCCGGCGCGGGGGCCCCCCAAGGATCAGCGGCGCGGCTTTGATCGCCCGCGGGCCCACGGCATTCGTCAGTGCGCAGCGGGGCGCAACGCCGCCCACGCCGAGGTCCCGCCCGCGGCGGCGCCCGCCGGGCTCGAAAGAGACCACGGTGGTGTACCCGCTCGAGCCCGAGCCGCGGGAGGACGGCACGTCGCCGCCGGACCCGCGCCAGGTCCAACAAAAATCGGACTGGCGTCGGAGTCTGCTGCCGGTAGCACGCTGCGGAAGAAAGGCCCGGTTCGCGGTTCGCGGGCGTCGCTGCGCCCGCTCTTGGGATCCAGGCTTGACAATATATGCACCATGGCGCATATGCATGATCATGCAACTAGACGTGTTCCAGGCGCTCGCCGATCCGACGCGCCGCCGCATCGTGGAAACGCTGCTGGCCGGAGAGCAACAGGTCGCGGACGTCGTGGCGAAGGCGGGCATTCACCAGTCGGGGGTCTCGCGCCATCTGCGGATCCTTCACGATTCCGGCTTCGTCTTGATGCGACCGGACGGGCAGCGACGATTCTACGCGCTCGAGCCGGCACCGTTCCGTCAGCTCGATGGTTGGCTCACACCCTACCGGGAGCTGTGGGAGGCGCGTCTCGATCGCTTCGGGGCTGCGCTGGAAGAGAAGAGCAAACAACGCCGCGCTCAGGCAACCAAACCAGGGAAAAAACGATCATGAACAAAACAAACGAAGCGCAGCGAGGCAAGCTGGTCATCGAGCGCAGGTACCGCGCGAACATCCAGGACGTGTGGGACCTGTGGACCACCAAAGACGGGTTCGAGTCGTGGTGGGGCCCGCAAGGCTTCCGCGTGGACGTCAGCGAGCTCGACGCGCGCGTGGGGGGCGCGCTCCGCTACGAGATGATCGCCGATACTCCCGAGATGATCGCGGCCATGAAGAGCATGGGGCAGCCCGCTTCCCACCCCACGAACTCTCGCTTTAGCGAACTCCGGCCGCGGGAGCGCCTGGTCATCACCAACGTCATCGACTTCATTCGGGACGTCGCCGCTTACGAGAATCAGATCGCCGTCGACTTCAAGGTCGAGGGTGCCCACGTGCGGATGAGCGTCACCTTGGACGCAATGCACAGTGAAGAGATGACCCGCATGCAGAAGGAAGGATTCACGAGCCAGCTCACCAAACTCGACTCGCGCTTCGGCACAGTCGCCGCGGAGAACTGAAAGCGAGAGCGCTCGGCAGGGGGCGCCTCGACGCCCCTTTTGCCGAGCAAACTCGCGCCTCTGTACGATTCGCTCGGATCCTGCGGGACGTCGAGCGGACCTGGATCGGGCAGATCGCGTTTGCGGGCGGCCTCGCCCTGCAGCAAAATGAGGAGGTGCGTCGCGGGGCTACGCTGAACTTGCTGCTGTGCTTGGCCGCTGGTGGGCTGCTCGCCGGGGGACTGTCGAGCGCCTGGTATGCTCCGGTCGCCTCGCTCGCTCCGGGCCCAGAGCAGCGCCCGGCGCCAGCAGGTGTTGCTCCGGCAGTGCAACACGAAGCATTCACGCGGCGAAACGTCGGGCTGTACTCGCCCCCCGCCCTCTGGCCCTCGCCGTATGAGTTGGAGCCCACCGTGGGCCTGGCGCCCAATCCGTACGGTGAGATCGCGGTACTGGCACCCGATCCGTACCGCAATCAGCACGCTGCGGACCGAGCTGCTGCTTGGAGTCAGCGTGAGATATCCTCACGCCGACGACGTGTGGTCGACACCAGACCGCGCCTCGCCCTGGCGCCCTCGCCGTACGAGTTCGCGCCAGTGATGGAGCTCGTGCCCAATCCGTATTGAGGCTCAGAACCCCAGGTACGCCCCCGCGACGCCCCCCAAGAAATGGGGGATGAACATGGCCTCGAAGCCATGCCCGTCTCCGCAACCCCCGATACGCCGCTCCGATGCGCGCACGCTGGCGCAGCGCGCGCCGCTGCTCTTCTCCCGCGCCTTCCGCCG
>Ga0164241_10005151_pt1 | contig 12348 bp, 9 predicted proteins | sample OricomyardsoilBY_FD_108780 | JGI IMG/M metagenome (GOLD analysis project Ga0164241, IMG submission 108780) | Backyard soil microbial communities from Emeryville, California, USA - Original compost - Back yard soil (BY) | ecosystem: Environmental > Terrestrial > Soil > Unclassified | place: USA...
AGCTGGGCCCGGCACGTCATGCCGCACGGCATCGGATCGCACTACAAGGTGGACCCGGAGACCGGGGAGATGATGTTCTTCAACTACCCGGAGGTCTGGCCCTACATGCACTACGGCGTGGTGGACCGCCACAACCAGCTGGTGCACTACGTGCCGGTGGAGCTGCCCGGCGCGCGCTGGCCGCACGATCTGGGCATCACCGCCAATTACTCGATCCTGCACGACCTGCCATTGTTCTTCGATCCCGTCGCGCTCAAGCAAGGCCAGCACAGGCTGACCTTTCACCGCGACATGCCGGCGCGCTTCGGCGTCATCCCGCGCTTCGGCAGCAACACGGATGTGCGGTGGTTCGAGGCGACGCCGTGCTACGTACTCCACCTCGCCAATTGCTACGAGGATGGCGACGAAGTGGTGATGGACGGCTGCATCATGCCCGATCACAAGATGATTCCGGTCGGCGCCAAGACCAATGTGTTCGACCGCATCCGCGCCAATCTCGACAAGCACAACAACAAGACACTGATGCACCGCTGGCGCTTCAATCTGCGCACCGGCCAGACGCGCGAGGAATATATCGACGATGAAGTGACCGAATTTCCGGTGGTCAGCAATCACGTCTCGGCGGCGCGGCACCGCTACAGCTACAACGTGCTCTACGTGCCCGGCGAATGGCTATTCGCGGGGATCAAGAAATACGATCTCGAGACCGGAGGCACGCAGCGCTTCGAATATGGCCCCGGCCGCTACGGCAGCGAGCCGCAGGTCGCCCGCCGGGATGGCGCGACCGAGGAGGATGACGGCTATGTGATCTCGATGGTCGCCGACATGGAGAAGGACCGCTCCGAGGTCCTGGTGTTCGACGCCAAAGAGGTCGATCGCGGCCCGCTGGCGACCGTCATCCTGCCCGAACGTCTGTCGGTCGGCACGCACGCCTGCTGGGTCGAGGCCGGCCGCCTGCATGGTGAGTGCCCGGCGGCGTGATGCCGCCGCTCGTCCTGCTGCATGGGTTGAACAACAGCCCGGCGGTTTTCGCCACGGTCCGCGCTGAGCTCGACCCCGGCTGGCCCTCCACCGCGCCCCGATTGCCTATCGCCGAGGATGTCGATGCGATCGCGGCGACGCTGCTGCCGGCGCTTCCGGACCGCTTCCTGCTCTGCGGTTTCTCGTTCGGCGGCTATATCGCGATGGCGCTTTTCGCGGCCGCCCCGGAGCGGATTGCGGGGCTTGCGCTCGTCGGCTCGGGGCCTTGGGCCGACGCGCCCGAGAGCCGCCCGGCGCGCGAGGCGGCGATCGCCAAGGCCGCAGCGGGCGGCTATGCCGAAATGGCCGCCGCAGGCGCCGTCCAAGCGCTGCATCCCGACAATTTCGGCGACGAGACGATCCACGCGACGCGCGCGGCGATGATCGCCGACTATGGCAGCGGCGCCTTCGTTGCGCATAGCCGCGCGGCGATGAACCGGCCCGACCGCACCGCGTTGCTCGCGGCAGCCACCGGCCCGCTGCTGCTGGCGGCGGGCGAACGCGATCCGCTGGCGCCGGCCGAACGGCTGATGGCGGTCGCGCGGATCGCGCCGCGCGCCGAAGTCGCGATCGTGCCGGGGGCGGGCCATCTGCTGCCGCTCGAACGCCCGGCCGCGCTCGCCGCGGCGCTGACGCGCTGGGGCAATTTGGCCGATTGAGGAGATCACCGATGCGGATGCCCGATTACGTCAAGACTGGCGACGGCCCTGTCACGGTCTACCTGCTCCACGGCGGCTATGGCGCCAAGGACTATTGGCGCTACGAGATCGCGGCGCTCGTAGCGGCGGGCTATCGCACGATCGCCTGGGACGCGCCGGGCTATGGCTTATCGCCGCTACCCGCAGAGTACAGCATCGAGGCGGTGGGCGAGGCCGCCATCGCGCTGTTCGATGCGACGTGCGGCGAACGTAACGTGGTGATCGGCCATTCGATGGGCGGGCTGATCGCGCCCCGCGTCGCGGCGGCGCGGCCGCAAGCCGTCGACGCCGTGGTGATCTCCGCCTCGCTCGCGTCGCTCGGCCAGGGCGGTTCCGCCTTCGCCGATGATTTCATGGAGATGCGCGTGCCACCGCTGCGCGCGGCGAGCAACGTGGGCGAGGTCGCGATGCCGCTGCTGCGTTCGATGTTCGCCCCCGGCGCGGCGGGCCCGGCGGTCGATCTGGTGCTCGAAGTGGCGGCGCAGACGCCGGCACAAACCTTCATCGAGGCGATGCTCGCGATCGCCCGCTATGACGGCGAGCCGATCGTGCGCGGCCTGAGCCAGCCGGTATTGTGCGTCGCCGGCGGCCACGATCCGGTGGGCCGGCCCGCGCTGGTCGAAGCGCTGTCGCGGATGATCGCATGCGGCGAGTTCACGCTGTTCGAGGATGCGGGCCATTACCCGTTCGCCGAGTGCCAACCCGCGTTCGACGCGCGGCTGCACGCCTTCCTGCAGGACCACGGCCTGGGCGCCTGAACCGGCGACCACCCCCCATCGACACAAAAAAAGGCGGGCGGCCCTTCCGGAGCTGCCCGCCCTCCACGCCGGCACGATCCGCTATTTGAACTCGAAGCCGAACGACGCCCCGATGGTGCGCGGCGGCGCATAGTTCACGAAGCCGGTATTGGCGGTAAGCAGGATGTAGGTGGGGTAATATTTGTTGGTGATGTTCTTGGCCCATACGCCGAGATACCAGCCATGCTCCTTCGAGCGCAGCCGGATCTCGCCGTCCCACACGGCGTAGGGATGGACCGCGGCATTCTCGTTATTGGTGATCTCCGAAAAGTATTTTCCGGAATAGTCGACGTTCGAGTTCACATCGAGCGCATAGGCGTCGCTCAGATCGCTGGTGTGCGTGAACGTGACGCCGAACGTGTTGCGCGGCGCACGCTCGAGGAACTTGCCGTTGACGTTGACGCCGCTGACCACGAGGTCACTGCGGAACTTCGCGTCGAGATAGCCATAATTGAAGCCGACCCGCGTCTTCGGCGCGAGCGCGACCGAACCCGAAACCTCGACGCCGTTGATGTTGGCCCGGCCGGCATTGAACAGCGCGGTGAGCGGGCTGATCGCACCGGGGATCGCCACCAGGCTCTGCACCTGAAGATCCTTGTAGCGCATGTGGAAGGCCGAGACGTCGAGCGTCACGCGATTGCCGAAGAAGGCGTTCTTCGTGCCGATCTCGTAATTGGTGACCTTTTCGGGCTTCACCGCATAGGTCGCCGCCAAGACGCTCGATGGCTGGCCATCGAACCCGCCGGCCTTGAAGCCTTGCGAGACCGTGCCGTAGATCATCGAATTACGGCTGAACTGGTATTTGGCGGTGAAGCGCGGCGTCGTCGCATCGGAATCGTAGCGGGCCGTCACGTCGAAGGGGAAGCCGCCGGTCGGGAAGCGATTGCTGTCGGCGTCGTTGCGGAATTTCTTGTGATCGTGGGTGTAGCGCACGCCGGCGGTCAGCGAGAAAGCGGATGTCACGTTCAATGTGCCGTCGATGAAGATCGCCTGGCTGTCCGCGTTGCTGGTCGTCTTGTAGTCGTCATACTGATCGGGAATCGGCGACAGATAGACGATCTTGTTCGATTCCTCGCGCCGCACGTCCTCATGATAGACGAACACGCCGGCCAGGAAGTTGAACGACCCGTTGAAGTCCGAGGCGTAGCGCACTTCCTGCGAATATTGCGTGGCGTGCTCATTGATTATGTTGTTGGTGAGATTGAAGGGCGCCGATTGCGCGGGCAGCGAGCGGTCGACACGAATGCCGGCAAGCGCGACGTCGATGTTCGACTGCGATCCGCGGATCGCGCTGATCGAGGTGATGCTGCCCGATCCGACATCAAGCTTCATCCGCAAGGATGTGCCCCAGGCTTCGTTGTCCTGGCGGCCGTCAGGCTCGAAATTGGTGCGGCGGTCGGGGCCGTTGCCGCGGGTATAGGCGTCGGTCGTTTCGCTCACCGCCCATTTGTTGAGCCCCGCGCCGGTGCGCTTGTAATAGTCGCCCGACACGGTGATATCGAGCGCGCCCGGCTTGGCCTCCAGCGCGCCGCGTATGCTGGTGCTCTGCAAATCTTCCAGCGGGTCGCCGGTGAGCGCACTGGTCGCATAACCGTCGTGGCGGCGGTTGACGAACGAGATGCGGCCGTTGATGCCGTCGGTGATCGCGCCGTTGGCCACGCCACGGACGTTGATCGTGCCGTAATTGCCGATCTCGCCATTGATCTTGAACAAGGGATCGGCGGTCGGCGCCGCGCTGATCAGGTTGATCGCGCCACCCACGGTATTCTTGCCGAACAAGGTGCCTTGCGGCCCGCGCAGCACTTCGACGCGGTCGAGATCGAAGATATCGGCGGTGCCGCCCGCCGCGCGGCCGAGATAGACGTCGTCGACGAACACCGCGACCGAGCGCTCGAGCGCGCCGCCATCGAAGTGCGAACCGATGCCCCGAATGTAGATGTTGGGATCCGAGGCGTTGAATTCGGCATAGGTCAAGTTCGGCGTGAACGTCGCCAGATCGTTGACGTTGGTGACGCCCGCCTTTTCCAGCGTCGCGCCGCTCACCGCCGAGATCGACAGGGGCACGTCCTGCAGCCGTTCCTCACGGCGCTGCGCGGTGACGACGATATCGCCCGCGCTTGCGGCCTCGGGCGCGGCCTGATCATCCGCCGGCGCGACTGCCGGGGGAGCCTCCTGGGCCCAGGCCGGTGCGGCGATCGCGATCGCCAGAGCGGACGTCATCACACAACCAACGTGACGGAACATAGTCGCTACCCTCCCCTTTCGTGGATCGCGCGTGTCGTGCCGCGCATTTGATACATATAATGAAGTTTATTATTCCGCAAGTGCCGAGATTTCGGCCTGATCCGCCGAATGTCGCGTGATATCACTAATGGATTCGTGATGATTGTTCGATCAACTAAATGACTACGATTATTGCGATTTTATGACGCGCCGAGCTGCAGCATGGGTGGAAGCGCCAACGCGAAATTCACCGTCTTCTCCTCGGTAAAGAAAGCGCGCGCGGCCGGCGCGCCATCGCGCCCGACACCCGAATCCTTGTAGCCGCCAAACGGAAAGCGCGGGTCGAGCGCCAACATCGGCGTGTTCACATGGATCCAGCCCGCCTGGATCGCGGCGGTGGCGGCCATCGCCTCGGCGAGGTCGTTGGTCCACACGTAGGAAACAAGCCCGTAGCGCGAACGATTGGCGACCGCGATCGCCTCTTCCATCGAATCGACGACGATCGCCGCGGCGACCGGGCCGAACACCTCCTCCTGACAGATGCGCGCGTCGTTGGAGGGCGCGCGCAACACGGTCGGCCGATAATAATAACCGTGATCGAAGCCGTCGACGCGGCGCCCGCCGGCAAGCAGCTCGCAACCGTCCTCCAGCGCTTCGGCGACCATGCGCTCGACGCGCGTGCGGCTGTTGGCATGGGCGAGCGGTCCGTTCTCGCTCGCCTCGTCATAAGGATGGCCGACGCGGATCGCCTCCGCCCGCGCCGCGAACCGCTCCAGAAACGGTTCGGCGATGGCACGATGCAAAACGAGACGCGATCCCGCGAAACATTGCTGACCGCTGTTGGTGAAGACCGCCAGCAGAGCCGCGTCGAGCGCCTTGTCGAGATCGGCGGACGGCATGACGATATTGGCCGATTTGCCGCCGAGCTCGAGGTCGATCCGCTTGAGACTCCCCCCGGCCGCCGCCGCGATATGCCGTGCCGTGGCGGTGCCGCCGGTGAACGACACCGCCTTGATCGCCGGATGGCGGACCAGCGCATCGCCCGTCACGTCCCCGCGTCCGTTGACGAGATTGACCGTGCCGGCAGGCACGCCGGCTTCGTGCAGCAGCGCGACGAAGCGCGCCAGGGCCAGCGGCGTGTTTTCCGAGGTCTTGACCACGCAGGTGTTGCCGAAGGCCAAGGCCGCCGCGATCTTGGTCGAAGCGAGCGCGGTCGGCGCGTTGGAAGGCGAGATCAGCGCGACGGGGCCCAATGGCTCGCGCAAGACATAGCGCAACGCCCTGCCCGGCTCGCTCGCCGCCATCTCCAGCGCGTAATCGGGCCATTCGGCATAGAACTCGAAATTGGCGATGATCCGCGGCAGTTGAATGAAACGCGAATAGCGGATCGGCTGTCCGGTCGCGGCGGTCTCCAGCGCGGCGAGTTCATCGAGGTTATCGCGTACCGCCGCGATGATGCGGCCGAACACCTGCCGCCGCTCCCCCGACGTCATGCGTGGCCACGGCCCCTCGCGGAAGGCGCGTTCGGCACTGGTCGCCGCAGCGGCGACTTCGTCGGCGTCCGCTTCGTGCAGCGTTCCCGCAAGGCTCTCGTCGGCGGGATTGACCACGTCGAGCGCCGCGCCGCGCGGCGGCACGAAAGCGCCGTCGATGAAGCTGGTGACGGTGCGATGCCCAAGACCCGAGGCGGCACTCACGACCAGAGGCCGCCGTTGACGTGAAGCGTCTGCGAGGTGACGTAATGCGAGCCAGGCCCGATCAGGAAGAACAGGGCGCCGAGCATGTCCTCGGGCTGCGCGATCCGCTTCGCCGGGGTCATCGCCGCGACCATATCGGTATTGGTCTTGGTCTGCTTCGTCAGGCGGCCGGTGCCGCCGTGGAGAAAAGCGGTCTGGGTAATGCCGGGTGCCAGCCCGTTGACCCGGATGCCGGGCCCGCATTCGGTGGCAAGCACCCGGACGAGGTTGATGATCCCCGCCTTCGCGACCGCGTAAGGCCCGAAGCCGGTCTGTGGCACCCATACGCCGAACGTCGAGGAGACGTGCACCATCGCCGCGTCCGGCGCCTGGCGAAGCAGGGGGATCGCATTCGCGCTGAGCAGGAAGGCGCTGGTCAGCGAGCCCGTCAGGATCTCGTTCCACTCCGCCAGTGGCATATCGGCGAGCGCCTTGGGCTCGTTGGTGAAGCCGACGAGATTGATCAGCGCGTCGAGCCTGGCGCCCTGTGCGGCGATCATCTCGAAGGCGCGCTTCACCTGCGCCTCGTCGGAGGCGTCGCATGCCACTGCCAACACCTCTTCGGGCGGTGGAAGCGCCTCGATCGATCGCGCGAGATCGAGGACGATCACGTCCAGCCCGGCTTCGACTGCGGCTCGCACGAAGACGCGCCCCATCCCGCCGCACCCTCCGGCGACCGCCACCCGTGTTCCCTGTGGCGGCATCAAGGCAAATCCCGACATGATCTCTCCAACTATCGTTATAGAAGAGACTATGCATCTATGGCGCAAGGTGTCAAGCGCGCCCGGCATCGCCGAGCGGCGCGATTCGCGACTCTCTTCTTAGTGATCTACCGTGGCCGGGCGTTGTCAGCCGTCAAGCGGTTGACAGTCTCGATAATGAACCGTTTGCTCGCAATGGCGGCAATGCACGTCGGAAAACAGGCGCTCGCCGCACAGGTCGTGAGTCAGGATCAAAGGCTCGTCACCTTCGCCATAGCTCCATTTGTCACCCCATTTGAGCATCTGCAGCGTCACCGAGAATATCTCGCGCCCCGGCGCGGCGAGACTGTAGAGGTAGCGGTCGGGACGCTCCTGATAGAGGCGCATCTTGATCAACCCGAGGATTTGAAGCTTGCGCAGCCGATCGGAGACGATCGCGGGATGCACGCCGGTCCAGCGCTCGATCTCGTCGAAGCGATGGAGACCGAGATACAGCGCCGCGAGCAACGGCATCGCGCGTCGATCGCCCAGCACCTGGAGCAACAGGCCGCGCGGGTGATCGGATTCGGCCCAGTCGGCAACGCCGGCCTTGTTGTTGCGGAAGCGCCGTCCGGGCATCGCCGCGGTCGCATCGCTCGACCCGGGACCGGGGCGGAACGCGACGTCGGTGATGTAGATGTCGCGATCGCACGCGCGGCAGGCAGAACGGACGGTGAGCGGCGCGCCGCAGCTATGGCGCCAGAGCGGAGGCGCCTCGATACCGCCCCAGCGGCGCTGCCATTCCTCGCCGGCGAGCAACGTCGGAAACAAGTCCTCGCCGCGAGGCGTGAGGCGATAGTCGATCGAGCGACCGCCCGAATGGATCTTCTCCAGGCACTCCGCCTCGATCAGCTGGCCGAGCCGCTTGCTAAGCGTCGACGGCGAGACCTTCAACTCCTGAAGCAATTGCGACCAGCTCGTCCGGCCGAGAAACAGCTGCTCGAGCAGCAGCAGCATCCAGTGATCGCCGATGATGTCGAAGGTCGCGAGGACCGAACTTTTGCGAGCCGGTGCGCCGGCGGCCGTTACCATGGTCTGGACGACCCCCGTTGATTGTTCCCCGGGCGGGTCTAGCATCCCGTCCGAACGAATGTCACGCCGCTGATGCGAAGTGGCGACCGAGGAAATCGAGCAGGACGCGGTTGAACGCCGCCGAGTCTTCGGCCCACGCGAAATGCCCGACATCGGGCAGACAGGCGAACTCGCCGCCGATCTTGCCCGCCAGTTTCTCCATGACGGCAGGCGGTGCGGCGGTAAGATCATGCTCGCCCGCGATGCAGAGGACAGGCACCTGCGCCATCTTCGGCAGGACGTCGCGACCATCGAAGCGCGTGATCGCCTCGATCGCGGCGCGGAACGTCTCCTCGCGCATCTGGGAGACGACATCGATGACGAGCGCGGTCTCCGGCGAATTGACGCCCGGCGCCATCATGCCGCGCAGCATCTTCGGGGCATATTCGACCAGCGTCTGGCCGGCATCGAGCGGCGCGACGCGATCGCGCACGAACGCGCGCTGCCACTCGCCCTCCGGCCGGCCGAACGCGGCGCTGGTCGCCGACAGCACCAGCCCGGCAACGCGATCGGAGCGATAATCGAAGGCGCGCTGCGCGATCATGCCGCCCATGCTGTGCCCGAGCAGCACGTTGGTCGCCCCGCCCTCACGATCGATCAGCGCGGCGCACGCGCGGGCGCACGTCTCGACGCCGAAATCGTCCGGAAGCGGGCTGAAGCCGTAGCCCGGGCAGTCCCAGGCGACGACGCGATAGCCCGCCGCCGATAGCGCGCCGATCTGGGTGCGCCAATATTCCTTCGCGCCGAACGCGCCGTGCAGCAGGAAGACGGTCACGTCGCCCGCACCCGTGACGCTGTAATCGGGAAGGCTTCGCTGCGCGCTCATGCCACACGCTCCAGAATCAGCGCGCCGCCGATGCCGGTCGCGCCCGATATCGCGATCAGTCCGGTCTGGAGATCGCGCCGTTCCAACTCATCGAGCAGTGTGCCGATCAGGTTGACGCCGGTTGCGCCCATCGCGTGCCCCATCGCGATCCCTCCCCCATTCACGTTCAAGCGATCGGGCGGCACGTCGAGCGCGCGGGCGAAGGCCATGGCGATCGCCGCGAAGCCTTCGTTGAATTCCCACAGGTCGATATCGCCGGCGGTCATCCCGGCTCGTGCGAGCGCGTCCTTCGCCGCCGCGGTCCCGCCGCCCAAACCCATCGCTGCCGGGCTGTTGGCGTTCGAATAGGCGCGTATGCGCGCGCGGGGCGTGAGCCCGGCGCGCGCACCGCCTTCGCGGCTGCCGATCAACGCCAGCGCGGCGCCGTCGACCATCGCCGGGGCCGAGGCGGCGTGATGGATATGCGTGACCGTCTCGACGCCGCCGAAACGCCGGATGAGCTCGCCGTCGCCCCAGGCGGCGCGCGCATCATCGAACAAGGGATCGAGCCGCGCCATGCCTTCGGCGGTGCTGTCGGCGCGAACCGCCTCGTCGCGATCGAGCAGCAATGCGCCATCCCCGTCCGTGACCGGCACGACCGATTTCGCGAAGCGGCCGCCCTGTGTGGCGGCGGCGGCCTTTTGATGGGAGCGCGCGGCATATTCGCTGATATCGCCACGCGAGAATCCTTCGACGCTGGCGACGTAGTCGGCGATGATCGGATTGGGGATGAAGGGAATGCCGCGCGCAACCTTCGGGTCGCCGGTAAGCGGCCCCTTGTCCGACATCATCGGCACGCGCGACATGCTTTCGACGCCGCCCACCGCAACCAGCCCGGCATCGCCAAGCCGAATGCGCGCCGCGCCGAGCGCGGTGGCGGTCAGGCCCGAGGTGCAGAAGCTGTTGACCATCGTGGCGGTGCCGGAATCGGTCCAGCCCGCAGAAAGCATCGCCGCCTGGCCGACATTGCCGCCCTGGTCTCCGGTCTGGGTAACGCAGCCGATCACGGCCTCATCGGCCGCCGCCGGCGCTTCGGGATGGCGCTTCGCCATCTCGCAGAACAGACCCGATAGGAGCGCGACCGGCGTCACGCCGTGCAGCGCGCCGGTGTCCCGGCCCTTGCCGCGCGGCACGCGGATCGCGTCGAAGACGAGTGCGTCGGTGACGCCGGACATCATGCCGCCTCGCCAAGCGTGCGCCGGTCCTGCGCCGTGCGGATATCCTGGCCGCGCGCGAAACAGGCGTGCGATCCGCTCGGCACGCGCTGCGGCAAGGCGACGATCGAAACCGGGCCTTGGCCGATCTTCTGCGCATCCCAGATGTACACGTCGGTCTGATCCGCGTCGGTCACGAACGCGATCAGATACCCCTCGTCCTCGCCCGTCGCATCGCCGCGCGGCGCGAAGACCGGCTGGCCCATATATTTGCCCTGCGGTAGTTCGTAGCGGTCGATCTCGGCCATCGCCTCGAAATCCCACTTCTGGATGCCGCTCATCAGGAAGAGCGGCGTCTCGGCAACGATCGTGTTGTAGGCGTAACGCGTCTTCAGCCCCATGAAACGATTGTTGATGCAGGGCATCTCCAGCAACTGGTCGTCGAGGAAGCGCTCGGCGGTCGCGCCGGTCTTCAGGTTCATGCGATACTCGATGAAGCGCGGGCGCTGATAGGCGAAGGACAGAAAGTAGTTCTGCACCTTGGCGCTCGGCGTGCCGGCGGGCACTTCGGGGATCGGCACCTCGAGGCTGAAGCCGTAAGCGACGATCTCATCGCCTTCCTCCCAGGCATTTACCGTGTGCAGCATGTAGGTCGGCTCGAACGCGAACCAGCGAATCTCCTCGCCCTTGCCGAAACGCGGGAGGACGCCGAAGCGCGCCTTGAGCGACCGGTCGAACGAAAGCTTCTTCTTGCCGCGCGAAATCAGTTCGGGATCCCAGAACAGCGGCAGATCGTGCAGGATCGTGTAATGCTCGGTGATCCAGCTGTCGTGCGGCAGGCGCGCACCCGGCAGCTCGATCTCGGTCGCGTGGAGCAGCCGGTTGTCGGCGCTGACCACGCCATATTCCATGTAAGGCGCGGTGTTGAAGCTGTAGTTGAAGAAGATGAACTCGCCGGTCCGCTCGTCGGTCTTGGAATGCGCCGACACGCCTTTGGCCCAGGCGCCGCCGAAGCTGTCGGGGCCGATCGTGCGCAGGGTCTCCGGATCGAGGCGATAAGGCTGGCCGCAGCGTGCGAACATCGTCTTGATCTCGCCGTTGTGCAGCGCGATGTCGGTGCCCGAATTGTTCTTGAGTCCCTCCTCGGCCTCGAAGCCGTCGCGCAGGCCGGGATAAAGTCCCCTGCCCTTCTCCATCTCGGCGAGAAACCCGGCGGTCAACACCATGCGATTGCGGTACGTCGCGCGGCCTTTCTCGAAGCGCACGCCGTGGACCATCGAATCGCCGTCGAACCAATGGTAGCGCCCGCTCTGCGGCCGATAGATCGGATTATGGCCGTTGCGCACATAGACGCCGTCAATGTCCGCCGGAATCGGCCGATCGCTGTCCAGGTCGGCAGCGGTGATTTCCTCGAACACCGGACGGAAGATGCCGTCGAGATAGTCGTTGCCTTCCTCGGCGACGTCGCCCGCGTAAGACGTTTCCACGGTGACCTTGACCATTTTTCGGGGCCCAATCTTTTATAAACTTCACTATCGATATCTATCTAGGCTCGCCCACCCTTTGCTGTCAACCAATAAGCTAGGCCCGAACGATTCGACGTTTAAGTAATCCCCCACTTGCGGAAAGCCACTTCGTCAACGATAGTTTGGCACCGAAGGTGGACGGGAGAGAGTATAATGGCTGATGCGCAGCCCATGATTCGTGGCGGAACGCGCGCCACGCAGCCGGGCTATCTGCTGTTCCTGCTGATGGCGGGCTATCTGCTGTCGTTCCTCGATCGCCAGATCCTGGTGATGCTGATCGCGCCGATCAGCCGCGATTTCGGCCTCAGCGATACCGATTTCAGCCTGCTCTATGGCTTCGGCTTCGTCACCTTCTACACGATCCTGGGACTGATCTTCGGCCGCCTGATCGATTCGGCGAACCGCACACGCACGCTGGCCCTCTGCATCGGCATATGGAGCCTCGCGACGATCGGCTGTGGGCTGGCAGCGAATTTCACCCAGTTGTTCGCCGCGCGGATGCTGGTCGGGATCGGCGA
>Ga0164241_10005152_pt1 | contig 12348 bp, 12 predicted proteins | sample OricomyardsoilBY_FD_108780 | JGI IMG/M metagenome (GOLD analysis project Ga0164241, IMG submission 108780) | Backyard soil microbial communities from Emeryville, California, USA - Original compost - Back yard soil (BY) | ecosystem: Environmental > Terrestrial > Soil > Unclassified | place: USA...
GTCTGGAAGTGCGAACTCTCATCGATCGACACTACCTTCCTCATAGCTGGCATGCTGACGGCAGCCGCGTATTTCACCCGGGACAACGCGGATGAAAGCGAGCTTCGGTCGCTGGCAGCCATATTGTTCGAACGCGTGGATTGGCAGTGGATGCTGAATGGCGGCAGTGCAGTTTCACTCGGTTGGAAACCGGAGAGCGGCTTCATCAAGTATCGCTGGCAGGGCTACAGCGAGGCGTTGCTACTCTACATTCTCGGACTGGGGTCTCCGACGTTTCCGCTTCCGGATGACAGTTATGCCGCGTGGACCTCGTCATACAAGTGGAAGAAAATCTACGGAACCGAGCTTCTATATTCAGGGCCGCTTTTCACGCATCAGCTGTCTCATATCTGGCTCGACCTGAACGGAATTCAGGATGAATACATGCGGGGCAAGCAGTCGGACTACTTTCAGAACAGTCGGCGCGCAACACATCTTCAGCGCGAATATGCCATGCGCAACCCGATGCAATTCAACGGATATGGAAAGGATTGCTGGGGACTCACTGCGAGCGACGGCCCCGGACGCATCACTTGCAATGTAAATGGCGTAGGTCGCCGCTTTTACGCGTACGCACCTCGCGGTGTCCCGTTTGGTGCGGATGATGGCACGATCGCACCGTGGGCCGTTGTCGCATCTCTTCCGTTCGCGCCGGAAATTGTCATCCCGGCGATAGAGTATTTCGACAGCCTCGCACTCATGGAGCATGATCCGTACGGTTTCAAGACCGCATTCAATCAGACATTTCCCGGGAAGAACACCGATTCGGTCGGATGGGTTTCACCGGGACACTGCGGATTGAACCAGGGCCCTATCGTCCTGATGATCGAGAACTACCGAACCGGTCTGATATGGTCTCTGATGCGCAATTGCCCCTACGTCGTATCCGGGCTTCGACGTGCTGGTTTCTCGGGTGGGTGGCTATGATTCAATACTGCTCAGTCAAGCAATCCGCGTAGACACTTACGGTCCTGGCCGAATATCGTCATTCCCGCGAAAGCGGGAATCCAGGTTGACATCGCCACGGGGATTGAACTGCACCGCACTCGCGAGTCTTTCTTCTGTGAAACCCGACCCGAGCGAACGCGGCTGCAAATGGATTCTCGCTTTCGCGAGAATGACGACTGGCGAGAAATGACAACTAACCGAACAGTATTGGACTATAATTCGGTGACCGTTTCACTTCAACAATTCCTCAGTGCCAGCCGAGTCCAACGACGGTTCCTTCACGGAACGCCTGCGCGCCGCAATCGATCTGCTTGAATCGCTAGTCAGCGATCGCGCGTTGCTCGCTGGCGTGCCTGAAGCGATAAGAACGCGCCTCCTTCAGGCCGCCGGTCGCGTTTCACGGCCCGATGCAGTCGATCGGCGTCGACTGGTACAGGCAACCAAGCGCGACCGTAAAGCGTCGCGCAATCAGCGCGTGGAAAGCGTGCTGTCCAATACGGGCATTCGGAAACTGAGACGCGAAACGGTTTTCATGACGCCGAACGTGTTTCCACCTGAGGGCTTCTCCCAGAGCGAAATCCACGACGATCCGGACTTTCGCGAGGCCGTAGAGCCGCAGAACTGCTACATCTGCAAGCAGAATTTCTCGCAGATACACCATTTCTACGATCAACTATGCCCCACGTGCGCGACGTTCAATTTCGCCAAACGCACCGAGTCAGCCGATCTGCGTGGACGGGTGGCGCTGCTCACTGGCGGCCGCGTAAAGATCGGCTATCAGGCAGGAATCAAATTGCTCCGCGCCGGCGCCGAGTTGATCGTCACTACGCGCTTCCCGCGTGACTCGGCAGCTCGTTACGCGCAGGAGCCGGATTTCGCAGAATGGAATAGCCGGCTCACCATCTTTGGGCTCGACCTTCGACACACCCCGAGTGTCGAAGCGTTCTGCGCCGAGCTGCTGCATACGCGCGACAGACTGGATTTTATCGTGAACAATGCGTGTCAGACCGTTCGACGTCCGCCCGCGTTCTACGAACACATGATGGCCGCTGAAACCGCGTCGCTACGACAGATGCCTGAGCATGTGCGACAATTGCTCGGCGCGTACGAAGGCATTCGCGGCTATCACATACTTCCGGAAGCGGAGGGCGATACCACTCAACTCGTCATACCCGATGGCCAGCTCTCCGAAATCGCGGGGCTTGCGCATGCAGCGGAGCTGTCACAGGTGCGCCTGTTGCCGGATGAGGTTGCCGCGCAACGCGCACTGTTTCCCGAAGGCCGGCTCGATCAGGACCTGCAACAGGTCGATCTGCGCGAACGCAATTCGTGGCGCATGCTGATGGCCGAAGTGCCGTCGGTCGAATTGCTCGAAGTGCAACTCGTGAATGCGATCGCACCATTCATCATCAACGCTCGCCTCAAGCCGCTGATGCAGCGCACGCCTGAGCGTGACAAACACATTGTGAACGTGTCAGCCGTGGAGGGACAGTTCTATCGAACCTTCAAGACGACTCGGCACCCGCACACGAACATGGCGAAGGCCGCACTCAACATGATGACGCGTACCGCTGCGGCAGACTATCACGCGGACGGAATTCACATGAACAGCGTTGATACCGGTTGGGTGACCGACGAGGATCCAGCGGAGATCGCCGCGAGAAAGATTGCGGAGCACCGGTTCCATCCACCGCTCGACATCGTGGACGGCGCAGCTCGAATCGTGGACCCGATAATCGCGGGCGCAAACACAGGTGAGCACCTGTGGGGCAAATTTCTCAAGGACTACGTCCCAACCGACTGGTAGCCAGCCAGGCGCACCTGCACGAAGTTCGCTACCGCGCGTGAACACGGTAGCGAACTTCACAAGGTAAAAAGACTACTCTGGTGCGTGAATGAAGACTTCGCCGCCGATCGCTTCAGGTGGCGTCACGCGGACACCGGTCAGGTTCTCGCGGATCCATGCAGCAGTGCGGCGTGTGCTCTCCTCAGCGTCCTCGCGCGACTTGCAAACGGTGATGGTGGCAAGCGCCTCGCCGTCCCGGATCGCGTAGTACGAAATAAAGCCAGGGCCGTCGGTCATGATCGCTCTCACCTCCGCCTGCCTCTTGTCGAGCTCGCTGATCAATTTCGCTACGCCGCTATAACGTCGGATTACTGCGTACATGCCGGAACTCCGTGAGCTTGGGGATTTGACCGTGAATCGTCCGCGCCGCCGGGTTCAATATCCGGCAACGAAATCGACTGGCGAAGTCTGCGCCAAAGGAACGCGCTGTCAACCCTCGCGGACTGTCAGGAATCGGCTAATAACCGACCAGGATCCGGGAAGATCGAAGCTGGAGTAGAATCTAAATCCTGCGGGCGTTACTTGCTGATCAGGAAACCACAATGAGGAGGGTTCTGCGTCCGATCGCAATGCTCGCGCACCTCGGCGCCCGTCACTTCGGCCAGCAGTTGCTCCACCATGCAGCACGTTTCGGAGCAGCAAGCCACGGCCTGACCGAGCGCGCACCCGTGGCCCTGGATCTCGTAGCCATTATCGGTTTCGAGCAGATCCGCGTCCCCGCCAAGCTCTGTCAGCAATGCGGCAGCGCTGCCGACACGCTCTGCAAAGGTCCCGGTAGCCGGCTTTCCCAGCCGGCGGCCCGCGCCGCGCAAGACCGATTCCAATTCCTTGCCGGTATGGCGGCTCGCAAGCTCCGCGATCAGCGCCGAAAGTGCGGGCGCGTAGGCACTGGAGAAGATCGTCTGCGCTTCAGTGGCGACACCATAGAGTGTGGCGGGCTTCCCCACCGATCCGTCCCGCCTCTCGCCAGTCGCGGCGATCACCCCGTCGCGCTCCAGCGTCGCGATATGAGCCCGAACGGCATTGTCCGTCAAGCCCAGCGCCGATGCGATCTCGTCAACGCTGCGCCAGCCTCGTCGCAGAATGGCGACAATACGGCCTCGCGTACTGTTTCCGAAATGATTCTCCCACCAGCCCATGACGACGTCACCTCCGCTCGCGTCCCAACTCGTCCCTACCCAACCCGCTGCCTGCACATCGGCGAATCTAGCCGTGCTCTCTACCACAACAAGGTATCACGAAGATGGTATTCTAACAATATCTCAATGACTTTCTTGACAAATAGGGAAATAGCTGCCATATCTCCATCTGCGGCGATGCCGCACACAACCAGATCCGGGCAGCCGACCGCCCGTCCTCGCCGATCAACTCCAAGGAGATCCACAATGAAAAAGACCCGACTCGCAATCGGAGCCATCGCCGCGCTGGCGGTGGCCGCCCCCACCTCAACCCTGCAGGCGCAGACGGCCCGCCGAACAGCCTCGGCCACCGCTGCCACAACCAGGACTCCCACTACCCGGTCCGCGGCACTGGATGATCCTACCATCGTCGCGATCTTCGACGCCGCCAATACGTGGGATATCAACCTCGCCCACATCGCGCTCAGGAAGAGCAGCAACAAGGACGTACGCACATTCGCTGACATGATGGTCCGCGATCACACGGCGGCGCGCAAACTCGGTCGCGATCTCGCGACCAAGCTGAAGGTGACGCCGACGCCCCCAGGCAAGGACTTTCCGCTCTACAAGGATTACGTAGCCACCACCGCCAAGTTGAACGGACTCACCGGTGCGGCCTTCGACAAGGCATACATCGATCACGAAGTGTGGTACCACCAGGCGGTGATCGACGCAGTAACCAAAACGCTCCTCCCGGCGACCCAGAACGCCGAGTTGAAGGATCTCGAGGTGAAGGTCGCGCCGAACTTCCAGGCACATCTCGCCGCCGCCAAGGAACTGGCGCAAAAGCTTTCGAAGTAAACGACGTAAGCGGCGCTCCGAGCGACGCTCGGAATGCAGCGGCCAATACTCACACGGTATGGGGCCGCTGCATTAGCGCGGCGTCAATTTCGCGCGTCTCTCAACTCCGAGCGCAGTCTCTCGGTTATTTCATTCGATGAGAAATCGACGAGCTGCTCGAGCGCTCGGTGAAAATCAGCAACAGTGACGGTGCTGAGCACCGCCGCTGTTATGCCGCCGGCGGGTGCGCGGTTGGTTCCGTAGAGGAACGGCGTAATTCGGTCGCGACCGTTCACGTCGAAGCTCCATATCTCGCGTCTGGTCCTGGCATCGAGCAACACTGCCGTCGCGCTCATGAAGATGGACGCCGATCGCGATCCCCGGATATCGATACCTGAACCACGCATGTTCAGCTCGAGCAGAAAATCCGCATTCCGTTGATCGAGAGTCGGCTGTGTGCCGAGATATCGGCTGGCGCGCTCGAGTGTCCTGGTGGACATCAGACTGTCGATGTTGATCTGACCGGTGGCACTGTCCAGTCGCGAACGTGCGTTGCGACCAGCGATTTCCTTTGCGACGCCAGATCCCGCAGCAACAATCGCCGTGACCGGATCATCCGTATTGGGAATGTCGTACCAACCAGTGACCAATTCCGGCCTCGGCGGCGCAATGTAGACGAGTGCCATGGTCCGGTTGACGAAATTGTACTCCGCCAGGTAATTGTGTCCGCCACAACCCATGGACAATGCCATCAGAACAACGGCCGATACGCTGCGAAAGACACTGACTCCGCCCGCTGTCATGATTCTCAATTGCGCTTCCTCCGTGTCGTGAGCGGGTACCAGAAATCCTTCTGGATCGATCGGATGCCATTAATGACGACGACGCGCCGGTTCCGTGACTTTCCACTCTGGCACCGAGCGAGCATATCGGATATGGTTCAGACATGTCAGTAGAGGACTCTCGGATCCCGCCCGACGGCCGCAAGATCGCCGAAGCTACACGACGCGCGCTGATCGAGATAGCGCTGCAGGCATATGAAGAAGCTGGCCTGTCCGGTCTCTGCGCCGCAGGACGATGGGAGGTCGCAATCGGCGCAATGAGAAACCTCGAGCTAGGCCCGGTCGTCGAAGCGACCGGGCCCGCTAGCGCGGGATCACTTGACTAGCGATGCACCTGCCAGCGTCGCTACGGCGCCAAGTGTGGTCTGAGCGGCATTGAGGCCGAGTCTGAAATCTGCGTCGCTGTATGTCTTGAACATGTCGGTCGGCTGATGCCAGTTGGGATCCCAGCCCGCACCAATCTGCGCACCACGTTCGTTCTCGCGCACGCTGATCGACGGCGCGAGATCCTGGAACGGCGCCGAGTCAGTGTTGGTCATGTGCTGTCCGACATGAGCGGGATAGTCGGTGGCATATTTGTCATTTGCATCTGCAAGCGCCCAGGCCAATCGCTGTGACGCATCTGCAAATTTGGACTTGGACTGGAACTCGACATTCACATCCGCTTCTGGTCGCTGAGTTGGACTCAGTGTGCCGTCAGGCCGAGGCATGCCATGATCGAACATCATCATGTCGTGCTGAATGATCCCGAGCCATTTGGGTTCTGGATACTTGCCGGACCCAACGGGAAATTCCTTGCCCTGTAGCGAGTCGCGTTGTTCTGCATACGCACGCGATCCATTCAGACCGCTCTCCTCGTTGTTCCACAGAATGAAGCGGATCGAGCGATCTGTCTTCACATCGGGCGAACTGAACACGCGCGCGAGCTGCATGACGAGCGCGGTACCCGATCCGTCATCGTTCGCAGCCTCACCCCAGCCGATTCCGTCCATGTGTCCGCCGACGATGTACATCTCGTCGGGATGTGTGGTGCCGACCTTCGTGCAGTAGACCTCCTGCCGCTCACCGCTCACCGTCTGCGGCGTATCGAGCTTGCGCACGTCGAGGTCTGGTTGGCGGAGCGAATCATTGTTCACTCCCGTCGGCATGATCTTGCCACGCATACGAGAGCCGCCCGGCCCCGCCGTGCGATCGCGCGTGCGGGAGCGGAACCGCGCCAGCTGCTCGGCTGTCATCGGCTGACGCGGAGGCGGGACTTCGTACTGATACGTAATTCGCTCGGTCGGTGTGCAGCCGTAACTCTTGAGCTGAGCCTCGATCCAGTCGACTGCGGCACGATTGCGATCCGTGCCCTGTCTCCGATCTCCAAACTTCGTCAGCCCCTTGATCGTCGCCTTGTACTGCTCCAGATCGAGTCGCCCGACCATCGTCTTGACGGGGTCAACGGTGGAATCCGCGGGCGTAGCGGCACGATCCGCTGTCTGGGCAAGGACCGAAGTCGGTGGCAGCGCGAGACCGGCAAGCGAACCCACCATCATGAGCCTACTGATCGAGATGTGCATGCGAGTATTGGTCGGGGTAAAAGCCAGAAATGTCTTCATTCACTGAGCCTACGCGTCCAGCGGATCAATTGCTGTGCAGCACAAAGATGCCCGCGGGATGAAAACTACTGTCATACTCCTAGACTTGCGGCGAAAATCACGTAGCTGATGCGATTCGAAGCAGCGCACGAAAGGCTGTAGCAGACGCGCCAGGGCGTCGCCCGATCAGCTGCAACTCGGAAAGCTCTCGCACGAACGTGATGCCGCGCAAACGCACGACCGCTATGTACCCGAGCGCCAACTGATCTGCCGCTGACGCTTTCGACACGACGGCAAGTCCCAGACCCGCGGCGACCGCCTGTTTGATCGCCTCGGTGCTGCCGAGCTGCATGGAAGCGGTCGCATGCACGCCGTATCGGGCTAGTTCCGATTCCGCTACTTCACGTGTCCCCGAACCCGGCTCACGCAGAATGAATGGTTCATCAGCGAGATCGGCCGGACTCACACGGCGCTTGCGCAGCAGCGGATGGGAGGCCGGAGCGATCACGACGAGTTCGTCGTCGCGCCATGGCGTCACCGAAATCCGGTCGTGCTGGACGGGCCCCTCGACGAGCGCGATGTCCAGGCGTCCTTCCAGCAATTTGCGCGCGACTGCGCGAGTGTTCGCGCTCAGGACTCGCATCCGGACGCCCGGATGTTGAGCATGGAATTGCGCCAGGATCGCCGGCAGAAAGTACGTCGCGACGGTCGTACTCGCACCGACTCGCAGAATCCCGCGCTCGAGGCCACGCAACGAAGCAAGCTCTTCCTCCGCCACGCGCGCGACGCCGAACAACTCCCGCGCTCGAATAAGCAGGCTCTCGCCGGCCTCTGTCAGCTTTGGCGCGCGCCCAACCCGATCAAAAAGAGCGAGCCCGACCTGACGCTCCAGCTCCTGCACGGACTTCGACACCGCGGGCTGGCTTATCCGCAGTGCAACCGCTGCGCGCGAAAATCCGCCGTGATCGGCGACAGCCGCAAAAACGCGAAGGTGATGCAGGTTCAGGTTCATAACTATAGAGAATATTAATATAGGAATAATGTCTTTGTCTTATGGATAGCTAAGACCTAATCTGAATGGGTCGGCGTTGCGCTCGCTGTCCGCACTCCGACACCGGATCCCGCTACCTGAGCTGGGTCCAGGCTCCCACGAACGGCGGACTCTTGCCAGAATGACAGCATCTACATCAGCATCTACATCAGCATCAGCATCAGCATCCGAATCTCTCCGACGCTCCCGCGTAGTCGCGATCCCTGAAAAGCTCGTTGGACTGATCCCCGGACTGATCCTCACCGGCCTGGTGAGTATCGCGTCACTCGCAATCGCAGCCGGCGAGGAACGTTTCTTCGGCCACGCAATCATCGAAGGCCTGGTCGTGGCGATTCTACTCGGCATGGCCGTCCGCACGCTCTGGACACCGCCAGCGAGCATGGAAAGCGGCGTGGCGTTCAGCGCGAAACAGGTGCTCGAGGCTGCTGTCTTTCTGCTAGGTGCTTCGGTGGATCTGCCACTGCTGCTTCGCGCCGGGCCGTCCCTGGCTATCGGAATCGTCTCGCTTGTGATTCTCGGAATTTCCTGCAGCTACACGATCGGCCGCGTCATGGGGCTTCCGCACAAGCTGGCCGTACTCGTCGCGTGCGGTAATTCCATCTGTGGCAATTCCGCAATCGCGGCGATTGCGCCGGTCATCGGTGCCAAAAAGGAACACGTTGTCTCGTCGATCGCATTTACCGCGATTCTGGGAGTTGTTGTCGTTCTCGGCCTTCCGTTGCTCATGCACCCGCTCGGCCTGAACAACTATCAATACGGAGTCCTGGCCGGACTCACAGTGTATGCCGTGCCGCAGGTTCTCGCGGCAGCCTTCCCCGTGAGCATGCTGTCTGGTCAGGTCGGTACGCTCGTCAAACTCGTGCGCGTCCTCATGCTTGGGCCGGTGGTGCTCTTCTTCGCCATCACACACCGGGGTGCGAACGAGGCCGCGAATGTGGCCGCGAATGTGGCCGCAACAGACAGCAAGAGGCGCCGCTTTCAGCTGACTCGCTTCGTACCGTGGTTCATCATTGGATTTCTGCTGCTCGCGATCCTTCGCGCCGCAAGCATTTTTCCAGCGACTGCTGTCGCGCCGACGCGTGATGCATCGACATGGTTGACTGTCGCCGCGATGGCGGCTCTTGGACTCGGCGTCGATCTCAAAGCAATCAGCAAGGTGGGTTCACGCGTGATCACGACTGTCACCGGATCACTTGCTGTACTGATCGTGTTGAGCCTGACACTGATTCACTTCCTCAACATTCGCTGAACACCCGGTCGTTACGCGGCCCGTTACAATGTCAGCTTCAGTCAGTCTCGTGGCAGCACCAGCAGGCCGAGCGGGACGCGACGAATGCCTCGCCATCGCATTCGTTCTCCTGACGGTAAACGGATCATCATCTGGCTGGAGATGCCACCATCGAGCATCACTGCCTGCTTGCAGCCGAGCGCGCCCATGACTGCGGCCATTTCCGGAGTCGTGAGACCAAACGGCACGTAGTCGAAGGTTCCGTCCAGAGCGTCGAATCGCGTGATGGCGATGAGTAGATGTCCGTCGCGTGACTGGCCGATCGCGAGCCGAGCATCGCGGTGGGCGATATCCAGCGCCGGCGTTGCATGGTCTGGCTGGAGTGGTTCCGGAACGTCGCCGTCTCCGCGCAGCAGTGTCGGATAAGACTGGAACGCATCGACGATTCCATGCATGGATACGGCTGATGGCATTCGAGCGGTCTCGATCCAATTCACCGCGCCGGCGGAATCGATTACGATTGCAGTTGCAAGCGGTCCGGTTCCGGGTTTCAGGAATTGACGACCGTTCATCACGACCCAGCCCCACGGCAGCGAGCCTACGAATTGTCCCGCGTTGACGGCGAGGATCGCATCGAGTGGCGCATGATCCGTGGTCCACGCCGCATGCGCGATTGAACCATCGAATGCCGTGTCCAGGCGAATCCGAACCAGACCGGGATCGATGCGCGCGATGATCACTCGAACACGCCAGGCTTCTCCCGATCCCGACAGTCGCAATTCACCCCACTGTACTCCGGCATCAGAGGTGGGTCGCCACGAGATGGCATCCGTGACAGTTGCGAGTGGACCATCCCAACGTCTGGGCGCGCCCGAAAGGTCCCACCAGCGCGTCCACACACCATCACGCAGCACCGACAATCCGGCCGAACCGACGCGTGGTGAGTTATTCCGGGTACGCGCAATGCGCAACTGGTCCACGCTGGCACCGGGGAACGCCGCGCAGAGTCCAACGAAGAGCGCGGCGAGCGTCCAGCGGACGCCGCCGCGCCCGGTTCGGATCATCCCTTCGACGCGTTAAGCTGCGCCAAAAGCTTGGTCAGCTCGGCTGCCCGCGCTTGTAGCGCACTCAGCTCAGGTGCAGTAAAGCCGCGCTGCGCAACGCCATTCTTGGCACGGCCGAGAAAATATTCAATCCGCTCCTGTGCGGTGGCATACTGTGGAACGGTCAGACCGCTGGCCTGCGCGCCCGCCGGTCCGGCTTTCGTCTGCATGCCACGGATGCGCTCATCCAGAGTATCACGCTGCGCGTCCAGCGCATTCTCTCGTGCAATGAACGCAGGCGGCGCTGGCATGGCTCCGCACTGTTTGTCGATCGAGAGCGTGTCGGCGCGCGTAGTCGGCATTAGCGTGTTGAACATGTGCTCCTGCGCCTTGCGCACGGCAGAAGTATCGCGCGAAGCGGCAGCGGCCTGCATGTCCTTGGCGAGCGCCATGTACTTGGTACGGAATGCCGGGTCGCTCATCATCTTGCTCTGCATCTGAGCCGCCTGACCCTGGTGGATCTTGTCGAACGCCTCGGAGCGACACGACGAGATCTTGCTGCTCGAGTTCTGATACTGCTCTCTCTGTCCCGGATGCTGGGCTTCGAGAGCATCTGCCTCTGCAACGGCGGCCTTCACACGAGCCGACAGAACCTGGACGCTGTTGCCGTTGGTTCCGTTCAGGACGTTGATGCTGGCGCTGAACCCGCGAATCACCGCGTCAACCTGAGATGGAGTGAGCTCCACCGTCGTAGCGTCAAAATGAGGCGCGTCAGCTGAATTCTGGGGCTGCGGCGCGACCTTGCTCTTCACCTTGTTGATGAGGCCACCAAATTGCGCCTGCGCAATTGTGGGAGCAGCAAACATGGCGACGGTTATGACGGAAAGACTCGCAACAGATCGATTCACACGTCGAAACATTGAAGGGAACTCCTGATTAGGGATATGTATCTACAGAAACGCTGCGAGGCGATGCGCGATCGCGCGTCGCCTCGTCGCCGTCACTGCGAGCTCTCGGTCGAATCGATGACGCTCAGTTCCTTGATTACCTGTGGATGCGTCGCAAGGAATTCCATGTTGGCAGGATTCACTTCCGCGGCCATCTTGCCTGCAGCCACCGTCTGGCCGGATTGCTTCAGTTGATACGCCGTGGCCGAATACATGAGCGAGTACATGGTGTAGACAAAATCGTGCGGACTGATACCGGCCTTGCCGAAGATCTCCGCCGAATGCGGCATCTTGCTCGCTCGGGCAACGGCCGCATCCATCGACTCGGCATCGGTTGCCTTGTCGTCCTCATTGCTCCAGGCAGCTGCCAACTGCGGATCTGACTTCTCCATTGACTGAACGGTACGCATGACCTGAAGGACCTGATTCACACGCGTCTCGGTCAGGGGATAGGTCGCGATGGTATGGATATCGATCTTTTCCTGCGAAGCACCCGCTGCCGTGCCGGAGGAGCCGGTCGACGCAGAGCTGGTCGTCCCATCGCCTGGAGTCCCGTTAGCTGGAGCTTCCTTTCCCGAACACGCCGCAATTGCAAGGATTGCGACGCCGGTACCACACACGACGCTCAGGCGACGCCTCACAGCTGGGTAGATTCTTCGCATTGGGTTGGTGGGTTGTAGGGTGGCGAGTGAGTCATTTCGGAAACCCCATCTGTCCAAAATGCCAAAAATTGTCCACCTGTCCAGACATCGATGCGGATGAAAAAGCGGATGAAAAATTGGCAAAACCCGCGGGACACACTATCCACGGAATCGTGTCGGCGGCAGTCGGACGGCGGTCAATTTACAAAATAAGAGTCCTCCTCA
>Ga0164241_10005153_pt1 | contig 12346 bp, 11 predicted proteins | sample OricomyardsoilBY_FD_108780 | JGI IMG/M metagenome (GOLD analysis project Ga0164241, IMG submission 108780) | Backyard soil microbial communities from Emeryville, California, USA - Original compost - Back yard soil (BY) | ecosystem: Environmental > Terrestrial > Soil > Unclassified | place: USA...
CGGCGCCGGCGGCGCCGACCGACTCCGGCGAGGGAAGGAGGCTCATGGGCGGGACGGGACGATACCGAGCAGCAGTTCCGTGACCCGGTCCGGTGCCTCGACCTGCGGGCAGTGGCCGATCCCGTCGAGCAGCTCGTAGCGCGCGTCGGGCAGGGCGGCGAGCAGGCGCTCGGAGCCCTCGTGGCTGACCATGCGGTCGCGGCTGCCCCAGACGAGCAGGGTGGGGACGTCGACCCGCTCGAAGTGGAACGGGTAGCGCAGCTCGGGCAGCATGCGGCTGCCGGTGGACAGCCCGCGGGACACCGCCTCGCGGCTGCGGTGGTGGACGGAGAACGCGTCGATCGCCCCCGCCGGGATCGTCGCGGCGTCGCTGAACACCAGCCGCCGGTAGACCTCCCCGACCATCCGCTGGACCACCCCCTCGGGCAGCGGCAGGCGCAGCAGCGAGCGCACGACGGGGTCGCCCTCGATCGCCGTGAACCACGAGGGCATGTCCAGGCCCGCGGGCGCGACCGGCACCACCGCGGCCAGCGGCAGGTCGTCGCGCTCGGCCGCACGGAGGGTCGTCACGCCGCCCAGGGAGTTGCCGACCAGCACCACGTCGCCGCCGTGCTCGGCCGCGGCGTGGCGCACCGCCGCGACGGTGAACGCGTCGAGCTGCGCCAGCACCGAGCCCGTGTTGAGGCGGTCGGCCTGGCCGAAGCCCGGGAGGTCGACGGCGAGGGCCGCGCGCCCCTGCCGGCCCAGGCGGTCCATCACGTAGCGCCAGGTGTCGGCGCTGTCCATGTAGCCGTGCAGGAGCAGGAACGGTGGGCCGTCCCCCTCCAGCTCCAGGGCGCGGGTCTCGTAGCCGGCCAGGGTCAGCCGGTGCTCGAAGAGCGGTTCTCTCATCGGGTTCTGGTTCGGGAGCGGAGGGCGGGACGGATCAGCGGGCGGCCGGCGTGGCCGTCGTCGCGTCGATCAGCAGTGAAGCACCGACGGCGCCGCCGAGGTCGCCCAGCCCGGCGACCACGAGCTGCGGGGGCTCGACCGCGAACTCGTGCGGGCGCATCAGCGTCTTGAGTTCCTCCAGGTAGACGGGCCCGAAGCGCGTGCCCATCCCGCCGCCCAGGACGATCGCGTCGACGTCGAGCAGGTTGCCGGCGGAGGCCATGGTCACCGCGAGCATCTGCAGCGCCTCCTCCAGGAGGTTGGCCGCCATGCGGTCGTGCTTCTTGAGGGCGGAGGCGATGACGCCGCTGGTGACGTGGTCCTTGCCCTTCTTCTCGGCGATCTCGAACAGCTTGGTCTTGTGGCCCTTCTCGACGAGGTGCTTGGCGTGGGCCTCCATCGAGCGCCGGCCCGCGTACGCCTCCAGGCAGCCGCGCCGCCCGCAGCCGCACTTGCGCCCGTCGATCTCCACGACCATGTGGCCGATCTCCCCGGCGCTGCCGCGCCCGCCCCACAGCTCGCCGTTCAGCACGATCCCGCCGCCGACGCCGGTGCCCCAGAACACGCCGAGCACCGAGTCGAAGGGCTGGCCGGCCCCCAGCTTGAACTCGCCCCAGGTGGCGACGTCGACGTCGTTGCCGACCTTCACCTCGACGCCCCCGAGCGCCTCGCCGACCGTGGCGGCGAGCGGGAACGGGTCCTTCCAGTCGACGATGTTGACGACGTTGGCCACCACCCCGTCGCCCTCCATCTCGCCGGGCGTGCCGATGCCGACGCCGTCCAGCTCGGAGACCTCGACGCCCGCGGCGGAGGCCGCGTCCCGCAGCATCTGGGCCATTGCCGCGGCGGTCGCCTCCGGGCCCTCGGATGCGGGCGTCGGACAGCGCGCGCTGCCGATCGCCGTGTGGGTCTCGTCCATCACCGCGGCCTGGATCTTCGTGCCGCCCAGATCGATTCCACCGGTCTTGCCCATGCCGTCTTCTCCTCGTTGCCGCGACGTCGCGCACCCCATCCGACCACACGACGCGGATGGCGTCCACCGTCCATCCTGCCACCGGCCGGGTTCGTCCGCGAGCGGCCGTACGGTTCGCCCTGTGCTCCTGCAGGACCACAGCGACGGCGACGACCTCGACCTCGTGCTCGTCGTGCGCGACGCCGAGCTGCGTCAGAAGCCCGACGGCGGGGACTTCCTGAAGCTGACGCTGGGCGACCGCACCGGCACGATCGCGGCCATGGTGTGGGACGTGACGCCGGCCCAGCAGGAGCTGTGCGCCAAGGGCATGCCGGTCCACGTCCACGGGCGGCGGGAGGAGCACCCGCGCTGGGGCGCTCAGATCAAGGTGCGGGCCCTGCGCGCGCCGCACCCCGACGCGTACGACCCGGCCGACCTGCTCGATGGGCCGCCGCGCGCGCTCGCGCAGATGGAGGCCGACCTGGAGGAGCTCGTCGCCACGGTGCGCGACCCCCACCTCGCCGCCCTGCTCGTCGCCCTGCTGGGCCCCGACACGGAGACCGGCCGGCGGTTCCGCGACGCGCCGGCCGCCAAGCACTTCCACCAGGCCTACCGGCACGGGCTGCTCGAGCACAGCCTGTCGGTCGCCCAGTCGGTGAGCGCGATCAGCGCCACGTTCCCCGGCATCGACCGCGACGTCGCCGTCACGGGCGCGCTGCTGCACGACATCGGCAAGCTCGACGCCTACGTCGCCGAGCCGAGCGGGATCGACCTCACGGACGCCGGCCGCCTGCAGGGGGAGATCCCCCTCGGGTACTACCGCGTGCGCCGGCTGATGGAGGAGCTGCCCGGCTTCCCGCCCGCGCTGGCCCAGGCCATCGGCCACATCATCCTCAGCCACCACGGCACGCTGGAGCACGGCAGCCCGGTGCTCCCGGCCACCCGCGAGGCGACCCTCGTCCACATGATCGACAACCTCGGCGGGCGCCTCGGCTCGTTCGACCGCCTGGAGAAGGACCTGCCGGCGGGTGCGGCGTGGTCGGGCTACGACCGCGCCCTCGGCGCCGCCGGGTACTTCGGCGGGACGCCCTCCAGCGCCGGGGAGCCGCCGGGCACACCGGCGTCCCGGGCCGCCTCCGCGGCCTGAGCCTCCCCGGCCTTTTCGAACCTCGTCCTTTCGAGCCCGCTGGGCGGGCTCGAAAGGACGAGGTTCGACTGGGTGGGGTGGGCCGGCCTCACAGGTGCCGACGGATCGCGGCCACCACGGTCTCCGGGGCGTCCTGGGTGTGCCGCCAGGTGAAGCGCAGGACGGTGTAGCCCAGCGCTTGGAGACGGAGCGTCTTGGCGTGGTCCGCTTCGAACTGCCCCCGCGTGCGGTGATGGGTCCAGCTGTCCCACTCCACGGCGAGCATCCGATCCCGCCAGAGCAGATCCGGCGAGATACGCCCTCCGTCGACCCACCCGTTCACCTCGGGCCGCGGCAGGCCATGGGCTTGCAGCAGCGGCAGCATGGTCCGCTCCCAACCGGACTTGGAGGCGTGCGACTGCGGATGCCGTGCGGCGATGACCTTCCGCAGGCGGGCCAACCCCGCCCGGCCGCGACCGCCCGTCGCGTCGATCGCCCGCTGATCGTAGAGCCCCAGCACGATCGCCTGGTCGACCGCCTCGGCGACCTGCTCGTCCGTCGAGCGAGCGGCGAGGTCCAGCAGCGTGCGCGCCACGCTGGTGATCGGGATGCCCTCGTGGACGGTCGCCTCCTCCGGACGGAGCGCGCGGACATGGACGTGGATGCCGGGGCGGAGCCCTCCCGCGACCCCGCCGGGCGGCACCGTCACGTGGAACCGGCTCCCGGAGGATCGGCAGAGCCCCCACACGGCACCGCCGTCGTCGTCCGAGAGCACCGCGAGGTCGCCGCAGGCGAGCACCGCCGCGAGCCGCCGCCCATCCGGGACCAGCACTGCGTGTCCCACGGCGAAGACCCCCGGATGCAGGCGCCGCAGACGGCCGGAGGCCGCCCACCGGTCGATGGCGCTGGCCGAGATCCCACACGCCCGGAGCTGCGCATGAGACGCCACGCCGTACTGGCCGTCGGCCAGCGCCGTGACACCCTTCGAGACCTCGGCTCTTGAAGCCCGCTCAGCGGGCTTGAGAGCACGAGCTTCGATTGGGTGGGGCGGACGAGGCGGCAGGGCAGGTCCAGGGGTCGGTTCGGGGGCTGATTCGGCCATGCCTCCACCGTGCCGAGCAGGATGTGTCGGAACAAGACGCGGGATGCAACGTCTTCGCACCGCTTCGTGACGGGCCCGCACGAACCGGCCCGAAACACCCTCGGAATCCCGCAAAGAGCAGGCTTCTCCCGGCAGCCCACCGGGCCGCACGACTACCCTGTGCCGTTGATGGCCAAGGACACCGAGAAGCTCATCCGCCAGCTTTCCCTCATCTCGTACCTGATGGCGGAGCGCCGGCCGGTCACCGCTCTGGAGATCCGCCGGGACGTCGAGGGCTACAGCGGGATGAACGAGGACGCGTTCGCGCGCCGCTTCTACGCCGACCGGGCCGAGCTGGACTCCCTGGGGATCACGCTCACCGTGGACCGCCCCGCCGACGGCGCCGCCGAGCAGGAGAACTACTCGCTGCGACCGGAGAACTTCCACCTCCCCGCGATCGCGTTCTCCGACGAGGAGCTCGCGTCGCTGCAGTTCGCGCTGAACCTGCTCGACGGCGAGTTCGCCTACGCCGAGCCGCTGCGCCTGGCCCTCCAGCAGATCACCTGGGGCCGGCCGAGCCCGCTCGGCGCACCCGACCAGCGCACGGTCGCCCTCGGCCTCACCGCCTCGGCCGGCGGCGCGGACCTCTCGCAGCGCCTGGCCAAGATCGAGACCGCGATCTTCCGCCACAAGACGATCACGTTCGACTACTACACGATGGAGCGGGACGACGAGGGCGCACGATAGGTCGATCCGTACCACCTGCTCTACCGCGGAGGGCAGTTCTCCCTCCTGGGCCACGCCCACGAGCGCGGCGCGCTGCGCGTGTTCCGCCTCTCCCGCATCCGGGGCAAGGTCGCCTACGCGACCAAGGCCGAGCACGACTTCAAGCGGCCCGAGGACTTCGACCCCCGCGACTACTCCTCGCGCGCCGACTGGCAGTTCGGCGACGAGGTCGGGGTGGCGGAGATCGAGATCTCCTCGCGCATCGCCTGGCACGCCGAACGCCACTTCGGCCACTTCGGCACGGTCCGCCACGCCGACGACGGCGCGATCGTGTTGAGCACCCCGTACGGCTCGGGCCGCCAGCTGGCGTCCTGGGTGATGGGCCTGGGCGAGCACGCCCGCGTCCTGGCCCCCGACGAGCTGGTGGAGGAGGTCCGCGAGCGCGTGGCCCTCGTCGCCGAGCGCCACGCCGAGGGCGTCGAGCTGGCCCCGCCGGTGCCCCCGGCCACCGCCGAGGAGCAGGCCGAGCACGAGGCCGCCGCCGCAGCGGCGAGCAACGGCTCGTCCCGTCGCGACACGGCCATCCGCCCGGAGCGGTTCGCCCGCCTCGTCACCCTCGCCTCGATCCTCATCGACGCGGGCCGCGCGGGCATCAAGCTCGACATGGCGGAGCTGCGCGAGCGGCTGCAGCTGACCGAGCAGGAGCTGCGCGAGGACGTCAACGTGCTCAACGTCGTGAACTTCGGCGGCGGCTCCTACGTGCTCTACGCGGAGATCCTCGACGACGGCACGATCGACGTCGACCCCGAGCCGTACTCCGACAACTTCGCCCGGCCCGCCCGCCTGCTGCCCGTCGAGGCCAAGGCGCTGGTGGCGGCGATCGACCTGATCGGCGACCACCTCCCCGAGGGGGCGCTCACGTCCGCGCGCGAGAAGATCGTCGCCGCGCTGGGTGAGGACCCGATGGAGCAGGGCCTGCAGGTCGCCACGTCGACCGGGGACGACTCGGGCGTCGCCCGCGTGGTCTCCAAGGCGATCCTCGAGCGCCGCGTGCTGCGCCTGGACTACTACAAGGCCAACGAGGACGAGTACTCCCAGCGGCTGGTCGAGCCCTACGCGCTGATCAACGGCCGCGAGGGCTGGTACATCGCCTCCTACGACCCGGCCCGCGAGGACGTGCGCCACTTCCGCCTCGACCGCGTGCGCCACGCCGAGGTCACGGACGAGACGTTCAGCGCGCGCGCCGAGCTGGACGCCGCCGCCGACGTGGAGGGCTGGCCGAGCACCGGCGAGGTCCCGGCCTCCCGCACTGCCCGGGTGTGGATCTCCCCCGAGCGGGCCCGCTGGTCCCGCGAGGACCGGGCGGTCGCCCAGGAGCTGACGGACGGCTCGCTGATCGTCGAGGTCAACTACGCGGGCGAGGACTGGCTGGTGCGCGAGGTGCTCAAGGAGGCCGGCGACGCCGCCATCCTGGAGCCCGACGACGCCCGCGCCGCAGTGCTGGAAGCGGTCGCCCGCCTCCAGGCCGGCGTGCTCAACTGAACGACGGCGTTCGCGCGGCGGAGCCGGGGAACGCGGGTCGCTAGGGTTCGGCCATGGCCAACCGACGCGACCTGATCACCATGACCGCCGAGGAGGCCGACGCCTTCCTCCTGGAGGAGAAGACGGTCATCTGCGCGACGAACGGCAAGGACGGCTGGCCCCACCTGATGCCGCTGTGGTTCGTCACCCGTCCCACCGGCCCCGAGGGCGCCACCGAGCTGTGGGCGTGGACGTTCGCCAAGTCCCAGAAGGTCAAGAACCTGGAGCGGGACCCGCGCACCACCCTCCAGGTCGAGGCCGGCGAGGAGTACCACCTGCTGCGCGGCCTGATGGTCGAGTGCGACACCGAGGTCATCCACGACACCGACACGGTGCTGGAGCTCGGGCTGGAGATCTTCGGCCGCTACGGCGGGGATCCCGCCGGCGAGGTGGCCGAGGACGTCAAGGCGATGGTCCGCAAGCAGGCCGAGAAGCGCGCCGGCCTGCGCTTCGTGGAGCGCAAGCGCGTGACCTGGGACCACCGCAAGCTCGGCGGGACGTACTAGCGGACCGGCCACACCGGCCGGCGGCCCAGCCCCGGCCCGTCAGCCCTTCTTCTTGATCGCGCTGCTCGGCTTGATCTTCGACGAGACGACCTTGACCGTCTCGTTCTTGGCCTGATCCCTGGCCCGGATCGTGATCGCCAGCTTGCCGCTCTTCCACTTCTTGAGCTGCGCGACCGCCTTCTTGCCGATCTTGATCGTCAGCGCCTTGGTCTTGCCGCCCTTGAGCGCGAAGGACGCGGAGCCGACCGTCACCGACGCCGTCCCCTTCTTGGGCTTGGGTACGCGGCCGACCTTGCCGGTCGCCTTCCCGGTGCAGACGTTCTCGCCGGCCGCGCAGCTGACGGTGAGCTTCAGCCCCTTCTTCGTGAGCTTGGCGCTGCCCTTGAGCCCGACCTTGGGGCCTGTCTTGTCCACCGGCGGGGTCACGACCGGCGGATCGGGCACCACCACCGGACGCACGTAGGCCTTGGCCGCGGCGACCGCCTGGTCGGCCTGGATGCGCCCGGCCCCGTACGTCGTGTCGAGCCCCGGGGCACCGAGGTCCTTGGCCGTCGACTGCAGCAGGGACGTGACCTCCGCCTCGTTCAGCGTCGGGTTGGCGACGAGCATCAGCCCGACCAGGCCCGCGACGACCGGTGCGGCCATCGAGGTCCCGCCCTTGTCGCCGATGTACACCGTCGGCTCCGACTCCAGGGCGACCGACGGGTCGTCGTAGCCGTCCGTGGTCGACAGGACCTCCGGACCGCCGGGCGCGGTGACGTCGACGTGCGCCGCGACGTTCGACGTCGAGCTGATGACGTCGTTCGGATCGGTGTTGCCGACGCCGATCACGCCGGGATACGTCGCGGGGTAGTTCGTCGCGCCCGGGCTGGTCTCCTGGTTGTTGCCGCCCGAGGCGACGAGGATCACGCCCTTGCTCCGCGCGTAGTTCACCCCGTCCTCGAGCGGCTTGGCCGGGGCGATGCCGCCGAACGACATGTTGACGACGCGCGCGCCGTGGTCGGCGGCGTACGTGAGCGCCTCGAGCTCGTCGGCGATGAGCTGCGTATCGGTGCCGCTGAGGTCGTTGCCGACCTTCAGGACCATGAGGCCGCAGCCCCAGCACGCGCCGCTGACGCCCTTGCCGTTGTTGGTCGCCGCGGCGGCCAACCCGGCGACGTGGCTGCCGTGGTAGCCGCCGGGATCCACATGGCCCTTGACCTGGGCCGTGTGGTAGGCGGGTCCGGTGGCCTTCGCGACGTTGTAGGCGGTGGTGATGGCCTCGGCCAGGTCGGGGTTGCTCGTGTCGAACTCCTGGTCGATCACCGCGACCGTCATGGCCTTCGTCCCCTGAGCGAGGTCCCACGCGCCCTGGAAGCCGGCCCGCGTGTAGTGCCACTGCCCGTTGACCGTCCCGGCGAGGTCGATCGCGTGCTTCCACCACGTGTCGTTGGGCTGCGCCTGCTGGACCTGGAACCCCTTGGGGGCCACGAAGGTCCCGGCCACCTCCTTGTCCCCGCGCACCGACGCCCGCAGGCCGCCCGCCGAACGCGGGGAGGCGCCGGCGCCCGGGGAGAGCTCGATCCAGCCCACCTGCGGGAAGCTGCGCACGATCCTCGCACCCCGGCGCGCGGCGATCGCGTCGGCCTTGGCGTCGGTGTAGCGCCCGTCGACCTTGACGAGCACGGTCTCCTCGGACGCTGTCGCCACGTCGGCGGGGACGATGGTCGCCACCATGCCCACCGTGGCCGTCATGAGCACCCGGACGAGGAAACCGCGAGATGAGTTCACGCGAGGAGTCTGCTCACTCCGCCGGGCGCGGTCAACCGGGAGGCGGGGACGTGACGCGTAGCCGCATCGGCGCGGCGGCCGCGGTGTGGTCCGTCGCGGACGCGATCGTGTCCGGAGAGACGGGCGCGCGCTCGGGCACCCCCCGGACGCCTGCGGGCACGAGCAACGCCAGGGCCGCGGCGATCACGCCGAGCGTGACGGGCAGCGCGGCACCGACGTCGGGGGCGGGCCGGGCCGGCGGGTCCGGGCGGAACGACCGGATGACCGCCGGGCGGCGTGCAGGCGAAGCGAGGGGTGAGCCGAACAGCACGTCGCATCCTTCGTCTGGTGTCTGAGGGGACGCTGCCGACGGTAGGCCCTGCCCCGCGCCCGGATGTGACGACGCGGTGACCGGCGCGTGGCGATCCGGTGACGGCCGACCGCATCGTTCGCCGTTCCCGGCCGTTGTGAGGATGACGGCCCCCCGACCGTGCTCGCCTCCGGGCACGGGCCGGGCGCATCACCCAGCAACCATCTAGCCTCTGGACCTCATGGAACGCCTCAAGGGACTCATCCTCAGCGGCGGCCGCGGCACGCGCCTGCGCCCGATCACCCACACGTCGGCCAAGCAGCTCGTGCCCGTCGCCAACAAGCCCGTCCTGTTCTACGGGATCGAGGCCATGGCGGCCGCGGGGATCGAGGAGATCGGCATCATCATCGCGCCGGAGACGGGCGGCGAGATCCGCGAGGTGACCGGCGACGGGTCCCGCTTCGGCGTCGCGATCACCTACATCGTCCAGGACGATCCCGCCGGGCTCGCCCACGCGGTGCTCACCGCCGAGCCGTTCCTGGGGGACAGCCCGTTCGTGATGTACCTGGGCGACAACCTCCTGCAGGGCGGCATCTCCGAGCTGGTGCAGGCCTTCCGCACGAACGCGCCCGACGCGCTGATCCTCCTCACGCCCGTCCCGGATCCCGAGCACTACGGTGTCGCCGAGCTCGAGGACGGGCGGGTGGTGCGCCTGGCCGAGAAGCCGCCGGAGCCCAAGACCGACCTCGCGCTGGTCGGCGTCTACATGTTCACCGCCCAGATCCACGACGCGGCCCGGGCGATCGAGCCGAGCCCCCGCGGCGAGCTGGAGATCACCGACGCGATCCAGCACCTGGTCGACACCGGCGCGCGCGTGGAGCCGCACGTGGTGAACGGCTGGTGGAAGGACACCGGCCGGCTGGCCGACATGCTGGAGGCCAACCGGCTCGTGCTCGACACCGCCGTCCGCCGGCTCGAAGGCGAGCTGATCGACAGCCAGGTCGAGGGGCGCGTGGTGATCGAGGCGGGCGCCCGCCTGGAGCGCTCCACGGTCCGCGGGCCGGCGGTCATCGGCGCCGGCGCCGTGCTCACCGACTGCTACGTCGGGCCCTACACCGCGATCGGCGAGGGCTGCGTGATCGAGGGCGCCGAGGTCGAGCACTCGATCCTGCTGGCCGACTCGTCGGTCCGCGGGCTCGACGGCCGCATGGAGTCCTCCCTGCTCGGCCGCAACGTGCACATCTCGCGCAGCGACCAGCAGCCCCGCGCCTACCGCTTCCTGCTCGGCGACAACTCGGAAGCGTCGATTCTGTGAGGGGGATCGCCGTCACCGGCGCGGGCGGGATGCTCGGGCAGGCCGTGGTCGCCGCGGCGCGCGACGCCGGGCACGACGTGCTCGTGCTGACCCGTGCCGAGGTCGACCTGCGCGACGCCGATGCGGTGCGCGACGCCGTCGCGGAGGCCGTGGCCGCCGGCTTCGACCGCTTCGTCAACTGCGCGGCCTACACCGACGTCGACGGTGCCGAGACGCACGAGGCGGACGCGCTGGCGGTGAACGGCACCGCCGCCGCGCACCTGGCCGAGGCGACCGCCGCCGCGGGCGCCCACCTCACGCACGTGTCGACCGACTACGTCTTCGACGGCACGAAGCCCACGGCCTACGTGGAGTCCGATCCCGTCGACCCCCAGAGCGCCTACGGCCGCACCAAGCTCGCCGGCGAGCGCGCCGTGACGGCGGCCGCCGAAGGCCACGCCGTCGTGCGCACCGCCTGGCTGTTCGGCGCGGGCGGCCCCAACTTCGTGGACACCATGCTGCGCCTGGCGACCGACCGCGACGAGATCAGCGTGGTCACCGACCAGGTCGGCTGCCCGACGTGGACGGGCCACCTCGCGCCGGTGCTGGTGGAGATCGCCGCGCGGCGCCAGGCCGGCGTCCAGCACGCCGCGGGCGCCGGCGCCTGCTCGTGGAACGACCTGGCCGCCGCCACCTTCGCCCAGGCCGGCGTCGCCTGCCGGGTGCTGCCCACCACCACCGACCACTTCCCGCGCCCCGCCCCCCGGCCCGCGTTCAGCGTGCTGGGCAGCGAGCGCGACGACCACCTCGCCCTGCCGCCGTGGACCGAGGGCCTCCACGGCCATCTCGTCGCGGTGAAGGTGATCCCACCCTCCACCCCCCTCCCGATCGGAGACCACGCATGAAGCTGCTCGTCTGCGGCGGGGCCGGATTCATCGGCTCCAACTTCGTCCGCCTGCGCCTGCGCGACCACGGCGACGAGATCGTCGTCCTCGACAAGCTCACCTACGCCGGGCGCCGGGAGAACCTCGAGGGCCTGGACGTGACGTTCGTCCACGGCGCGATCGAGGACCCGGAGGCGGTGGCCGGCGCGATGGCCGGCGTGGACGCGGTGGTCAACTTCGCCGCGGAGACCCACGTGGACCGGTCGATCGCCGAGCCCGACGCGTTCGTGAAGACCCACGCCCTGGGCACCTACGTCCTGCTCGAGGCGGCCAAGGACGCGGGCGTGCGCTACCTGCAGGTGTCGACCGACGAGGTCTACGGCTCGATCGAGGAGGGCTCGTTCACCGAGGAGTCCCCGCTGGCGCCGTCCTCCCCGTACAGCGCCTCCAAGGCCGGCGCCGACCTGCTCGTCGGCGGCTACCACGAGACCTACGGGATGGAGACGCTGATCTGCCGCGGCTCCAACAACTACGGGCCGTACCAGTACCCCGAGAAGCTCATCCCGCTGATGGTGCTCAACGCGCTGCACGGCGACCCGCTGCCCGTGTACGGCGACGGGATGCAGGTCCGCAACTGGCTGTACGTCGAGGACTTCGGGCGCGGCATCGGCCACGTCCTGGAGCACGGCGTGCCCGGCGAGGTCTACAACGTCGGCGGCCCGGACGAGGAGCCCAACATCGAGGTCGTGCGGCGGATCATCGCCCTGACCGGAGCGGACCCGTCGCTGATGGAGTACGTCACCGACCGCCCCGGCCACGACCGCCGCTACTCGCTCGGCTCCGAGAAGGTCCGGGCGCTGGGCTGGGAGGCGCAGGTCCGCTTCGAGGAGGGGCTGGAGCGCACCGTCGCCTGGTACCGCGACACGCCCGGGTGGTGGGAGCCCATCCGCTCCGGGGACTACCGCGCGTACTACGAGCGGCAGTACGGCCGCGCGCTGGGCTAGCCAGCGCACGGCCGTCCGCCGTCCGGCGGGTTCGGCTCCTACGGCCGGTCGATGGTGAACGTGATGGGCTCGTCGGCCCCGTTGCCGGCGCGGTCGGTCAGGTACACCGTGAGCGTGTGCACTCCCTCGCTCAGCGTCGACAGGTCGACGTCGACGCTGTCGCAGTCGTCGACGGCGCAGTCGAGGCTGGTCCCGTACTCCGA
>Ga0164241_10005154_pt1 | contig 12345 bp, 12 predicted proteins | sample OricomyardsoilBY_FD_108780 | JGI IMG/M metagenome (GOLD analysis project Ga0164241, IMG submission 108780) | Backyard soil microbial communities from Emeryville, California, USA - Original compost - Back yard soil (BY) | ecosystem: Environmental > Terrestrial > Soil > Unclassified | place: USA...
CGCGAGCGATCGTGCGCAGGTCGATGTGCAACAGTTGCAGCCGGGCGCTGTCGATGCTGACACTGGATGGCGGTACTCGAACCAGCCGCGACCCACCGCGGATGATGGGAGGCGAATTGCGCAGCTCATGCGCGATGATCGTGATTTTTCCGGAGCGCTCATCTTCTGTGCCACGCGGCGCGCCACTTGAAGAATCCAGCCTGCCCCCATCAACGGCGCTGAATGCAAGGCCAGAAGACGAAATGCCTGGATGCGGCATGGCTGAATATCTCCCACGTGACCAACCCGTGAGCGCAAAGGTATTCTCCGTCGCCTCATGAGTCGGTGCGGCAGCGTACTTAGAGGCGGCGGGTGGTCGCGTCCGTTCGATACCGCACACACCATCCCACGATCGGCCTACACTGCCTGGCGAATGAAGGCCGGCACTGACCCCTGTGACAATCTCATCCTCGACGCGTTGCCTGCGCTCGAACGCGCGCGGCTATTTCCCCACTTGCAGCCGGTTGCGATGCCGCTGGGCAAGGTGCTGTACGAGTCCGGTGCCGCGTTGCGGCACATCTATTTCCCCACGGATTCCATCGTCTCGCTCCTCTACGTCATGCGCGATGGCGCCTCCGCCGAGATCGCGGTGGTCGGCCGGGAGGGCGCAGTGGGCGTGTCCTTGTTCATGGGAGGGGAAACCACTCCGAGTCGCGCCATCGTCCAGAGCGCCGGACGGGCGTATCGGCTCTCGCGCAATCGCCTCAAAGAGGAGTTCAACCGGCACGGCAGCCTGTTCCACGTGCTGCTGCGCTACACCCAGTCCCTGCTCACGCAAATGGCGCAGACCGCCGTATGCAACCGCCATCACTCGGTCGATCAACAGCTGTGCCGCTGGCTGCTGCTCTCGCTCGACCGGCTGGATTCCAATCAGCTGAACATGACGCAGGAACTCATCGCCAACATGCTGGGCGTGCGTCGTGAAGGCGTGACGGAAGCAGCGGGGAGGCTGCAGAAGCTCGGCGTCATTCGCTACGCGCGCGGGAAAATCCTGGTGCTGGACCGCCCGCAACTCGAGCGCCTGGCCTGCGAATGCTACGCGGTGGTCAAGGCCGAGACGGATCGATTGCTGCCATCCCATCTGCGGGTTCGGGCATCGGTGGACTAGAGTCGGTGCGCCCGCGAACAGAGGCGCGAATACCTGCAGTGCATGCTGCCAGCAGTGCGTATTCCCCAAGACAACCTGTTGCTGGCCGCGCTGCCGGCCATCGTCCGGGGCCGACTCACGGCCGATGGGCCGCCGGTCGATCTGTCGCTCTCTGAAATCCTGAGCGAGGCCGGCGAACCCATTCGCCATGTGTACTTTCCGATCGATGCATTCATCTCGCTGATCACGATCCAGGGGCGAGGGCAACTGGAAATCGGCCTGGTCGGCGCCGAGGGAATGCTGGGTGTTTCGCTGCTTCTGGGTGTGGATGTGTCGCCATTGCGGGCGATGGTGCAAGGGGCGGGCCGCGCCTGGCGAGTGGATGCCGCGACGCTCGAGCACGAGCTCATGGGCAACGCGGTCCTGCGCGCCCCGCTCAACCGTTATCTATATGTGGTGCTTGCGCAGCTGATGCAGACCGCAACCTGCACGCGGTTCCATCTGATCGAGTCGCGGCTGGCCCGCTGGCTCCTCATGACGCGTGACCGTGCCCATTCAGATCATTTTCACATCACTCATGAATTTCTGGCGCTGATGCTGGGCGTACGTCGTGTGGGCGTGACCCGCGCGGCAAGCGCCTTGCAGCGCCGCAAGTTGATTCGCTACCGCCGCGGCGATCTCTCCGTGCTCGATGTGCGGGGACTCGAGCGCGCCGCCTGCGCCTGTTACGCCATCGACAAGCGCATCTATGCCCGCATCATCGGCTCCGGCGCGGTGCGCAGAAAAAGGGCCGGGTGATTTCCACCCGGCCCCGCATGGCGCGACTAGCGCGCGTTTCCGCTGCTCGAGGACGGTGAGCGATCGCTCGACTGCGAGGTGCCGCGATCCGAGTTCTGCGAACTGGAACTGGAACTGGGATTGGAGCTGGAGCGCGAGCTGGAGCTCGAGCTGGAGCTCGAGCCGGAGCTGCCGTTGCGATTCCATTTCCCGTACTCGGACTGCGACAGATAGCCGTCGTGATCCGCATCGAGCGTGGAGAAGGACGTTCCCATTCCGCCATGTGCTGCTTGCGCCTCGCTCTGCGATATGCGGCCGTCCTTGTTGGTGTCCGCGGAAGAGAAGGTTCCCTGGCTTGTCGAACTGGCACCTGAGGTGGAGCTTCGGTTGGAGGAGTTCGAGTCCTGCGCCGCAGCGCCGACCGCGAATGCCAGTGACAGAGCAGCTAATCCAAGATGTGTGGCTTTCATGATGACCCTCATAAGGTGGCTGAAGGAGGAGTGTCAGGCGCGACCAGAATGAGCCGCGGCCGCCAAAGCCGCCGTCATCCGCCTGCCTTATTGCTTGAAGGAATAGGATCACGAAAAGGCGCGGCGTCGGCTTGCGGCGTCAGGCGCCGCCCCGGCCAACATGCCAATCCCAAGCCTATGAGTAACAACACCATTCTGCTCGCGCTTCGATTTGCGAAGCCTGAATCCGCAGGTCGGGCCGCACGGGCTCCCTTATACTGGCTGCGGACGAGCAAATGATGTCCCGGGGGATGGCCATGTCACACAAATTCGCGCGGTCGACAATCTTCACAACGGCGATCGCCGGCCTGGCTGTGCCAGCGCTGGCGCACCACAGCTTCGGCGAGTTCCAGATGAACGTGCCGCTGAACGTATCCGGAACACTCACCAAGATGAACCTCGTCAACCCGCACTCCTACATGGAGATCGACACGGTCGACGCCAACGGCAAGAAGCAGCACCTGCGCTGCGAGATGCGCGCGGCCACGCTCATCAAGCGTTCCGGCTGGTCGATCGAGATGTTCAAGGTGGGTTCGCACGTCGAGGTCGAAGGGCACCCGCATCGTCTCGACCCGCACGCCTGCTACATCGAGAACTTCAAGATCGGCGATGCGCCCAAGATGAATCGCAACGATCAGATCCAGACCAAGGCGGTGGATACCTCCAAGCGTCCATTGCGCCTGGCCGATGGTCAGCCGAACATCAGTGGCGACTGGGCCGTGGAACAGCTCGTGCTCACCGTGCCGCCCAGCGGCGGCAATGGCTCCATGATTCCCAAGAGCATGTCGCCGGATTTCGCGACCGGCAAGATCACCTTGCAGCAGGTGCAGGCCACACAGCCGCCGCGACCGAAGGTCGTGTACACGGCCGAGGGCCAGGCAGCGGCCAAGGGCTTCAACAACCGCTCGCCCAAGGACAATCCCTGGTTCAACTGCAAGCCCACCAGCATCATCCGGGACTGGACCGCGGACTGGCCGATCAACCGCTTCGAGCAGAAGACCCTGGCCAATGGCGAGAAGGTCGTCGACATCACCTACGGTCTGTACAACTTCGATCGGCGCATCCACGTCGGCATGGCCAAGCATCCGGACCGCGTCAAGCCCAGCTCCGCTGGCCACTCGATCGGCCACTGGGAAGGCAATACGCTGGTGGTCGACACCGTGGGCTTTGCCGCCGGTGTGCTGTCGCCGCCCACGCGCAGCAGCGAGCAGCTGCACATCGTCGAGCGCTTCACCCTCGACCCGCAGAAGTTCTCACTGCGTCGCGACTACTCAGTCACCGATCCGGTGTACCTGGCCGCGCCGTACGAGAGCTATGACATCATGTATCTCTCGGACGTGCCCTTCGCCAAGCAGCCTTGCAAGGACATGACGCCGGAGTTCCAGAAGTAGCCGCAGAGGCGACTGCCGCTCATTCGTACCGCAGCGCTGCCACCGGCTTCGCGCGCGCCACCCGCAGTGCGTGCGCACCGACGGTGGCCAGTGCGATCAGCACCGTGGCCAGTGCCGTTGCCGGAAACAGCAACAGCGGCAGATCGATGTGGTACGCGAAGCCGGTCAGCCAGCGTTGCATGAAATAGCCGGCCACCGGCCAGGCCAGCAGGTTCGCCCACACCACGGGTCTGGCGAACTGCCATAACAGCAGCTTCAGCACGTCACCGGTATCCGCGCCCATCGCCTTGCGGATGCCGATCTCCTTGGTGCGCCGCTCGGCGGTGGCGGCCGTCAGCGCAAACAATCCGATGCCGGACAGCACCAGGGCGATGAGCGCGCACAGGCCGAAGGCCTGGAACTGGCGCAGCATCGAGAGGTAGCTGCGCTGGAAAAATTCGTCGAGGAACATCCGCGATGGGCCGGCGCGTTGGGAATCCCCGACCTGCGCGTTGCCCAGCTTGCTCCACAGTTGGTCGATGGCTTTAAGGGTTTCGGGAATCTGCTGGCCCTTCAATCGCACACTGAGCACATCGGCCTGTCTTTCATTGCTCTCGTACGTGGGCTGGAAATACAGCGTCGGCGTTGTGTCTTGCGACACGGGCTTCATGGAGAAATCCGGCACCACGGCCACTACGATGTCCGGCGGTGGCTCAGGAAGTGCGAAAAATGGCGATCGGAATGGACGCCGCGGAAGTGGCTTGCCGACGGCCTGTGCAGCCGCGCCCAATCCGAGCCGGCGCGCGGCCGACTCGTTGATGACCAGTTCGCGCGTGCCGCGCGGCACGGGGTGATAAGAGCCGTCCGCCTTGGGCAACGTGCCTGCCAGCGCTTGCACACCGTAGAAATCGAAGACGTCGAAATCTGCTTGCACACCGTCAAAAGCCACGTCCCGGCCCTGTTGATCGAGATAGCTGAGTCTCATCGTGCCGCCGGCTCCGGCGAATCCTGCCGCTCCCAGCAGCGCGCCGCTGGAGCGTGTCACGTTGCGCACTCCGGGCAGCTTGCGTACCTCATCCCGCAGCAGCGCGCTGCGCAGCGGCGAGCGCACCAGCAACACCTGGTCATGGTCGACGCGCAGTGCTTCATGCAGCGCAAAATCGTGCTGCCGCATCACCACGCCCGCGCAGATGACCAGCGCGATCAGCAGCGCGAACTGCACCGTCACCAGCACCTGCCGTACCAGGGCGCCACCCGCTACCAGCGACGCCGCGCCCCGCAGCGTCACCGCCGGTCGGAACCCCGACAACACGAAGGCAGGCCAGGCGCCGACAATCAGGCTCAATAACAGGGTGGCAGCCACCAGCGCGAGAACCAGCCACGGCTCGTGCACATAATCGAGCACGGCTGCGGTATCCAGGAAGGCATTCAGATGCGGCAACAGCCACTCCGTCAGCGCCACGGCGAGCAATGCCGCGACCAGCGCATGGATGGCAGCCTCGCCCAGGAACTGCGCGATCAGCAGGCGGCGCTTCGCGCCAGACAGCGCGCGGATCGCCACCTCGCGCGCCCGCCGCGGGGCACGCGCGGTCTGCAGGTTGGCGAAGTTCACCGCGGCGATCAGCAGCACCACCGCGCCCAGAATCCCGAGCATGGTCATGCGACCCTGAAAGCCTGGATGGAGTTTTTCGTCGGTATTGATTCGATCTATGCGCAATAGCTCGGGCCACGGCAAGGGTTCCAATGCACCGGATGGTCCGATTTTCCCGAGTGACCTGGTCAAAGGAGGCGGTACCTGCTTCATCCGCTCCCGCAGTACGCGTGGCGAGGTGCCGGGCTTCAGCCGTACGTAGACCACCGCGGTGGCGGGCACACTGACCTTCCTGCCTGGCCTCTCTTCGTCCACCTGCGTGATCATGCCGCCTGATTTCTCCGCTTCGAGCATCGGGGAAGAACTGGCGACGGCGGCAGCCAGAATGTGGCGCACCGCATGCGTGGCATTCGGGCGCGGATCCTCGATGACGGCGCGCACCACCATGTCATGTCCGCCGACAGTCAGGGTTTCCCCCAGCGGCGCATCGCGGCCGAAGAAGCGCCGCGCATAGCTGCGCGACAGCACCAGGCCGTCCGGCGCACGCAGCGCCGCAGCGACATCGCCCGCATAGGAGGGCTGCGGCAACACCGATGCGAAGTCGGCATCCACCCAGTACACCATTTCGCGTACCACGTTGGCGTCGTATTGCAGACGCAGTGGTTGCTCGATCACGCGAGCCACGGCCTGCACCTGCGCAAAGAGCCGGAGCAGCGGGCGCGCCAGCTCGATCATGCGCGGCTCGCTGGTCGCATAAGTCCGCTCATACCCGGGAACATCATGGTCGTAGCTGTACTGGTTGCGGATCACCAGGGTTACCAGCAGCGCCACGCACAGGCCAACCGCCAGCCCCAGCACGCTGATCATCGTGTACAGCCGGCCGCGCGCCAGGTGGCGCAGCGCCGCGGCGAGCATGTTGCGCAACATGGCCTCTCCCCCGGGGTCAGAAGTGGTGGCGCACTTGCCACCCGCCCATCGAGCGCTTCGATCGTTTGCTGCGCGAGTGTGACATGGATCAGCGCGCGCCAGACCGCCGACAAAACCTCTGCCGGACAAGCACTTGCGCTCCACAAGCCATCAGCGGACATCGCCGGGATGTCCGGAAATGGACACTCTTGAGTGTCCGGGGGAATGAACCCCTTCAGTGTTTCGACGACCCCGGCTCGGCCATCTTGCGATGCTGTTCGGCCAACACCGCCGACGGGGTTACATTCGCCATGGCGACCTCCAGCTTGTTCTTCATGCCGGCCACCACGTCGCCTTCGCCATCCATCATCGCCTTGAATCCGATGCGCGCCACCTTCGCCGGATCCATCTTCTTGTCGGTGGTTCCCACATCGGTGTCCATCAGGTCCGCGCGCTCGAAGAATTCCGTGTCAGTGACGCCGGGCATCAGGCAGGTCACCTGCACACCCGTGTCCTTCAGTTCGTTGCGCAAGGCCCAGGAGAAGGAATCGATGAAGGCCTTGGTGCCGTTGTAAACCGCCTGGAATGAACCGGGCATGAAGCCGGCGATGGATCCAGTAATCAATATGCGGCCGCGTCCTCGTGCGCGCATCTGCCTTCCCACCTTGTGGATGAGATAGACAGTGCCGCGCACATTCGTGTCGATGACATGCTGGGCGGCAGCGAAATCCTGATCCAGAAAGCCCTTGCCGAGGCCATGCCCGGCATTGGCCATCAGCACCTCGATCGGCCGGCCCGCGGCTGCGGCGTACAGCGCGTCGACTCCTTCGCGGGTGGCCAGATCCTGTTGCACGCTCTGCACCGAGGCGCCGAGGCCTTGCGTGCGCGAAACCGCCTCGTTGAGCGGTCGATCGGCGGCCAGCAGCAGATCGTATCCATGGCGTGCGCATTCGCAGGCCAGTTCCAGCCCGATGCCACTGGAGGCACCGGTGACCAGGGCGAGGGGCCGAGTATTGCCTTGCGCGTTCATGAGGAGCGCCTCCTTAGCTTCGATGTGGGCAGTATGAGCGGCCAGTCATCCCGTCGTAATCGTCCATCGCCACATGTCAGCGTAGGAGAAGACTGCGAGGTCACGCAAAGCGGACATGGGGCGATTGGGGTGTGCTGGCGTTCAGCGACTCGCGCAGCACAAACAGGGCATGTCGCGTCTGGATGGCGCTTGGCGCGCCGATGCAATCCGGCGGCACGATGAGCTCATGGTTGCGCAGATACGCATCCACCGCCGTGAACAGCACGCACTGGTGACTGGTCAGTCCGGTCAGGATCAGCCGCTTGACCGCGAGGTTGCTCAGGATCTCGGCCAGCGGCGTGGCATAGAAGCCGGAGTGCCGGGGTTTGAAGATGAAATAGTCGTCCGCGGCCGGTTCAATACACCGTACTACCGCACTGCCGCGAGCCTTGCTGGCGCGCGCGCGTTCCACGAACCGGGTGCGATCCGACTCCCAGTGCGGCCCCGCGTCGTTGACATAGATGACCGGCACGCCCGCGGCCCGCGCCCTGTGGCGCAGGCGCGCAATGCGTGGAGCGACGCGCTGTGCGGCGGCCAGGATGCTGCGCCAGTCCTCGAAGCGATACTCGGAAATCAGATCCAGAATCAGCAGCGCCGGGCCGTGGTGCCGTTGCTTGGCGCGAGCTTGCATGCGCGGGCAGCCTCAGTGCACCGCGACTCCCGGTTTGAGCACCACCTTCGTCACCTCGTTCTGCTGCTCCTTGAACATCTTGTAGCCCTTAGCCGCCTCTTCGAGCGGCAGGCGATGGCTGATCAGGAACGTAGTGTCGATGTCTCCGGCCAGGATCATATGCAACAGTTTCGCGGTGTATTTCTGCACGTGGGTCTGGCCACTCTTCACTGACAGGCCTTTTTCCATCAGCGCGCCGATGGGAAATTTGTCGGCCATGCCGCCATACACGCCAGGGATGGAAAGCCGTCCGCCCTTGCGGCAGGCCAGGATCATCTGGCGCAGGGCGTGTGGCCGGTCCGTGCCGAGCTTCACCGTCATCTTCAGCTCATCCAGGATGTTGTCGGCCGAGAAGCCATGACTCTCCATTCCCACCGCGTCGATGCAGGCGTCCGGCCCGATGCCACCGGTCATTTCCACCAGCGCCTCGCGCACGTGCACTTCGTTGTAATCCACGACCTCCGCGCCCAGCGACTTGGCCAGTTCCAGCCGGTGTGGATAGTGATCGATGGCGATGACGCGCTCTGCGCCGAGAATGAAGGCGCTCTGAATGGCAAACAGCCCGACGGGTCCGCAGCCCCACACCGCCACCGTGTCGCCGGGCTCGATATTGCAGTTCTCCGCCGCCATCCAGCCCGTGGGAAGGATGTCCGACAGAAACAGCACCTTGTCGTCTTCGATGTCCGCGGGCACCACGATCGGTCCGACATCGGCGAAGGGCACGCGCGCATATTCGGCCTGTCCGCCCGGATATCCGCCGGTCAGATGCGAGTAGCCAAACGCGCCCGTCATGGCGTAGCCATACAGCGCCTCCGACATGTCGGCTTTGTCGGCGGGATTGGAATTGTCGCAGGCCGCATACTGCTGATTGCCGCAGAAGAAGCATCTGCCGCATGCGATCACGAAGGGAACCACCACCTTGTCGCCGGCCTTCAGTCGCGAGTTTCCCGGGCCCACTTCCACGACCTCACCCATGAACTCGTGTCCCAGCACATCACCGGACTTCATGCGCGGAATGGTGTGATCGTACAAATGCAGGTCCGAACCGCAGATCGCGGTGGATGTGATGCGCACAATCGCATCGCGGGGATTCAGGATGCGTGGATCGGGCACGCTCTCGACGCGAACATCATGCTTGCCATGCCAGGTCAGTGCGCGCATTGCCGTCTCCTTCAGGTAAACCTAAGTGGCCCCGCGGGGGTATCAACCGGCTCTTCATCCGGATGCGAAATGGCGATTTCACCGGCCTCCATCAACTGCTTGAAGCGCCGCAGATCGCGCCTTGCCTGCACCTTGGGCTCGCGTCCAGACAGTTTGGCGATGGCCTTGCCGAGCACACCAGCCGGAGGGTCATAAATGATGGTGGCGGTGACCTCTGTGCCACGGCCACCATGCGCGTCGCGAAATCTGACGCTGCCCGAATGCCTGACGGTCGACTCCTGTGTGCTGGCCCACGCCAGAAGTTCATTGGGCCGATCCTCTGTGATGACGGCATCCCATTCCACCGTAGAGCCGGCCGGGGCTTTCACCGTCCAGTGCGAGCGGTCGGGGCCGACGACTTCAACGTGCTTCACGTTTTCCATGAAGCGGGGCAGGTTGCTCAGGTCGCGCCAGAACGCATACAGCTCGCTGCGTGGCCGATTGATGGTGACGGTACGTCCCACGATGGTGTCGTCCGGCCGTGTCTGGGGACCTGCTTCGGGAATCGCGGTGGCGTCGGGCTGTTTCGCCTGTGCAAGGGGTGCATCACCACTGTGTGTATGCTCTGTGCGTTCTTGCATGGATGACTCCTGCGAAAGCGCCGACACTACACACACCGACGGCGCGCCGCGCCTGACCGATCTCTCTTGGATGTGTTAGCGTCAGCTGACGTCATTTCTTGCTGGGCCAGGTGACATGGCGCGTGGGAAGCTGCTTACAAAACAGCGGGCCGGTTTACTACAGCCGATTCAGTGCCGCAGTGCACGATCCTTGTGCGGTGCGCTTCTAGAATGCAGCGCATGTCCCCGCCGCGAATTTGTGCTGCAATCCTTCTTGTAGCCTCGTGGGCCACCGCTTTGATGGCGGGCAACCTTCCGCTGCCGCTTGGCAGGCCAGTGACTGGCAAATGCCGGCGCGCGATCCCGGCAGTACCCGGTTCAGTCCTCTCACCGATCTGAACGATGGCAACGTCAAAGCGCTGCAGGTGAGCTTCACGTTTTCCACCGGCGTGCTGCGCGGCCATGAGGCAGCGCCCATCGTCCAGCGCGGACGTTGGGAGGATCAGCGTAGTCGCGCTGCTGCTGATCGCATGCGTGCTCTTCGCAGCCGGGCGCTGGCGACTGCATCGGGGCAGGCCGGACTCCAGCATCCCCGACGCACAACTGGCGTGTTTCCTTGGCGGGCTGGGAATGGTGGCGATCTGTCTGCTCTCGCCGCTGGACACACTCAGCGCCTCCCTGTTCTCGGTGCACATGACGCAGCATGAGCTGCTGATGCTGGTGGCCGCGCCGACGCCTGGCGCAGTGGATTCGCGTTCCGGCAGTGCGCGGGGCGTGGCGCGCCTTGATGCGACCGGCCACCGGATGGGTTGCTCACGCCCTTGCACTGTGGGCGTGGCATGTGCCAGCGCTGTTCCGGGCTGCACTGGAAAGGCCGCTGCTGCACGAAATCCAGCATTTCACTTTTCTGGTGACGGCGCTGCTGTTCTGGTCCGGCTTGTTGCTGGCGCGGGATGCATTCCAGCGCGGGGCCGTGGTGCTGTATCTGTTCACGACCACGGTTCACACCAGCGTGCTGGGAGCGCTGATAACGCTGGCGAACCGGCCGCTGTATACGCCGGATTTGCGCCCGGCCTCAGTGCTTGACCCGATGCGCGATCAGCAGCTCGGTGGCCTGATCATGTGGGTGCCAGGCTCGATAATCTATGTCGTGGCTGGTCTGATCTTGCTGGTGCGCTGGGTGCGCGCGTCTGACACCTGCGTCGCGCGCAATCCTGATCAGGAGCAGGCAGCCAGCCAGGCGCTGTAGCAGGGGATGTGGAAATGCAGTTGCGCGCAGGCATCGGTACCAGCGGGGTCGACTTCGTAATCGACCTGGTTGGATTCAATGAACTCCTCGCACAGCGCGCAACGCAGATGTTGTCCTGGCCCGGCAAACAACCGCGTCGGTTGGTCGCGGGGCAGCGTGTGGTCGCGTACGCGTTGCATGGCCAGCGATTGCAGTTCCGGTTCGGCACGAGTGCTGTGCGATGTCATATCGACCTCCCGGAACCTGTGTTGCTGGAAGCGGATTATGGTCGCGCGGCGGCGCGCCGTCATTAAATTCGCTTGAGCCAAAGGCAGCGCGCAGCGGCGTCGTGAGTGCCGTGCAACAAATGTTAACGCTTACAACGTCGGCCTAAGGCGCCTTGGCCTGGGCCAGCCAGTGCAACGCTTCCTCGACCAGCGCTTGCGCGGGGTGCCCGGCATCCAGTTCCAGCACGTGCTCGGGTGGAGCAGGGGGTTGCAGTGTTTGCAACTGGCTGTCGAGCAGTGTCGGCGGCATGAAATGTCCGGCTCTGCGTTGCAAGCGCAACTGCAGTAGGTTCTCGTCGGCCCGCAACCACAGCAGCGACAGCGCCGCGCCATAGGCCTGCGCCAGGCGCTCCCGATAGCTGTGCTTCAGTGCCGAGCACGCCGCCACCGCGGCGCCATGCTCCCGGACAGCCTCGCGCAGCGCCATGCCGATGCGATCCAGCCACGGCCAGCGATCGGCATCGTCCAGTGCGATGCCGTTGCGCATCTTGGCCACGCTGTGCGCCGCATGCAGCGCGTCGCCTTCGATGAACGGGCAGTGCAAGCGCTGCGACAGCGCATGGCCCAGCGTGGATTTGCCCGCGCCACTGACACCCATGACGACGATGGCGCCAAATTGGCTTCGAGCCGCTGTCACGTTGTATCTTGCTGCGCCATAACAGACCGGTCCGGAATCTAACATGGTCTCCGTATTGCTGTGCCTGGCCCTGCTGGTGCTGCTCATTGCCTGGCTGCGATGCAATCCCTTCGTCGCCTTCCTGATCGCCGCGATCGCGGGCGCGCTGATGCTGCGGATGCCGCCGGATGCCATCGTCTCCTCGCTCGAGCGGGGCATGGGCTCACTGCTGGGCAGCCTGGCCGCGATCCTCTGCCTGAGTGCGATGTTCGGCAAGCTGATCGCCGAATCCGGCGCCGCCTTGCAGATCGGCCGCGCGCTGGTGCGCCGGGCCGGCGAACGGCGCGTTCCCTGGGCATTGCTGCTGACGGGATTCATCGTCGGCATTCCGCTGTTCTACAACGTCGGCTTCGTGCTGCTGGTGCCGCTGGTATTC
>Ga0164241_10005155_pt1 | contig 12343 bp, 11 predicted proteins | sample OricomyardsoilBY_FD_108780 | JGI IMG/M metagenome (GOLD analysis project Ga0164241, IMG submission 108780) | Backyard soil microbial communities from Emeryville, California, USA - Original compost - Back yard soil (BY) | ecosystem: Environmental > Terrestrial > Soil > Unclassified | place: USA...
CATCGCCGAAATCGAGATCAAGGAAGGCGAGGAAGCGGTGCGTATCAGCCGCATGCCCACCGGCGGGTTCGTGACGCACATGCAGGCGCCGATCATGCAGGCGCCCGCTGCCATCGCCGCACCAGTTGCAGCGCCTGCCGCCGCTGGCGCCGCCCCGGCAGCGCCTGCCGCCCGGCATGCGAATGAACACGTGGTTGCGGCGCCGATGGTGGGTACGTTCTATGCGTCGGCATCGCCCGGTGCGAAGCCCTTCGTGGAGATCGGCAGCGAGATCAAGGAAGGCCAGGTTCTCTGCATCATCGAAGCGATGAAGATGATGAACCAGATCGAGAGCGACAAGGCGGGCAAGGTCACCGCGATCATGGCGACCAACGGTGACCCCGTGGAATTCGGCCAGCCGTTGTTCGTCATCGAGTAATCGCGCTCCATGCTCGACAAAATCGTAATCGCCAATCGCGGCGAGATCGCGCTCCGCATCCTGCGCGCCTGCCGCGAGCTCGGCATCAAGACGGTGGCCGTGCATTCCACCGCGGACTACAACCTGAAGCATGTGTTGTTGGCTGACGAATCGGTGTGCATCGGCCCGCCGCAGTCGCAGAAGAGCTACCTCAACATGCCGGCCATCATCAGCGCGGCCGAAGTGACCGACGCGGTGGGCATCCACCCGGGCTACGGCTTCCTGTCCGAGAATGCGGACTTCGCCGAGCGCGTGGAGAAGAGCGGATTCACGTTCATCGGCCCGCGCGCCGACGTGATCCGCATGATGGGCGACAAGGTGTCCGCCATCAACGTGATGAAGAAGGCCGGCGTGCCCTGCGTGCCGGGCTCGGGCGGCCCGCTCGGCGACGTGCCGGAAGAGAATCACCGCATCGCGCGTGACATCGGCTACCCGGTGATCATCAAGGCGTCGGGCGGTGGCGGCGGCCGAGGCATGCGCGTCGTGCATACCGAAGCCTCGCTGCTCAATGCGATCGCGGTCACGAAGGGTGAGGCGCTCGCCGCCTTCAACAATGACCAGGTCTACATGGAGAAATTCCTGGAGCGGCCGCGTCACATCGAATTCCAGGTGCTGGCAGACAACTACGGCAACGTCATCCATTTGGGCGAACGCGATTGCTCCATGCAGCGTCGTCACCAGAAGGTCGTGGAAGAAGCGCCTGCACCCGGCATTACGGCCGCGCAGCGCGAAAAGATGGGTGAACGCGTCGTCGAAGCATGCAGGGCCGTGGGCTACCGCAGCGCGGGCACGCTCGAGTTCCTGTACCAGGACGACGAGTTCTACTTCATCGAGATGAACACGCGCATCCAGGTCGAGCATCCCGTGACCGAGCTGATCACGGGCATCGACCTGGTGAAGGCGCAGCTCATGATCGCCTCGGGCGAGAAGCTGCAGTACGTGCAGAAGGACATCAAGCTCAGCGGCCATGCCATCGAGTGCCGCATCAATGCCGAGGACGCCAAGACCTTCATGCCCTCGCCCGGCCCCATCAAGCTCTGGCATGCGCCCGGCGGCCCCGGCGTGCGGGTAGATAGCCACATCTACTCGGGCTACAACGTGCCGCCGCATTACGACTCGCTGATCGCCAAGGTCATCGCGTATGGCGACACCCGCGAGACCGCCATCGCGCGCATGCGCAATGCGCTCGCCGAGATGGTGGTGGAAGGCATCAAGACGAACACGGCGTTGCACCAGGAAATCTTCACGCACCAGGCGTTCCGCACCGGTGGACAGGACATCCACTACCTCGAGCGCCGACTCGGCCTGAAGTAAGTGCCTCATCTAGCGGTCACGCTGAACCTCGACGGGCTCGATGCCGAGCACGTCGAGGAGTCCTGCTTCGAGTTTGGCGCCCTGGCGGTGTCGTACACCGACCAGCGCGACGACCCCATCCTCGAGCCGGCGCCCGGTGAGTTCCGCCTGTGGCCGCACTCGCGCCTGCAGGCGCTGTTCCCGTTCGAGACCTCACCCGACGACCTGGTCGCGGGCCTTTCCCACGTGCTGCGCCTGGACCCGTCGCGCCTGACGCTGGAAGCACTGGCCGACCGCGTCTGGGAGCGCGAATGGCTGCGCGACTTCCACCCCATGTGTTTCGGACAGCGGCTGTGGGTCGCGCCCCATCACTCACACGTGCATACGCATGACGCGGTCATCGTGCGGCTCGATCCCGGGCTCGCGTTCGGCACCGGCACGCACGCGACCACGGCCATGTGCCTCGCCTGGCTCGACGAAAACGCGGCGGCAGGCCAGGTTGCCATCGACTACGGTTGCGGCTCCGGTGTACTGGCCGTGGCCGCCGTGAAACTCGGCGCGCGCGAGGCCCACGCCTTCGACATCGACCCCCAGGCGCTCACTGCGACGCGCGACAACGCCGCCGCCAATGATGTCGAGGCGAACGTTCATGTCGTCGATGCGGACGCCGCCCTGCCCGTCGGCGCCGACATCCTGCTGGCTAACATCCTCTGCGGCCCGCTGTGCGAGCTGGCGCCGCGCTTCGCATCGCTGCTGCGTCCCGGCGGGAAAATCGTGCTCGCGGGACTGCTGAGCGCGCAGGCGGACGAGGTGACACACGCGCACGCACCGTGGTTTGATATCGCGCCATTTGCGTCCCGCGACGGCTGGACGGCACTCTCCGGCAGTCGTCGCGCCTAAGACTTGCCTCGAGGAATATCCACTTGTTCACCGTCTGCCCCAAATGCACGTTGACCCTGGTCGTGACGACCGTGGATCTGCGCGCCGGGCAGGGCTACGTGCGCTGCGGACGCTGCGCGAACGTCTTCAACGCGCTCATCGCGCTGCGCGAAGGTGAGCCCGGTGGCAACACCTCAGACTCGGCACGTCGCCGCCTGCTCGAAACCGAACCGGGACCCGCGGTAGAACCCGCGCTCGGATCGGGTGTGGCCATGGATCTGGAACCGGAACCGGAACCGGAGCCAGAACCCGAACCGGAGCCGGAGCCAGAACCGGAGCTTGAGCCGGAACCTGAACCCGTCGAGCCTCCATTCGCCGCGCACGAAGATGAAGCGGAGTCGCTCGAGTTCGATGCGGCTGCCACCGACGTCTCCGATATCTTCATTTCGCCTGAGGAAGCCGAGCACGGCACGAGCTCGGGCTCGTATGAAGAAGTGGTGCTCGGCGAGGAGCCGCAGCCCGAGCCTGAACCCCCTGAAATGGAATACGCGGGCACGGACACTATGGCCGCGGATGAGTGGTCACTGCTCGATGACACACCGGCCGACGACGAGTCCGTGATCGAAGAATCGCCGCTGGCCGCGCCGGTCACGGCGGAACGCGAACCCAACGTGCCCGACCCGCCGTGGGTCGAAGAGATGTTCGCCGAAGCCGAGGCGGAGGCCGAACGCGCACGCACCGCGGAGCACGAGGCCCTCGAAACCATCGACGAACACATCGCGGACGATGAGCCTCCCTCGGACATCGAGCCTCCCGAGGTCGCGGCCGCACGCGCCAGCACGGGAGCCGCCGCACCCAGCGACACGGTGCTCGAGCCACTGCTCGCTTCACCCGTAAAGACCCGGCCGAGCTGGCAATACATCAGCGGCGTCGTGGCGCTCGCCTTCGTGCTGCTGTTACAGGTGTTGCACCACAACCGGCAGAGCCTGGCGCTCGACCCCTCGTTCGGCCCCCTGGCGTCGAAAATCTACGGCTGGTTCGGCGCCACGCTGATGCCCCGCTGGGACCTCACCGCGTATTCGGTGAAGCAGCTGGGCGCGGACGCCGAAGGCGCCGGCGGCTCGCAGCTTCGAGTGCGCCTGTCCGTGCACAACGAAAGTTCGCGCGTGCAGCCGCTGCCGCTGCTGCGGCTGACGCTCCAGGATCGTTTTGGCAAGGCCGTCGCCACGCGCGACCTCGAGCCGTCCGAATACCTGCCCAAGCGCGTCACGACCCAACGCATGCTCGAACCAGACCAGCGCATCGACGTGGAACTCCACGTCGTCGATTCGAACAAGGCCGCGATCGGCTTCGAAATCGACGCCTGTTTGCGCGGTGAAGGCGGCGTCATCGGCTGCTCGAACGATGCGCGGCGCCGCGCCGCCGGCTGATTCTTCCCACGCTCATGATTCGCATCGGGCCCTATTCGCTGGACTCCAACGTCGTGCTCGCCCCGATGGCGGGTGTCACTGATCGTCCATTCCGACAGATCGCGCGGCAATTCGGCGCGGGGCTGGCCGCGTCGGAAATGATCACCAGCGATGTGCGCTTATGGACGACGAAGAAGACGCAGCGTCGCATGGATCACGCCGGAGAACCCGAGCCGCGCGTGGTGCAGCTTGCGGGCGCAGATCCCGACGCGCTCGCCGAAGCGGCGCGCAGGAATATCGATCTTGGCGCGCAGATCATCGATATCAACATGGGCTGCCCCGCCAAGAAGGTGTGCAACCGGCTGTGCGGCTCCGCGCTGCTCACGGACGAAAACCTGGTGGCGAACATCCTCGAAGCGGTCGTCACGGCATCCAGCGTGCCGGTGACGCTCAAGACGCGCACGGGGTGGAGTCGCGATTTGCGCAACGGTGTGCGTATCGCGCAACTCGCTGAAGCGTGTGGCGTCGCAGCGCTCGCGATACATGGCCGCACGCGCGAAGATTTTTACGACGGCGCAGCGGAGTACGACACCATTCGCGAAATAAGATCGCGTGTACAAATTCCGTTATTCGCAAACGGCGATATCGATTCGCCGGAAAAAGCGCGAACAGTGCTTGATTTCACGGGCGCATCAGGAGTAATGCTCGGCCGCGGCGCGCATGGCTCGCCGTGGATCTTCCGTGATGTCAATTATTTTTTGTCGCACGGAAAAATCGCTCCCGCACTTCCAATCCGGAAAGTGAGTGATACCATCCTCGCGCATCTCGAATCCCTCTACGCTTTTTACGGCGAAGAGACAGGACTTCGAGTAGCGCGCAAACACCTCGGTTGGTATTTCGAAAAGTTGCAGGATGCGCCCGACGTCCATCGGGAGTTGATGGCAGCTTCATCATCCGCGTTACAGTTTGCGCTGACGAAGCAGAGTCTGGATCTCTGGATGCAGACCAGAGTCGAGACCACCGCCGTGACCTGGGGAGGTATCGCGGCGTGTGTCTAAGGTAGAAAGTGTTCAGGCTCGGACACGGTGATGGGGCGCGGAATGACGGCGAAAACTTCTCGGACCAGAAAAGACTCCGGTCGCAATGGCGCGCTCGAAGTGCCCCTGCGTAACCACGCCGAACGCGCTCTTTCCGATTATTTCTCCAACCTGAACGGTCATAAGCCGGCACATCTCTACGACCTCGTTCTGCGCGAAGTCGAAGAGCCGCTGTTCCGCGCCGTGCTCGACTATTCGTCGGGCAACCAGTGCCGCGCTGCCGCGATCCTCGGCATCAACCGGGGCACGCTGCGCAAGAAACTGCGCCAGTTCGGCCTTTCCGGCTAAGTTTTTCCGTGTTGGTCACCATTCGCCGCGCCCTGCTGTCGGTCTCCGACAAGACCGGGTTGGTTGACCTCGCGCGGGCTCTCGCCCGCCGCAATGTAGAACTCCTGAGCACGGGTGGCACGGCCAAGGCCCTGCGTGATGCCGGCCTCGCCGTCATCGACGTGAGCGCCTACACGGGCTTTCCGGAAATCATGGACGGGCGCGTCAAGACGCTGCATCCACGTGTCCACGGCGGCCTCCTGGGCCGGCGTGGCGTCGATGACGCCGTCATGGCGAAACACGACATCCCGGCCATCGATCTGCTGGTGGTGAACCTTTACCCGTTTGCGCAGACGGTTGCGAAACCGGACTGTACGTACGCGGACGCCATCGAAAACATCGACATCGGCGGGCCCGCCATGGTGCGTGCCGCGTCCAAGAATCACGAATCGGTGACGGTCGTCGTCGATCCTGCCGACTACGCCCAGGTGCTCGGCGAACTCGATGCCAATGACGGCGCCACCAGCATCGACACGCGGTCGAGTCTCGCGGCGAAAGCGTTCGCGCACACCGCGAAGTACGACACGATGGTCTCCAACTATCTTCTTTCCCGAGAAGAGCTGGGCCACGAATTTCCGGCCACCCTGCCGCTGGTGTACGAGAAAATCCAGGACCTGCGTTATGGCGAGAACCCGCACCAGAAGGCGGCGTTCTATCGCGAGCTCGGGCTCACGGGTTCCTGCGTGGCCGGCGCCACCATGCTCCAGGGCAAGGAACTCTCATTCAACAATATCGCGGACACGGACACGGCCGTGGAATGCGCGCGCGTGTTCAACGAGCCAGCCTGCGTCATCGTCAAGCACGCGAACCCCTGCGGCGTTGCCACGGGCGTGTCGCTGGCGGATGCGTATGACCGCGCCTACCGCACCGATCCCACGTCGGCCTTCGGCGGCATCATCGCGTTCAATCGCGAGCTGGATGCGGAAACCGCGACAGCCATCACCAGCCGTCAGTTCGTCGAAGTCATCGCCGCTCCATCGGTTTCCGCAGATGCCGCGGCCGTGCTTGCCGGCAAGGCGAACGTTCGGGTGCTGGTGCTCGGTTCCTTGAACAAGAAGACGCCGACCGAGCTCGAATATCGCAGCGTGGTCGGAGGCTTGCTGGTGCAGAGCCGCGACACCGCGCTCGCGCAGCCGGACACTTTCAAGATCGTGAGCGAGAAACGGCCCACGCCCACGCAATACGCGGACCTGTGGTTCGCCTGGCGCGTATGCAAGTACGTGAAATCGAACGCCATCGTGTTCGCGAAGGAAGGCATGACGATCGGCGTGGGCGCCGGGCAGATGTCGCGCGTTTATTCCACGCACGTCGCCGCGCTCAAGGCCAAGGACGAAGGCCTGGAAGTGGAAGGCAGCTCCATGGCCTCGGATGCCTTCTTCCCGTTCCGCGACGGCATCGACGCCGCCGCCAAGTACGGCATCAAGGCCATCGTGCAGCCGGGCGGCAGCAAGCGCGACGATGAAGTCATCGCCGCGGCCAATGAACACGGCATGACCATGGTGTTCACGGGCATGCGCCATTTCCGGCACTAGGCCACACTGGCCGCCATGAAAGTCCTCGTCGTCGGTTCCGGTGGGCGCGAACACGCGCTCGCGTGGAAATGCGCGCAATCTCCCCGGGTGTCTGAAGTGCTGGTGGCGCCGGGCAACGGCGGTACCGCCAACGAGCCGCGCGTCCGCAACGTCAACGTCGCGGCCGAAGACGTCGCCGGGCTGGTCGCGCTCGCCAAGGCCGAGAAGGTCGGGCTCACCATCATTGGACCGGAGGGGCCGCTCGTAATCGGCGTGGTCGATGCATTCGCCGCGGCCGGGCTGCGCTGTTTCGGCCCCCGCAATGCGGCGGCCCAGCTCGAGGGTTCGAAGGCCTTCACCAAAGAGTTCCTGAAGCGCCACGGCATTCCCACGGCCGCCTACGCCACGTTTACGCGCGAGACTTTCGACCCCGCCTGGGTGCGCCAGCAGCGCACGCCCATCGTCGTCAAGGCGTCGGGCCTCGCCGCGGGCAAGGGCGTGGTCATCGTCGACACCGCAGAGGAAGCCATCGCCACGGCGCAATCGATGTTCGGGGGCCAGTTCGGCTCGGCCGGCGATCAGGTCGTCATCGAAGAATTCCTGCCTGGGGAAGAAGCCAGCTTCATCGTCATGGCGGACGGCAGGAACATCGTGACCATGGCGACGTCGCAGGACCACAAGCGGTTGCGTGACGCCGATGCCGGCCCCAACACCGGCGGTATGGGCGCGTATTCGCCGGCGCCCGTCGTGGACCGCGCCATGCACGAACGCATCATGCGCGAAGTCATCGAGCCCTCCATTCGCGGGCTCGCGAAGGACGGAACGCCCTATACCGGGTTTCTGTACGCCGGGATCATGGTGCATCCCGATGGCACGCCCAACGTGCTCGAGTACAACTGCCGTTTCGGGGACCCGGAAACGCAGCCCATCATGATGCGGCTCAAGAGCGACCTGGTGGAGCTGTGCGAAGCCGCGCTCGATCACCGTCTGGACCAGGTCCACGCCGAGTGGGACTCGCGCGCGGCGCTCGGCGTGGTGCTGGCCGCCGAGGGTTACCCGGAGACCGTGCGCAAGGGCGACGAGATCCAGGGCCTCGCGAACGCGGCCAAACTACCGGGCAAGGTCTTTCACGCGGGCACGCGCGCGGACGGCGGCAGGGTCCTCACGCATGGCGGCCGAGTGTTGTGCGCGGTGGGCCTGGGGAACAGCGTCTCGGATGCTCAGAAGCAGGCTTATGCGCTGGTGGAGGCCATCAGCTGGCAGGGCATGCAGAACCGTCGGGACATCGGCTACCGCGCCATTGCCCGGGAACAGACGCGGTAATGAGCGCGCGCCAGGCGAGGCGCGCGTCCGTACAGAACCGTTCTAACGACCCGGCGCGGGCGACTCCGGCGCCAGCCACACGCTGGTGAGCTGGACATCCCGTCCCTCCGCGTCCGTCACCGGCTGGTTACTGCCATCGACCACCGGCGTCACCGTGACTTCGCGTGTCTTGATGCCTGCGAACCGGGATTCCAGCGACACCGCAATCTTGTCGTAGGGCACGGTGTCCTGCCCGCTGCGCAGCACGTGCCCGTCGCGATCGATCAACACCCAGGGTCTCACGCCCTGGGGGACGCCGTTCTTCGCAAGCGCCGGGAAGTGCTGCCGGTAGATATCGCGATCGATCGAGCGCGTGTTGGCAAACAGCCGCGACACGAAACGTTCCTCGTCCCCTTTCTTTTCCGTGTAAACCGCGAGCACCTTGTGCGCAGGATCGGTCGGGGACTGCATGGCCATCGCGCCGGCATAAGGCACCTGCTCGCGCTTCATGCCGATGGACGCGAACATCGACTCGTCGACTTCTATTTTCTCGATGGGCTCGGCCAGGATGATCTGGGCGGACTTCGCAATGGTCATGTCGTCGTTCACGAGCATGATGACGACCGGCGTGCCGTCGACCTTGCGATCGAACAGTCCCGAATAGCGCTGCCCGATGTACTGCTCGAAGCGGTGTCCGAGCTTCATCATCTGCTCGCCACCCGGCGGAGGCTTGAGCGCGGCAGCCCCCGGCGCCGGCACGCCCATCTGCGTGGCGGCATACAGGCAGGACGCGGCTAACAGGAAACACGCGCCTGCGGCGACCGCAGGCAGCTTGCGAGGCGTTGCGAACATGATGCGGATCCTCTGTTCAAGTTGTGAGGGGCGTTCGATGAGGGCCACGGTGGCGAACGGCGCGGGCCGCTGGCGTTCGCTGACCGACAGCAGTGCAAGGCCGTAGTCCGTGGAGTCCGCTCCGTGGTGGATCACGCGCTGATCACAGTCGATCTCCAGCGCGAAGCGCAGGCGGCGCAGCATCCACCAGAGGGGCAGATTCCAGGGCATGAGCAGGACGACGCCCGTGGCGATGGCCAGCAGCAGCGGGTCCCGCGCGGTGACGTGCTCGCGTTCGTGGCGCAAGGCGAGTGCCTGCGTCTGAGCGGACGCGTCGAGCAGCCAGCGCGGAAACACGATGCGCGAGCGAAACACCCCGAAAACCGCCGGGCCGATGTCTTCGGAGACGTCGATGCGATGCGAATGGAGCTCCGCCGCTTGCCAGCCGCGCGCGGAGCGCGAGAGACGCCGCCATCCGAAAGTGAAGTACATCAGCAGCGCAACGCTCCAGGTCACCCAGACGGCGCCTAGCAAGACATCCATCGGCCGCAACCCGCCTCCGATGCTGGTCCGCGTTACCTGGAAAGTGAGTACTTCGCGACCGGCGTCGGCCCAGTGGCTGGCAATGGCGCCGGCGAGGGTGGTGCTATCGAACGCGGCGGTGGCCGGGGACAAAGGCGGAGCGAACCAGGAGACCACCGGCACGAGGACCGCGGCCGCGAGGCCAACGGCCCAGGCGAACCGCCGAGGCCGTGCATAGGCGGCTAACGCCGCCTCCATGAGCCACGCGGCGCCCGCGCACAGCAGCGCAACGGAGAATGCATGAACCATCAACGCGGCCATCATGGCTTCGCCTTGCGGCCACGCTGCGCCAGCAGCGCGCGTAACCGGCGGATATCGGCGGGCTTGAGCTTTTCATCCGCAACCAGGTGCGTGAGCAGCCCCGCCGTCGAGCCCTTGAAGAATTTCTCGGCCATCGCCTGCAGCGCACTGCGCCGCGCGGCATCGCGTTCGATGAGCGCCGAATAGCGATGCGCCTTCCCTTCGGAGTCGTGGGTGACGTAACCCTTGGTCTCGAGCGTGCGCAGGATGGTGAGCACGGTGGTGTAGGCCAGGTCGTCGGGAACCCGCTCCTTGACCTCGGCGACGGTCGAAGGGCCGTGGTCCCACAACACTTCCATCAGCTCGGCTTCGCGATCGGCGAGGACGATTTCCAAGAGGAGGCTCCTTCTACTAGTCGACTAGTAGTTAAGCCTCCGCAGGAACGTTTGTCAACTAGTCGAGTAGTAGATCACTCCGGCATGCGCATGTATGAGGTCACGCTGGCAGGCAGCACGTCGTAGCTGTACGGCACGAAGATGGTCACTTCGAGCATGCCATCCCTTACCCACTGGATGGGCGCGTCGATGCCGTGCGCCACCACCTTGTAGTCGGCGCCGAGCGCGGCCGTCACCTTCTTGACGTCGGCAGCGAAGAGCTCGATGACGCGATCCCGATACTGTGAAGGCCTGACGATGCTGATCTCGAAGTCGCCGTCGTCATCGATGAACGTGCGCCCGACGGGCTTGATGTTGCTGACGAAATCCTTGAGCTTGGCTACCAGCGCGGAGCTGTTCCCGGGTGTCGCCGGGATGCGCGTCTTGACGCTGATGGTGGTCTCGGAGGTGTCCGCCTTCTTGCCATTGACCATGTTCAGCGTTGCGGAATCGAGCTTCAGCGGCAACACCAGGTTGTTGTCACCGATGACGGACAATTCGATGGACTTGTCTTTCCCCGCCGCAGACAGCATCGCGCGAAGCGTCGCTTCGATTTCTCCCCGGCGCGTCTTTGCATCGCGCGAGTCGTTGCTCACTTCCACCATCAGCAGGATGTAGTCGCCGGGACGCTTGAGACTCGTGCCGGGAATGGCCGAACCTTCGGCGCGTGTGCCCGTGACGACGACTTCCTCGAGAGAGTCCTGAGCCATGACGGCGCCCGACACTGACAACACCAGGGCTAACATCGTCATTCTTGTTTTCATGTTTTTGTCTCCGCAAACACTTTGGCGACCAGGGTTCCGATTTCGGCATGCGCCGCCGCGAGCTCCTTGGCTCCCAGCTTCGATTCACTCATGTACACGGCGACGAAGACCGGGCGCCGCTGCGGTGGATAGGTGACCACGAGGTCATTGAACGCCCCGTTCTCCCCGGTGCCTGTCTTGTCACCGGAATTCCAGGACCTGGGCAATCCCGCGCGCACGCGATCCATGCCCGTGCGCGAGGCGATCATCCAGTCGATGAGCAGCGCGCGCGAGGGCAGCGACAACACGTCCTGCGTGAAGATGCGGAGCATGCTGTCGACCATCGCTCTCGGCGTGGTGGTGTCTCGCGGATCGCCCGGTATGTTGGTGTTGAGCCCAGGTTCGTTGCGATCGAGCCGCGTGACTTCGTCGCCGACCGTGCGCATGAACTGCCCGAACGCAGTCGGTCCGCCGATGCCGTTGAGCAAGATGTTGGCGGCGGCATTGTCGCTCTGCGTTAGGATGGCGCCGCACAGTTCACGAATGGTCATCGCATCCTGACCCGCATCGAGCTTCGCCTGGACTGCCGGCGAGTGGGGCAGGATATCCGTGGCATTGATGCCCAGCGCATGATCGAGCGTGAAGGCCTTTCGATCCACCTGCCACAGCAGGGCAGCCGCCAGCGGTAGTTTGAACGTGGATGCCATGGCGTAACGTGACTTGTCGTCGATGCCCCAGCGTTTGCCGCTTTGGGAATCGAGCGCGTGGACGCCGAGCCGGCCACCGACGCGCTCGCGAATCCGCTTCAACGCACGGTTGGCACTTTCGGCCGCAGCGGAGCCTGGCCACATCGCCGTGGTCATCGTCGCGAGGCCGCCTGCCAGCCACTGACGCCGCGTGCTCATCAATTCTCCGCCAGCACGACGATCTGGTCGCGCTCGGTGAAGGTGTGTTTCTCGGACTTCTTCGGATTCACGTTGACACCATACCCGTGATTCTTGTCGTCGGCATATTGCATGAGTCGGTAACCGATGGCCGTTTCGCCGCGCTCCGCGGCGGCCTCGAGGACCGTGTAGAAATCCACAGTAGTCCCCAGCCGCACGTAGTCGGTCATGGGGCGGATGTAGATTTCAGAACCTTCCGAGCTGAACAGGACCTTGAAGACCTGCTCGAGGTTCTTGTTCTCCGACAGCTGCGACATCATGAGGCTCACCAGCTTGTCGCTGACGATGAAGTCG
>Ga0164241_10005156_pt1 | contig 12338 bp, 10 predicted proteins | sample OricomyardsoilBY_FD_108780 | JGI IMG/M metagenome (GOLD analysis project Ga0164241, IMG submission 108780) | Backyard soil microbial communities from Emeryville, California, USA - Original compost - Back yard soil (BY) | ecosystem: Environmental > Terrestrial > Soil > Unclassified | place: USA...
TGGGAAAAGAGAAAACGACTTCCTTTTTCTTATTCTCAACTGCTTGAAATTTACTTAGTTTAAAATGGAAATCTTCCTCTTCCTTTTGGGCGAAGACATGGCCGACAGCCATTAGCGTGAGCAAAAAAGCCAGCGAAACTGTATTTATAGACAGATTTTTAGGACATCCTGTCATTATGAAGCTTAAAAAAACGGCTGTTTTGTACTTAATCAAGAAAGTAACCTGTACAAAAGTAGCAAATAAATTAAACACAGCTACTTAATGCAGGCTTTTATCGCGTAATTTAAAGCAAGTCGAAGGCGTGTTGGAATTTGGCACGATGATTGAGCCCATTGAAGGATCTTGGCCTTTTTATGAGAATTAGGCTTTACTTCACGAATAAAACTCTTCCCTATGCTAGACGATGGATTGGTGGAAATGGTGCCCATTATGCCCACCGATGAGGAACTCAAACAAGTTGATCTGCCTGAAGAGCTTCCTATTTTGCCCATACGGAATACGGTTCTATTTCCGGGAGTTGTGATACCCATTACAGTTGGCAGACAAAAGTCGGTCAGGCTGGTAAAGAAGGCATATAAGGGAAACAAGATCATAGGTGTGGTAGCACAAGAAAAACCTACCCAAGACGATGCCACTTCCGACGACATCTACAAAGTGGGAACTGTTGCCCAGATACTTAAAATGTTGGTACTTCCTGATGGCAATACCACTATAATCATACAAGGCAAACAACGTTTCCAGATCGACAAAGTCCTAGTAACAGAGCCTTATATTACCGCAAAAGTCTCCTTGCTTAAGGAGAATTTCCCTGACAAACTAAGTCGTGAGCAAAAAGCGTTGGTTCAAACACTCCGCGAGTCTGCAAGCAAGATCCTAAAGCTGAATCCCGAAATCCCAAGGGAAGCTCAGATTGCCATAAATAACATCGAAAGTCCTGCATTTCTCACCCACTTCCTTTCCTCAAATGCAAACATTGAGGTCACTGAAAAACAGAAGTTGCTCGAGATACTGGACGGAATAGAACAGGTCAACTTGTTGCTAGAATTTCTCAACCGCGACATCCAGCTCTTAGAATTAAAAAACAAAATACAGAACAAGGTCAATTCAGATATTGACCAACAACAACGGGATTATTTTCTACGCCAACAGATAAAAGCTCTACAAGAGGAATTGGGAATGGAAAGCCATGACCAAGAGGTGGAGAAACTGCGCTCCAAAGGAGAGAAGAAAAAATGGCCAGAGATAGTTGCAAAACATTACCTGAAGGAGCTTGACAAACTGTCGCGCATCAATCCTTCGGCAGCAGAGTATCCTATGGCATTAAACTATGTCGAATTTTTGTTGGATCTCCCTTGGAATGACTATACCAAAGACAACTTCGATCTGGCCAGAGCAAAGAAAATCCTTGACAAGGAACACTTCGGTTTAGAGAAAGTCAAGGAACGTATCATTGAATATCTGGCAGTATTAAAATTAAAAAATGAGCACAACAAGGTAAGTGAAGGCCTAAAAGCGCCCATTCTATGTCTTTATGGCCCTCCAGGGGTTGGAAAAACGTCATTGGGCCGCTCCATTGCCAAGGCACTCAATCGGAAATATGTGCGTATGTCCTTAGGCGGCCTTCGCGACGAAGCAGAGATAAGAGGACATCGTCGTACCTACATTGGTGCCATGCCGGGCAGGATTATCTCTAGCCTGAAAAAGGCAGAATCTTCTAACCCCGTATTTATCTTGGATGAGATAGACAAGGTAGGCTCTGACTTCCGAGGAGATCCTTCCTCTGCATTACTAGAAGTACTTGATCCTGAGCAAAACACTACGTTTGCAGATAACTACTTGGATTTGGATTATGACTTGTCAAAAATTCTATTTATTGCCACATCCAACTCGCTGGAAACCATTCATCCAGCCCTTCGCGACAGGATGGAGATCATCGACATCAATGGCTATACACTGGAGGAAAAATTAGAGATTGCTAAACGGCACTTGGCGCCTAAACAAAAAATAGAACACGGTTTGAAGGGAAAAGAGCTGATATTGTCTGACGATGCTCTCCTAAAAATCATTGATGGTTATACGCGCGAATCAGGTGTTCGGAATCTAGAGAGACAAATTGGCACAGTGATTCGTAAAATCGCCAAGAAAATGGCGTCTGGAGAAAATTACCCCAAGACGCTACATGCAAAAGACGTCGTTTCTCTCATGGGTGGCGAATATTTTGACAAAGAGATTTACGAGGATAACCGCTACGCTGGCGTGGTAACGGGCCTTGCTTGGACCTCTGTAGGCGGTGAAATTCTATTCGTAGAGTCTAGTTTGAGCAAGGGAAAAGGGAAACTGACCATATCAGGACAGTTGGGAGACGTCATGAAAGAATCTGCGATTACCGCCCTTTCCCATTTAAAAACGATCGCTGAAGAGCTGGACATCGACCCCCGTATTTTTGAAACGTATGACCTGCATATCCATGTCCCGGCAGGGGCCGTCCCTAAAGATGGCCCATCGGCAGGCATTACTATGCTCACTTCTTTGGCCTCTGTTTTTACTCAGCGCAAAATAAAGGCCAACTTGGCAATGACGGGCGAAATCACCCTAAGCGGCCGCGTGCTTCCTGTAGGTGGCATCAAGGAGAAAATACTTGCTGCCAAAAGGGCGGGAATTAAGGAAATTATTTTATGCATCAAAAACAAAAAGGACATTGATGAGATCGTGAAAGAAGATCTTGTGGGACTTTCTGTTCACTATGTGAACCACGCAAGAGAAGTCTTAAACCTTGCCTTATTGACAGAAAAGGTAGAATACCCTCTGCAATTTAAGTTCGAAGAAAAGCAGGCGGAAGGTTAATGAGTTCTTTTTCAACTGATGGCTTGCCGACCTATTCTTTGAAACAACTGGCTTTGCGCAATGGCCATGACAAAGAAGAAATATGGTGTGCTTTTCAAGGGCTTATATATGATGTAAGCAAGTCCAGGTTATGGCGAAACGGCAAACACTACGAACATTGGGCGGGACAAGATCTAACTAAGGAGCTAAAAGATGCACCACACACTGAATATGTCTTTGACAAATTTAAAGTAGTGGGCAGATTGGAAAATTAATGCATTTTCGGAACTTTTGTTGCAATGCACCTAAAAGGCTATTTTTTAGAAACCTTCTTTTTATCTTCAAATTCCTAATTATCTAGTACATGATCGCAATAGCAGACAGCGGGACTACCAAAACGACCTGGCAATTTGTTGACAGAGACGGCTTCAATCAACGTTTTAATACAATAGGTTTCAATCCTTACTATCAGGACACGGAAAGCATTTACAGCAATATTGTTACAGGGCTTATTCCCAACATGGATCTAAGCCGTCCATTGGAATATATCTACTTTTATGGGGCTGGATGTGAGCGTCTTGAAAAACGTGAGCATGTTGCTATTGCTTTAAGAAGAGCATTCCCTAAAGCGAATGTATGGGTGAATCATGATTTACTTGCTGCTGCTAGGGCTTTGTTTGGCAACCAACCAGGTCTTGCCTGCATTTCTGGGACAGGCTCTAATACCTGTTTATATAATGGAACGGACGTCACCAAAAATATTCAATCATTAGGCCTTTCTTTGGGTGATGAAGGGAGCGGCGGCTACAAGGGCAAACTATTTGTCCGAGCATACATACGTGAAGAGTTGCCAACCTATCTGCGTGATCTATATGAACAAGAACATGCGGATAGGACACCTGAAATAATGGATGGAGTGTATGTCAAAGATTTCCCAAGTAGGTACTTGGCATCTTTTATGCCCTTTATCGTAAAAAACCTTTCTGATCCCTTCATGAAAGATTTAGTTCGCCAAAGTTTTAAGGATCTTTTTGACAACTGCATTACTAAATATCCAGGATACAAAGAAATGCCTATCGGGTTCATAGGATCTACTGGCTACTACACAAAAGAAATTTTGGATGCTGTTGCATACAGTTATGGAGTAGAAATCTCAAAAATAATCCGTAATCCTATGGACGCGCTTTCGGATTATCACCTTAGCAATGCGAACTAAATACATCATCAACAGGAATATCTGATTTTAACTAATTTTGTGGTGCTAGGCGGCTATGCTTAGCGCCACTTTCATTTTATATGGCCTCTATCACGGAATCCGATTCTTATTACCAAGATCTTGAGCAAATGTCTGTGCAAGACCTGTTGAATAATATCAACAGGGAAGACAAAACAGTTCCACTAGCGGTGGAGAAAGCGATCCCTCAGATCGAGGCATTCGTTAAAGCCGCTGTCGATAAGATGCAGAATGGCGGCAGATTGTTCTACATTGGTGCAGGTACAAGTGGAAGATTGGGCATAGTAGACGCTTCGGAATGTCCCCCTACTTTTGGTGTTCCCCATGGCATGGTAGTAGGGTTGATAGCCGGTGGCGATAGCGCTATCCGTAAAGCGGTGGAGTTCGCCGAGGATAGCTGGGACCAAGCGTGGAAAGACCTTTCTGATTATGACATTGCCAAAGAAGACGTATTGGTAGGCATTGCTGCTTCTGGTCGGACACCGTATGTAATAGGCGGAGTCAAACAAGCAAAATCAATCGGGATACTGACAGGCTGCATCGTCTGCAACCCAGACTCGGCGTTGAGTAAAGAGGTCGATTTTCCAATGGAGGCAATTGTAGGGCCAGAGTTCGTTACGGGTAGCACGCGCATGAAGGCGGGAACTGCCCAAAAATTGGTTCTCAACATGATCACCACTAGCATCATGATCAAGCTTGGTCGCATAAGGGGAAACAAAATGGTAGACATGCAGCTGTCCAATCTCAAATTAGTGGACAGAGGTGTGCGTATGATCATGCAACAAATCGACATTCCTTACGAGGAGGCGAAAAAACTGCTCGAGGCCCACGGCTCTGTACGGAAAGCAGTGGACCACTGGGAACAAAAAGATAATTGAAACACGTTTTTTTTATTACACGTATTAAAAAAAAATAGCTGCTCCCAAAAGGAACAGCCATTCAAACAAACACTAATAATTTACTATTGAGATACGCTTCAAACACAATTTTGTAATCAGTAAAGATTTTTTTTTGCTTCTCTAAGCTCATTTTCCCTACATACAAGCAACTAAGTTTTTAATTCTAACAACGACGTTGGCATTAATTTATAAGAAATGGTATTTATAGCATTAAAGAACTGCTCAATTTTTGATCATGAAAAAGCTTGGATTTATATTGCTGGTAGATGACGATGGCATTTGCAATTATCTCACGCACAGGATGCTTACCAAACTTGATGCAGCGGAGGTGATCAAAACTGCTATCAACGGTGACGATGCAATACGCACAATTAGGCAACATGTGAGGTCTCACAAAAAATGCCCAGACCTCATTTTACTAGACATTAATATGCCTCTTATGAACGGCATAGAGTTCATGAAAGTAATTTCCAACTACACGCACAGGGATAAGTGCAGAATTGTGGTCTTGACTACCTCTCAACATCCTTCCGATATTGAACGCATAAAAGCATTCGGAATTATGGAAATTTATACCAAACCGATAACGGAAGAAAAATTAATTGAGATAGTAGAAAAAGTAGGGCACAACAAGGATACAAATGTACCTGAAGAGGAGGACGAGGCACTTTACTCAAATTGAGTAAAGTGCCTCAGAAATTTATTGAGGTAAATACTTCTTTATAAATGCAGCACTCGCTTTGGTCCATCTATCCCAAGCCGCTGCCCTATCCAAGTCTAAATCTTTTTGTGTATTTGGGTAAGTTGCAACTCCATCTGTGTCAGCAGTTGGTGCTTGACGCACATTTCCCTCAGCCAAAAGATGAAGTAGAATTGGCACCTTAAACTCACTTTCACTTTGATAAAAGGCCAAAGTCGAACGAGCAGCATCCAAAAGAGACCTGTCTTGCTTATACGGTTTCACTGTATCTAGTAAAGCATACCCCTCCTTCACATATTTTTCCAAAATTGCCGCATGCTCTTCCATACCTTCCTTTGATTTGGCTTGAACAGCTTTGGCCAATATTGTTTCTTCCGCTTTGCATTTGTCTACAATCAGCTCAAGCGTAGTGTGATGGCTTGCCACGTCTTTCACATACAGCATTTTCTCATACTCATTGTCATAAGACGCTGGCACTGCTACACCGTTCTTCCCAGAAAACGCTTTTAAACCCTCGAAAAAATTACTTTCATCTTTAATAAGGCTGTTCAAGGCTGTCCTTTTTGCTTGGGAGAACTTCAGTGCACTTGAGTAAGACCTAGTTGCACTGTCTTGCATACGCTGAATCTTAGGATACTCCTTTTCCATAATCCAATAAGTGCGCCTCATATAGGCGGCAAGAGAATCTTGCAAGGTTTTGTCCCCTTTGAAACTCGGCATACCATGGATGCTGACAATAATATCAGGTGCTTTCTTTGTAAAAACTCTCCGTTGGGCTTCGGCCACGGGCATATTCCCACTTTCTAACTTTAGCAAATAAGCGGTTACATCGTCATAAACAAGCTTGTGATTCTTCTTAATGTGCGCAACATAGTCCTCTACTTTGTCGAACTCTTGGGCAGAAACTGAAAATATAGTTATCAGTAAAATGAGCGGGCTAAATAGTATTTTCTTCATAATAGCTAGGATTTTGCCCGCAAATTACACGATATTATTAAAGTTTAAACAATTACTTAGCAAATCCTTACGAGGGATCGAAGAAAATTTTATTCAAAAAGTCTTTAGGGGCGGGTTAGTCAACATCAATTGCTCCCTGATAACGTGCCGTCTGGCGTTGCTTGCTCTTTACAAGTCCTTTGTTTGTCTTAAAATGTATGTTGCTAAGACTTGCCCTTTTTGTGGAATGGAATCTCTTATTGTCGCCAGACTGAGAAATCGTGGTGTTGTCTGTGAGACCTCGATTTGCACACGATGCCAGAAATAGGCCAATTATGAGTACCAAAAATGAGATTAAGTTAGATTTTATTGGGCCGAACATGCTTCTGTTTTTATACTAGAACGGGTTGAGTGATGCAATTAGTATAAGACAAGAGAAAATAACACTTACAGCGCAGGAAGGTACTTTCTCAAGAAGTTCTGCGAAGCCTTGTTCCAATTGCTCAGTAAAACTGGCCGCTGTTCGTCCAGATCTCCCTTTGTATTGGCATAGGTGGCAATATCTGCATGCGGCTCTACATTTACATGCGGATTTATATTGATGTTATTGCCTATGTCTGTCTTGCCTTTCCGTTGGTCCTCCCCTCCTCTACTCATGAACGATACCAGCATAGGTATTTTGTACTCACATTCTACCTTGTAGAAATCGAGTAAGTCTTTTGTCGCTTGCACAATATTTCTATCCTCATATGCAGCTTTGACGGTGTCCAATACTTTGCAACTCTCCTTTACATACTTCATCAAAACAACGGAATGCTGCTCCATGTCTGACCTCTTCCTGTATTCGATTGCTTTTGCGAGAAGGGCTTCCTGACCTGCACACTTAGCGTATACCGCCTTGTATACATTGTGATGCCTGCTCACCTTCTGAATGGCGGAAAGCTTGCCGTACTCTTCTTCATATTTCTTGGGCACCGCAAGGACATAGTCCGATCCAAAATGCTGAAACTGAGCCAGAAGCCATGCCTCATTCTCAACTAATTGAAGAAGTACTGCCTGCTTGGCATTGAGATATTTTCGCTCGTATGAAAATGCTCTAACAGAGCTGTCTTGCAGCCTTATTACCTGAACATACTCATTCTCAAACAGGTCTTTCGTGCGTTCTACATAGCGCACAAGAGAATCTACAAGCAGATGATTCGATTTATAATCTGGTTGTTTTCTAAGTTGAGGAACAAGCGTTTTCCATTTAGAAACTAACGTCCTCCTCTTCCCTTCAGCTGTTCTGACATTCGTGCCATTCTCCAATTCCTCCGCAAAAGAAATAACCTCAGCCGCCACTGTTTGATGTTGGGACTTAATGAAAGAAAGGTAGTCGGAAGGGTCCTTAAAATTTTGTGCAGTAAGCGTCAAAAAGGAACAATTGAAAAGCAAGGGTATAAAGAACGTTCGGATCATACGATTGTTAATTAGACCCGAAAAGTACTAAATAATTGTTACGACATGTAATATTTATGGTTTTTTAGCATCCAAAGCAAGTTTACTATTTTTCAAAACTCCAACACTTAACCTTAATGGCCTAGTATTCTATACAATGGCCACATTTTACATGTAATAAAAGCAAAACTCCCTTACTCTGCGATTAATATGCAGACATGCTATTTGCTGCCGAATGCTGAAATCAGCAGATCCTTCATTTCTTGTTCTATTTGTAACGGAAGAGGGGCTATCGGGTTCCAAATTTTAATACTGGCACTGTCTAAAACCACATCAGTGCGTTTAGGAGCTGACACAAAATAAGAAAGCTTTCCCATTTCATAGTTCTGATGAGTGTCCAGTACTTCCTCTGAAGCAAAATAATCTCTGTATTTTTCGAAGATAGGACGAAGGATTGCATCAAAATTGAGTTCCATAATCTTGTAGGTTATTACCTCATTTTACGGGAGAACAAAAATTTTGGTTCATAAGTATCGCCTGATTTTAACCAAAAAAGAATGGGGTCAACCATTCTTTGGTCAGCCCCATTTCTTAAGTTGATCCTTAACTATTTGCTAAACAGTATCCATGAAAGTCTTTTCCACCCTATTGAAAATAACCACTCCGAACACAAGGATGGCAGCAGTGAATGCGCTAGAGTACCCTATCATGGCCCAACTAAACGATCCTGTTCCCAAAACCGAATAACGGAAAGTCTCAATGATAGAAGTCATAGGATTCAACGCCACCCAGAATTTATACTTTTCAGGAAGCACGGACAACGGATACACTACTGGCGCTGCGTACATAAGCAACTGTATTCCAAATGCTACCAAGAACTTAAGGTCTCGGTATTTAGTAGTCATAGAGGAAATAATAATACCTAGACCAAGTCCCAAAAGTGCCATTAGGATGATTAAATAGGGAAAAAGGAAGACATAGCCATTTATGTGAATATCTGCCCCTTTGAACACAAAATACAAATAGATGGCAATAAACAACCCTAACTGAATTGCAAATGTGACTAAACCTGAGATTACACTCGATATAGGCACTGTTAATCTAGGGAAATATACCTTCCCAAATATATTGGCATTGGCCACAAAGGTATCTGAAGTCCGGTTTAGGCAGGTGGAAAAATAGTTCCACATCATGATTCCTGACATATAGAACAGTGACTGAGGAATCCCATCCGTGGAAATGTTTGCAATGCCTCCAAAAATCACCATATAAGTGATTGTAGTCAATATGGGCTGGATTAAAAACCAGAGTGGGCCCAAAACAGTCTGTTTGTATTGCGCCACAAAATCACGCTTTACAAACATGTAGATCAAGTCACGATAACGCCATAGATCATCCAAATGCAATTCAAACCAATTGGACTGGGGCTTGATCACTAAAGTCCAATTTTCTTCCTGACTTTCTTTCATTCCGAGTAGTAAAGGGGCAAATATATAAAAGCTGTTGATTAAAGTTTTAGAGATGGCCCTGCTTTAAGAGAACAAGTTCATGATATCTTCTTGAGTCAGTGATTTCACGAAGCTCTCTTCTGTATTGATAATGTCGTTAGCCAATTTCTTTTTCGAATTTTGAAGTAAAAGGATTTTTTCCTCCAAGGTGTCTTTTGTGATAAACTTGTAAATGAACACTTTTTTGTCTTGCCCAATACGGTGCGCCCTATCAATTGCTTGCTGCTCAGCCGCAGGGTTCCACCAAGGGTCTAGAATAAATACATAATCTGCCGCTGTAAGGTTAAGTCCTACGCCCCCAGCTTTAAGAGATATCAGGAATAGTTTAATTTCCTCATTGTTTTGGAAACTCTCTACCTCCTTTTGACGGTCTCTGGTACTACCATCCAAATAAGCATAGATGATCTTTTGTTCGTTCAGTTGCCGACGAAGAATATCCAGATGTTTTACGAACTGACTGAAAATCAATATCTTATGATTCTCCGCAACTGCATTCTCGAGCATAGAAACAATTTCTTCCATTTTACCTGAGCCCCCTGCATAACCCTCCGTAGCCATGGCAGGATGATTTGCCAACTGCCTTAGCTTGGTCAAACCCTGCAAGATGAAGATCTGAGAATTGCCTAGTCCCTTCTTTTCGATGGTTTCAGCTATCTGGTTGCGGATAAAGGATTTGGTTTCTTCATACAGCTTTTGCTGTTCATCAGTCATGGAACAGTACTGGATGAACTCCGTTTTCTCCGGAAGTTCTGTCGCCACCTGTGATTTGTTCCTCCGAAGGATAAAAGGTTTGATAAGGCTATGCAAACGTTGTGCTTTTCGAACGTCATTCCTTTTCTCTATCGGGACTAAAAACTCATTTTTGAAAAAAGAAAGCGTTCCAAGCAGACCAGGGTTCACAAAATTCATTTGGCTCCACAAATCGCTGGTACTATTCTCAATGGGTGTTCCTGTCAAGATCAGTTTATGGCGACTCTTTAGTTTCACGATTTCCTTCGCAATGACCGAACCTGGGTTCTTGATCGCTTGCGATTCGTCCAGAATTATATAGTGAAAGTAGTACTCTTTCAACATATCGGCATCGTTCCGAATGGTTCCATAGGTAGAGATCACCAAATCGTAGCCTACAAATTGTTCAATGTTCTTGTCACGGAAAGCACCCGTGTAATTGAACACCTTCATGCTTGGAGCAAACTTTTTGGCTTCTAACTCCCAGTTATAGACGAGAGAAGTAGGCAATACCAGCAGGGAGGCATTTTGGGCACCTCGTTCTATTTCGGATTGGAGCAATGCCAAGGTTTGAACGGTTTTGCCCAAACCCATATCGTCGGCCAAACAACCACCCAATCCATAATTGTTCAAGAAAAGCATCCAATTATATCCTGCCTTTTGATAATGTCGCAACTCTCCTTTGAAGCCTTTTGGCATAGGGAAGTCGTCCATCTTCTCAAAGCCTTTCAACTTCTCCAACTTATTGTTGAGGCTTACTTTGGCCAAATTTTCATTGCCGAGCTCTTCCACAAGAGCCACGTGATGTTTCTTGAGTTTTAGATTATCGTTTTCCTCATTCTCATCTGCCAATTGGAATAAGTCAGAATATTTGGCAAACCATTCTTCCGGTATCACGGCTATTTGCCCATTTGGGAGTATGATCTCTCTCTTGTTCTGAACGATATAGCGACGGATTTTCCGGAATGGGATTTCGTAGGGGCCAAAGCGAATAACACCATGCACATCGAACCAGTCGATATTCTCCTGAATGGAAACGGTCAACTCAGATTTTCCAAGAAAGTACCGCTTAAAGTCTTTGGTGTTCTGCTGGATTTTGAACCCTAGTTTTTCCAGCTCATCAGAATGGTAACTGATCCAGTCGAACGCTCTGTATTTGGGCAAGACGGCTTTCCCATTTCGAATCTCCAAACCTCGGTCGCGAAGCTCAACTATCTTGTTCTTCTCCCAGTCTGAAAAGCGTTTTACTTTATGAAAGATATAGTTGTCCGCTTTCTTCTCTACTTTGACACTAGTGGTGGTTTGACTGTCGGCACCAAAAATGAAGTTGCCGTAGTGAAATGATAGATCGAAGACAATTTTGCCTTCCAATGTTTCGGGTTCTTGCTCTTGTGGCATGCTTTCGTCTGTGAACAGCACCAAGGGAGAACTTACCGACAACAATTCTGTAAATGAAAGGTAGGGAAACGCATTTTCCCTTTCGGTGACAATGTCAAAACCCTTGGCAAAAACATCAAAAGAGGCTTCAAGCGGGGCAATGAATTTCTTATAGTAGGTGTCTTCCACCTTTTTAGGAATCTCTATAAACTTCTTTGTGAGGAAGGGCTTGAGTTTGTTGCCGTCTACCTCTTTTTCGAAGGTGTATAATTTACCTTCCAACAAGAGCCAAGCTGGTTTGTGGCATATGATAATTCCGTTTTTATTCTGAAACTCTATTTTATCCCCTTGGTATTTGATAGTGGGATAATAATGGGTGTTGGTCTCATTTCTGAAAAAGTGAAAAAGCACTGTCGCTTTTTCCTCCATTAGTTGGATCTGCCTCCACGTAGGCTCTCCATCATTTCCCATTTCAAAGACCAACTTACCGGTGATAAGATCCAGTATTTTGGACTTTCTTGCTTCTACGTAGTCCAAAATTACTTCTTGTAATACCTGATCACCTTTCTCCTTGTTGAAGATCTTGGGAAAGAACTCTTGGGGTGTTACCTTTTTTGTGGAAAATTTCTTCAGTACAGCATCTTGTTGGATACTATCCATTAATTTAATCAACTCAAAATCAGTTTCATCCAAA
>Ga0164241_10005157_pt1 | contig 12336 bp, 8 predicted proteins | sample OricomyardsoilBY_FD_108780 | JGI IMG/M metagenome (GOLD analysis project Ga0164241, IMG submission 108780) | Backyard soil microbial communities from Emeryville, California, USA - Original compost - Back yard soil (BY) | ecosystem: Environmental > Terrestrial > Soil > Unclassified | place: USA...
AACTGCGGTTGGCACGGGGATCAATACGCATGCACGTTTTGGCGGCGTGGTTGCTCGAATCCTCTCGGAAAAAACCGATTTATCCTTTCGTGAGGCGGCCAATCACTTCGAGTCTCAGGCCGGGCGTGATGACTGTGCGGAAGTGGCCGGTCAGCTGATCGCGATTTGCGCCAGCCTGACGAAGATGGCAAACGACATTCGCTGGCTCGGTTCGGGCCCTCGGGCCGGCTTGTCGGAATTAATTTTAGAGGCTACGCAGCCGGGGTCCTCGATCATGCCTGGAAAGGTTAATCCCGTGATGAGCGAAATGGCGGTGCAGGTTTGCCTCTACGTCCAGGGGCTTTGCCAAACCGTTCAACTTGCCGGGAGGGAAGGTCACTTCGAACTTAACGTCACGCTGCCGCTGATCGCGCATTGCCTGCATGAGTCGATCCGTTGTCTTGCCAATGCCGTCGTCGTATTCACCGAAAAATGTGTAGTCGGCTTGAAAGCCGATGCTGTCCGCTGTCGTGAACTCGTGGACCGCTCGCTGATGCTGGTGACTGCGCTCAATCCCGTGATCGGTTATGACGCTGCAGCCAGCGTGGCGAAGGAGGCCCACGCCACCGGGAAGACGCTGCGCGAGATTGTGCTTGCCCGGAAACTGATGCCTCCCTCCGAGTTGGACCGCCTCTTGCAACCGCTTTCGATGACCAAACCGGGCCTGAGCCACGAGGGGACCGGCGGGAGTTAAAATGGCCGTATATCAGAACACGCTGGGAATTCATACCAAGGGGCTCGGGCATTATGAGATCACCAGGGACGTCGAACGCGAATTGAACCGTTCGAAGCTAAGCACGGGCATCGTGTCCGTTTTTTGCCGGCACACGAGCTGTAGTTTGGTGATGATGGAAAACGCCGATCCGTCGGCTTGGCGGGACCTGCAGGCTTGGTTGGAGCGGTTGGTCCCCGAAAATGACCCGGGCTTTCGACATACCTTGGAAGGAGCCGATGACATGCCGGCTCACATTAAAATGACGCTCTCCCGGACGAGCGAAATGATACCCTTTTCCGAGGGCCGGTTGCTGCTCGGTGCCTGGCAGGGGATATTTCTTTGGGAACACCGGCGATCGGCCCACGAGCGAAATTTGATTTTCACCGCAATGGGCGAGTAGCGATTCCGCGGGTTGCGAAAACTACCGGCCTTTCTCGGGAACGCAGATCCCGCAGTGATTGACGAAAAAATCCGTGCCCTTGTCGTCCACGAGGATAAACGCCGGGAAGTCCCTCACCTCGATTTTCCAGACAGCCTCCATGCCCAGTTCGGGATAGTCCAATACTTCAACCTTGGTGATATTGTTCCGAGCCAGAATCGCCGCCGGACCGCCGATGCTGCCGAGATAAAACCCGCCATGCTTTTTGCACGCGTCCGTTACCGCTTTGCTTCGATTTCCCTTGGCGAGCATGATCATCGATCCGCCGACCGATTGAAAAAGATCCACGTAGCTGTCCATCCGTCCGGCGGTCGTGGGACCAAACGAGCCCGAGGCGTAGCCGGTGGGCGTCTTGGCCGGACCCGCATAATAAACCGGATGGTTTTTCAGGTAGTCGGGCAAACCCTGCCCGGCTTCGATCCGCTCCTTCAGCTTGGCGTGGGCGCTGTCGCGCGCGACAATCAATGTTCCGGTAAGTGACACCCGCGTGGTGACGGGATGCCGGGAAAGCTCCGCCAGGATTCCCGGCATCGGGCGATTGAGATCGATCCGGACAAAGTTGGCATCTTTGAAGGTTCGGAGTTCCTCCGGGATAAACCGGCCGGGATCGGTTTCCATCTTCTCCAGGAAGATGCCGTCCTTCGTGATTTTCCCTTTGATGTTCCGGTCGGCGCTGCACGATACGCCCATGCCCACCGGGCAGCTCGCGCCGTGACGCGGCAGTCGGACAATGCGAACGTCGAGGGCGAAATATTTTCCACCGAATTGCGCACCGACGCCGCTTTGCTGCGCCAGTTTCAGAACGGCGGCCTCCAATGCCGTATCCCGAAAGGCCCGGCCATGTTCATTGCCGGTCGTGGGCAATGCATCCAGATACTTGGTTGTGGCTAGTTTTGTCGTCTTCATGCACGCCTCGGCGCTGGTCCCGCCGATGACAAACACCAGGTGATACGGGGGGCAGGCGGCGGTGCCCAACAACTGCATTTTATCCGCGAAAAACTTCTCGAGGCTCTTCGGATTCAGCAGGGCCTTGGTTTCCTGAAAAAGGAAAAGCTTGTTGGCCGAACCTCCTCCCTTGGCGACAAACAGAAATTCATAGCGATCTCCCCCGGTCGCCATCAGGTCGATTTGGGCGGGCAGGTTCGTCCCGGTATTGACCTCCTTGAACATGTCGAGGGGTGCGACCTGTGAGTACCGCAGATTCTCCTTGGTATAACAGTCATAGACACCGCGAGCCAACTGTTCGGCATCATTTCCTCCGGTCCAAACCTGCTGGCCTTTTTTGGCCAGAATGGCGGCCGTACCAGTGTCCTGGCACATGGGCAAAACCCCCTTGGCGGCGATCTCGGCGTTTTTTAACAGGGTCAGTGCAACATACCGGTCGTTGTCCGAAGCCTCGGGATCCTGAAGAATCCCGGCCACTTGGGAGAGATGTCCCGGCCGGAGAAAAAAACTGGCATCGTGAAAAGCCTCGCGAGCCAGAAAGGTGAGGGCATCCGGAGCGACTTTAAGGATCTCGCGGCCTTCGAACTGCGCCGTCGAGATTCCGTCCTTCGACAACAAGCGATACTCGGTATTGTCTTTGGCCAGCGGCAACGGATCCTGATAAACGAAAGGGGGAGTGGGCATGGAATGAAGTCTGAGCAAAGCAAACAACCGGTGCCCGCTTCGCAATCATGAACCTTCACGTTCCCCGCCTGCTCAGAGAATCTTCAGTTTCGGCAAATCCTGTACGTCGATGTAGCCGACTGGCTTTTTGTCTGCATTGAGCGCCATGAGGTCGGAGATTTTGAATTGTTGGAAAGCCTTGAGGGCCTCCACCGCCAGCACCTCCGTCGAAACGGTCCGCGGATTGCGGGTCATGAATTGTGCCACGGGACGGTGGAGAAACCCCGTGCCGCCATTCAAGGCGCTTCGCCGGAAATCACCGTCGGTGAAAATCCCCGTCATGATTCCGCTTGGATCCACCAAGGCCACTGCTCCCGCCTTTGCCCTTGTCATGGTGAAGATCGCTTCCTGCACCGTGGTTTTGTCTTCGGGCAAAACCGGACAGGATTCACCGGTCCGCATGATGTCTTTGACGCGCAGCAAAAGCGTCATTCCCAGTGTGCCCGCTGGGTGGTATCTGGCAAAATCCTCGCGGGTGAGTCCCGAGTTTTCCAACAGCACCATCGCCAGCGCATCTCCGAGGGCCAACGCGGCCGTCGTGCTGGCGGTGGGCGCGAGGGCGAGAGGACAGGCCTCCCGTGGTGCCGAATAAATCAACCGATAATCGGCGCCCTGCGCCAATTCGCCGCCAGGCGCCCCGGTCAAGGCAACGGTCTTCAGGCCGAACTTCTCGAATAAAGGCAGCAGCCGGAGCATCTCGCCGGTCGCCCCGCTGTTGCTGAGCAGAATGGCGAGATCACCCGATGCGCACAGGCCGAGATCGCCATGCAAAGCCTGGGTGGGATCGAGAAAGCAGGAGGGGACGCCGATGCTGTTCATCGTTCCTGTCAATTTCTCGGCAATATGGGCGTTCTTGCCCACCCCTGAAAAAATCACCTTGTGCCCGGCCTTCACCACCGATTCCACCGCCCTGACCGCGAGCACGAAATCTCCGTTTAGGATGCCGGCCGTTGCCTCCAGGGCCTCCCGTTCGATCGTCAGGCAGTTGCGGGCTTTGGCCAGGATGGTCTTGTCGTCGAGCGGCATCTAAAACTTGTATTGGGGGAACGGTGACGCAAACCTACCGTTCGATCATTCCCGTTCAATTCATTTCGATTCATGTTGCGCTTTCCTTCCATGCTTAGACGTCTGCTCGTGCCTTTGCTCGGCGTGTTGGCGCTGACTTTGGCGGGTTGTTCGGAAAACGAGCACCTGGCTTCGGCGACGGAGGTGGATGAACCGAACTACCGCGAAGGTCAGGCACTCCTGAAGACCGGACGAAAACAGGAAGCGCTCGCGGCCTTTCTCAAGGTCGTCAGCAAACGCGGAGACGATGCCCCCGAATCGCACCTGGAGATCGGATTGCTCTATTTGCAGCACATCAACGATCCGCTCTCAGCCATTTACCATTTCAAGAAATACCTCGCACTTCGACCAAACAGCCCGCAAGCGCCCCTGGTCCGGCAGCGGATTGATGCCGCGACGCGGGAATTTGCCAGAACTCTCCCCGCGCAGCCCTTGGAAGGACAGCCGCAGCGGGTGGATCTGGTGGCGGCGCTTGATCGCATGAAGCAGGAAAACGATGTGCTGAAGCAGCAACTGGCGGATCTCAAGGCGGGTCGGGCCAACGCGTCGAGAGTTGAGGGACCGGAAGTTCGGCCTGTGCCGGCTTCATCGATACCTTCCTTCAACCTCTCCTTCGACAAGGTGCCGACCGTGCGCACACGCCCAATCGCGGCGTCCGCATCCGGGGCGAATACACCTGCGCCGGCTGCGGTTCAAAGTACGCCCGCTCAAAGCCGGCCGCTGGCTCCGCCCACGCGACCGGCCACAGGTCGGAAGCATCTCGTGCAACCGGGTGATTCGCTCTCAAAAATCTCCATGCGATACTATGGCAACCGGACCCGCGTTCATGACATCTTCGCGCTTAATCGGGGGGTGATGAAGAACGAGACTGATTTGCGGCCGGGGATGGAAATCAAACTTCCCTAGCCCGACTTCCGCCACTGGCGGGTTTTGAGCGCGCAAGACGTTGATGCATCGTGTGGCGCCTGAGGAGCAGTTCGCATCCGCTAGTCTGTTCGTCGAACACCTCAAACGAACGCTCCCGTCCCGCCAGCAACTTATCGCGCCCCAACCCGGGAAAATAATCGGGAATCGATGTCTATAGCGGAAGTCGGGTTAAAAAAGACCGGATGGTTGTTCATTGCGTGAAGCCGGGGAGCCGGACGATTTTTCCGCCGGCGAGCGCGGATTCGTGGGCGCAGAGGCCGACGCAGGTCCAGTTGGCGGATTTTTTCGCGTTCGGGCAGGGCTGGCGTCCCTCGATGAGCGCCGAGATGAACTCGTGGGCGAGGTGGGGATGCGAGCCGCCGTGGCCGGCGCCCTGGGTGAAACTGAGATGAGTCTTCCTGCCGAGGTCGTACACGCCTTTCGTCGTGAACGGGCGCAGGCCGCGCGGCAGCCGGCGGGCGTAGTCGGGCACCCTGATCTTCCGCGGAATCTTCGCCTCGGGTCGTTTCGCCGTGTGCAGCACGTGCGGCTCGTGCTCGATGAGCGACCACTCGAAGGATTTCTTCGAACCGTACACGTCGATCGACTCGCGGTACTGGCGGGCGGTGTCGAAGAGCGAACGGATGATGCGCGCGGACAGGTCGGAGTCCTTGAACTTCACGTGCGCGGTCTCGACCGCGAAGGGCGAGCCGTAGTGCTTGACGAGTTCCGGCCGGATCGTGCCCGAGCCGAAGCACGACACGTATTCGGCGGTGGCGTCGGTGAGCGCCAACATTGGGCCGACGCAGTGCGTGGCGTACCACATCGGCGGCAGGCCCGGCCAGTAGTTGGGCCAGCCGTCCATGTCCTGCTGGTGGCTCGCCTGCAGGAACTGGATCTCGCCGAGTTCGCCCCGGTCGTGGAGTTCCTTGATGAAAAGGTATTCCCGGGCGTACACCACGGTCTCCATCATCATGTACGTGAGGCCGGTCTTCCGCGTGAGCTCGACAATGCGGCGGCAGTCGGCGACCGAGGTCGCCATGGGCACGGTGCAGGCGACATGCTTGCCGGCCTTCAGCGCCCGGATCGTCTGGGGGGCGTGGTCGGGGATCGGGGTGTTGATGTGCACCGCGTCGATCTCCGGATCGCGAAGCAGCTCATTGTAGTCGGTGTAGCCCTTCGGGATGCCGAAGGCCTGCTGCAGCGTCTTTAGTTTTTTCGGGTCGCGCTGGCAGACTGCGACGAGGCGGGCGCGGGAATGCGCCTGGTAGATCGGGATGAACTCGGCGCCAAAACCGAGGCCGACCAGGGCGATATTGATGCGTTTGCTCATGGGGAATTACGGGGGCAGGGGCGTGGATTGGCGCAGGTAGCGGACGAGGTCGGCGACCTCCTGCTCGCTCAGGGACTGGAGCAGGCCGGGCGGCATCAGCGACATCTCCTGCGGCTGCAGTTGTCTGATGGCATTGCGCGCGAGCGTCACGGACTCGGCCTGGTTGACCAGGGTCACGGTCGACGGCGTCTCGTGCTGCACGATGCCGGTGACGGTGCGGCCGTCGGTGGTCTCGGCGATCGTGAGCAGGTAGTCCTTGCCGATGACGGCGTTTGGGTCGACGACGTTGGCGAGGAGGTAGTCGAGGTCGGCGCGGTTCGAGCCGGTGAGGTCGGGGCCGATCTGCCGGCCCTCGCCGAACAGCGTGTGGCAGAGCGCGCAGGTTTGACGGAACCTCGCGCGGCCGCGCACCGGGTCGGCGGCGGCAAGCCGCGCGGGTGTGAGCGCCTCCTGCCAGTGCGCGATTTCCTCCCGCATGGCGGCGGGCGAGTCGCGCGTGACGCCGCCCAGCGCCGCCAGCGCACAGTCGACGTCGGCGTCCTTGAGCAGGCGCAGTTGGCGGCTGACCGTCGCGTCGAGGTCGGCGCGGGGGATCGTGCCGGCCCGGACTGCGGCGAGCAGTTCGCGGGCGTATGCCGGGCGGCCGGCCAGAATCGAGAGCGCGGTGTGTTTTTCCTCGGCGGGGAACGTGCCGTACGCGGCGAGCACCGCCGGGGGCGTGCTGGCGACGTCGTAGTCCGCGAGCGCGCGCAACGCCAGCAGCCGCAGCCCGGGTTCCATCAGCAGTTTCTGGTACGCCGGAGCGAGCTGGAAATCGTGCCGCTGCTGCACGACCTTGAACGCGGCCAGGCGCGTCGAGAGCGGCGCAAGCGTGTCGCGCAGCACCGCGAGCTTGGTCCGGTGCACGCCGGTGTCGCCGAAACGCGCGGCCGCAGTGTCGGCCAGGGCGATCACCTGCGGGTCGGGGCTCGCGCTCAACCGGGCGTATACGCGGCTCCAGTCGGCCGGCGGTTTCAGGCCCGTCTTCCCTTCGGTGGCGGAGAGGATCGCCGCGAGCAACTCGCGCTGGTAGGCGGGGTCGGTGGTGTCGCCGAGCGCGCCGAGGAGTGCGTCGGTGCCGCCACCCTGACCGGGGCCCTGGGCGGCCGGGCCGGATTCGGCGAGCGCGGCCTGGCGGCGGGCGAGGAACCCGCGGACCACGGTGAGCGGCGTGGCGCCGGCGAGCGCGAGCGCGCGGGCGGGATCGGCCGGCACGAGCGGCTCGGCGGCGAACCAGTAGAGAAGCGGCAGGTTGTGGTCGCCGGCGTCCTCCCCGTGCTGCAGGAGCGCGGTGACGACGTCCCAGCGTTTCGCGACCGGGATGCGTTGGGCGCCGGAAGCGAGGAAGCGCCGCACGACGGGCGACGGATCGTTCTTCGCCAGTGCAGCGAAGGCGGCAAGCAGCGCCGCCGACGGCGCCTTGTCCTCGCAGGTGAGCTGTACGGTCCAGCCCCGGACATACGGTTCCGGATCCCGCAGCAGGCGGAGGGCCAGGGTTTCGGTCAGACCCTGCGTGGCGTGCAGCGCCCAGAGCGCGCGGAGGCGCCGCGGGACGGGCTTCTGCTCCTGCAGCAGCCGGATGAGCGCGGCGTGCACCTTGGGGTCGGGGCCGCGTTCCTGCAGGAGCAGGCGCGAGCGGCGGACGAACCATTCGTTCGGCGAGAGCTGGTACTGTACCAGCTCGGCGCTCGGGAGGGCGGCGAGGTCGACCTGGACGTTCTTCGGCCCGCCGTAGGAAATCTTGTAGAGGCGGCCGTTGGTGCGATCGTGCGGCTGCTGCTGGTGGCAGGCGCGCGGGTCGTACCAGTCGCTGTTGAAAACCGATCCGTCGGGCCCGATCTCGAGGCGCAGACCGCGGAACCAGCCGTCGTTGGCTTTCATGAAGTCTGGCGCGTGGTGGCCGATGTAGCCGGAGCCGGCGGGCTCGAGCAGGTCGCGGTTGATCCGGTTGCCGAGGATGTTGTGGGTGAGGAGCGAGCCGCGGTACTCCGCGGGGAAACTGTCGCCGAGGTAGATCAGCGTGCCGGCGTGCGCATGGCCGCCGCCCGCGGCGTCGGTGCCGCCGGCGCCGGAGCGGGCGGCGTCCCATTCCACGCCGCGATCGTAGTGGAAGTGGTCGGCGATCGTCTTGAGGTCGTCGTAGACGTACGGGTTGGCGTGCGGGCCGGCCTGGCGCTGGTAGCTGCCGCCCTGGATGACGTGCCAGAGGTGCGGGATCACGCACGCGGTCACGAAGGAGTCGCCGACGTCGTTGAAGTCGAGGCCCCACTGGTTGCTCATGCCCTCGGCAAACACCTCGAAGATTTTCTTCGTCGGGTGATAGCGCCACACGCAGGCGTTGAGCGGGATGCGGTCCTTGTCGCGCGTACCGGGCCGGCCGACGTTGGAATACGTGAACACGCCCTGGTTGCCATAGAGCCAGCCGTCGGGTCCCCACGCGAGGCTGTTGAGCGTCTCGTGCGTGTCGTCATGGCCCCAGCCGTCGAGCACCGGCTCGGGCGGGCCGTCCGGCACGTCGTCGCGGTTTTTGTCGGGAATGAACAGCAGGTAGGGCGCGCTGCCGACCCAGGCGCCGCCGAGGCCGACCGCGATGCCGGTGGCGAAGTTCAGCTGGTCGTAGAAGACCTTGCTGGTGTCGAAATGTCCGTCGCCATTCGTGTCCTCGTAAATCATCACCCGGTCGCGGCCATACGGCGCCCAGTCGGGATACGAATAGTTTTCGACGACCCACAGCCGGCCGCGCTCGTCGATCGTGAACGCGATCGGCTGGTGCACGTCCGGTTCGCCCGCGAAGAGCGTGGCGCGGAAGCCCGGCGGGAGCGTCATGGCCTTCGCCGCCTCCCGGGGGGCGAGGCCCGAGCCGGGGGCGATGGGGAAGTTTTCCTGGGCGCGGGTGGTGGCCGCGCCCGCGACGAGCGCGAACAGGCCGGCGGCAAGACGGGAATATTTCATGGTTTGTCGGTGAGGAACATCAGGAGCTCGATCGCGTCGCGTTCCTTGAGCTGGTCGAGCAGGCCGGCGGGCATGAGCGACTGGGCGAGCGCCTTGCGCTGCGTGACGTCGGCCTTCGGCACGCTGCGCACCTCCGTGGGTGTGCGCACGACGTACGCCGTTTCGGTCTCGCGCTCGACCATGCCGGAGAGGACGGAGCCGTCCCTGAGCGTGAGGACGTTGAGCTGGAAATCGACGCCGTTGCGCCACGAGCCGGTGAGGTCGGGCCCGAAGTCGTTCAGCTCGCCCTGCCAGAAGATGAACTCGTTGCCCGCGAGGGATTCTCCGGCGCGGATCTCCCCGGTGATGGCGCCGTCTTCGACCCGCCAGGACCGGGCGCTGCCTGTCCAGCCCTCAAGCGTGTGGCCGTCGAAGATTGCGCGGGCCGGGGGCGGGTCCGCGCGCAGCGCCAGGAGGCTCAATGAGCCGAGGAGGGCGGAAACAAGCTGCTTTTTCATGGGGCGGTGGAAAGGAACAGCGCGATGCCATGCTTGTTGACCGACAGCACGTCGGCGCGGCCGTCGCCGTTGATGTCAGCGGCGGTGATCTGCGTGCCGACGCCGGAATCGTCGTCGATCAGCTGCGGCTGGAAGGAGGCTTCGCCGCCGGCAGTGCGACGTAGCAGGAAGGCGTAGAGCACGGGAGCGGCGTTGGGTTCGGGATCGTGCGCCGGACCGTGCGCCCACCACCGCTTGCCGGTGACAATGTCGGGCAGCCCGTCGCCGTCGATATCGGCCAGCGCCAGCGCATGCAGCTGGGAGAATTGCACGCCGTTGGTCTTTTCCGGGCCGGTCGACAGCAGCTCGTGCCGGCGGAACACGATCTCACCGCCCTGCGCCGGCAGTTGCTCGATCCACGCAAGGCCATAGCCGTGGGCGTCGGCGGAGGCGATGACGTCGGCGCGGCCGTCGCCGTTTACGTCGGTCACGAGGATCTGCGCACCGGCGCCGAATTTTGCGGGATGAAATTTCCACACGGGATCGCCCGCCAGCGAGGCCGGCTGCTCCCACCAGCCTTCCGGCTCGAGCAGGTCCGGCCGGCCGTCGCCATTGATGTCGCCGAAGCCCAGGCCGTGCGTGAACCGGCCCCAGGATTCCCGGGCCGGTGTCGCCGGATGAAACGTCCACATAGCCGTCGGATCCTGCGGGTTCCGACGGGCGTAGCCGCCGCGGCCGCCACTCATGCAGACCAGCACGCGTTCATCGTTGCCGAGAAGATCGCCGAAGATCGGGGACTCGTTGTCCACCGGCGCGAAGGCGGGATGGCGCTGCCAGGGGCCGTTGCGGCTGCCGGGATTTTCCAGCCACGAGGCGTCTTCGCCCGGAAAGCCGATGATCAGCACATCCGGCCAGCCGTCGGCATTGAAGTCCTCGATGAAGGCGAAGAAATTCTTGGAATACCCGAGTGGATCGGCCGCCTGGGGTGCGTAAAGCTCATGTCGGCGGGTGAAGCCGGGGCCCTCGAACCACCAGGGGCCGGCGACCACGTCGGCGACGCCATCCCGGTTGAGATCCCCGAATGTTCCGCCCTCGGCGAAGAAATTCCGTTCCAAGTCGATCTTGCACCACGGAGCAGAGGGGGCCGCCTCGGCGGCGGCGAGCAGCAACGGCAGGACAAGGCACAGGGGCGCGCGTGGAGCAGACATCGGCGAAAGGGTCAAAATAGCAGCTTTCGCCACCGCTCACCATGAGAGAAGGAGAAAAAATCATGAGTTATTTTACCGGGACTTTTTCGCCGGGCTATTGAGGGAAACCGGGGCTGTCGGTGAAAGGAAGTTGCGGTGTGAGTTGATCTTTTGCGAAACGCGAAACATCCTCTTTCCCCCGTGGCGAATTCCTCCTGCAACCGCAACGTCCACACCCGCCACGTGGCGCTGCTGATCGAGACCTCAAACGCCTACGGGCGCGGCTTGTTGCAGGGGATCATTCACTACACTCGCGAGAACCGCCCCTGGTCGTTCCACCTCATCGAGCAGACCCGCGGACAGGATCCCCCCGCCTGGCTCGCGAGTTGGAAGGGCGATGGGATCCTCGCGCGCATCGAGACGAAGCGGATCGCGCGCGCCGTGCGGCGCTCGCGACTGCCGACGGTGGACGTCAGCGCGGCGCGGCTTGCGCCGGCGATTCCGTGGGTGGAAACCGACGACGTCCAGATCGCGCGGCTCGGGGTCGAGCACCTGATGGAGCGGGGCTTCAAGCATTTCGCCTACTGCGGCGACGCCCGCTTCAACTGGTCGGTGTGGCGCGAGCGGCAGTTCCTGCAGGAGGTGCGCGGGGCCGGCCACGATTGCCACGTATTTGCCGCCGGTGGGGCGGAGGAGGATCGGACGGGGGAGGACCGGGCCCTGATCGCCTGGCTGCGCCAGCTCCCCAAGCCGGTCGGGATCATGGCCTGTTATGATATTCGCGGGCAGCAGGTGCTTGACGCCTGCCGCGAGGCGGGGCTGGCGGTGCCGGATGAAGTGGCGGTGCTCGGCGTGGACAACGACGAATTGCTGTGCGAACTCGCGGCGCCGCCGCTATCGAGCGTGATTCCCAACACCCGCCGCACGGGCTACGAGGCGGCGCGGTTGCTCGACCGGATGATGGCCGGGGAAAAGATCGCCCCGCAGGCGCATCTCATCGCCCCCCTCGGCGTCGCCGCGCGCCAGTCGACCGACGTGCTGGCCATCGCCGACCGGGCGGTCGTCCAGGCGGTGCAGTTCATCCGTGCACATGCCTCCGAGGGCATCAAGGTGGACGATATCCTGAAAGCGGTGCGGATCACCCGGCGCGTGCTCGAGCGGAGATTCCAGCGTTTGCTCGGGCGCACCCCCCATGAGGAAATCCTGCACGTCAAGCTCGCCCGCGTGCGGCAATTGCTGGCGGAAACCGATTTGCCACTCTACCAGATTGCCGAGCGCACCGGCTTCCAGCACGTCGAGTACCTGAGCGTCAGCTTTAAGCGCGAGTTGGGCGTCACGCCCCGCCGGTTTCGCGGGCAGTCACGGAGCTAGTGCTTAGTTGCGTAAATTAACGATGGTATTTCTCAATTGAGCCCCTTTGACCTCGCGCTTGCGCCATTTGAAGGGTTTGGCGGTGGGATTATAGGCGGCGATGAACGCATCGATCGCCTGGCTCAATTCTGCGACACTGTGGAAGC
>Ga0164241_10005159_pt1 | contig 12332 bp, 11 predicted proteins | sample OricomyardsoilBY_FD_108780 | JGI IMG/M metagenome (GOLD analysis project Ga0164241, IMG submission 108780) | Backyard soil microbial communities from Emeryville, California, USA - Original compost - Back yard soil (BY) | ecosystem: Environmental > Terrestrial > Soil > Unclassified | place: USA...
CCGTAGTGGCGCTCGTTGAGGCGCCAGCTGCGCTTCACGGGGATCCAGTGCCGCTCGGCGGCGTCGAGGGCGAGGTTCGCCGTCGTGATCGCACGGCGCAGCAGCGAGGTGTGGACGACGTCGGGCAGCACGCCGGCCTCCGTGAGGAGGGTGCCGCCGCGCTTCGCCTCGGCGGTGCCCTTCTCGGAGAGGGCGACGTCCACCCAGCCGGTGAAGAGGTTCTTGGCGTTCCACTCGCTCTCGCCGTGGCGGAGCAGCACGAGGGTGTAGGTCATGTCTCTAGTTTGCCGCACCCGGAATGCGTGCGTGCGGCGACGACGTTCCGTGGACATGCCACTGACCGGAGAGTACGTCCCCAGCCCGTCCGCCCACACCGCCGACCAGGTCGCCCTGTACGAGTCGTCGGGCGGCACGAAGGGCACCACGATGCGCGGGATGCCCGTGGTCGTCCTGACCACGAAGGGTGCCCGCTCGGGCAAGCTGCGCAAGCACGCCCTCATGCGCGTCGAGCACGAGGGCAGCTACGCCGTCGTCGCCTCGCTGGGCGGGGCGCCCGACCACCCGCAGTGGTACCACAACGTCGTCGCGCACCCCGACGTGGAGCTGCAGGACGGGCCGGAGCGGCACGACTACGTGGCGCACGAGGCCCGCGGCGCCGAGCGCGACCTGTGGTGGGAGCGCGCCGTCGCCGCCTACCCGGACTACGCCGACTACCAGGTGCGGACGGACCGGGTCATCCCCGTGCTCGTGCTCGAGCGCTCCTGACGGCACGCGCGTCGGCGTAGACGGCGAGCATCTCCTTCGCGGCCCGGTCCCAGCCGAACCGCGGGCTCGCGGCGAGGCCGGCCTCACGCAGCGCGGCGCGGCGCTCGGGGTCGTCGAGCAGGTCGCCGATCGCGTCGGCCCACGTCCACGGCGAGTGGTCACCGACGAGCACGCCCGTCGCGCCGTCGTCGAGGACGGTCGGCAGACCGCCGACGGCGGCCGCGACGACAGGGGTGCCCGCCGCCTGCGCCTCCGCCGCGACCAGGCCGAACGACTCCGAGTGGGACGGCACCGCGACGACGTCCGCGGCGCGCATGTAGTCCGCGAGCTCGTCGGCGGGGACCGGCGACCGGACGACCAGCCGGTCCTCGACACCGAGCTGCGCGGCGAGCGCCTGCAGCTCGCGCACCGCGGTCGGGCGCCCGCTCGCGCCGCCCAGCACGACGAGCGTCGGCACGAGGCGCTCGTGGTCGCTCAGGACGCCCAGCGCGCGCACGAGCACGTCCGGCGCCTTGAGGAGCTGGACCCGCCCCGCGAAGAGCACGAGGGGGCGGTCCGCCGGGAGATCCAGGCGGGCGCGGCGCGCCCGACGGTCCGCGTCGACCAGTGCCGCCGCGGCCGCCCGGTCCATGCCGTCCGTCGCGACCGGGGCGGGGCGGAAGACCTCGAGGTCCACGCCGGGCTCGACGACGTGCACCCGCGCGGGGTCCGCGCCGTACAGGCTCGCGAGCTCGTGGGCCTCCCGCGCGGTGCTCGCGACGAGCGCGTCCGCCGCGTCGACGACCTGCTCCTCGCCGATCGCCCGTCCTCCCGGCTCGGGCGTGTCGCCCGGTGCGAGCGCCGCGTTCTTCACGCGCGCGAGCGTGTGCATCGTCGCGACGAGCGGGACGTCCCAGCGGTCCGCGGCCAGCCAGCCGGCCTGACCCGACAGCCAGTAGTGCGCGTGGACGACGTCGTACCAGCCGGCCTCGCGCCCCGCCTCCGTGCGCAGCACCCCCGCCGTGAAGGCGCAGAGCTGCCCCGGCAGGTCGTTCTTGTCGAGGCCCTCGAACGGGCCGGCGCTCACGTGCCGCACGCACACGCCGTCGGCCAGCCGGACGAGGTCCGGCTGGGAACCCGAGGTGCGCCGCGTGAAGATCTCGACCGTCGCACCCTCGCGCGCCAGCGCCCGCGCGAGGCCCGTCATGTACACGTTCATGCCGCCCGCGTCACCCGTGCCGGGCTGGTCCAGGGGCGACGTGTGGACGCTGAGCATGGCGACGCGCAGCGGTCGGCGGAGGTCTGTCACCCCTCCAGTATCCGCCGCTCGACCACGCACGCCGGGCTCGGGAGCGCCAACGACGCCACAGGCTCGGAGCCGCCGGAGCCGGGCAGCACGCGCAGCGCCTCGAGGGTCGACGAGTTCTGGCCAGCGACCACGAGCACGTCGCCCTCGACCGTCTCGAGGACCGCGAAGTGGCGCGGCCACACGCCCGCGAGCGGCACGTCCGCGCGGTGCACGAGGCGCACGCCGGCGTCGTCGGGCACGAGGTCGAGCACGGCCACCACGTCCGGCCCGCGCACCGCGACGTAGAGCCGCGAGCCGTCGGAGCTCAGCGCGACGTGCGACGGGAACGCCCCCACACCCTCCGGTCCGGGCGTGGCGCACGCCGGGACCGCGGTCACCGGCTCGGCCGTGAGGAGCCCGGCGTCGTCGGCCCCGAGCGCGAGCACGTGGACCTGGTTGTCGAGCTCCCCCACGACGAACGCCCGACCCTCCCCCGCGGTGCCGTCCGCACCGAAGACGAGGTGCCGCGGGCCCGTGCCCGGCGGGAGCGTCGCCGCCGTCCCCGCCGGCTCGACCCCCGTGCCGTCCGGCGTCACCCGGTACCGGCGGACACGATCCGCGCCGAGGTCGACGACCCACGCGGCCGACCCGTCAGGCGTCGCGACGGCGTAGTGCGCGTGCGGACCCTCCTGCCGGTCGGCGACCGGGCCCGTCCCCTCGCCCTCGTACGACGACGCCTCGCCAGCGAACGACCCCGACGCGTCGACCGGGACCGTCGTGAACGTGCCGCTGGAGTAGTTGGCCACCCACACCGCCGCCGGACCTGCGACCACGTGGCACGGGTCCGCGCCACCGCTCGACACCGTCGCGAGCGGTTCCAGCCGGTCGCCGTCCGCGTCGTCGACGCCGAACGCCGACACCGTGCCCTCCGTCGCCTCCCCCACCGCGTACAGCGTCCGCCCGTCCGGCGACAGCGCCACGAACGACGGCGAGGGCGTCACCACCACCTGCCGGGCGTCGTCGAACCGGCCCGCCGCGAGGTCCAGGTCCACCCGCCACACGCCCTCACCCGTGCCCGACGACGTCCCCGGGACCGGGTAGGTGCCGAGCCAGAGCCGGCGGACGTCGGGGTGCGGGGGCTGAGGGTTCCGGAAGATCATGCGACGAGCGTAGCCAGACGCGACGGGGGCCCGGCACCACCGGTGCCGGGCCCCCGTCGGTCGTCGCGCTCAGTGCGCGGCGTCGTACTTCGCCTTGACGTCCGCCGGGATGCGGCCACGGTCGGAGACGGTGAAACCGTTGGCCCGGGCCCACTCGCGCACCTGCGTCGCCTCGGACGTCCCCCCACGGGCGGACCGGCGGGCCGGGCGCGCGGCCGCGCGGCCCGTCACCTTGCGCGCATGGCCGATCCACGTCGCGAAAGCCTCGCGCAGCTCGGCGGCGTGCTTGTCGTTGAGGTCGATCTCGTACGAGACGCCGTCCAACGCGAACGTCACGGTCTGCTCGGCCGCGCCACCGTCGAGATCGTCGACGAGGAGGACCTGAACCTTCTGAGCCACAAGGGCACCTCACGATTCCTGCATTGTCGGAATACTTCTTCGGGACATCCTGAGGATGTCACCGAAAGGAAGGACCGTCAAAGCAGGCGCGCGACCGTACCGAAGATTCTCCGAAGAAGAATGCGCTAGACATTCTGCGTGGGCTCTGCGCCCTCGCGCGGAGCGGGCGCAGAATCCCGGGCGCGCTTCTCGGCGAGCTCTCGGTCCTCCTGTGCCTCGAGCGCCGCCATCGCATTCCGTTCGTTCCTGTCCGCGCGCACCACGAAGCGCATCGCGGCCCAGAAGATCAACCCCACCGCGATCGAGGGGATGACCGCCTCGAGAACACCGACCATCGTCATCACGCCACCTTTCGACCGAGCAGGTCGCCCGTCGTTCTCACTGCGCCGGCTTGACCAGCGGGAAGAGGATCGTCTCGCGGATGCCCTGGCCGGTGAGCGCCATGAGCAGACGGTCGATCCCCATCCCCATGCCACCGGACGGCGGCATCGCGTACTCCATCGCCATGAGGAAGTCCTCGTCGATGCGCATGGCGTCCTCGTCACCCGCCGCCGCGAGGAGCGCCTGCGCCTCGAACCGTTCGCGCTGGACCACCGGGTCCACGAGCTCCGAGTACGCCGTGGCGAGCTCGACGCCGCGCACGTAGAGGTCCCACTTCTCGACCTGGCCGCGCGCGGTGCGGTGCTCGCGCGTGAGCGGCGACGTCTCCACAGGGAAGTCCCGCACGAACGTCGGGGCCACGAGGTGGTCGCCCACCAGGTGCTCCCAAAGACCCTCGACGAGCTTTCCGTGGTTGACGTTCTTCGGGTCGAAGGTCAGCTCGAACTTGTCCGCGTAGATCCGGAGCGTCTCTACCGAGGTCTCGGGCGTGATCTCCTCGCCGAGCGCGTCGGACAACGACCCGTACATCGTGAGGCGCGTCCACTCGCCGCCGACGTCGAACTCCGTCCCGTCGGCGAGCGTGATGAGCGTGGTGCCAAGGGCATCTTCCGCGGCGGTCTGCACGAGATTCTGGGTCAGCGCCGCCATGGTCTCGTAGTCGCCATAGGCCTCGTACGCCTCGAGCATCGCGAACTCCGGTGAGTGAGTGGAGTCGACGCCCTCGTTGCGGAAGTTGCGGTTGATCTCGAAGACCTTCTCCACACCTCCGACTGCGGCCCGCTTGAGGAACAGCTCAGGCGCGATCCGCAAGAACAGGTCGATGTCGAACGCATTCATGTGCGTCTCGAACTGGCGAGCCGCCGCGCCTTCCGGGCGCGTCTGCAACATCGGCGTCTCGATCTCGACGAACCCGCGCCCCCAGAAGTTCTCGCGGATCGAGCGGACTACCGACGCGCGGAGGCGCACCATGTCCCGTGCCGCCGGACGCGCGATCAGATCGACGTAGCGCTGACGGACGCGCGATTCCTCGGAGAGGTCCTTGTGGAGGACCGGAAGAGGCCGCAACGCCTTCGCGGCGATCGTCCAGTCGTCCGCGAACACGGAGAGCTCGCCACGCCGCGAGCTGATGACGCGGCCGTGGAGGAAGAGGTGGTCGCCCAGGTCCACGTCGCCCTTGAACCGCGCCAGCGAGTCCTCGCCGACGACGGCCTGGCTGAGCATGCCCTGGAGGCGGTTGCCCTCGCCGTCCTGCAGGGTCACGAAGCAGAGCTTGCCGGTGTTCCGCAGGAACACCACGCGCCCCGCGACGCCCACGACGTCGTCGGTCTCCTGGCCGGCCTCGAGGTGCCCGTAGCCCGCGACGACCTCGCCGATCGCGTGGGTGCGCGGTACCGACACCGGGTAGGCCTGCCTGCCCTCGTCGAGGAGCCGGTCACGCTTGGCGCGGCGGATCCGGAGCTGCTCAGGCAGGTCGTCGGCGGCGGGCTCTGGGGAGGCGGCGTCGGGGGAAGTCACCCCGCGATTCTACGGGCGGCGCCTGCGAGGACCCGCAGGGCGGACCATTCGGGCGTCCCGTCAGGCGGGCCGCAGGTCGAGCGCCAGGTCGAGGATCGGCGACGAGTGCGTGAGCGCGCCCACCGACAGGTAGTCGACACCGGTGCCCGCGACCTCGGACGCACGGTCGAGGGTGAGGTTGCCCGTCGCCTCGAGCTCGACGTGCTCGGGCACCGTGGCAGCCGGGACGCCCGACGCCGGGGTGCCCTGGCGGGCGCGCACCGCCGCGACGGTGGCGGCCAGGACCGGCGTCGGCATGTTGTCGAGGAGCAGGAAGTCGGCGCCCGCGTCGACGGCCTCCACCGCCTGCGCCGTCGTGTCGGCCTCGACCTGCACCGCGACGTCGGGGAACCGTTCACGGACCGCCGCGACCGCCGCCGCGACCGAGCCCGCCGCGACGACGTGGTTGTCCTTGACCATCGCGACGTCGAACAGCCCCATGCGCTTGTTGGTGCCGCCACCGGCGCGGACGGCGTACTTCTCGAGCGCCCGCAGGCCGGGCGTCGTCTTGCGGGTGTCGAGGACGAGCGCGCCCGTGCCCTCGAGCTCGTCGGCCCAACGGCGCGTGTGGGTCGCGACACCGCTCGCGCGGCTGGCGAGGTTGAGGAGCGTGCGCTCGGCGACCAGCAGGACCTGGGTCGGCCCTACGACCGTCACGAGCACCTGGCCCCGCCGGACCCGCTCCCCGTCCTTCGCCACGAACGCCACCCTGGGAGCGTCGAGCCCGAAGCGTGCTGCGACCTGCGCGAAGACCTCGGGCACCACCACCAGGCCGGCGACGACGCCGTCGGCCCGGGCCACGAGGTCCGCGGTCCCGGTCGCCGCCACGTCGACCGTGGCCTGCGTCGTCACGTCCCGCCCGGGCTCGGGGCCGAGGTCCTCGTCGAGCGCCACCCGCACCACCCGGGCGATCCAGGCAGGGTCCAGCCCGTCGTCGAAGGCGGGCGCACCGACGACCGGAGAGTCGGCGGCGGGCGAGTCGGGGGCGGCAGGTGTCGAGGCGTCGGTCACGGCCTCACGGTAGCCGCTCCCCGCACGGTAGGACGGCGCCCGTTCCACCGCCCGGACGACGACGCCGTCACCCTCGGCGAACGCGACGTCACCCTCGACGAACGCGACGTCACCCTCGGCGGAGGTGGGACGACGACGGAGCGCGCGGGCGCGGGGAGGTGTCGAAGGACGTCAAGGAGTCCGCACGGCCCCCAGGGCCGAAGGACGACAGTCCGAGACACCTCGCCGCGCCCGCGCGCGAACCCGAGCATGGCCCGCGCGCGGACCCGAGCACGGCCCGCGCGCGAACCGACAACAGCCGAGACGGCTCAGGCGACGACGAGCTCCCCGTCCGCGTCGAGCCGCACGACGACCCGCCGCTCCCACGCGGGGTCGACGGACGGGAAGTCGGACCGGAAGTGGCCGCCACGGCTCTCGGTCCGCCGCAGCGCCGCCTCGGTGATCGCGGACGCGACCTGGTGGACGTTGGTGGTCTCCCACTCGGCGGTCTGGGGCTCGGCGACGACGTCGCCCTCGTCGGCGGTGTCGAGGACGGCGGCGAGGTGCGTGCGGGCTCCGAGGAGCCCGCGTTCGTCGCGGATGACGCCGGGGCCCGCGGTGGCGATGGCCTGCACGCGGGACCGTGCGGCGGCGGGGACGAGCCCGGCCTCGCCGACGCGTTCCACGGGGTCGTGGGGGGTGAGCTCGCCGTCGGCGAGCCGCGCAGCGATGTCGCGGGCGGCGCGCGTCGCGAAGACCAGCCCTTCGAGGAGCGAGTTCGACGCGAGCCGGTTCGCGCCGTGGACGCCGGTGCAGGCGACCTCGCCGACGGCGTAGAGGCCGGGGACGTCGGAGCGTCCGTCGAGGTCGGTGACGACGCCGCCGGAGTGGTAGTGCTGGGCGGGCGCGACGGGGACCGGCTCTTCCGTCCAGTCGATCCCGGCGTCGCGGAGCCGCGCGGTGATGGTCGGGAAGCGCCGGGCAAGGAAACCTGAGCCGGAGCCGAGTCCGCGACCGAGACCTCGCGCGTCGAGCAGGACGTGGTCGGAGCCGGTGGCTGCCATCTGCCGGACGATCGCGTGGGCGACGACGTCGCGGGGTGCGAGCTCGGCCATGGGGTGCACCGCGGGCATGAAGCGGGTTCCGAGCTCGTCGAGGAGCACGGCGCCCTCGCCGCGGACGGCCTCGGAGATGAGCGGGAGCTGTCCCTTGGCCCCCGAGCCGAGCCAGAGGACGGTGGGGTGGAACTGGACGAACTCGAGGTCGCCGAGGCTGGCGCCGGCGCGCAGGGCGGCGGCGATGCCGTCACCGGTGGCGGCGGGCGGGTTGGTCGAGGAGCGGAACACCTGGCCGATGCCGCCGGTGGCGAGGACGACGGCGGGCGCGAGCGCCGCCCCCACGCCGTCGCGGGAGCCTTCGCCCCGGACGTGGAGCGTGACCCCGCACGCGGGCGCGCGGCCGTCGGGGCCGGGCGTGCCGGTCAGCACGTCGAGGACGAGAGCGTTCTCGATCACCTCGATGCCGGGGTCGTTGCGGACGGCGTCGAGCTGGGCGACGAGGGCGCGCGAGATCTCGGCGCCGGTCGCGTCTCCGCCGGCGTGGGCGATCCGGTCCGCGTGGTGCCCGCCCTCACGGCCGAGGGCGATCCCACCGTCGTGGTCGGTGTCGAACACGGCACCGCGCGCGACGAGCTCGCGCACGCGGGCGGGCCCCTCCGTGACGAGCACCTCGACCGCGTCGGGGTCGCAGAGGCCGCCACCGGCCGCCAGGGTGTCGGCGAGGTGCGCCTCGGGCGAGTCCGTCGGGTCGAGCGCCGCGGCGATGCCGCCCTGCGCCCAGACGGTCGAGCCGGACGACAGGGCTCCCTTGGTGACGAGCAGGACGCGCGGCACGCGGGTGCGGAGCTCGAGGGCCGCGGTGAGGCCGGCGATCCCGCTCCCGACGACGACGACGTCCGCGGACGTCGTCCAGCCCGGCTGCGCAGCTCGCAGCCGCCGGTGGAGGCGCGCCACTACCAGGCGGCCAGTGCGTCGTCGCCGGCGAGCGGCAGGCCCTGGTGGCGCGTGCCGAGGACGTCGACGTTCCCCTGGACCTGCTCGAACGGGACCCCGCTCGGTTCGAGGCCCCACCCGCCTGGCACCTGGCCGGGGTCGTCGCCGATCTCCACGATCTTGTTGTGGTCGTCCACGAAGACGACGTTCGGCACGAAGGTGCGGGCCTCGTCGTCGGCGAGGGTGCCGTAGGCGATGACGATCACGAGGTCGCCGGGCTTGATGAGGTGGGCGGCGGCGCCGTTGATGCACATCTCGCCGCTCCCCCGCTCACCGGGGATCACGTACGTGGTGAGCCGGTTGCCGTTGGCGACGTCGACGACGTCGACCTGCTGGCCGGGGAGCAGGTCCGCGGCGTCGAGCAGGTCGGAGTCGACGGTGAGCGAACCCACGTAGTGCAGGTCCGCCTGGGTCACGGTCGCCCGGTGGATCTTGGCGATCATCATCGGACGCCGGAGCGAGGTCGCACGCTCGTGCGGGCGTCGGGTCACGGTGCTGTGCCTCCGGGAGAGAAGTGGGCCGGGTACCGGTGCGGCATCCGGGCGGGTGCGTCCTACGCGAGCCGGACCGTGGTGTTGTCGATCAGCCGGGTCGAGCCGACACGCGCCGCCACCAGCAACAACGCCGGACCCGACGCGACGCTTCCGGCGAGGGTCAGGTCTTCCACGGTAGTCGGGTCGACGAGCGCGAGGTAATCGACGACGACGCCCTCGGCGTCGTTGAGGACGGTCGCGGCGGCCGCGACGACCTCGCTCGGTGTGCCACCCGAGTCGGCGACGGCGGCCGACGTGCGGAGGGCGGTGCTCAGCGCGAGAGCGCGGGTCCGCTCGTCGTCGCTGAGGTAGGCGTTGCGGGAGGACCTGGCGAGGCCGTCGGGCTCGCGGACGACGGGCACCCCGACGACCTCGGCGCGAACGTCCAGGTCACGGACCATGCGGCGGACCAGCAGGAGCTGCTGGGCGTCCTTCTCGCCGAACAGGGCGACGTCGGGCCGGACGAGGTGCAGCAGCTTCAGGACCACCGTCAGCATGCCGTCGAAGTGTCCGGGCCGCGCCGCGCCTTCGAGGATCGTGCCGAGCCCGCCGGCGCTCACCCGGACGAGCGCGTCGCCGTCGGGGTACATCTCCTCCTGACGGGGGGCGAAGACGACGTCGACGCCCTCGGGCGTGAGCAACCTCACGTCGCCGTCGAGGTCGCGCGGGTAGCGGTCGAAGTCCTCGTCGGGCCCGAACTGCAGCGGGTTCACGAAGTCCGTCACGACGACCTGCCCGGCCGGTCCGACGAGCTCCCGCGCGCGCCGCACGAGCTCCAGGTGACCCTCGTGCAGGGCTCCCATCGTCATGACGACGGCGCGCCGAGGCCGGTCGGCGTTCTGCCCGGGGGGCCGGGCCGCGTCGAAGGGTGCGAGGGCTTCGTCGAGGTCGGCGACGGTCTGGAGGACGAGCGGGCCGGTCATGCGTCACTCTCCGATCCGGGTACGGGTGGGATGTCGTGGGGGCCGCCCGGTCCGGGACGGGGGTCGCGGGGGGCGTCGGGCGGATCCTGCTCGGTGAGCGCGTCGAGCAGCTCCGCGGCCTCCCGCTCCGCGATGCGCCCGGCGGCGAGCGCGCGGACCGTCGCACCGCGGGCGAGCGCGCGATACGACGGCGGCACGTCGAGGGCCCCGGTCCCGGCGGCCGCGAGCTCGGCGAGCACCGCGAGGTGCGCGCGGACCGTCCCGACGTCGCCGCGCGAGACGGGCCCGGTGAGCGCTCCGATCGCTGCGGCCCCCGGGGCGCCGAGGCCCAGCGGGTTCCCGACGGGCACCGCGCCCTCCCCCGGCCGGGTGTCGCCGGCGGTGCGGTCGACGTCCGCGTAGCGCAGGGCGCCGTCCAGCGCCGCTCCGAGCAGCGGCCCGAGGGCCCGGCCGGGCCGCTCGATGCCCGCGGCGGCGAGCGCCTGCGCGGCCTGCGCGACGAGGACGACGAGATGGTTCGAGCCGTGCGAGAGCGCCGCGTGGTACAGCGGGCGTGCGTCCTCGGCGACGACGGCCGGCTCCCCGCCCAGCTCGACGACGAGCGCCTGCGCGATCGGCAGCACCGGGGCCGGGGCCGTGACCGCGAACGTCGTGCCCTCGAGCCGCGACAGGTCGAGCGACGTGCCCGTGAAGGTCATCGCGGGGTGGATCGCGAGCGGGATGGCGCCGGCCGCCCGCGCCGGCTCGAGGACCCGCACGCCGTGGCTTCCGGCCGTGTGCACGACGAGCTGGCCGGGCTGCCACGCCCCCACGTCGGCGAGGCCGCGGACGAGGGGTGCGAGGTCGTCGTCGGGCACGGTGAGGAGCACGAGCTCGGCGCGGCGCACGACCTCGGGCACGTCGAGCACGGGCACGCCGGGCAGCATCACGTCGATGCGCTCCCGGCTCGCCTCCGAGACGCCGCTCGCTCCCACGACGGCGTGCCCGACGGACCGCAACGCGCTGCCGAGCACGGCGCCCACGCGTCCCGCCCCCACGACGCCCACACCGAGCCGGACGGGCCCGCCCCCCGCCGTCATGCGGAGGTCCCGGGCTGCTGGAGCCAGCGTTCCGTCAGGTCGTGCGACCGTGCCTCGCGGGCACGGACGGACTGCTCGTCGAGCAGCAGCCGCGCGTCGCGGGCGTCGAGGTGCGGCACCTCGGGGTGGACCGAGCCGGAGGTCGAGTGGAGCGCGAAGGAAGCGAGCCCGAGCCGCCGCTGCAGCGGCCCCTGCTCGAGGCCGAGCGACTGGGTCCGCTCGTGCGGCACCACGACCAGCCGACGGCGCACCCGGCCGCTGCGGGCGAGCACCGCCCGTGCGGTCACCGCGTAGCCGTTGCGTCGCCAGCCGACGGGGTCGAGCCAGCGCGACCGGCGCGGGGCGACCGTGAACGCGTCGCTCGGGCCGGAGCCGTCGAGCGCCTCGCCCAGCAGCGCGAGCGGGTCGGGGGTGCCCAGGTCGGGCAGGACGAGCCAGAGGGCCGTCGTGGCCTCCTGCCGCGAGCCGACCGGCAGCAGGACCGTGGTCGGGCCCTTCGCGTTCGCGTCGCGGCCGTAGCCGGCGACGTTGACGTGCACGCGCCACCACCCGAACCGGCGCCAGAGGAACGGCTGCACGAGCTCGACGGCCTGGACGCGTCCGGGCGGGATCGTCTGGGCGCGGGTCTCGGTGAGCCCGTGGCGCAGACGGATGCCGTCCGGGGACGTCGCCGCGCGGAACGCGAACGACCGGTTGAACCGGCCGAACAACGCAGAGCCGAAGCCGATCACGACGGGCAGGAAGCTGAAGAGGACCGCCGGCGTGCGCGCGGCGATCGTCGCCACGACTGCCGCCACCACGACGAGCACCAGCACCCAGGCCTCGACCGACAGGAGGGACGACGCGACCAACCGGCCCGACCCCACCTCGAACAGCGGCTGCTCCGGTGCCTCGATCGCGTGCAGCAGGGAGGCACCAGCGGTGCTCGTGCCGCCGCCGGGAGCAGACCCGGCCGTGTCCCGTGCTCCCTCGGCGTCCGGCCCGGCCCCGGCGGCCGCGACGTCTGCAGTCCCGGCGACGGCGGTCGTCCCCTTCGTGCCGGGGGTCGTGGCCGCCGCACCGGGGGTCGTGGCCACCGCACCAGCCGCGCGCGACGCCGGCGCACCTACGCCGGCCGCGCGCGCCAGAAGGTCCGCCCGCAGCTCCTGGGCGGTCCGCTCCGTCAGATACCCGATCGACACGCCCGAGCCGTCCCCGCCCGCGACCTCGACCTTGACCTCCGCGAGCCCG
>Ga0164241_10005160_pt1 | contig 12331 bp, 13 predicted proteins | sample OricomyardsoilBY_FD_108780 | JGI IMG/M metagenome (GOLD analysis project Ga0164241, IMG submission 108780) | Backyard soil microbial communities from Emeryville, California, USA - Original compost - Back yard soil (BY) | ecosystem: Environmental > Terrestrial > Soil > Unclassified | place: USA...
AGCGAACACGGCGAGTGGCAGCTCGCGTCGAGGCAGCCCTCCCCTGACGCGCACACGCCCCCGAGGCAGAGCCCGCTACAACAGTCGGAAGCGTCGTCGCAGATGACGCCTGAGATCCCACACCCGGGCAGCGAGGCGCAGTGAGGCTGGCCGACTACGTCGCAGAACGTGAGCTCGTCGGTCTGGCAGCAGTCGTCGTCGCTCGCGCAGTCGCCACCCTTCGGAGAGCACGTCGGGAAGCCGCACGTCGAGCTTCCGTCGACGAGCACGTAGCAAACCGCGCCGCTCGCGAGGCAGCAGTTCTTCTCGGGATCGGTCGAGGGCTCGCAGACATCGCACTCGGCGGTGGAGTCGACGCAGCGGTGTGTCGCGGCATCGCACGCTGGCTTTACCTTGCCAGATGGGCCGGGTTGCGAACAACAATCGCCGTCGGTCAAACACGACTCGCCGAGATTCGAACAAGCGTGCGCGACGCAGAACCCGTCTTCGCAACGGTGACTGCAACACTCGAACGACGAAGTGCAGCGTGCATCGTCTTCGGACGCCGCGTCCTCGAGGGTGAGTGTGCAGGTGACGCCACCGCATCGATGATTCGCGGCGCAGGCCTCGCCTTCGCAGCAGTCGTCGCCGTCTTTGCAGGGTGCCCCGAGCGACCGGCAGCAACGCCCCGCTTCGCAGGACGAAAGGCCGACCGCGCTTCGACAACAGTCGACGTCGGTCTTGCAGCCGAGGTCGAGCCCCTCGCAAATCGGGGGCTGATCTCGACAGAGCCTCGCGCCACTGCATGAGGTCGTGCAGTCTGTCTTGGCGGCGAAGCTCAGAAAATCGCCGCGCACGGAGTCGTCGGCGTCCTCGACGCGCGTGACGAGGTCGGGCGGACACGCGCCCTCACAGCTCGAGAGCGTGTCACACAGCGCCTCGGGCAAGTTCGTCGCCGATCCGGCGATGACGTCTCGACACGCCAGCGGCAGGAGCCCGAGCGCGATGATCGCCGGTGCGCCGACGAAGGCGCGATTCACTGGCCGACGACCGGCCGGCCTGCATCGCCGAGGCAAGCGTCGACCTGAGCCTTGCACGCGTTCGGATACTCCGCGAGCAGGCACTCGCGGCATGCGGCGGATCCGCAGAAGAGCGGCCCGGTGCCGCAGGGCCCGCCGACCTTCGCGTCGCATGCGTCGCCGAGGGGGTCGCGCTGGCCGCAGACGCAGGTTGCGTAGGCGTTGAAGACCGGGATCGATTCGGCACACAACTCGAGCGTCACGCCCGGGACCAGATCGACGCCGTCTGTCGCCGCGCAGCTCGCACAACTTCCACAGCAGACGTTCTTCGAGAGAAGGCCCTTTCCCTCGGACGAGACTCCATATTGAACCTCGGTCGTGCAGCAGGCGAAGGTCGTGCAGTCTGTATAAGTGGCGCACGCCTCGGCCGTTGGTCTGGCACCGGTGATCTCCCCATAGCAGCGACCGAGCTCTTTGCTATCGGGGACCTGAGCGGCGTCGTCCTGGGTGTACGGGCAGTCGGTGCAGCCAGCTCTCGCCACGGCGAGCGCGTGGTCGTAGTCCGGCTGTTCGTCGCTGCCAAAGGCCGCCTTGCAGCGGTCCAAGAGCTCTTGGCCTTGCTCCTCCAGGCCCGGGCAGGTGCAGTACTTCTTGCCCGCCTCGATGACGTCGCCCGGCTCTTGCGGAACGTCGAGGATCTGTTTGCACGCGAGGCCCCACGAGAGCGTGAGCACCACCGCTGCGACGCGGCGAGCCGCCGTCGGCGCTCCGGCGCTTCGTCCGGGCATCAGAACGAGCCTCCGACGAGGACGCCCCCACCGTACGGAGAGATCATCGGCAGCACCGCGACGGGCTTTTCGTCCGCCGCGTCCGCGCTGGGCGCCGTCAAGACGAGCGTCAACCCCACGCCGAACGCGAGGACGCCCCCCACGCCGAGCCACTGGCCCACCTCTGCAAAATCACCCGCGCGCTGGACCAAGGCATAACCCTGAGGGCTGCAGATCGCCGCGTCGCCCTTCGTGACGCAGCCGCCCTCGCCGTCGGCCTCTGAGCGCTGCGAGAGCGCGACGCCCTCGAGCACGCCGAAAGCGGTCATACCACCGAGCCCCACGCTCAGCGTGATCCAGCCCGCGATGCTCTGCGCGGGGTTCGGAGGCTCGGTCGGGCGCTTTTTCTTGGTCGCGGGGTGTGCTTTGGCGATCGCCCCCAGATCGAGCGCGAGGTCTGAAGACGCCCCTTCGGCGATCTCGAGCGACTGGGTCTCGAGGACGGTGTCGCCGCGAGAGACGGTGATCTGGTGCGGTCCCGGATCGATCTCGATCGGCAGCCCCCAACGTCCATCCGGGACCTTTTTGCCATCGATCGCCACGCTGAGCGCTTCGGCGCCGGTCGTGATCGAGAGCGTCAGCTTCGGCACTCTCGGCGCGATCGCGTTCGCCCGGTCTGTCGCGAAACCCGCGCGATCGTCGCTCTTGGCCTTCGCCACCTCGATCGCCTCGTCCCAACGCTTTTTCGCGCTCGCGGGCTTGCCGACGTGCTCGTAGCAGTCGGCGAGGTTCAACAACGTCCCGAGAGAGGGAGCGAGGTTTTCGCTCGCCTCGAACTTCGGGCACGCCGCCTCGAAGTCGCCCGAGCTACTCAGCGCTTTCGCCTGACTGAAGAGCGCGTCGGCGCCGGCGGCATCGTCCGCTCGCGCGGCCCGTGGGGTGCCGAGGACGAAGAGCGCGATGGAAGCCGTAGCGACGACGTGTCGCGTCCGAGGCAAGCGCATGGAGTTCAAGCAAGCAAACGATACGCCACCGCGGGCGACCTTCGCTACGTCAGAGAAGGCGCCCGTCGGCGATCGTCGGTCAGAAAAAGCCGGCTTTGCGCGCGCTCGACTGGGCAGCGGTCGCGTCGACGCCCGCGGCGAAGACATCGGCGAGCTGCACGAAAAATCGCTCGCCCTTGTCGTTCTTCGCGACGACAAGCTCGCCGTCGACCTTCAGCGACGACACCCGGCTGATCGTGAGCGATGCGCCGTCGTGAGCCACATACAGCGTCAGCCGGCTTCCCTCTGATAGCTCCCGGACCTCGTCCTTTCCGGCCTTGGCCCCAGCTTCCGTGAGAATACGGGTCAACATCGCTTCGGTCATGGCCCCCGGGCTAGCACCGCACCTCCCGGGCGTGCAAGGCTGTCGTTCACATGGCCACTCCGAACGCCAACCGCATCGCTCCCGGGGCAGAGCCCGACGATCACCTCTTCGTCGATCGCCTCGTGAAGAAGTTCGGTGACTCGCCCGTGCTCCGAGGCATCACGCTCCACTTGAAGCGCAACCAGACCGCGGTCGTCATCGGCGGCTCCGGCGCGGGCAAGACCACGCTGCTCCGGCTGCTCATCGGCCTCGAGCGACCCACGTCGGGTCACATCTGGATCGACGGCGAGGACATCGCGCCGCTCGGAGAGGTCGAGCTGAACCGTGTCCGCCAGAAGTTCGGCATGGTGTTCCAGTACGCAGCCCTCCTCGACTCGCTCAACATCTTCGACAACATCGCGTTTCCGCTGCGCGAGCATCGCAAGAGCATGTCGAGGCGCGACATGCGCGCGAAGGTGCTCGACATGCTGAAGCTCCTCGGCCTCGAGGGGAAAGACCGTCACATGCCGAGCGAGCTGTCGGGCGGTCAGCGAAAGCGCGTCGGACTGGCCAGGGCCCTCATGCTCGAGCCGCAGATCCTCGTCTATGACGAGCCGACCAGCGGGCTCGATCCCATCACGAGCCGCATGGTCGACGATCTGATCGAAGAGACGCGCGAACGCTTCAACGTGACGAGCGTCGTCATCTCTCACGACATGACGAGTACCTTCCGGATCGCGCACAAAGCATATCTCCTGGTAGGAGGCCTGATCCTCGCGTCAGGGAAGCCGGACGAGCTTGCCTATGGCGGCGTCGATGCCGCGCGCGAGTTCATCGCAGCGAGCGGCATCGCGCCCGATCGAATCGGTCGCGTCGACGTCCAAGACGACCAGCACCACGCCATCAAATACAAGGCGATGTGACGCGACACGCCTAGGGGGTGTCCCTAGTTCGACTGGGTGCTCGCCCCGGCCCTCGCTGACGCTCGCAAGTGAAGGCCGGGCCAACCCCCGAGCCGAACCGACGCGTCTGATCCATCCCCTCTGTTTTCATGGCCGCCCTTCCGGGCGGACTATAGTTCAGTCGACGCGCCACGCCCGCGCCGCGACGTCGCGAAGCCGGACCGCGCGTCGACCGAGGAGCGCCACCTGGAACGCCGCGAGACGCGAGACGAGCGGACGTGAGAGCTCCGGGAGGCTCTGCAGCTCGGTCGGGACGTCGCCGCGATCGAGAAAATCGATTCCGTGAAGCTCGACGTTGAGCAGTGACAGATCGCTCGCCTGCGAGACCAGCCACTTCGCGCCGACGGAACCTGCCCACCCCAGCGTCGTGCCGATGATCGGGATTCGCGCTCCACGCGTCGCGGCGATCGGGAGCTCGAGAACGGCGGCTCGCGTCAGGCGATGGGTCGAGCGCTCTGCGAACGCTTGACGCGGAGAGCCGATGATCGCGCGGCTCCGTTTGCCGCGCAGAGCGAGGCCACCGATTGCGGCGACCTTCGCGGCCCAATACGCCGGGCTCGGGAGCGTCGAGGAGTCGAACGCGTCCGCGCGGGCGACCGATTCGAGGACCCGCGCGTCGCAGGTGTAGCCCGGCGCACGAAAGCCGCGAGGGCGCTCGCCCAGGCGCTCGGCGATGCGAGCGAAGCTGCCCCGCACCTCTCGGTCGATCTCTCGATCCGTGCGCCGAACGAGATCGTACGGATGCGTGAGCGAGTGGCTCTCGACCGCGTGGCCGCGCTCGATCGCGGAGCGCAACCGCAGCGTCACCGCGTCGTCGTCGAGATCCGCGCCGACGACGAAGAACGTGAGCGGGATCCCGAGTCGAGTCGCCCACTCCATCGCGCGCGGGACGGCCACGTCGTGAACGACATGGCCTGCCGCTCCGTCGCCGGAGGGCAGGCCATGAATCGCGCGGTAGAAGCGCAGCTCGTCGAGATCGATCGTGATCGCGACGAGCTGCACCGATTTCTCCAGCTGGCGGTCGGCGAGCCCCGACGGCTAGCTCTGCGCCATCTTTGCGACCTCTTCCGCGAAGTTCTCTTCCTTCTTCGCGATGCCCTCGCCGCGCTCGAAGCGAACGAAGCGAACGAGCTTCACCCCGGCGCCGGCCGACTTGCCAGCCGCCTCGCGGAGTTGATCGATGGTCTGGCCGGGGACGACGACGCTCTCCTGCTCGAGCAGCGCGATCTCCGAGAACCACTTGGAGAGCTTGCCGTCGATGATCTTCGGCCACGCGGCCTCCGGCTTCGGCTTCGGATCCTCGCGGAGCTGAGCGGTGAAGATCTCCTTCTGCTTCTCGACGAGATCCGCCGCGACCTCGGTCCGGGCGAGGACGATCGGGGTCATCGCCGCGACCTGCATCGCCGTGTCGTCCGCGAACTTCACGACCTCGGCGTGCGCCGCGGCCTCTGCGCTCTCGGTCTCGACCTGCACGAGGACGCCGATCTTCCCGCCGAGGTGGACATACGCGGCGGCGATGCCGTGACGTCCTGCTGCGATCTCGACTCGCTCCCAGCGGCGAACGTCGATCTTCTCGCCGATCTTGCCGGAGAGCTCCATCGCGATCGCGCCCACCGTCTGACCCGCGAGCGGCTGCTCCTTGAGATCGGCGCCCGTCGGCATCGCGACCGCAGCGGCCGTCACGTCGGCGAGGAACTTCTGAAAGCCATCGCTGCGTGCGGCGAAGTCCGTTTGGATGTTGACCTCGACCATCGTCGCTTGGCGAAGGTCCTTCGAGACGGCAGCCCGCACCTCGCCCTCGGACGCGAGCGCGCCGGCGCGCTTTGCGCTCTTCGCGAGACCCTTCTTCAGGATGATCTCGACGGCCTTCTCCATGTCGCCCGTGGCCTCGACGAGAGCGTTCTTGCAATCGCTCATGCCAGCCTGGGTTCGCTCACGGAGCTCCTTGATCGCTTGGGGGGTGACGGCGCTCATGTTCGTACTCTCGATGTTGGGGGTGATGCTTCTCGTGTGGAATCGAAGGAGACGCGGCCCGCACCGTTCAAACGGAGCGGGCCGGGCGTCTCGCGCTCGGCCGAAGCCGAGCTATGTCGCGCCCATCGGACCCGGGGCGTCGACCCCAGGAACCGAAGGCGCCGCCCGCCTCAGGAGGGGCGCGGTCCGCGGCGAGTCATGACGGGGACGTCGGACTCTTGGCGGCGGGAATCGCCGGTGTCGCGGCGCTTGCCGAGACCCTCGACGCACGCGTCGGCGATGCGCGTCGTGATGAGGCGAATCGAGCGAATGGCGTCATCGTTGCCCGGGATCACGAAGTCGACGAGATCCGGATCGCAGTTCGTGTCGGTGATCGCCACGACGGGGATCGAGAGCTTGCGCGCTTCGCTGATCGCGATCGCTTCCTGGTGCGGATCGATCACGAAGACGGCGTGCGGGAGCGAGCCCATGGCCTTGAGGCCGCCGAGATACTTCTCGAGGCGCTCGCGCTCCTTCTCGAGCTTCACGACCTCTTTCTTGAGGAGTTGCTCGTGGGTGCCGTCTTCCTTCATGCGCTCGAGCGTACGAAGGCGATCGAGTCCGCCCTTGATCGTGCGGAAGTTCGTGAGCGTGCCGCCGAGCCAGCGGTTCGTCACGAAGTACATGTTCGCGCGACGCGCCTGCTCTTCGACGATCTCTTGCGCCTGGCGCTTCGTGCCGACGAAGAGGACGTGCCCCCCGCGGCTGACCGCGTCGGTGACGAAGTCGAACGCGCGGCGGAAGAGCCGAACGGTCTGGTCGAGATCGACGATGTGGATCCCGTTGCGAGCGCCGTAGATGAACGGTCGCATCTTCGGGTTCCAGCGCTTCGTCTGGTGACCAAAGTGCACGCCCGCATCGAGGAGCGAGCGCAGCGGAAGGGGAAACTCACCCGAAAGTGCCGGCGCTGCGGACTCGGCCGCCGCCGTCGTCATGTCTTCACTCATGTCATCCTCATTTCCGGTTTTTGCCTCCGCCCAAAGTGGCCAACCTCGATCCGAAGAGCGAAGCACCGGGACCACCCACCCCGCTTGCGAGGTGCGCCGACCGAAGTCGACGTAGCGTGTGACGTTGGTTTCGAGCTCGTGCGGCGTGCCGCCCGAGCTGGGGTGCGCACATTAGTCGGCGTGGGCCGCCTGTCAACGCGTCCGAGCGTGCGTCTGCCCGGGAAATGACCACACGCCCGGACGGGTACGTAGCCCCCGGAAGTTGGCCCCGCGGAGCCAGGTCCGGCATGCGTCGCCCCATGGGGAAGGTCAGAACACTCCGAGCGCGCCCCGTGCTCATGCTCTTCGTCGCGATCGCGGCCGGCTGCAAGGGCGCGAACGCCGACGTGTCGCTCTCAAAGGCGGCCCCCAACGGAGACGAGACGGGGATCCCGAACATCCCGCCGCCTCCGGCGGATGGGCCGAAGCTCGTCGCGACCCACGCAGGTGTCGTCGTGATGGACCGACCGCGACGAGACGGGGTGGCCCTCGGGGGCCTCGCCGCTGGCGAGGCGGTCGTTCGAGCGAGCGCGCCGTACAAGGTCGAGCCCGCGTGCGCCCTGGGTTGGTACCCGATCCGCCCGCGCGGCTTCGTCTGTGCGAACGACGGCGTGTCGGTGACCGCGCCACCGCTGCCCAGCCGCGACACGGCCCTCCCTCTCCCGCATCGATACGCGCGCGTTCGATCCGCAACGCCGCTCTACACGCGCGTCCCCACCGCGGAAGAGCAGACCGAGAACGAGCCCGATCTCACGAAACACCTCGCGCGGATGAAGGGCGAGACGCTCGTCTCCCGCGCCGGTTCCAACGACATTCCACTCGACGAAAATGGCTCGCCCATCGGAGTGCCCGTCATCAAGCACGACGCGGTCGGCGTCGGTCCGGAGGGACGACGCACCGACGCGACGTACTTCGACGTGCCGACCCCGGCGCCGGTCGGTGGCAGCGGTCCGTTGGTCGCGCGCGCGCTTCGCAGAGGAAGTGGGCTCTCCGTCGTCGGCACCTTCGACAGCAGCGGGCCCGAAGGGACGCGACACTTCGGCGTCACGACCGACGGATCCATCGTCCCGATCGATCGTCTCGAGCCCGCGATGGGCTCGACGTTCACCGGAGTCGATCTGACGAAAGACAAGGCGCTCCCGGTCGGCTTCGTCCTGCATCACGAGGTTGCGCCGTACGAAATGAAGCACGGCAAGGCCGAGCGTCTCTCGGACGACGAGGTCGGCTATCGCGCCGCGATCTTCCTCACCGGGCGGTTCCGAACCGTCGCTGGCGTCCGCTACGAAGAAGGCGACGACGGTCGATGGCTGCGAAACCGGGACATCATCAAGATCGTCAAGCGGACGAAGTTTCCCGATTTCGTCGGCGACGGAATGAAGTGGGTGGACGTCAGCCTCGCGCTCCAAACCATGACGCTCTACGAAGGGTATAAGCCTGTCTATGCGACGCTCATATCGAGCGGCTCCGACGTCCTCGGCGATCCGGCGACCAGCTCTGCCACGGCCCAAGGCGTCTTCAAGGTGTCCCGCAAGGCCCTCGGGGCCGCGCTCGATCCGCTCGAGACCCAGAACGCCTTCGAGGTGCTCGACGCGCCGTGGCAGCTCGAGTTGACGCCCGACGTCTCATTGGTGGGCTCGTACTGGAGCGACTCTTTCGGAGAGGCGCGCATGCACCACGACGTCGCGCTGTCTCCCGTCGACGCCCACCGCCTGTTCGGTTGGGCGGGTCCGGAGGTCCCCGAGGGTTGGGCCTCGACCGTGGTGGCGGACGCCGAGTCGATCACGGTAAACATTCGGAAGTAGTCGTCTGCCACAAAGCAGCTCGGCCGAGCGTAGTCGCTCGGCCGAGGTTCCGACCCGAGTCGGATGGCGATCGATGGGGCTCAGTCGAGGATGTCGAGGTGCGGTCGGCGTCCCGATCGCGCCGCAGCGGCGACGAGGAGCATGCGGATGCTCTGCGCCGTCCGGCCGTCTTTCCCGATGATCTTGCCGATGTCTTCTTGCGCGACGGTCAGCTCGATGCGCGGGTGGTGCTCGTGTGCGGCTTCTCGTACGACGACCTGACTCGGATCGTCGACCAGCGCGCGCGCAACCAGCCCGACCAGCTTGCCGAGGTGGGAGAGATCGTCCGTCGCCTCGATCCGCGGGCCCCCGCCACGCGGACCACGGTCGCCCCGAAAGCCGCCGCCATTCTGGCCGCGTCCACCCCGCGGACGTCCACGTCCGCGCCCGCGGCTTTCACCGTCGGCCGCCGGGCGTTCGCCCTCGCTCGAGGCGGCCGAGGTGGCCGAGGTCGAGATGAGCGGGAGATCGTCGTCGTCCTCTTCGGACGGTCCGGCGATCGGTTCGTCTTCCGCGTCTTTCGGGTCGGTCATCGGCCGCGTTACTTCTTTTCGGCCGCAGCTTCGGGGGCCGAAGCGGCCTTGCCCAAGAGCTTCGCCTGCTTGAGCAGGACGGCCACCGTGTGCGACGGCTTCGCGCCCTTGCTCAGCCAGTGCTGAATGCGCGCGCCTTCGACGCGGAGCTCGCTGCGACGCGGATCGAACGTACCAACGCGCTCGATGAAAGCGCCACCGCGCGGCGCGCGCTGATCGGCGACGACGATGCGGTAGAACGGCGTTCGGTTGGTGCCCATGCGGGCGAGGCGGATGGAAACGGCCATGGAAAAGCGACCTGCTAATCTGGGGGGCTCCGAGGGTTCGGAGCCCGGGTGCCCCGCGAGTCCGGGGCGATCACGACTGCCTGACGACGACGCCCAAGCAGGAGCCCGAAGCGGACGCGCCCGGGCAAGGCGCGGCACCCTAGGACAAGAACCGCATTCGGTCAACCCGTCACGAGGCGTGCCCTGTCGACGCCTCGACGACCACCAAACGGCTCGCCGATCGCCGCGGCGCAGGTGGTTCAGCGCCCTTCGCGGCGGGCCTGCTTCGGGTGGGCCTGCTTCGGGTAGACTCTGGGCGGCCAGCTGCCGCGGATGCGGTCAGCCGATTTCGAGGATGATGACGCCGCGGTCGCGGTCGTCTTCGTCGTCGGTCCGCTTCGGAGGCGGACGGTTCGGGTTCAAGGGAAGCTCGAGGCGCGGCTGGACGTCGCGATTTTTCTCGCGCTCGCGCTCTTCTCTTTGGCGAATCTGCTCGATGATAAATGGCGGAAGCAACGCGCCCTCCCGGTCGAATGCCACAGTCGGAATTACGACCGCGTGGAAGAGGACTGCCAACGAACCGGATCCGTAACGATGAGAAGGTAGCAACGGGTTTCCCGCAAGTCCAGCGAACCGCCGAACGCATGTACTATGCTGCGCGGCGTGCAGACTTCGCGTCGCGCCCTGCTCCAAGCTTTCGGGCTCACACTCGGTGCCGCGATGACCACTTCGTCTCGCGCGGTCGCGGGCGCGTTCGATGTCGGCGACTCGGGTTGGGAGGGTTACAGCGAGCTCTACGAGATCGCGAAGAAAGAGCTCGGTCCCGACCGCGTCAAGCCGGTGGGCACGCTCGATTGGTCGAAGCTGAAGGCGGACGATGGCCTGCTCTTCATCCACCCCGAGCAACCCATCGACACGGCCGAAGCCTCTCAGTTCATGAAGATCGGCGGGCGCCTCGCCGTGCTCGACGACTTCGGCCGCGGCGACGAGCTCTTGCGACGCTTCCGAATCGAGCGCGTACCCATGCCGGGGCGACCGGTCACCGCGCTCCGCAACAACCCCGACCTTCCCATCGCAGAGCCGTGGGTCGACGTCTCTGGTGGAAAGATCGGCGCGCCGCACCCGGTCGCGGCGAACTCGAAGCGCATCGTCCTGAACCACCCGATGGCGCTGCTTCACCCGGATCTGTCGCCGGTCCTCAAGGTGCGCTGCGGTGGCTCCGAGGACGCGATCGTCGCCGTCGCCGGTCAAGTCGACAAGGGCCGTCTCTTCGCGATGAGCGACCCGTCGGCGCTCATCAACTCGATGCTCCGGTACCCCGGCAATCGCGCGTTCGGGGCGGCGCTCGTTCGTTACCTCGCGAGCGACAACGACCGAGCGCACGGCAGGCTCTACCTGGCGGCGAACCACTTCACGATGGAGGGCTCTGTCGGCGGAGAGCGCACGCTCCTCCGCGACATCGAAGCGCAGGTCTCGGACGTCGCCGATAGCCTGGCGCGCGCGCGCACGCTCGGCCTGCCGCCGTGGATGCTCGCGGTCCTCGCAGCCGTCTCGGTCGCTGCCGCGGGCGTCTGGGTCGGACGCGCGAGCGCGCGCCCCTATCGCTCCCCGGTGCCCCGTTACGCGCGGGCGACGCCGCTGGTCGCGCGTGGCGGCGTCGCCGGCAGGTTCGCGATGCTCGCGGCCCCGAGCTCGCCGCGCAGCCTGCTCTTGCTCGAGCTGAAGAGCGCGCTCTTCGAGGCGGCGACCGATCGTTTGGGCCTCGACACAAACCCTTCCTCCGATGCGGTGCTCCGCGCGATCGCCGGCACAGGCAAGGTGGACGAAGGGATGATGAGCCGCCTGAAAGAATCTCTCCGGCGGATGCAGCGCGCCGAGTCGGCCGTCCTGTCGGGCTCTGGTCTTCGGGTCGACAAATCGACCGTCGCAGAGGCCCACGAAGTGGTCGTCGAGGTCGTGCGAAGAATCGGTGCGCTGGACGCGCGCGTGAAGCCAAGCGCCGGCCCGCAGTCGGCCCGTTCGTCCTACACGCTCGCGAGGCCGGGCGACGACGACGGATCCCGCGGCGACGTGAGCGAGCCATCGTGAGCGAGACCATCGAAGCGCGAACGGCGACGCCCTTCCGCCACCCGCCCCGTTCGTCTACCGTCTCCGGCCCACGTTCAATCGCGTCCCGCAGGAACGACCGTCGCAACGTCAGCATGCGTCCGAAGAAGGAGCGCCTCTTACATGACTGAGTCCGCCAGCATGGATGAAATCTCGGGAGCGAGAGAGCGCATCGAGCTCATCCGCCGCGAGGTCATGCGGGTCTACGTCGGCAGCCCCCGCGTCGTCGACTTGATGCTCACGACGCTCTTGGCGGGAGGCCCCCCGCTGCTCGAGGGCGCCCCCGGCGTCGCGAAGACGACGCTCGTAAAGGCGTTCGCGAACACCCTCGGCGCAAGCGTGCGTCGCATCCAGTTCACCCCGGATCTGCTGCCCGCGGACATCACGGGCACCTACGTCCTGTCTCCGAAAGACGGCTCGTTCAGCCTGCGTCCCGGGCCCATCTTCGCGAACGTGGTCCTGGCCGACGAGATCAACCGAGCGCCGGCAAAGACACAAAGCGCGCTGCTCGA
>Ga0164241_10005161_pt1 | contig 12331 bp, 8 predicted proteins | sample OricomyardsoilBY_FD_108780 | JGI IMG/M metagenome (GOLD analysis project Ga0164241, IMG submission 108780) | Backyard soil microbial communities from Emeryville, California, USA - Original compost - Back yard soil (BY) | ecosystem: Environmental > Terrestrial > Soil > Unclassified | place: USA...
TATTTTGGATCTACCCAAATACATGTACCGGTATATCCAGTGTGGCCAAAAGTGAGCGGTGAAGCAAATCTTGAAGGATACGGATGCTGATCTGTCGTGGTGTAATTATCTTTTTGAGGTTTGTCAAATGCAATACCGCGCCTGCTGATGCTTGAGTTGTAGGCAGTAAATAAATTTAGTGTGGAAGGCTTAATATATTGTTTCCCTTTAAATGATCCGCCCCTCAAAAACATTTGAAGAATGGCTCCGATATCTTCTGCATTACTAAACAACCCGGCATGTCCGGCATCACCACCAAACATCGCGCTTCCCTCGTCATGAACATCGGCATGCAAATGTTGAAAACGGAAATATTGATCTAACTCAGTAGGTGCGACCAAGTTGGTATCAAACCGGTTTCGTGGATTAAACCCAATAGAAGTCAACCCCATAGGTTTGTAAAAATATTTATCCGCATATTCATCGATTCGCAATCCGGAAATTGCACGTACAACATCTGCCATCAAGATGAAATCATTATCGCTATAAACATATTTATTTGGTGAGAGAAGTTTGCTGTCAACAATGCTTTGGTCCATTATTTTTGCATAGTCGCTTCGTAAATACAAATTCTGCGCAACCCTTACACCAAACTTAGCTGATGAATCAGGTTGGAAATATTCAGGAAGCGGCTTCCCCGTTTTAGGATCAACTGTTTTCTTATAGAAAACTACATCAGCAACCAACCCCGCCTGGTGAAGCAATATATCTTCAATATTCAGGTCGGCTTTATCACTTTTCCTTACCCAGTGTAGATAAGTCCCAAGCGTTTTATCAAGCCGCAATTTTCCTTCATCATATAATTTCATTACACCAAGCGTGGTAGCACAAATTTTTGTTACCGATGCCATGTCATAAATTGAATTCAGGTTGACAGGTTCGCGTGTGTCGTAGTTATAGGTACCATACGCTTTCTCAAAAATAATTTTTCCATGGCGCGCGATCAGTACAACACAACCCGGATAGGCCATACCGGTAATTCCCAGGTTTGCTATGGAATCAATATCCCGCGTCATCTTCAACCCATTAATTCCTTCTTCATCAGGCGTGGAAACCGGCATAATCCTGTTCCCGGTAATTCCGCTTCCGTATTTATATTTATCGCAAACTGTAACAGGCAAGGTTCCCTTGGCAAACATTTTCCCTTCCAGGATATCTGCGGCAGCGTTCTGAGTGATAGAATCATCTTCATAACAAGCCACTAAATTCTTTGTATCGCAAAAGCTTTTTAGCGCGTAAGGATTTCCAAAATCAAAGAGGATGGTTTTATAATTATCGCCATCGGCGTCTTGTATTTTTTTTATGAGATCTAATGCGTAGTCACTAATTCCAAAATTATTTTTTGGATAGCGATTATAGCTATGAACTCCTATCACTACAGCATTGTAACGACTCTTAATCAATTCCACGGTTGACGCAATCCTTGAGGCATCTTCTTTATAATTAAAATAAAAAGCGTCGGCTTTTAAGTCCTTTTGCAACCTGGAAGCAAATACATTGGCGCTGTCAATTCCGATTCCAACATAAACAACTTTTTTATTTTCATGGGTAAGGGGAAAAAATTCTTTGTCCTTATTATTTAAAATGGTGATTGCATTTTCAGCTACCAGTTTTTTCATTTCAGCAATTCCTTCATTAAGATCGTAAGCCAGGTGATCGGTATTTATTGGTTTTGCGTTGGCCACGCCATACATGTATTTATAAGCAAGAACTTTTTTGCATTTTTCATAAATATCATTCCAGCTTAATTGATTGCTATCAATCGCCTCTTTAATCCTGGCAATGGTAGAATCCACATTTTCGGGAAGATCAAGAATATCATTTCCTGCAATCAGGGACTGAACTGAAATCTGGCCACCCGGAAAATATTTAGCAACACCTTTCATTCCGAGCGCATCGGTAAAAGACAAACCATCATAATACAATTGATCGCGAAGCAAACCGGTCACGGATTTTTTTGATAAAGAAGTTGCTGTATTTGGAGTGGAATCAATAGCAGGAACATAAAGATGGGCCGTCATCACGCTGGGAACACCCGCGGCAAACATTTTTTTGAAAGGATATAACTCCATTGAGTCCAACTGCGCTATCGTTTTATTAATCACCGGAAGATCAAAATGAGAATCAACTGAAACATCGCCATGACCGGGGAAATGTTTAGCGCATGAAAGAACGCCTTCGTCCTGCATCCCTTTCATGTATGCTACACCGTATCGCGCTACTTTGTATTTATTTTCTCCAAATGAACGATCATTTATAACCGGGTTATTGGGATTATTATTAATGTCAACAACTGGCGCAAAATTTACCTGGATGCCCATTCTTTTGCATTGTCGCCCAACTAATTTTCCGTATTGATAAATTAATGCAGAATCATTGGTAGCCCCTAACATCATTTGATGATTCAGCGGCGTTACACTGTCTAAACGCATACCCAGTCCCCATTCCCCATCTATGCAAACCATTAACGGAGTTTGGGCAATGCTTTGAAAATAATTAATAAAATCAGCCTGCTTCACCGGGGCTCCCTGGAAAAGAACGATGCCACCGATATTGTATTTTTTAATTGCCTTAGTAATGGCGGAATCATAATAAACCGGGCCCCGGGCGTTGTAGCTGCTTTCGCGCAAAATAATTAATTGAGCAATCCTCTGATCATTATTCAACGAATTAAAAACACTATCGGCCCAATGTATAGCAGCATTAGGAGCTTGGGAAAACGCAATAAACTTAATGGAGGTTAGCAAAAAAAAAGTAGCCAGAATTTTTTTCATCAGAATCAATAAAATTTTTGAAATAAGAATTCACAAGTTAACCAATAATGTTTTTTTCAGACAAGAAAATTAATACAATAACGTACGCATTATCTTTCCTGATGTATGTCAAAGCCCTCACCGCCATCCTCCAAGCTATATTCAAAATGTTACCAGAATTTTTTATCGATATTTATGGTTGTGGGCCTGACATGTTTTATGATGTTATCGATTTTTTCCTGAATTATCTCTTTTCATCTTAATGGCAACTTGTCTACTTATAGCTCCCTATTATAAATGCTCAATATTTGTTCGTGTGCTACAATAAAAAATTATCTCCTTTGGAGTTTTACCGACGGTATTATTTTTTAATTTCTCTCAAAATGCGATTAATTTTATAATAAAGAATGAGCAAAAAAATAAAACTTACTTAGCGCCACCCATCGGTGCGCTAAACCAGGCTTTTAAATGAACTATTATGAAAAATAAAAAAACATTGGTATTAGGCGCTTCGTCTAACCCTTCGCGTTACAGTTATCTTGCTGTCAATAATCTAAGGAATAAAGGTCATGATGTAGTTGCCATTGGAAGGCGTATCGGCAAAGTAAGTGATGTGGAAATTGGTTCGGCATTAAGACAAATTGAAAACTTAGATACAGTAACCCTTTACTTAAATGCCACTCACCAAAAAGAATATTACGATTATATTTTTTCTCAACATCCAAAAAGAATCATCTTCAATCCAGGGGCAGAAAATGAAGAACTCGCCTCAATGGCAAAAGAAAAAGGTATTAATACGATGGAAGCCTGTACGTTGGTTCTGCTAAGTACCGGGCAGTATTAATACGCTGCCTCATTTGTACTTTTTACCGTTACCTGTTTTTAATTACATTTTTTTTCAAAGTGAAATATTTTCAGTTGATGTGGTTAATAACCAATTTAAAGTTTCCACTTTGGTTAATTCAGAAATAACTGTAAACGCATCACAAAATTATAATTACCTGCTTGCGCCGATATGAGTGGAAGAGTTTTGAGAACCGGGAAAGCTCCGGCAGGTCTTAGTAATATCAATATGAGCAATTCCCCTAATGGTATTTATTTCTTACAAATTATTTGTAACTCCCAAAGAATAACCGAGCGAATTGTAAAACTGTAAGGTAGATTCATGTGTAAGTTAGGGGCCAGCATTAGGGGCTGGTCCCTTTTTGAGATTGTTTTCCCCAAACAAGATTCCTGCTTATTTGTTAGTTTACTACAAAATGAATAATCATTCAGACGCGAGAATTTATTTGCCCACAGAAGTAGCTTTAATAATACTGTAATACATTCTTTGCAACAGCCTCATATTTTTTGATTACAATGGCTTGCGCTTTAAGCCCGTTTTTGTATTGAATATTATTTTTCAGATTAGTTTCAAGGCCATTATCTAACCGCACTGTTGCATAAAAGCCGCTGTCACTTGCTATTTTTGAAACATAATCTATTTTCCCTTTAATGAAACCAAACTCTTCGTATGGATAAGCATCAAAACGAAGCTGAACCTGCATTCCCGTATCTGCCTTTCCCAAATTATTTTGAGGAAGATAAATTTCGGTATAAAACGAAGCTGAAGTCGGATTCACATATCCCAATAGTTGGCCTTGCTGAATGAATTTATTTTTCTGAAGTGGCAAGGAAAAAGATACAGTACCGTTTAAAGGAGACTGCAGAATATATTTGTGTTTCCAGTCATCCACATTGCTTTTCAAAGTTTGCAAAGCCTGCTCAAAAATTAATTTCTGCTGATTAAAATCATGTTCCAGTTGCTGCAGTTCTTTTGTCTTATCTCTTTGCTGATGTTCATTGTTGAGAATACTGGCATTGAATTGTGGTATCGCCATTTTTTTATTGAGATAGGTGTTGATGGCCGAGCGATATTCATCAGGAGAAATTACTTTTTCATCCAGCAAGACTTTGTTCATTTTTAAAGTAATGGCGGACGAATCGTTCACTTCTTTGGTTAGCTTCTTTTGCTGTTTAAGCGTTTCATTCAGCGCCTGCAATGTTGCAGCATCTTTTAGCAGCATTCCTTTTTTCCCTGAATAAAAACCATTCAATTGATAATCGCTGTACTGCTGCCATGCGGCAATAAAAAGCTGGTAAGGCGCCTGCAATTCCCCTAGATCTTGGTAGGCCTGATCAAAAAGGCCGGAAAGATTTTTTTCGTCTTTTTCTGACACAATAGAAATAGCGCTGTCAAGATTTTTAGAAAGGTCAAGCACTTCCTCAGTATTGGCAGTACTTTCAATCCATCCGATCATATCCCCTGCTTTTACCGGGTCGCCATTTTTTACAAACAGCTTTATCAGCCTTCCTGATTGCAACGGGACAATCTCTTTAGGTGCATTGTCCGCCGTTAGCCTTCCTGATGTTTCTATAATATCCGGGTATCTGATAAACCAGGTGCAGGCCGTTAACAAAAGCAAAATACCGAGGAACAATAACAACGCCCACTTTTCAATAAAACCGGGTTGCCTGTTTATAATTTCCTGCGCAGAATCGGACCTCCTCACCCCCAGCCCCTCTCCACTTCGTGGAGAGGGGGGGAAATCTCTCATTCTCAGATATTCTCCATTGTGTGAAGAAGGATGTAAATAAAATTTGTTCATAATTGTTGGTTTACTGCCTTTGTAAACCTACAAGGTTTTAGAAACCTTATAGGTTTTTTTGAAAATAAGAATTGGCAATTTTTATTAGTTTACTGTTCTCACCCCCGCTCCACCTGTGGAGAGAGGGCAGGGGGTGAGGGTTTATACTCCCAATTCCAACTGATTTTTTACGAGTTCATAATATCTTCCCTGGTGTAGTGTCAGTTCTTCATGCGTTCCTTCTTCTGCAATTTCGCCTTTATGAAGCACCACTATTTTATGGGCATTCTTCACCGTGCTTAAGCGATGCGCTACTACAATTACGGTTTTGCCTTTAAAAAACCTGTCTAAGTTTTCTACGATCTCTTTTTCATTATTGGCATCGAGCGAATTCGTGGCTTCATCAAAAAAAAGATAATCGGGATTTTTATAAACAGCACGCGCGATTAATAACCGCTGTTTCTGGCCCTGGCTTAAGCCTACTCCCTCTGAACCTAATTCTGTATAAAATCCGTTGGGCAACTCTTCAATAAAAGAAAGAATATTGGCCGTTTCACAACTATCCAACAGCCGGTTATAATCAACATTTTCTTCGCCTACTGCAATATTGCCGGCAATAGTATCATTAAAAATAAAACCATCCTGCATTACTGCACCGCACAGTTGGCGCCAGTAGGAAGGGCTGATGTTTTCGAAACGCAAGCCCCTCACCCCTGGCCCCTCTCCATGAATGGAGAGGGGAACGCCAACCTTGATTTCACCTTCGTATTGCTGGTAAATTTTTAAAAGTAATTTCAGCAAAGTGGTTTTGCCACTGCCGCTAACGCCAACTATTGCAGTGACTTTTCCTTCAGGGATCATTAAATTAATATCCGTGAGTACGGGCTCGTTTCCCGCGCCCGGATAGGTAAAAGATACATTTTTCAGTAAGATGCTTTTGCCTTCCGGAAGATGAGTAGTATAAACTTTTTTTGGATTTTCCTCATCATCTAATTGGTGAATTTCATTTAACCGCTCCATGCTTATTTTAGCGTCCTGCGCGCTTTGCACAAAGCCTACCCATTGGTTTACAGGCCCGCTCAGTTGGCCAATGATGTATTGCACCGCGAGCATCGCGCCCAAAGTAAGCTGGCCGTCAATTACTAATTTGGCAACAATAAAAGTGATGGCAATATCCTGCGTTCCGTTGATCAATGTAGCGCCTGCCTGTTGCCATTGATTGTAGTTGAGGTTTTTAAAATTCAGTTTAAAAACCGACGCCTGTATATTTTCCCAATGCCAGCGTTTTTGTTTCTCCGCATTGTTGAGCCGTATTTCCTGCATACCCTGCACGAGTTGCAACGTGGCATTATTCTCTTTTGCAGAAAGATAAAAAGTCTGGTAATTTATTTTGCGCCTGATCTTTAAAAAAAATTGTATCCAGCCAAAATAAATGATGCTGCCGATTAGGAACACAAAAAACAACTGAACACTGTAAATCATTAATACAATGGCATACACCACAAAATTAAAAACCGAGAACAAAGTATTCAATGCAGAGCCGGTTAAAAAGTTTTGTATCTGCCTGTGGTCTCTGATCCTTTGCAGCGTATCACCGGTACGGTGTATATCAAAATACGAAACCGGAAGTTTGGTTAGTTTTATCCAGAAGTCGGAAAGTATCTGCAGGTTTAAAATATTAGAAATCCTCAGCAGCAAACGGCTGCGGATAAAATCAACGACAGTTTTGCTAAAAGTGAGCATCAACTGCGCAATCAGAATAACCACGACAAATTGCAGGTTTTGCGCATTGATACCTGTATCAACGATGCTTTGCGTAAGAAAAGGGAAAATTAATTGTATTAGGGAAGTAACGATTAGCGCTGCGAACACCTGGGTTATTTGCCATTTGCTTTGAGCGAGATATTGAAGAACTAATTTCCAACTTAGCTTCTGTTCTTTTTCTCCTTCTTCATTATAAAAGTTTGGAGTGGGTTCTAAGAGTAAGGCAATACCCTCCCCCCCGTCCCTCTCCACAAGTGGCGAGGAAGAAGAAGAAATCCAGTGATTGAGAAATTCATCTTTGGTATAGGTAATGATTCCTTTACCCGGATCTGCAATTTTAAGCCTCATCCCCCGGCCCCTTCTCCCGCGGGAGAAGGGGAGAAGAACCACAAAATGATTTTGGTTCCAATGCAGAATGCAGGGAAGTTGTACATCTCTTAATTTTTCGAATGTAAGTTTTACACCTCTTGTCCTGAAGCCAATTTTTTCGGCCGATTCACTGATGCCCAATAACGATACACCTTGTTTGTTGTATCCCGATATCCTTCGCAACGTGTCTGCATTGCAATGCCTGCCATAATGCTTTGCCACCATGCGGATGCAGGTGGGGCCGCAATCCATGGCGTTGAGTTGCTTATAAAAGGTGAAAGGCATTAATCAATTTTGGGAAACTATTATCTTTAATATTTCTCGGGTTGAATATAATTTTTTAGCTCATTAGCTTTTACATCATATTTGATTATTTTATTGTCGCTATCTAATAAGACCATTAAAGGAATTTGCTGCACGTTAAAATAAGCTGCAAATTCTCCTTCCGGTCCCATTGAGTCCGAAAAAGAGTACCAGGGAATATGATTTTCTTTTGATGACTTTATCCATGAAGTCTTGTCATAATCAATAGAGAAAGAAATGATGGCTACATTCTGATTTTTAGCATAAAACTTTTTCAAATCAGGTAACTCAGCCAAACAAGGACCGCACCAGCTAGCCCAAAAAACGATAAGTTTGTAGTGACCAGATATATTATATAACTTATCTTCTTTCCCGTTAATTTCTTTGAAAGGAAAATCAGGCACGGTATTTCCAACAAGCATATTTTTTGAAAAATTACCAGTTCGATATTTAAGCTCCGTAGCTTTAGAGTTATTTTGTAATTCGAAAGAAAGAAGATTAAAATAAAACTGCAAACTATCCTCAGATATTTGTTTTTCAATATCTTTTAAAATTATTAATGAGACAAAATTATTATGGTATTCCCTAATAAACTCCTTTTGTTTCGAAAGAAAAATTGTCTCGAACTTTTCATTTAATTTATTATAAAGATTAAATTTTGAGGTATCTATTTGCCTGTATTTATCAATACTATCAAAATTTTTTTGAGTAGCCTGGTAAAATGAATAAGATAAATTTTTTCGATAATAACTATATAAATCATTTTCTGATGACCCTGATATTTTTCCTAAATATATAGAATCCTTTTTTGCGCAAATACGAATATGCCCCTTATCAATAAGAAAGGAAAGCCATGCTTGCGAGCCTTCTACCTGGATAGAGTAAAAAGCTATCTCATTAAACTTAACATTTTTAAATTCAAAAACATCATTTTTGGAATTTACCGAATCATATTTTATGTAATGAAACCCTTTTGAGATTCCATTTGGTTTATTGCCTAAATAAATTTTAGAATTTCCCAAACCAATAATTTTTCCAGAAATAGTTACTGTCTCTTGTAAGTAACCCATGCAACTAATTAAGATCAATATTAAAACCATGTATGATTTACAAATAATTTAATTTTAAAAAGCGGTAGGATTAATAAACTTTCTACCGCTTTAAAATTCTTTAATTTTTTGGTGTACACATTTCTTTTCCTGTAGTTTCCGAATTACAAGCTATTGTTGTGCCACTTGAGCTGCATGTCGATTGGGCGCCACAATCTCTGCTTTTCCATTCGCCACTACCACATTGAACAGAGCAAATAGATTCCGGAGCCGGCGATGGTGGCGCCAATACTCCTCCAAAAATTTTTTTCATTTCATCTTTGTTTAGAACTTTCATAATTAATAAAATTTAAATAGTTTATAAAATGTAATATAATTTCATAGAATAAATATTTCCAAAAAGTATATGCAATAATGTAACTCAATTTGGTAGTCGAAAATTAGTCTTCAGTTAGAAGTAATACCTTAATCTTTATTTTTTTTTGCCTCGTCCCCAAATTCTTTAACTCTTTTCCTTAATCTCATCGCCTTTGAATGATGTTGCATTTCAGAAGAAAGTAAGTCGAAATAAAAAACCAACTTCTTCTCAGGTATTTGATCCAGCATTTCATTCAAAATCATTAATGAAACATAACTGTCTGGATGTTGTTCAATAAATTTTTCACGATTCTGAAGATATTTGGCATCCTCTTTTTTCATTAAATTTGAATAGTGGCTGAATAAAGAAGTATTGGTTTTCCTATATTTATTTAAACTATCGAAATCAGATCTGTTTGCTATGAAATATGGACCTACTATTTTTTTAGAATAGAATTGAAACAAATCATTTTCTATAGAACCGCTAACTTTTCCTAATGACAAAAATCCTTTATCAGCAACTATATAAATATGTCCAGTATCAATCAGAAACGGCAGCCATGCTGAAGAACCTTTAATTTGAATTGAGTAAAAATCAATCTCGTTAAATTTAAAATCGTCAAATTCAAAACTTCCGTCAACGGAAATAACAGAGTCAAAAATTTGGGGCTGACTTCCAAGTGAAAGTGATTTATTACCCAAATAAATTTTGGTGTTTTTCAAACCGGCTATTCTTCCAGATATTGTTACCGCCTTTTGTGAAAAACTATTCAAACTTATCAAAAAGAAGATTAAAATATAATTACTTCTTAACATATAATATAAAATAGCAGGGAAATAATTTTAATTGTTATTAGCTACTGAGCCTACCTTATGAAGCACAATCCCATGAAAAAGCATAAAAACTTCCGCCACCTCCTAGATCTATCCATTCAATACAAGAAACTTGCCCATCAGCATTCTGTGTATAATTTGCATCAGTTCCAGCACACCCACCAATACTTCCAACGCTATAACCTGAACAAGAAATAGTTCTTCCCGAAGCACAAGTTGCAATTGCCCCGCATGCAGTGATGCCGGGTGGTGGAGGTGCCAACATGCCACCTATTACCTTTTTCATTTCATTTTTATTTAAATTTTGCATAATTGATAAAAATTAAATTGTTTATAAAATAAAATGCGTGTAATTTTTTAACCAGGTTTACATCCTGCATTTTTTGCAAAAAATATTTTTATAAAATGTATTTCAATTCTTCAATTTTATAATTTTCCGGCAGTCTCTTTCTATTGATAAAAAAGGTAGGAGTAAAACTTATTTCAGCTTCTTTACACCATTCTTTCATTTTATCGATAGCTCCTTCCTGTTCCTTTACTTCACCATTCATTGGATATTTTGCAGCAAAAACTTCGTAATCTTTTTTATCTGCCAAATACCAATCGTCCAAAGCCTGTCGTGTTAATAAACTATCCTGCTTCTCAGCAATGGCTAATAAATGTCTTGCTGCAATTCCCCGTTTGTCATCTTTGTCATTGCTGGCCGTAAAGATTAATCTCAGGTTTACATTTTTATTCGTGTATATTATTTCATCCAAAACCGGGTGCGCTTTTGCACATGGCCCGCAATAAGGGTTGCAAACTTTTATGATCGTATTTTCGGCATCAGGGTTTCCTAAAGTAATGCCGATATTTTCATATCCATTCGGCGCTGTTGCCTGTTGTTGCAATAAATGATTAAATGTTTCAGGATTGTGCAAAAGCCTTTTGTAGGCTGCTTTGTAAACCGGTTTGTCTTTGGCTTTTAAAAGGAGAGGTTTTAAAATGAACCAAAGCGTGACAGGAATAGCAATGCAATAAATAACTGGTAGAATGCTGAAAGCTGAAGGCGTAAGGCTGAAGGCAGAAAGATGCCGCCAGAAATTTAAAATACTCCAAATTAATTCTGCGGCAAGAACGGCCTGCACGGTCAAACACAGAGGACACCATTGCTTTACTACTTTCCATTGAAAGTAAATACTAAATAAAATATAAGGAGCAGCAAGCGCATTTGCAATAGACAATACAAAAATCTTCGTTGCAAAATTTATTCCCGGAAACAATACAAATAGAAAGGTAGAAGTAAAATAAAAGAATCCTGCCTCGCTCCAACTCATCCCAAATATTTTAGAGGCTTTGCTTTGCAATACTGCATCACAATTAGTTTGCTTTCCAGCGGTACAAATACTTTTTACAAAAGAATTTGATTTATCAATTTCATAAACCAATAATAAAGTGGTAGCTGCCAGCCCCACCATTTTAATAATAAGCAAAGAAGTTGCGCTGAGAATAAAATTTAAAGGCAAAGAATATAAAAAGAAAAACAGGGTTAATCCAAAAATTAACAAAGAAGCGGCGATAAGCGCCTTTGTTTTATTTGCACTTGCAAGTTCTTTTCTTCTATTGATCACAAAATCTTTTTCACCACTTTTTTCATCAGGCTCTGCCAGCAGTACAACGTTTTGCCAGTTTTTTAAGAAATCTTCTTTTGATGCTTTCTTTATCTTTTTATTTTCAGCAATGTATTCCACTTCACTTTCAGTAACAGAAGTAACGAGCACAAAATCTTTTCCGGTAGGCAGGTTTTTTAAATAAGCAATAAAAGGAGGGGTAAGTTTTTCAAAACTTTCTTTATCCATTTTAAACGCCTGATGGCTGATCTGAAATCTGTCGAAAACATTGCTAATTGAATAAAGGCTGGGGAAGTAAGGATTTTCCTGCAGTTGCATCTTTAGCGAAGAGGTAGTTACGGGAATTTTGAGTAACTTAATGTAGGATGCTGCTGCGTTTGGGAGGTTTGTATTGTAAATTTCAGCCATAAAAAAAATTTTACTGAAACAATTATTACACAAAGTTACTTTCCCAAATTCTACTATAATTATAGCCTGAAAATTTTTTAAAAAATTTTTTACCCCCCCCCCCCGAGTGTTTTTCATCAAAATCACCCACGCTTTCTTCCATAAAAACATACCCGATCATTTTTCCCGGTTTTGAATAACAGTAGCGGTTCTCCATTTTTGAATAAGCAATCGGGAAA
>Ga0164241_10005162_pt1 | contig 12329 bp, 9 predicted proteins | sample OricomyardsoilBY_FD_108780 | JGI IMG/M metagenome (GOLD analysis project Ga0164241, IMG submission 108780) | Backyard soil microbial communities from Emeryville, California, USA - Original compost - Back yard soil (BY) | ecosystem: Environmental > Terrestrial > Soil > Unclassified | place: USA...
GGCTGGTCCCGGGACGGCAAGACCCTGCCGGGCGCCCTCGACATCGAGTACAACCCGTACGGCGCCACCTGCTACGGGCTGAGTGCCGCCTCGATGGTCAACTGGATCCGCGACTTCCTGAACACCTACAAGGCCGCGACCGGCCGCGACCCGGTCATCTACACCAACCTCGACTGGTGGAGCCGCTGCACAGGCAACAGCACCGCCTTCAACTCGACCAACCCGCTCTGGGTGGCCCGCTACGCCTCGGCGCCGGGGACCCTGCCGGGCGGCTGGCCGTTCCACACCATCTGGCAGTACAGCTCGTCGCCGATCGACCAGGACCGCTTCAACGGCGACCAGACCCGGCTGGTGGCGCTGGCCAACGGCTGAGCCGCGGTAATTGGGTTGCGGCGGTCTCATAGGCTCAATTGGTGAGCTCTTCACTGCCGATCGAGACCGACCGTCTGACCCTTCGCCGCTACCTCGAGTCCGACTACGACGACCTGCTGAAGCTGCAGTCCAGCCCGGACGTCACCAGGTTCCTGCTGTACGACCCGAAGACGCCCGAGCAGGTGAAGGAGTCCCTCGCCGGCCGGCTGACCGACGTACCGATGGACACCGACGGTCAAGCGCTCACCGTCGCCGTGATCCTTCGGGAGACCGGGCAGCACGTCGGCGAGGTGACTCTGTTCGTGCAGAGCGCCGAGCAGCGCTGCGGCGAGATCGGGTTCGTGTTCAGCCCGGACTTCCACGGCCGGGGATTCGCCACCGAGGCCTCGGTCGAGATGCTCCGGGTGGGCTTCGAGGCGTACGGCATGCACCGGATCATCGGCCGGCTGGACGCCCGCAACACCGGCTCGGCGAACCTGCTGAAGCGGCTCGGCCTGCGCCAGGAGGCGCACTTCGTGAAGAACGAGTTCCTCAAGGGCGAATGGACCGACGAGGCCGTGTTCGCGATGCTCGCCGAGGAGTGGGAGAACCGCCCGTAAGTAATTGACCGGCCTGCTCCGCAATCGCGGCACGCGTTCACCGCGACAGCGGCAGGCGCCGGGTCTACCGTCGAAGGATGACCGCCGCCCGCTCCGTCACCGCCCTGATCCTCGGCGTGGCCGTGCTGACCTCGAGCTCGCTGCCGAGCGACGCCGTCAAGATCGCGCCGCCGCGCCAGATCGCCTACCGCACGTGGACGTCGACCACCGACTTCCTCGCCGGTGCCCAGTACGGCACCGCCGTCGCCGACGGCGCCCTGACGTTCGGTACCTCGACCGGCACCACGTCGTACGTCGATCCGTTCGGCGACGGGACCGCGAAGAGCTACGACCAGACCAGCTGGATCTCGCCGCAGGTGAGCACCGGCTTCGGGCTGACCGAACTCGTCGCGTCCTGGAACGCGACCACGCCGCCCGGGACCTGGGTCGAAGTCTCGGTCGCGGGCCAGACCGATCTCGGTACGACGACCAAGTGGTACGTGCTCGGCCGCTGGGCCGGTGGCGACGACACCGCCGCCGGAGACATCCACCGGACATCGGTGCCGAGCCAGGGCGACGCCGACGGATCCGTTGCCGTCGACACCTTCACCGCCGCGTCCGGTCACTGGCTGGACCGCTGGCAGCTGAAGGTGACGCTGTACCGCCTGAGCGGTACTACGCAGAGCCCTGTGATCCGCTCGGTCGGGGCGATGGCATCCCGGCTGCCGGACGACAAGAAGGTTGCCGCCAGCCCCCTTGGCGGTGCGGAGGGCGTCGTCCTCGACGTACCGACGTACTCGCAGGAGACGCATCTCGGCCACTATCCGCAGTGGGACGGGGGCGGCGAGGCGTGGTGCTCGGCGACGTCGACGGCGATGGTGCTCGACTACTACGGCGCCGGGCCGACCGCGGACGAGACGGCCTGGGTCGATCGGTCCGACGCCGATCCGCAGGTCGACCAGTCGGCCCGGTCGGTCTTCGACTACTCCTACGACGGCGCCGGGAACTGGCCGTTCAACACGGCGTACGCCGGAGGTCGCGGAGTGGACGGCTTCATCACCCGGCTGCGGTCGCTGACCGAGGCGGAGCAGTTCATCAAGGCCGGGATCCCGCTGGTCGCGTCGCTGTCGTTCAAGAAGGGCGACCTGCCCGGCGCGGGCTACGGGACCAACGGCCACCTGATGGTGATCGTCGGGTTCGACGAGTCCGGGAACGTGGTCGTCAACGACCCGGCCTCGCACCTGATCCCGAGCAACGGCGAGGTCCGGACGACGTACGACCGGACCGCGTTCGAGAACGCGTGGGTGCCGCACTCGGGCGGGCTGGTGTACGTCATCCACCCCGAGGGGATGCCGTTGCCGCCACCGCCCGGGCCGCAGGCGAACTGGTAGAAAGCGACAGCGCCCGCGCACCCGGGGCGGGTGGGCGGGCGCTGTTCCACGCCATGGCTCAGCGGGCGAAGAGCGCACCCGTGAGGTTCGTGGTGAGGTTGCGCAGCGAGTCCGGCAGGTACTGCAGGTGCCAGCCGCGCGGACCGCGGTACCACGAGAAGCCCTCGTCCTCGTCGGCGTCGTCGTCGGTCGCGACCAGCGCGTCGATCCAGCGCTCCGAGCCGCCGAGGACGACGGCGTACGGCAGTGCGCGCGCGCAGAGCTCGGCGTGCTGGTCGGAAGGCAGTTCGCTGACGTCCATCTCGAGCAGCTCACCGCGGATCGCGGCGACCTGGCCGAGCACCCGCCCGGCGGCCGGAGCCTTGGCCGGCATGTAGCGGCCGACCACGAGCAGGCCGACGCCGACGGCGGTGATCGCCAGGCCCAGCAGGCCCCAGGTCGACAACAGCGCGAGCACGACGGTCAGTACGACGCCCAGCACCGTGGCGGCGATGCCGATCGTCGCCCACAGCGAGCGTGTCCGGTCCGGCCGCTCGTTGAACCAGCCGCGCTTGACCACACCGTCGTACAGAGCGTCCTGGACCTGGTTGAGGCTCTCCCGCACCTGGCGGCCCAGCTCGGAGACCAGCACCGAGTCCGCGTCGCCGAAGATCGCGCGGATCAGGACGTTCTCGTACCGCTGCAGCTCCTCCGACGGCGCGTTCGCGACCCGGCGCAGCTCCCAGTCGGGCCGCGAGTACTCGGTCTGGTGCTCCAGCTCGATGATCGTGATGTGCCCGCGGACGGCCAGGTCGATGATGGTGGCAGTGACGTCGACCGGGTCGATCCGCTCGTCGATGAGTGTGCCCACCTCGCCGGGACGCAGGTCCGACGGCGGGGTGAAGTCGATCCGGGTGTCGTTGCCGAGGCTGAACAGCGACGCCGGTACGACGCGCCGCGGGTCGACCTGGTCGCGGCCGCGCACCCGGTAGAGAAGCAGCAGCCCGATCAGCCCGAGCAGCAGCACGGCCAGCGCGGTGACCAGCTGCGCGGTGTCGGTGGAGAAGGCGCGCTTCAGGGTCTTGCGGTACTCGACGATCGAGTTCGCGGCGATCTCGCCCTCGGGGAAGCCGATCGTCATCCGGACCGTGTTGCCCGGCGGCAGGCTCTGCTGCTGGAACGTCGGGCCGGACGTCTCACCGATCTGCGCCAGCGTGCACGGCGTGTTGCTGTCGATCGCACCGGCGAAGCAGGAGACGTGCGAGACCTCGGGGGTGCTGAAGACGATGTTCGCCTGCTGCACGGTCAGGTTGATCCCGGTCAGCGGGGCGAACCGCACTTCGGTGCCGTTCAGCGTCTCGGCGACCGCGCCCTTGACCGTGTAGGTGAAGTCGAGCTGGGTCTCGCCGGAGATGTCGGCGACGGCCACTGAGGTGACGTCACCGTCCGTGCTCACCTCGGCCTGCTTGTCCTGACCGCCGGACTTGACCTGCAGATCCTCGATCTCCTGCACGTGGTCGACGTCGTCGGGCAGGTGGTCGCGGGTGACGACGAACCGGGTGAAGGTCCCGGTCACATTGCTCAGCTTCCAGGTCTCGGAGACCTTCAGCAGGCCGTCACGTTCGACCCGGACCTGGCTGTCGTAACTGGTCACGACCGGATCGGCCGTGCCGTGCGAACCGGTCGCACCGGCCGGCAGACCGGTCAGGGCGGTTAGACCAAGGGCACACAGGGAGAGCCCGAGCAGACGTAGACGCATTGCCCAATCACACCGTATCGAAGGGGTCAGGGTTGACCTGGGCACCATATCGTGACCCACGTTCAACTTCGGTTGAGCCCCGCGGAGCGGTGCCGGTGGCAACGAACCGGCCGGAGCAGGGTTGAGCCTGGGCTCGGATAGCGTCAGCCGGGTGTCTGGCAACCAGTGGGGCCCTCCGCCACCCGGGCAGTACCCACAGCAACCGCCACCCGGCCAGCAGTGGCAGCAGGGGCCTGTGTACGGCGGTCCGCCGGCGCCCCCGTACGGCGGTCCGCCGCAGCCGCAGTTCGGATGGGGGCCACCGCCCGGTGGACCGATGCCGCCGAGGAAGACCGGCAGCGGTGCGAAGGTGCTGCTCGTGGTACTCGGCGTTGTGGTGCTCGGCGGGATCGGCCTGGTGGGTGTCTCGAACATCCTGAAACACAACGGCGACCCGTACAGCAGTCCGACGGCTCCGGAGTACTCCACTACCTACAGCCCGACGTACAGCCCGACGTACGAGCCGTCTGAGTCGGCGTCACCGGCTCCGACCCAGTCCACGGCCACCAGCCGGCCGACGACCACTCGGCCGACTGCGCCGCGGACGACCACCACGCCGAAGCCCAAGAAGGGGCTGACCGACACCGACCTGGTGCTGCGGAACAAGCTGTACAAGTCCGGCGGTATGAGGTCGGTGGGCTGCAAGGAGTCGCGGTCCCGCCCGTCCAGCGCGTCCGGTGCGCGGGCGAACTACTCCACTCTGCTCAAGTGCCTGAACAAGGCGTGGCCGTCGCTGGTCACCAAGGCCGGTGGCCGATTCCGGTCACCGAACGTGCGGTCGTTCAGCGGCACCATCCAGACGCCGTGCGGGAGCTACAGCGATACCGGTCCGCCGTTCTACTGCGGCAGCACCGAGACCATCTATATGAACCTGAGCGAGGACATCGGCAACTACAACCGGCACCCGGAGAACTATCAGAAGGTGTGGGCGCGGATGTGGATGCTGCATCAGTTCGCCCATGAGTACGGCCACCATGTGCAGAACATGACCGGCATCCTGGCGGCCAACCACCGGATCCGGTACGAGGCGCCGACCCAGGCGGCCGAACTGGAAGGCAGCCGGCGGCTGGAGCTGCAGGCATCCTGCTTCGGCGACATGTTCATCGGGTCGAACAAGGGCAGCTACCCGGTCACCGGCGAGTCGCTGTTCCAGTGGAAGTGGCTGATCCTGCACTGGACGGACTACAACAACGACCACGGCGACGGCGTGAACCACCAGTACTGGGCGAAGCGGGGATTCACCAGCCGCAACGCCAACGTGTGCAACACGTTCGCCGCGTCGGCGGGGAGAGTGCAGTAGACCGGATCCAAGCCCCTTGGATACCGGTCAGCTGCGAGGAGACAGGCCGGGATGGCTAGCCTGGTGGGTCCGGATCCCGCAAAGTATGTCCGGGGGGCGTGCAGAGTTGGCCGGGGGGAACCGACCGGGCGCAGCTTCGGCACCCCCGAAGCAGCGCCGGATGCACCACTGAGACGGCTATACCCAGCAAGGTCGTGAGGAGTATCGATGTCGGACAACTGGACCCCACCCCCGGGACACGACCCGGCTGGTCGCGATTCGGACGGTCGCGAGCCGGCCGGTCGCGAGCCGGCCGGTCGCGAGCAGCCGGCCGGTCCGCCGGAGCGCGCGGGCGGGGACGACCAGTCGGCCAAGTGGTGGACCGAGACCGAGGCGAAGCGCGAGTTCGAGGACCCGGCCGCCGGTGAACGCCCGCGGAACAACTGGTTCGGCGAAGGCTGGTCCAACCGCCGCCCGGTGGACCCCAACCAACCCTCCACCTGGCAGACCCCACCCGACAACGCCGACCAGCCAGGCCCTTCCCAGCGAGGCCCTGCCCAGTCCGGCCCACGCCAGTCCGGCTCAGGTCGGCCTGGGCAGTACGGTCCGCCCCCGTCTGGTCCAGGTTCACCCGGCCCCTCCGGCCCACGCTCGTCCGGCCAGGGCTGGTCCGGTCCGGGTACGTCGGGTCCGGGTTCGTCCGGTCCGGCGCGGCCTGGTCCCGCTGGTCCCGGCTCAGCAGGGGCCTATGGCAACACTCCACCGCAGCGCCCGCAGCAGGGCGGAATGCCGCCGCAGGGCGGCGGGCGTGCCGGCGCCGCGAGCGCGGGCACGGGAGGACCGCAGGGCGGTAGCCTGCATGGCGGCGCGGGAGGGCCGCAGGGCGGCAGCCTGCGTGGTGGCGCTGCAGGTGGACCGCAGGGCGGAATGCCGCCGCACGGCGGTGGGCGTGCCGGCGCGGCGGGCGCGGGAGGACCGCAGGGCGGTGGGCCGCAAGGCGGCAGTCCGCGTGGCGGCGCAGGTGGACCGCAGGGCGGTGGACCGCGCGGTGGCGCTGCAGCTGCGGGTGGACCGCAGGGCGGTTGGCCGCAGGGTGCTGGACCCGGTGCCGGTGGCGCGGGTGGATCGCAGCCCGGCGCGCAGGGTGCCCCTCCGACCGGACAGCATTCGGAGGGGTCGTACTTGTGGGGCCCTCCGGAGTTGGGGAAGCCGCAGCAAGAAGGCAGCTCGGCGTGGAGTGTTGCGCCGCCCGGTGCGCAGCAGGGCAGCCGCCCAGTCGGACCTCGGCATGCAGGGCCAGCCGGACAAGGTAGTCAGATCGGTCCCATGGGCCAGCCGGTCCAGCAAGCGCCGACCTGGCAGTACCCGCCGGTCCCGATCCCGCAGCCGCCAGGTTCCGGCCGCGGCGGCGGCCGCCGCCGGGCGAAGAAGACGTCCCGCGGTCTCCTGATCGGCCTGGTGGTTCTCGCCGTCCTCGTCGTCGGCACAGGCATCACCCTGCTCGTCCGCAACGCCGGCGACGACACCCCCACGGCCAACAACACCCCGACGACGGCGCCTACGGAGACCCAGTCCGAGTCGCTCGCTCCGACCACCCCGACGCCGACCGTGTCGAGGGACGACCAGCTCGTCACGGCCAGCAAGCTCTACAAGATCGGCCCGATCGCCGCCTCGAGGTGCCCGGAGCCGCTGGACACGCCGGTCAACTTCACCTCGGAGCGGAACTACTACAACCGGCTTCTGCCGTGCCTCAACCGCACCTGGTCGCTGGCGATGAAGAAGGCCGGCATCCGCTTCGTCCCCCCGAAGGCGGTCGTGTACGCCGGCATCCTCGCCACCCCGTGTGGCAGCCAGCGCAGCGTGCGGGCGGCGTACTGCGCGACGAACCAGACCATCTACGTCCCGTACGCGGTGGACCTCCGGTACTTCCGCTCGAACCCGGTCTATTCGCGCGCACTCAGGCTGAACACGTTCGCACATGAGTACGGCCACCACGTGCAGGCGCTGACCGGCATCCTGGCCGCGTCGATGGCGCGGGCGCAGAAGATGAACCCGACCCAGCAGCTGCTCGAGAGCCGGCGTCGTGAGCTCCAGGCGACCTGCCTCGGCGGCGCCTACCTCGGTGCGAACGCGTTGTTCATCCCGATGGGCGGTCCGCTGCTGGTGAACTGGAAGTACCTGATCACCCACACCGGAGACGACTACTCCAGGCCGCGCGTCCACACCCACGGCAACCGGGTCAGCAACTACCAGTGGATCGTTGCCGGGTACAACCGCAAGTCGCCCAACTACTGCAACACGTTCACCGCTGCGCCGGCCCGCGTGAACTAGTCCGTCAGAAGAGCCGGCGGGCGGTGGTCAGCGTGCCACCGAACGACGTGACGAAGTTGCTGAGCGATTCGCCGATGTCGGACAGGTGCCAGTTCTCCGGACCTGAGTACCAGCCGATGCCGGCGTCCGCATCGGCGTCGTCGTCGGTGGCTGCGATCTCCAGCGCCCACTTCTCGGTCATCCCGAGGACAGCGGCGTACGGGAGGCAGCGGGACGCGAACTCGAGTCGGTGGCTCTGCGGCAGGTCTGCCGACGTCTGGTCGTGCAGGTATTGCTGCAGGCCCGCCACCCGCCCGAGTACGGCGGCGCCGCGGGCAGTGCGGGACGGCGCGACCTGTCCGACGAGTGCCAGCGCCAGTCCGGCCAGCATCAACGCGAACCCGACCAGACCGAACTTGCTGACGATCGCAAGCACGATGGTCAGTACGACGCCTGCACCCAGCAGCACCATGCCCGCAGTGGTCCAGCGGTTCCGGACGGCATCCGGGCGGCTGCTGAACCATCCTTGCGCGACGACATCGGCGTACAGCTGCTCGCGCACCAGGTTGAGCCGCGGCCGCAGCGACGGTCCGAGCGTGGAGACGACCACTGTCTCGCCGTCGGCGAACACCGCGTCGAGCAGCGCCTTCTCGTACGGCAGCAACTCGGGGCCGCCCGGGTTGAGCCGGCGCAGCTCCCAGTCCAGCTTGCCGAAGTGCGTCTCGCGCGGCAGCTCCACGATCGTCAGGTAGTTGCGGACGGCAAGGTCCAGCAGCGTCGCGGTGATGTCGACGACGTCGGCAGTTTCGTCCACCACCGTGCCGACCTGGCCGGGGCGGATCCCGTCCGGCGCGGCGAACTGCGGTCCGTCGGAACCGTCGAGTACGGGCCGCTCCGGCGCGCCGCCGTGGATCTTGCCGGCGTCACGCCCGCGGAGGAACCACAGCGCCGCCGCACCGAGCAGACCGAGGCCGAGGACGATCACTGCGAGCCCGACCGTGCTGGAGTCGACGGTGAACGCGCGGCCGAGGGACCAGCGGGTCTTGAACTCCGCGTTCGGCTGCACGGTCGCCTGGTCGCTCAGTCCGGTCAGGAAGGTCAGCCGTCCGCCGGCCGGTACGCCGTTCTGATCGATCTGCAAGGCGGCCGACTCGGCGAGCTGCGACGACGTACACGGCATGCTCGAGCCGACCCGCCCGGCGATACAGGTCACCCAGGTCGCGAACGGCACGGTGACGGTGACACTGGCCTTCGGGATCGACGTACCGAAGCCCTGGACGATCGGCCAGCTCACCTCGAGTCCCTCGGTGGAGTCGGCGACCACGTTGTCCACGGTGTAGCTGTAAACGATCCTCGACTGCCCGGACACGTTGAGCGTGACCCGGCGGCCGTCGTCGGTGCTGTCGTTCTGGAAGCCCTGCGCCGGCTGGCCGTTCACGGTCGCCGACACGTCGGTCAGCCCGTACGTGCGGTCCCGCTCGGCGTCGGATCGGACCCGCGTGGTCAGCGTCCGGCTGAACGTGCTGCCACCGGCGGTCAGGTCGACCGTCTCCTTGACCTGCAGCTTGCCGTCCTTCGTCAGCGTCCCCTCGGCCGAGTACGCCGTCACCTGGTCGTCGGCAGCCTGCGCAGGCAACGTGCTCAGGGCAACGATCGGGGTGGTGAGGCAGATCAGCAGGGCAGCCGGCAGGAGGCGGCGCTTCAGTGACATGGGTCGAGAGTAGTCTCGTGCCGGTTCGTCCAGCGAACCCATGTCAGGACCGTTCAGTGGCAGGAGGGCAGGATCGGTGAGCAGCCCGTACGGCTACGGTGGCCGCCCGCAGGACCGGCCGGTGGGACCACCGCCCGGCGTGCTCCCACCGCCGCAGGCAGCTCCGTATGCCGGTCCGCCCGGCCAGTACGGACCACCCCAGGGCCAGTGGACACAACCGCCGTACTACAGCGGCGGTCCCGGCCAGTTCAACGGATTCCAGCCGCCGCCCCGCCGGTCCGGCTCGCTCCGGCTGATCCTGTTCGGCGTGTTCGTGGTGGTCTTCCTCGGTGTCTCGCTGGCCGTGATCGGAATGATCCTGACCGGTGGTGACAGCGACAGCAACACCGCAGGTCCCAAGGTGACCGGTCCGTCGATCGTGCCGACGGCAACCACTCATCCGCAGCAGGGCACCGCCGAGGACTTCCTGCTCAACGCCGACGTCTACCGCACCGGTGCGCTGCCGGAGCAGAGCTGCAAGGCCGCCGACCTCGGCAGCGGGGGCCTGGCGGCGCAGAAGGTCTACTACGAGAAGCTGTTCGCCTGCCTGAACGACGCTTGGCGGCCGATCTTCAAGGACCTCGGGCAGGAGAAGCCGGACCCGGGCCTGGTCGTGTTCGACAAGCCGGTGACGACGCCGTGCGGCCGGTTCGAACCGCTGTCCGGCCGGGTGCTGGCGTTCTACTGCTACGGCAACCAGGTGATGTACACCGACGTCCAGCAGATGGACAAGGCGTTCGGTCCGACCGAGGACCTGGCGTACCTGATGACGATCGCGCACGAGTACGGCCATCACGTGCAAGGTGTCAGCGGGCTGTTCTACGCGCGCATGGTGTACCTGCAGGACCACCCGGACCAGAAGCTGGAGTCCTCGCGCCGCAACGAGTTGCAGGCGTCCTGCTTCGCCGGTGTGTTCAGCAAGTCGGTGGAGAAGACCTATCCGCTGACCAGTCGGCTGGCGGAGTTCAAACGGCAGTCCAGCAGCAGCTTCGGCGAGTCGTCGGATACGCCGGAGGACGAGCGGACGCACGGCCTGGCGACCAGTCAGGGCTTCTGGATCCAGAACGGTTTCAACATCGGCGAGAACAAGGCCTGCAACACCTTCGCGGTATCCGCCGACCTGGTGAAGTGACAGACCGACTGACAACTCCGTCAACGCGTCGGTTTGAACGCCATGACGTGCAGCAGGCCGACGAGGGACGCAGCTCCGACAATCTCACCGTCTGCAATGCGCTCGCGGAGTGAATCGATCCGGATCCACTCGACGCGCTCGGCCTCGTTGATGTCCTCCGGGTCACCGATGTAGTCGGCGCCCTCCGACACGAACAGCAGGTTCTCGGCATCCGTCGTACCGACGGATGGTTGCAGCGCCACCAACGGCGCGACGGTACGGGGACGCCAGCCGGTCTCCTCCTCAACCTCACGCGCGGCCGTGACGGCCGGATCCTCATCGGCGTCGACGTAGCCACCCGGCAGTTCCCAGACCCAACGATCGATGACGAAGCGATGCCGCCACATCATCAGCACGTGCTCGCGGGCGTCGTCGAGGACAACCATCATGGCCGCCTTGGGCATCCGCAGCACGTACTGCTCGAAGCGCACTCCGTCGGGCAACTCGACCGCCGCAATACTCAGCCGCAGCCGACGGGTCTCGTCAATCACCCGTTCGTCGAGAACCTTCCAAACCGTCGCGTGATCTTCAGCTGTCACCCCGCGACACTATCCAGACGCCGTACGACGAACCCGTCGCCGCTGCAACGTCGATGTATATCCGTTTTGGGGCCTTGTCCGAGTGTGACGTTTTCCCCTTGTGGATAAGGGGTTTCTGCGGCAGCTGGAGTTGGATGGATGCGTTGCGTGATCTAAACTCGAACACATGTTAGATGATGACCTGTCCGCGCTCTCGACGGCCGACCTGTTGGAGTCCGCCGCTCAGCACCGCGCTGAAGCCCACCGGCTCGAAGCCCGGCTCCTCGAACATGCCCAGCTCTTCGCCGACCATCACCACCCCACCGACAACCCACCTCGGGCCGGTCGCCGCTCCTGGGAGGGTCGTGAGCGTCGTGTCGTCCTCGGTGGTGACGGCTGCCCCGAGATCGCCGAATTCGCCCCCGCCGAGTTCGGCGCAGTCCTGGGCATCTCGACCGGCGCAGCCGCCACGTACATCGGCCAGGCCCTGGCGCTACGGCATCGGTTCCCGTTCATCTGGGCCCGCGTCCAGGCCGGCGACGCCACCCCCTGGCGCGCCACCAAGATCGCCACCGCCTGCCGCGATCTCTCGGCCGAGGTCGCCGCCGTCGTGGACAAGCGACTCGCCCCGATCGTCGACACTGTCACCCCGTACCGTCTCGACAAGATCATCAAGGCCGCCCTGTGGCACGCCGACCCCGATGCAGCTCGCGCCGCCGCCGAAGAGAAAGCCCGCGAACGCGGCGTCTATGTCGGCCACTCCGACGACCACGGCACGAAGACCATCTACGTCCGGGCAGCCACCGGCGACGTGATCCGCTTCGACGCGACCATCAACAGCATCGCAGACGCCCTCCGAGTCCTCGGCGACACAACCTCGTCAACAGCCCGCCGAGCCAAAGCCATCGGCATCATCGCCGACCCCCACTACGCCGCCGAACTCCTCCTCCAAGCCCGCCAACTCACACTCACCCCGAACCCCACGAACAGCACTCAGCCGACGCCCGGCTCCCACCACGCCAGCACCAACCACGCCGAGACCAACCACGCCGACGTCCGCCCCCACGACCGCAGGCTGGATCTGGACGATCCCGGTCCGGACGAGCCCAGCCTCGATGAAGACGCCGATCGCGATGCTCCGTACCCCAGCATGAGCGACCTCCCCGACCCCCTCGACACCCGA
>Ga0164241_10005163_pt1 | contig 12329 bp, 8 predicted proteins | sample OricomyardsoilBY_FD_108780 | JGI IMG/M metagenome (GOLD analysis project Ga0164241, IMG submission 108780) | Backyard soil microbial communities from Emeryville, California, USA - Original compost - Back yard soil (BY) | ecosystem: Environmental > Terrestrial > Soil > Unclassified | place: USA...
CAAAGTGCGCGGCCGGGTTGTGCTTCCGCTGGCCGCGATCATCGTGCTCAGCTCGATCGACCGGGTGAACATCAGCTTCGCCGCGATCGGCATGAACCGCGATCTGGGGATGGATGCGCGCGGCTACGGCATGGGCGCGGGGCTGTTCTTCGTCGGCTACCTGCTGTTTCAGCTGCCCAGCACCGCGCTCCTGCGGCGAATCGGCGCGCGGCGCTGGATCGCGCTCAGCGTCGGCGGCTGGGGCGTGGTCGCCGCGGCGATGGCGTTTGTCGCACACGCTTGGCAATTCTATCTCGCGCGCGTGATGCTGGGCGCGTTCGAGAGCGGCTTCGCGCCGGGGGTCGTCTGGTATGTCAGCCAATGGCTGCCGCAGGCGTATCGCGCCCGCACGGTGGGCATCACGTTGATCGCGATTCCGCTGTCGGTGGTGATCGGCGGGCCGCTCTGTGGTGCGCTGCTCGCAGCGAGCCCGGAAGGTGTGGCCGGGTGGCGCTTCATGTTCGCGATCGAGGGGTTGGCGACGCTGGCAATCGGCATATGCGCGTTGCGCTGGTTCGTCGACCGGCCGGCCGATGCACGCTGGCTGGCACCGGCGGAACGCGACTGGATCGAGGAGAGCATCGCCGCAGAACACGCGCCGTCGCGCGCGCGGGGAAGCATTGCGCGTGATCCCGTGTTGTGGCTGTGTGCGGCGATCTGGCTGGCGCTGATCACCGGCGCCAATGGCATCATCTTCTGGCTGCCCGGCGCGATCACCGCGCTCGGCGTGCGCGATCCGGTCACGGTCGGCGCACTGACCGCTTTGCCTTGGGCGGCGATCGGCTTGGGGATGTATGCCAACGCCTGGCATTCGGATCGCACGCAGGAGCGGTTGTGGCATCTCGGCCTGGCATCGGCGCTGGCGGCGGTGGGGCTTGCCGGAGCCGGGCTGGTGTCCACCGGCGGTTGGGCGCTGGTCCTGCTCATGCTCGGCGGGTTGGGGCTGGGCGGCGCCCAAGGCGTGTTCTGGTCGATCCCGACACGCCGCTTCGCGGGCCGCAACCCGCTCGCCATTACGGTGATCAACCTGTGCGGCAATGCCAGCAGCGCGGTGTCCCCGTTCGTGATCGGCTGGGCGATCGCCCGCGGCGGTGGCGTGACGGTGCCTGTGCTCGGCCTTGCCGCCGTGCTGCTGGCGGGCAGCGCGCTCACGGTCATGCTCGCGTCAGTCCAAGATCGCCAACGAGATTGTTGACAATATTTGTATTGAGGCATAACGAACCTTTCAACGAGGGGGCGCATCAGCGCCCGCCATTTGGGGAGGGGCGTCATGCGGCACATTCGGACATTCTCGGCTTTGACTTCGTTGAGCGCCCTCGCGGTTGCGCTCTCGACGGCACCGGCCCGGGCGCAGGAGGCCTCGCCCGACGCGCAGCAATCGTCCCAGGCCCCGCCGCCCGCCCCGCAGCCCGCCGCCACGCTTGCACAATCCAATTCCTCGACCGACGACCATCCCGCCGCGGGTGCGGAGATCGTGGTCACCGGCACGAGCATTCGCGGAATCAGCGCGGTGGGCTCGTCGAGCGTCGCGGTGACGCGCGACCAACTGATCGCATCGGGCAAGAGCGATCCGGTTTCGGTGCTGCGCGAGCTGCCGCAGGTGCAAGGCCTGGGCTTCGACGAGACGCCCAAGGTCGGGCAGAACGGTGCGGGCAACATCCAGCGCGGCTCGACCGTCAATCTGCGCGGCCTGGGCAGCAACGCGACGTTGCTGCTGATCGACGGCAAGCGCGTCGCGCCGACCGGCAACGTCTTTTCCTTTACCGAAGCGAACCAGCTTCCGGTATCGGCGATCGAGCGCATCGAAGTGATCGCCGACGGTGCCTCGGCGATCTACGGATCGGATGCGGTCGCGGGCGTGGTGAACTACATCACACGCAAGCGCTATAACGGCCTCGAAGTGTCGGTGCGCGGCACCGCCACGGATCATTATGACGGCTGGGGCGCGAGCATCGTCACCGGTAAGGATTGGGGCAGCGGCGGCTTCGTCATCGCGTACGATCACGACGATCGCGGCGAGATGTTCTATGGTCAGAGCCGGCAGCTCCGTCAGGACCTCACGCCCTTCGGCGGCGCCGACAACCGCATCCGCACCAACACCGCGACATCGAGCGCGCCGGGCAACATCGTGGTGCCGCGCGCGACCAACAATCCTTACCTGCCCACCGCGGGCAAGTTCGATTATTACGGCATTCCCGGCGGATCGAACGGCATTGGCCTGACTTATGCCAACCTGCTCTATAACCAGCCCAATCTGGCGGACTCGTCGGACTATACGACCTTCCTGCCGCACACGATCCGCAACCAGATATCCTTGACCGGCGAACAGCAGCTCGCGAGCTGGCTGAAGTTCAGTTTCCTCGGCTTCTACAACCGCCGCGACAGCAGCCTGCACAGCTATCCGCAATCGGGTGTGCGCACCCTCCCGGCCAGCAGCCCGTATTACGTTTCGGGTATCCCGGGGGTTGCGCCGGGCACGCCGGAGACGGTGGCGTTCTCGCTCTACAAGGATGCCGGGATCGGCCTCACCCAGATCTACGATGTCACGTATCAGGGCTCGGCCTCGCTTACCGCCGATCTCTTTTCGGGCTGGCGCGCCGAAGCGGGCGTCAACCTGTCGCGCGACCGCAATTGTGCGAACTGCATTCCGGCGGGCTCATCGGTCAATATCAATACGGTCGCGCTGCAAACCGCGCTCAACAACGGCAGCTACGATCCGTTCGGCACCGCGGCGGCCGATCCGTCGGTGATCGCCGGCATCCTGCCTTCCGCGTTCGACCGCAACCGATCGTCGATCGATCAATATACCGTGCGCATGGACGGCCCGCTCTTCCGCTTGCCGGGCGGCGAGGTGAAGGCGGCGATCGGCGGTGAGTATCTCCATCTCACGCAATGGCGCAGCGCGATCGGCGTCAAGGCGACCAGCGACGTGCCGCTCGCTTATGCCAGCCGCAACGTGAAGGCCGGCTATGCCGAGCTGTTTGTGCCGATCGTAGGCGACGATTTCAGCCTGCCCTTCATGAAGCGGCTCGTGCTGGATCTGGCGATCCGCACGGAGAATTATTCGGACGCGGGCAGCACCACCAATCCCAAGATCGGCGTCACCTGGGACGTGATCGACGGCCTGTCGCTGCGCGGCGCATGGGGCACCTCGTTCCGCGCGCCCAATCTGATCGAGAACAATCCGGCCTTCTTCTCGCGCGTGGCGCTGACCACGCTGACCAACCTGTCGGGGGATTCGGCGATCGGGCTCACCAACAGCGCGACCAACCAGACCAACGTGCTCAATGTCGCCGGCAGCAATGCCGATCTGACGCCCGAAAAGGCGACCAACTATTCGTTCGGCATCGATCTCAAGCCGCAGCTCATCCCCGGGTTCCACGCTTCGGCGACCTATTACAATATCCACTACAAGAACGAGATAATCGGGCTGCAGGGCTACCTTGCGCAATATCTCGCCAGCGCGTCGAACCGGCAGCTTTATGCACCGTATATCGTACCGGCCATCCAGCCCGCAGGCTGCGTCAACGGCGATCGCTCGACCTACAATCCCGCCTATCTTCCGGCGCTCGGCCGGCCGACGGTGGCGACGATCGACGAAAGCAACCTCTGCTCGGCGCGCGCGATCGTCTATACCCAGAACGCCAATGCCGCCGACGTGCGCCAGAGCGGCATCGATGTGTCGGCCGATTACCAGTTCGACATCGGCGCACACCATTTCATACTGGCGAGCAGCTTCACCAAGATCCTGCACAACTGGACGCAAATCGTCGCCGGCGGGCCGGTGATCGATGGGCGCGACATCATCAATTATCCGGTCAGCCTGCGCGGCCGCGGCAGCTTCACCTGGCATACCGGGCCGCTGACCGTGACCCCCGCCTTCGACTATGTCGGCCCCTATACCAATAACCTGCCGATCGCGGTGAATGGCGTGACGCAGCCGATCACGCGCATCCATTCGTGGACGACCCTCGACCTCACGGCATCGTTCAATTTTGACGGCATGGCCGCCTGGAGCAAGGGCCTGAACGTCAGCCTCAACATCTTCAACATCACCGACAAGGCGCCGCCGATCGTGCTGTCGGCCAATGGCAACGCGATGGACACGCAGAACGCCAACCCGTTCGGCACGATGGCGACGCTGCAGATCACCAAGAAGTTCTGACGAGAGAGCTCCACGCGGCACGACGAAACGGGAGAAAAGCAATGCGCTGGCAGCGGATCATTCTGGCGGTCGGGTGCCTTATCGGTCTGGCCGGCGCGCCGCTTGCCGCGCAAGATGCGCCGCCGCGGCGGGCGGAGCCGCCCGCCGCGCCCGTCGTGATGACCCCCTTGCCCGAGCGCGCTGTGATCGCGCCGCAGGTCGATTGCGCAACGATGGCCGGGCGTGCCTTTGCCGACGTGAAGGAAGGGCCGGCGAAGATCCTGAGCGCGGCGATCGAACCCACGGCTGGCGCGCGCGCCGAGTTCTGCCTGCTCAAGGGCTATGTCGCGCCGACCATCCAGTTCGAATTGCGCCTGCCGACCAAAAGCTACACCGGCCGCTATCTGCAGGGCGGGTGCGGCGGCAATTGCGGGCGGATCATGAGTGCGTTCGTGGCGCCGCGCTGCGATACCGCGCAGGCGATGAGCGGCGCGTTCGCGGTCGGCTTCGAGGATTCGGGCCATGTCGGCGGCGACGGCGTGTGGGCTTTGGGCGGCGATCAGGTACGGATCGATTTCGCCTATCGCGCCGCCCACGCTTTTTCCGCAGCGGCCAAGGCGATCATCGCTGCGTATTACGGCCAGTCGCCGGCCTATTCCTATTTCCAGGGCTGTTCGGATGGCGGGCGCGAGGCGTTGGTCGAGGCACAGCGCTATCCGAACGATTTCAACGGCATCGTCGCCGGCGCAGCACCCAACCTCATCACCGAGGCGATGGAGCGCTTTCTGTGGGAAGCGCGCTGGGGCACCGATGCGAAGGGCAAGCCGTTGTTCGATGGCGCATCGGCGGCGCGCCTCCATGGTGCCGTGCTGCAGGCCTGCGATGGTCTGGACGGGCTGAAGGACGGCCAGATCGACGATCCGCGCGCATGCCATTTCGATCCGGCCGCGATCCAGTGCGGTGCGGCGAAGGCTTCTACCGAGGGCTGCTTGTCGCCGCAGCTCGTCGTTGTCGCGCGCCGTTTCTATCAGGGGCCGGTCGATGCCGCCGGAAAGCATCTTTATCCGGGCGGCGAGCCTTATGGCAGCGAACTCAGCTGGAACGGGCCGATCGCGCTGGCGGGCGCAGGCCATGCGATGTTCGAAGACAATGTACGCAGCATGATCTTCCAGCGCAGCCTGCCGGCGGACATCACGCTGGCGACCTGGAAGTGGGACGCCGCGACGCTGCATGCGCTGGCGCAGCACGGCGCGCTGTTCGACGCCGACGATCCCGACCTGCGGCGGTTGCGCGATGCGGGCGGCAAGATGCTGATCTGGTACGGTGTCGCCGATTCCGCGGCAGGCGCGGATTCGCTGCCCGATTACTATCAGCGCGTCCGCGATGCGGTGGGCGGCCTGCAGGCCGCGCGCGGTTTCGTGCGGATGTTCCCGGTGCCCGGCGTCTATCATTGCGGCGCGGGTTACGTACCATATCAGGCCAACATGCTCGGGGCGATCGTCGCCTGGGTCGAGCAGGGCAAGGCGACCGACAGCGTGACGGCGAGCGCCCTGCTGCCCGACGGCAAGATCCGCACGCGGCCGATCTACGCCTATCCGATACGCGCGGTATATCGCGGCCAGGGCGACATCAATGCCGCCGCCAGCTTCGTACCGCGTAATCCGGCGCACGAGCCCGACGACCATTACGACTGGCTGGGCGCGGCCGCACGGTGACCGTGCGCGCGAAACTCTCGCGGGCGCCCGTCCTCGCCTGGGCGGCGCTGGCGCTGGCCGGGGCTATGCTCGCGAGCGCAGCCGTGTCGAGCGTGAGCAAGACGAAGCCCGATCGCTGGTGGCAGCCGGACGAGGGGCGCGTGTTCCCCGCGCAGCTCGAATATTCCGACCCGACCGGCACGCTCAGGCTGTTGCTCGATCATGGTCCGATGTCGACCAAGGGGCACCCCTTTTTCTCCGCCTTGGGACCCAATGGCCGCGCCTGCGTGACCTGCCATCAACCCGCCGACGCGATGAGCCTCGCGGTCGCCGACGTGCAGCGCGAATGGGCGCGCAAGGGCGCCGCCGACCCGCTGTTCGCCGCGCTCGACGGATCCAACTGCCCGAGCCTGCCGCAGCAGGCGCGTGCCTCGCATTCGCTGCTGATCGACCATGGATTGATCCGCATCGCGCGCGCTTGGCCGCCGCGCGACCTGGCGGGCAAGGTCATCAAGCCGGATTTCTCGATCGCGGTCGTGCGCGATCCTACCGGCTGCAACACCAACGCGAAATGGGGGCTGACCTCTGCCGACCCGCAGATTTCGGTCTATCGGCGGCCGCGCCCGGTCGCCAACTTCAAGTTCATCGAGGCGATGGGCTTCGCCTATGATCCCAAGGCCGGAATGCCGCTCGGCCTCGATCCCGAAACGGGCAAGCCGGTCAGCGGCAATCTGATGGCCGATGCGCGCGTGCCCTCGCTGTCCGCGCAGATGCGCGACGCCGCGGCGACGCACCTGGCCTTCCTGAAGCAGCTTTCGAAGGACGATATCGCGCGCGTCCTCGATTTCGAGCGGCGCCTTTATGTCGCGCAGCAGTCGGACGCGACAGGCGGCGCGCTCGACGCCGATGGCGCCAAGGGCGGGCCGCGCAATCTCCAAATCTCGCCGCCGGGCCGTCTCGGCAGCGAAGGCACGCCGGTCTGGAGCGAGTTCGAGGCATGGGCGAAAATGCCGGCGGCGGCGCGCGCCAAGCTGCCCCCCGCATTAGTCGCGTTCCGCGATTCGGTGGCGCGCGGCGCGCGTCTCTTTCGTACCAAGACCTTCCTGATCAGCGACGCGGCGGGGATCAACTCGCCGATCGGCTTCGGCAATCCGGTGCGCAACAGCTGCGTGTTCTGCCACAATATGAGCTTCATGGGCATGGACGTGGCGCCCGGCCAGGTCGATCTCGGCACCACCAACCGGCCGTTTGCCGATCCGATGCCGTGGCTGCCGCTGTTCCGCGTCACCTGCCTCGGCGCGCCGCATCCGCATTACGGCAAGGTGATCCTGACGCACGATCCGGGCTACGCGCTCACCACCGGGCGCTGCGCGGATGTCGGGCGAATCACGCTGCAGACGATGCGCGGGCTGGCGGCGCGCGCGCCCTATTTCTCGAACGGATCGGCCAAGGATCTGCGCGGCGTGGTCGACTTCTATGATCGCCGTTTCCACATCGGCTATTCCGAGCAGGAAAAAAGCGATCTCGTGAACCTGATGAGGGCGTTGTGAAGGCGGCTACGCTTGCGCTTGCGGCGCTGGCGACCGGCAGCGCCCAGACGCCGCGGGACCCGATCGCGTTCGTCGCCTGCCCGATCTATCGCGATACGGATGCGGGCGCGAAGTCCGGCTGCTGGCTCGCCGACGATCCCGCCACCGGCATCCGCTACGACGTCAGCGCGTCGCCGACCAAGCCCGACTGGAACCACGCGATTCTGGTCGAAGGGCAGCGCGGTGAGAGCAACGCGAATCCGTGCGGCGGGGTCGCGATGGCGCCGGTGCGCGTCGCCGTACTGAAGGCACCGTGCACCCGTTTCATGCTCGAAGCCGAAGGCTATCCCGGCCGCCGATTTGGCTTGCCGCCCCGCAATGTGCGGCCGCTTTACGAGGAGCGCGCGCGGCCCGACCGGCCCTTTCAGCCGAAGACGTTCGCGATCCCGTTCGATTTCGATCGCCATTTCGTGATCTATCAGCTGAGCGATTATTATCTCGACGCGACGATCAACTACGCGCTCGACGTTGCGCCCGCGCGCATCACCGTGACCGGCTACGCGCAGACCGATCCGATCGAGGTCTCCGGGCAGGCGCTTGCCGAGCCGGCGAGCCTGGCGCGCGCGCGCGCCGAGCTCGTGGTGAAGGCGCTCGAAATGCGCGGCGTGCCCAGCGACGCCATTACCCTAGCGACCGGCGCACCTGGCGAGAGCGCCGACCCGGCGTTCGATGGGTTGCACGGCCCCTCGATGCGGCGCGTCGAGATCAGGATCGCGCCGCAGCCGGCGCGCTGACCGTCAGATCTTGCCCCACACGTCGCGGGCGATGTCGACCACCAGTTGCAGCTTCGCGCGCTGCTGCGCGATCGACACGTCGTTGCCGTGGACGGTGGATGAAAAGCCGCATTGCGGGCTGAGCGCGAGCTGGTCGAGCGGGGCCAGCTTCGCCGCGTCCGCGATGCGGCGTTTCACGTCGTCCGCCTGCTCCAGATCGCCCAGCTTGGTGGTGACGAGACCGAGCACCACCGTCTTGCCCTTCGGCACATGGCGCAACGGCGCGAAGTCGCCCGAGCGCGGATCGTCATATTCGAGGAAATAGCCGTCCACCTCCAGGGCGTTGAACAGCACTTCGGCGACCGGCTCGTAGCCGCCCTCGGCTGCCCAGGAGGAGCGGAAATTGCCGCGGCAAAGGTGGACGCACACGGTCATGTCGGCGGGACGGTCGCGGATCGCATCGTTGATGATCCGGGCGTAGAGCCGCGGCAGCGCGTCGGGATCGAGCCCGCGCTTGCGCGCATTCTCGCGCTGCGTGTCGTCACACAGATAGGCGAGGTTGGTGTCGTCGAGCTGGAGATAGCGGCAACCCGCGGCGGCGAGGCTCGCGATCTCCTCGCGATAGGCGGCCGACAGGTCGGCGTAGAATTGGTCGAGATCGGGATAGGCCTTGGTGTCGATCCCGGCTCGCCCGCTACGGAAATGCAGCATGGTGGGCGAGGGGATGGTGACCTTGGGCAGGCGGGAAGTGACCGAGGCGAGGAATTCATAGTCGCGTCGCTGAATGTCGCGCGCGCGGCGCACCTTGCCGGTGATCTCCATCACGGGCGGCGCGTAATCGAGCTCCTTGCCGCCATGCTGGTGAAACTTCACCTGGGTGAAGCCGGTTTCCTCGACGCCGTCGAGCTGCAACAGGAAGTCGGTGTGGAAGAAAGTGCGGCGGAACTCGCCGTCGGTGATGCCCTTCAGCCCCAGATCCTCCTGAAACGCGACGATGTCGCGGATCGCCTCATCCTCGACAAGACGCAGGGCAGCCGCGTCGATCGCGCCGCCGCGGAATTGCTCGCGCGCGTCCAGCAGCGCCTTGGGGCGGAGGAAGCTGCCGACATGGTCGGCGCGGAACGGTGGCTTGGCGGACATGGTCGCTCTCCTGTTCGCGACCCGAGCGAGTCGCTTCTCTCGACTGTTTGTATGTGTTACATACGTTTTTGCGATCGGCAAGCGCCGGCATGGACAATGAGGAGCGAAGACAATGGGGTTCGTGCGCAATCGCTGGTATGTCGCGGCGTGGGATTCGGAAGTGGATCGCACGCCGATCGCGCGAACGATCTGCGGTGAGCCGATCGTGCTCTACCGCAAGCTCGATCGCGGCATCGTCGCGCTGCGCGATGCCTGCCCGCATCGTCTGCTGCCACTGTCGATGGGGATCAAGGAAGGCGATTCGATCCGCTGCCGCTATCACGGCCTGGTGATCGGTCCCGATGGTCGCGCCGAGGAGATGCCGATCAAGTCCGAGCTGGTGAACAAGCGCGTCTGCACGCCCGCTTATCCGGTGGTCGAGCGGCACCGTTTCATCTGGGTGTGGGTCGGCGAGGCGGCGCTGGCCGATCCGGCGGCGATCCCCGATTTCTGGCCGTGCAGCGCGCCCGGCTGGGCGTTCGACGGCGGCTATTATCGAATCGCATGCGATTACCGGCTGGTGATCGACAATCTGATGGACCTGAGTCACGAAACCTACGTCCACGCCGGATCGATCGGTCAGCACGAGATCAACGAGACGCCGATCGAGGCCGAGACACGCGGCGACGAGGTCATCGTGCGGCGCTGGATGCCGGGGATCACGCCGCCGCCCTTCTGGCGCGATGCGCTGCGGCATGATGGGCCGGTCGATCGCTGGCAGATCTGTCACTTCCTGCCGCCTTCGTCGGTGCTGATCGACGTCGGTGTCGCGCCGATCGCGGCGGGCGCGACGCCCGAATGCCACGATCAGGGCGCACGCGGCTTCGTGATCGACGCGCTTACCCCCGAGAGCGAGGGCACGAGTCATTATTTCTGGGGCATGGCGCGCAATTTCGATATCGAGGACAGCGGCTTCACCGCGCGATTCAAGGCGCAGCAGGGCGCGGTGTTTCAGGAGGATGTCGAGATTCTGGAGGCGCAGCAACGCTCGATCGCGCGCAATCCCGATTTGAAGCTGCGCGCCTATTCGATCGATCAAGGCGGGGTGCGCGCGCGCCGCGTGATCGATCGTCTGGCGCTCGCCGATGGCTGATCGCGACGAAGCGGAGATCGGCGATCTCGATGCGATCCTCGGGCTGCACATCCGCATGGCCTATGGCGCGGTCCGGCGCCATTTCGGCGAGACTTTCGCGGGCCTCGGGCTCTCGCAGAAACAGGTCTCGGTGTTGTGGCTTGCGGCCGATCATCCCGGCATCGGCCAAGCCGAGCTGGCGCGGCGGCTGCAGATGGATCGCGCAACCGCGATGGCGATCGTTCACGCGCTCGAAAAGCGCGGCCTGCTTCAGCGCCAGCCGGTAAAGGAGGATGCAAGGCGCATCGGGCTTTCGATCAGCATGGCCGGCACCGCACTGCTGGCGCAGGCGAAGCAAGCGATCGCCGCGCACGAGGCCTGGCTGAAGCGGCGCTTCACGCCCGAGGAGATCGACCGGCTGACCGAATATCTGCGCCGTATTCATGATTAGAAAATGTTGCTTCATATAGCGAATTGCGTCACACTCATCCGGTAAAATTCCGGGAGGGGACGATGACCAGCGATCCGCGTGCGATCATCGACGAAGCGGCGATGTCGCGGTTCCAGTGGGGAATCGTCGCGGTGATGATCGGGCTCAACGCGCTCGACGGGTTCGACGTGCTCTCGATCAGCTTCGCCTCGCCGGGGATCGCCGCGCAATGGGGCATCGATCGCGCCGCGCTAGGGCTGGTGCTTTCGATGGAATTGATCGGCATGGCGGTCGGCTCGGTGCTGCTCGGCGGGCTGGCTGACCGGATCGGACGACGCGCGACCATCCTGGGGTGCCTCGTCGCGATGGCGGTGGGAATGTTCGGCGCCTCGACCGCGCGGAACGTCGAGATCCTGTCGGCCTGGCGGGTGCTGACCGGACTGGGCATTGGCGGAATGCTGGCGGCGACCAACGCCGCGGTTGCCGAAGCGGCGAATGCCGCGCGGCGGAATCTGTGCGTTGTTCTGATCGCGGGCGGCTATCCGATCGGCACCATCGTCGGCGGGCTGGCCTCTTCGTGGCTGCTAGGGCGCTACAATTGGCCGGCGATCTTCCGGTTCGGCGCGATCGCGACGCTGTGCTTCCTTCCGCTCGTATGGTGGCGTGCGCCCGAATCGATCGCCTTCCTGATGCACCGCCGGCGCGCGGATTCGCTTGCGCGGATCAACGCGACGCTGGGACGGATGGGGCATGCCGCGATCGAGGCGCTGCCGCCGATCGAACCGCGTGCGGCCAGGACGCAGATCGCCGAATTGTTCTCGGCCGATTTCGCGCGCCTCACGATATTGCTGACGATCGCTTATCTGGCCCACATCATGACCTTCTATTTCATCCTGAAATGGATTCCGAAGATCGTGGTCGACATGGGCTTCGCGCCGCCGCTTGCCGCCGGCGTGCTGGTCTGGGCGAGCATCGGCGGCGCGGCGGGATCGCTGACCTTGGGGCTGCTGACGCTGCGTGCGCGGGTTTACGGCCTGACGATCACCGCGATGCTGTTCTCGTTCCTGCTGGTGATTGCATTCGGGCAGGGCCAGGCCGATCTCGCGCAATTGTCGCTCGTCGCGGCGATCGCCGGCTTCGCGACCAACGCCGGCGTGGTCGGCATCTACGCGCTGCTCGCCGCGAGCTTCCCGACGCGGCTGCGCGCCACGGCGACCGGCTTCGCGATCGGCATCGGGCGGGGCGGCTCGGCGCTTGCCCCGGCGTTGGCGGGATGGCTGTTCGCGATCGGCTATGGACTGCCGACGGTGGCGCTGTTGATGGCGCTCGGTTCGCTGGTCGCCGCCTTCGCACTGTTTGGAGCGCGCGCCCGGTTGCGCGACGCCGCTTGAGCCGGACATGCGCGCGGCCTAACGTCGTGCACGAAGGGAGCTTGAATTTGGCGACAGCGTCATCGTCCGCCCAGCCGG
>Ga0164241_10005164_pt1 | contig 12326 bp, 12 predicted proteins | sample OricomyardsoilBY_FD_108780 | JGI IMG/M metagenome (GOLD analysis project Ga0164241, IMG submission 108780) | Backyard soil microbial communities from Emeryville, California, USA - Original compost - Back yard soil (BY) | ecosystem: Environmental > Terrestrial > Soil > Unclassified | place: USA...
GTGATGGCCAGTTGGGCAATCCATAAATTGGTTCCGTAATCCGGCGGCGTATAGCTGCTGCCATTGGGGAAATAGCCGTTCGTCCCGCCCGCGCCCGCACCCGGCGGCGTAGGACCGCCAGTCAAGGTCATCGTTTGCATCCCGTCCGGGCTTTGACCGGGGCGTTGTAGTCATAGCTGACATCGTCCAGCAGGTAGAAATCATTCATTTGCCAAACGTCAGACCGGCTTGAATTTAATGGGAGCGCCGGCCATTCGGGGTGTTGCAGCGAATAAAATGTTGCCGCCCGTCCTTTCCTTGGCAGTTGGTCAAACGCAGTAAGGGGCGTGGCGTCCAAGGCCAGCACAAAGGCCGCCAACTGCGCCTCGCTCAAGGAACGCACCACCCGCATGTCCGTCGCGTTCAAGGAAAGCGGTTCAATCTGGCCGGAGGAAAGTTCAAGCTGAATGCTGGAAAGAGAGTCTTGAGACGAAGCGGTCTGGCCGTGAAGTCCGTTTCCGTTGATCGCCACCAAGGCGGCCAGTCCGGCCACCAGCCGTTTTAAGTTTTGCATAAAAGTTCTTTCTGATTTCTTAACCATTCCTTTGCAGCACACACGATATTTTACGGCGTATCCGCCGTATCTGTAAAGGACAATTTTTAAGACAAGTTAGTTGTGTCCAGCAAGAAAACTGTCTCCCCGTGGCTGAAAAAACTCGGCGACACCATCCGCCGGGAACGTATGGCCAAAAAAATGAGTCAACAACAACTCGCAGAATTTGCTGATTTGAACATCCGCAATGTCCAACGGATTGAGGCAGGAGAAATTGACGTGCTACTCACCACAGCCAACCGCATCAGCAAGGCTTTGAATTGCTCATTGGAAAAAATGGTTCCCAAAAGCTGATCGGGTCGGGATTGCCCGACAACATGTATCCGTTTTTTATCAGCGGCGGGCGGCGGTTCAATAAACCACCTTGTTCAGCGGATATTCGATGATGCCTTCCGCGCCCGCCGTCTTGAGCTGCGGGATCAGTTCGCGCACGACTTTCTCGTCAATGATCGTCTCCACGGCGACCCAGCCTTTGAGACTGAGACTGGAAATCGTCGGGTTGCGCAGCGCGGGCAGCGCCGTCAGCAGCGATTGCAGGTTCTTTTCCGCGATGTTCATTTTCAAACCGACTTTCGCCTCGGCGTCCAGCGCGCCCTTGAGCAGCATGGCCATCGTCTCGATTTTTTTGCGCTTCCAAGAATTTTCCCACGCATCCACGTTGGCGATCAGGCGCGGCGTGGAGCAGAGCAGTTCGTCCACGATGCGGAGCTTGTTCGCCTTGAGCGAGGAGCCGGTCTCGGTGACTTCCACGATGGCGTCCACGAGTTCATGCGCCTTCACCTCGGTCGCGCCCCAGGAAAATTCCACCTCCGCCTTCACGCCGTTTTTCTTGAGATATTTTTTGGTGAGGTTGACGACCTCGGTGGCGATGCGTTTGCCTTCGAGGTCTTTCACGGATTTCACCGGCGAATTTTCCGGCACGCACAGCACCCAGCGCGCGGGTTTGCGGGAAACTTTGCTGAACAGAAATTCGCCGACCTCGTGAATCTTGGAGCCGTTCTCGACAATCCAGTCGTGGCCGGTGATGCCGCAGTCGAGGTAGCCGTGCTCGACGTAGCGGCTGATCTCCTGCGCGCGGATGAGGCGGATCTCCATCTCGTCATCGTCCACATACGGGATGTAGGAACGGCTGCTGACCTGGATGTTGAACCCGGCCTTGGCCATCTTCTCGATGGTGGCCTCCTGCAAACTGCCCTTGGGCAGACCGAACCGTAGTTTCTTGCTCATAAAATTTATTTTGCCACAGAGTCACAGAGCACACAGAGAAAAAATCAGTTCAAAACACTGTGTCCTCTGTGACTCTGTGGCCATTATTCCTGTATTTTCAAATCACGTTTCGCCCGCGCCCGCGAATTTTTTTGCCGACGTTTTGATGCGCGTGACCGGATTTATTTTCCAGCTTCGCCGGGGCAACGCGACTTTTTTTTGGCTTTCTTCACGGAAGACAGATTATTTCACGCTGGCAATCGTCCAATCGTCGCCGGCCTTTTTCACGGCAAACGTGGCCGCGCCCGCCACCGTCGCGCCGGCATACCAGCGGCCGGTTACGGTCACCAAACCATTCGTCTGCGGTTCGCCGGCCTCCGCGCTCAAGATCAGCACCGGCAGCCCGGTGTCGCGGTCAAGCGGCGACTGGCTGGAGCGCAGATCGAGATGGTCGGACGTTTTGACGGGCGGAACATGATGAGGATATTTCTGGATCAACGCCGCCACGACCTCGTCATCCGCCTGGATGAAAAAAGCGGAATAGGCGCCATCGCCCCAGAAATGCCGCTCCAGCAGATAGCTGAACACCAGCAGGTCAATCTTGCGCTCGTCAGCCTGGGACAATCCTTTGGCGGCAGCGGACGCCTCCGCCATCTCCGCCGGAATCATGGCGTCGCTGGTGAAAATAATCGGCCGGTCACTGGCCGCGCAACCGGCCAGCAGCGCCGCGAGCAAAATTCCGCCGATAAATTGAAATTTTTGATTCACGTTTTTTTCCAAAACACGCGCCGGCCGGCGACGGAAATTTCCCCGCGCGCCAGCGCCGCAATGCAGCGGGGATATAGTTCATATTCCGCCGCGTGAATGCGCTGATGCAGAATTTCCGCCGTGTCATCGTCCAGCACGGGAACCGCCGACTGGCCGATGATCGCGCCGGAATCCACGCCCGCATCCACGAAATGCACGGTGCAACCGGCGACCTTCACGCCGTGATCCAACGCCTGCCGCCACGATTCCAAGCCGGGAAAACACGGCAGCAGCGACGGATGGATGTTCACGATGCGGCCTTCAAACGCGCGGAGAAAATCACCTTTCAACACGCGCATGAAACCGGCGAGGACGATCAAATCCACCTTGGCGTTTTGCAGCGCGGCGACGAAGGCGCGCTCGGCGTCCTCGTCCAGCTTGGTGCGGAATTTTCCCGGCGGAATGAATTGCGCGGGAATTTTCTGCTCGCGCGCGTGCGCCAGGATGCCCGCCGATTCGACATCGCTCAAGACGACGGCGATTTCCGCCGGGATTTTCCCGGCGGCGACCGCGTCCGCCAGCGCGACAAAGTTGGAACCTTTGCCGGAACCGAGCACGCCGATGCGAAATGAATTGTTCACCGCGATTTGAATAGCAGAGCGCCCCGCCAAAACAAAGTGGAAAGGTGGGTGGTGTCCTGATTTCAAGGTGGCGCGCCTCGCGCTGCGAGGCGCGGCGGGTCGCAGCGCGACCCGCCCCACCAAATTCGGATACTACCCCGATGACGGATCAGTTTGACTTTTTTGGCGGGGCGTTCTCGCGGGCCAAACGCTTAAACGGCCTGATTTCAAATTGAGCAACGACTGAAAGGCGCAAAGACAACGCGCCTTAAATTGTCCTCGACAGCGACTTCGTCCCGTCATAGGGTCAAACCATGAAATCAGACAAACGGCAAATCATGCAGCTAGTCTAAATATTAGGCGTGCCAGCTATGATTGCAATTTATCGCGTTCTATTTGTCATCAGCTTGATTCTTTTTGTCGCCTCCTTGATTGCGCCCCCAAGGACTATCACTCCGATTGGCAGGCGATTGACTGCGCACGCCGGCGACTGGAGTATCAGAGTTGACGCCACGAATCATTTCGTGTTGGGAGTGACCGAAGAGCAAAGCAAGACGATGTTATTGCAATATTTCCAGAAGCACGGAACAGACGACGAGTATCCTTTAGGATGGCTCACCCTCGGAGCGGCGGTTTCTGTTATGTTCAGCTTTGTTGGCTGGCGTCGAGAGGTCTATTGGCAGAAGCAAAGTCAGAAATGATTGGCGCGCCTGATACCACGCTGGAGTTGCCGACTACCTTTGAGTTTTACAGCCGGACACTTGGAAGTGTCCGGCTTTTGAATTTTCGGCGGTTCACGCCTTCCAGATCATGTCCGCCACAGTCTTGCCGGCGGGAATGAACGGGATGACGTGCGTGCTGTAAGGCACCACCACGTCGAGGACGTAGGGTTCGTCGGCGTCGAGCAGCCGCTGGATGGCGGCGCGCAAATCCTTTTTGAACATCACGCGCTCGCATTTCACGCCGAAGGAATTGCAGACGCGCACGTAGTCGGGATAAATCGCCGCGCGTTCCCTGGGGTCGCCCAAGTAAGTGTGGCCGCGATTGCCTTTGTAAAAATTATCCTCCCACTGCACCACCATGCCGAGGTGCTGGTTGTTCAGGATGATGGCTTTCGCCGCGATTTTTTCCACGTGTGCGGTGGCGAGTTCCTGGATGTTCATCAGGAACGAGCCGTCGCCGTCAATGTCAATGACCTGTTTGTCGGGCAAGGCGACTTTCATGCCGAGCGCGGCGGGAAAACCATAGCCCATCGTGCCCAGGCCGCCGCTGGTCACGAACTGGCGCGGGTATTTATATTTATACCATTGGCCGGCCCACATCTGATGCTGGCCCACGCCGGTGGTGATGTAAGCCTCGCCCTTGGTCATGTCGTAAAGCGTCTCGATGACCATCTGTTGCAGGATGACTTCGCTTTCCTTGCCGCCCATGTGGTCAATCATGTGGTCGCTGTTGGCGATCTCCGGCGTGATGCGATAGGCGAACGGCGCTTTCTTCTGCCACTCGGCGATCTGCGCGAGCCAGGCGGTGTGCTTCTTTTGAATCGGACGTTTCGCGACCAATTTATTCAAGCGCGTCAACGCGTCCTTGATGTCGCCGACCACGGGCAAATTTGCCTTGCGGTTTTTGTTCAATTCGGACGCATCAATGTCAATGTGGACAATCGTGCCGGTCTTGCAAAATTCCTCGAACTTGCCCGTCACGCGGTCGTCGAAACGCACGCCGAACGCGAGCAGCAAATCCGCGCCGTCATTCAACTTCACCATCGGGTCGTTGAAACTTTTGCGATGTTCGTATTCGCCGTTCACCGCCCAGTTCGCCACGGCGGAACCGTGCATCCCCAGCCAGCGCAACGAGAGCGGATGCGTCTCCGGGAAACCGCCGATGCCCATGAGCGTCGTGGTCACGGGAATGTTCATGGCCTCGGCGAATTTTTTCAATTCCGCCGCCGCGCCGCTGGAGATGATGCCACCGCCGCAATACAACACGGGACGCTCCGCCTTTTCGATGAGGCCAATGATTTCATTCAACGCAATGTCGTCCGCGCGCAAATCCGGCTGCGTGTAGCCGCGCAAACCTTTTTTGACTTCTTCCAGCGTCGGCCAGACGGGCTGGGCTTTTTCCTGCTGGATATTCTTGGGAAAATCAATCACCACCGGGCCGGGCCGGCCGGATTGCGCGATGTAAAACGCCTCCTTCACGATGCGCGGAATGTCGTGGATGCTTGTGATGAGATAACTGTGCTTCACGATGGGCAGCGTCACGCCGATCATGTCCGTCTCCTGAAACGCGCCGCGACCGATCATCGCCTGCGTCACCTGGCCGGTGATCGCGATGAGCGGGCAGGAATCCATGTAGGCGTCGGCGATGGCGGTGACGAGATTCGTCGCGCCCGGTCCGCTGGTGCCCATGCACACGCCGGCCTTGCCGGTCACGCGCGCATAACCTTCGGCGGCGAAACTGCCGCCCTGCTCATGGCGCGGAAGAATGGTGCGAATCTTGGATTGCGTGAGCGACTGGTGAATTTCCATGCTCGCGCCGCCGGGATACGCAAAAATGACTTCCACGTCCTCACGTTCCAGCGCCTCGACAAAAATGTCGCGGCCGAACATCGCTCGGCCGACTTCGGCGCGCGGCTTGGCGGTGGATTTCTTCTTCGCGGATTCAGTTGTTTTGCTCATGTATTTCTCTTTGGTTGTGGCTCGCCCGGCCTGGATTAACAAAAAACCCACAGCCGTTGCCAGCCGTGGGTTCTTGTTAAAGCTTCAGTTCAACAAGCGCCAACGGCGTCGCTTACGACGACGACCAGCAGACTAACGGCTTGTGAACGGTTTTTCAACATTGTGGAGCAGATTTTATCCGCCGTGACGGCGGCGTCAAGCCCCGTTTCTGTTCAACTCAAATTCACCGGGTCAATATCCACCACGAGCGTCACGTCATCCGGCAACGCCAGCGTCGCTGTAACACCGGCCAGCGCCCGGCTCAACCGGCTCATCGCCCGCGTCCGCAGCATGATCTGGTAACGGTAAAAATTTTCCGCGCGCAACAGCGGAGCCGGCGCCGGGCCGGACAGGATCAAATCGCGAAACCCACTTGCCGTCGTCGGGCGCGGATCAGGTGAATCCGGCCTGATGTCCGGCTCGAACAATTCAGCGGCGGCGGGAACGCTGGCGGTTTCAGCCGGGGCGCCGGTCGTTAATTTCTCCAGCTCGCGTTTCAAATGTTCGGCGGAAAATTTCACCTTGTCCTCGTTGCGGCCTTTCAACGTCAGCAAAGCGACGCGGCCGGTCGGCGGATATTTCAACTGCTCGCGAAATTCCATTTCCTGTTCGTAGAAACCGACGAAGTCGTGGCGGCGCGCGTATTGGATGGCCGGGTGAAACGGCGTGAACGCCTGCACGAACACTTCGCCCTCGACATCGCCGCGACCGGCGCGGCCGGCGACCTGCGTGAGCAGTTGAAAGGTGCGTTCGCCCGCGCGGAAATCCGGCTGGTGCAGCGCCATGTCCGCGAAAATAATGCCGACGAGCGTGACGTTCGGAAAATGCAGCCCTTTCGCGATCATTTGCGTGCCGATGAGGATGTCAATTTTCCCGTGGCGAAATTCGCCAAGCACGCGGCGGTAGTCGTCTTTTTTCCGCATCACGTCCGCGTCCATGCGTTTGATGCGCGCGCGCGGAAACAGTTTTCCCAGAATATCCTCGACCTTCTGCGTGCCGGTGCCGGCAAAACGGATGGCGGGATTTTTGCATTTCGGCTCCGGGCAGACGGACGGAACTTTCTCGCTGTGGCCGCAGATGTGGCAGGAAAGTTTCTGCTCGGGGCGATGGTAAGTAAGCGTGAGGCTGCAATTCGGGCAGTTCGCCACGTAACCACACTTGGGGCATTGCAGCGAGGTCGAATAGCCGCGCCGGTTCAGAAATAAAATCGTCTGCTCCTTGCGTTCCAACCGCTGCGTGACGGCCTCCTTGAGCTGCGGCGAAAAAATCGGCGGGCCTTTGCCGTCGCGCGCAGTCTGCCGCATGTCCACGACGCGGACGTGCGGCATCTTCTGGTCGTCCACGCGTTCAGGCAGTTCGAGCAGGGTGAATTTTCCTTTCCGGCAGTTGTAAAAACTTTCCAGCGACGGCGTGGCCGAGCCGAGCACGACGACGGAATTTTCCATCTGGCCGCGCATGATGGCCACGTCGCGCGCGTGATAACGCGGCGCTTCCTCCTGCTTGTAAGTGTGCTCGTGCTCCTCGTCCACGATGATGAGGCCGAGCGGTTCGACCGGCGCAAAAATCGCCGAGCGAGCGCCGATGACGATGCGCGCCCGGCCCTGCCGGATCTTGTGCCATTCGTCGTGGCGTTCGCCCGCGCTCAAATGCGAATGCAGAACCGCCACGAGCGTCTGCAATTTCCCGGAACTGAACCGCGCCTTGAATCTTTCCACCGTCTGCGGCGTCAGCGAAATTTCCGGCACCAGCACGATCGCGCCCATCCCCTGCTCCAACGCATGCGCGATGGCCTGAAGATAAATTTCGGTCTTGCCGGAGCCGGTGACGCCGTGCAGCAAAAACGTGCTGCCGGCGTCCCGCCGGCAGAACTGGCTTTTCCCAGCCGGCTCCGTCGGCAAATCAAAACTCCCTTTTCCCAAGCGGCAACTTTCAACCGTCAACCCCGCTTTGCTTGGGTTTTCCCGGATATAGGTGGCAAATTTTTCGTGTTGCGCCGCACTCCGCACCAGATGGTCAAAGGACTCATCCCGCCAGAATGCGCCGGATGTCTTTAATATCTGGTTGGCCTGTTTGGCCGTGAAAGATTTCCACGAGTGTAAAATGGATTCCAGCGAATAATCCGCCGCCGGACGGACGAGCGCATGAACATGGTTGGGCATGACCACAAACTCACCAAGCTGATAACGGTCGCCATCAAAGTGCCGCAGGGCGTTCTCCACCAGCGCCCCAATTTCCCGTCGGCGCAGCGCACAGGAGCCAATGCCCTGATCCAGCCAATGCTCCATCCGCCCGCCGAAACGATCCTGATATTCGGCAAAGGTTTTGTCGCTCCACGGTTTGGGGTGATGCAATGCCCATATTTCCTTCTGCGCCGCCCACGCCCGCAACTGGTCTTGCGCCACGGAATCATTGAGGCGAAACGTGACGAAATATAATTTCTCCGATTGACGCCAGTGTGGCAGCCAGCCGGAATACTTATGAACCTCGGCGGCGGGCTTGAAAAAGGGGGATGTTGGTTCTGCCGGCGGGACGCCGGCAGCACGCTGTTTGGCAGCCATCGCCGCCTTGATTTTTTCCAGCGCAACCGCCTGGGCGGGGTTCAGCACGATGGGTTGCGAGGCCAGAATCGTTTCGTTCGCGTAAGGATCGCGCTCGGAAATTTCGTTCGCGATGGAAACCAGGCCGCGATCTTCCAGCTTGCGAACGGTGGCGGCGGTTGTTTCGGCCAGCTTGACGAGTTCAGAAAGCAAAATTTCCCGATGTTCTTCAACCATGTTCAAAATTTCCTGCTGACGCTTGGAAAGTTTGTATGCGCTTGGCGGATTGGTTTGATCTGCCGGCAAGATGCCGGCAGCACTTTGGGGCAGCGCGCGGACAAACAAGCGTTCGCGCCAGCCGGCTTTTTCCTGACGCACGGCTTCGGGCAAAACGCTTTTCAACGCCGTCTCCGGCGCACAGCAATAATAATCCGCAATCCAGCGCGCGAGTTTCAATACTTTCGCCGTTACGAGCGTTTGCGCGCCGATGATTTTGAGGATCGGCTTGAGGCGGACATGGCCGGATTCTTCGGCAACGGCGGTGACGACGCCCAGCACCTTGCGCGGGCCGAACGGCACCTGCACGCGGCTGCCGACATCCACTTTGTCCGCCAGTTCGGCGGGGATGGAATAATCAAATTCCTTCCGCAGCGCAATTTCAAGGCTGACGCGGGCGATCATTTTTGTTCGTTAAGGTATCAAAGTGTTGAAGCATAAAACGCACCGCGTGTCGCTTCAACACTTTGACGCATCACGCTTCAACCCGTTTCAATCACGCGTGATGGCGAGCATTTCCGCTTCCAACTGCCGGCGCAGTTCCTCGCGTTCTTCATCGCTGGCGTTTTCAGGCACGCGGAAAGTCCTGCCGATGCACACATCACAGCACGCGAACGGCAGCGGGATTTGAAACCGGTCCCAGCTTTTGACTTTGATTTTCCAGTTGAGATTAAAGGCGATGGGAGCGACCGGCAGACCGGTCACCTGGGCGAGCGACATGATGCCATCCTGAATTTGGTAGCAAGGACCGCGCGGACCGTCCGGGGTGATGGTCAGATCGTATCCGCGTTCCGCCCAGGTGGTCAGTTCCAACATTGCCTGCGCGCCGCGACGGCTGGAAGAACCCCGCACCGGCTGCACGTCAAACCATTCCAGGATGCGGGAGAGAAACGCGCCGTCCTTGCTCGCGCTCACCAAGGCCGCCATGCCCGCGCCGGAATTATTGGGACGACGGAAGATGTCCAAAACTTTGATGCACGTCGCCAGGCGGTTGTGCCAGATGCAAAAAATCACCGGCCCCGGCGCGCCCGGCGCGGCGTATTCCGAAGGCGTCCGCAGCCGGCAGCGCACGGTGAGAAGCAAGGCCCGCAGCGAAATGAAAATGACGAACGCGCCCAGCCGCTGATGCCATTTCGGCGCGTGCGGGATGACGATGCCGCTGCGGCGTTGAGATTTGGCTTTGGGCATGGGCGGTATTTCAACCCTTCTTCAAACACGCGCGGACGATCTGCTCGACCGTCGCGGCGGCACCGAGCATCGCCTGCGCGGCGCGGACGGCGTCGTGCGCCTCGTTTTGCTTGAAACCCAGCGCCATGAGCGCCAGCGTGGCGTCGCTGGTCTTTTGGTCGTCGGACGAAAGCGCATGTTTCGCGCTGGCGGCTTCCAGCGCGCCGACCGCGCCAATCTTGTCGCGCAGTTCAACGACGATGCGCTCGGCGGTTTTTTTGCCGACGCCGGAAATTTGCGAAAGCGATTTCACATCGCTGTTTGCCACCGCCCCCCGAAAGGCGACGGCGTTCATGCCGCTCAAGATGTTCAACGCCGTCTTCGGGCCGATGCCGCTGACGCTGTGAATGAGCAGCCGGAACAAGTCGCGTTCCGTCGCCGTCATAAACCCATAGAGAATGTGCGCGTCTTCGCGGACAATGAGCTGCGTGAGCAGCTTCACGTCGCCGCCGGGTTGCGGCAGTTTATCAAACGATGACAGCGGAATCAGCACTTCGTAGCCAATGCCGTTCACGTTCACCACCACTTGCGTGGGCAGCGACTCGATGAGTTTACCTTGGAGAAAGGTGATCATGCGTCAAATAATTCCACCCATGCCGCCGGGTTCTTCATGGGGGCCAAGATCATTCATCTGTTGACGAAAATCTTTTGCTTCCTTTTCCTCCAAGTCCGACTGTTTTTTCAAGGCGGCAATTTGCTCGTCTGAAAGCAGCAGTTCCGCCGGCAACGGCTTTTCACACACACCACAGATTCTATTTTTGCGGCTGTAAATCGGCGCATTGCAATAGGGGCAGCGATATTCCATAACTCAAATCTTCTTTGACGCGTTCAAACTGAACCGGCTTTGCGACTGCGCGTGGACGAGCGCCAGCGCCAGCGCATCCGCCGCGTCGGGCGCGGGCAAATCGGCGAGGTTCAGCATCCGCTGCACCATTTTGGCGACGGCGATTTTCTGCGCCGCGCCGTAACCGACGATGGCCTGCTTCACTTTGCGCGTGGCGATCTCGTAAATTTCCAACCCGGCCTCCGCAATGGCCGCCATCGCCGCGCCGCGCGCTTCGCCCATGATGATGGCCGTCTTCAAATTCTGCGCGAAGAAAAGCCCCTCCACCACGCAAACCGTCGGCGAATGTTTTTGAATCACATCGCGAAGCGTCTGGGAAATTTTGGCCAGGCAGCGCGAACGTTCCCAGTCTTTCGGACACGAAATCGTTCCCTGCGTCAAGATGACCAACTGCGTTCCGCCGGCGCGGATGACGCCAAAACCCGTGCCGCGCAACGACGGGTCAACGCCCAGAATCGTTTGCGCGATGCGTGATGCGTGATGCGTGATGGCGGGGGAAACCGTTGCTGAGGAACGCGGTTTCCTGCCGTTCAAGCGTTCCTGCATCTGCTCAAATTGTTGCCGGGAAATGCCCACGGCGGACAGGTTGCCAGCGGCGGCGCGGCGGCAAAAGCAAAAACGCCGCGACCTTGCCGTCGCGGCGCTGTTAAATGGCTCATTTCAATGGTTTCGCGTCACCCAGCTTCGGGAAGAATTGCCGGCGGATGAATTTTGCCTTGGCGCGGCCGGCCGGATCGCCGGCGCGGCGGGTGTGATATTGCGCGGGGCGGCATGTGCAAAATTCTGGCGCGGCTGGGTGTTTTGAGGCCGCGCGTCGCGAATTGCCGGCGCGGTGCCGGCATAGCGGGGCGCCACCAGGCGCGGTGGCGCGCGGAAAGCAGATTGCGTCGGGGATTGCTGGCTAGCGGCCGGCGGCGTGTGAGTCTGGATGTTTTGCCGTTGCCCGCTGTTGCCGGCCCAAAAACCACGGCTGGCGCGCGACTGATCATGGACGGAAGCATTGCCGGCCGGGACCGGATGATTATTTGCCGGGGCCGTCAGACCGCGCGACGGCGGCGCGGGCGAATTGAAATTACGGCCGGCAAATCGGGATGGCGGCGAACTGCGCCGATTGTCCGGTGCCGGTGAGCGGGCAGGCCCGGCCGAAGCGGTCTCGTGATGAAAATCGGCGCGGGAAAATTGCCGGCTGCTTGAACCTGTGGATGCGCCATAACGATGCCCCGGAGCCGCATGGCTTTGACCATGCCAGCCGTGACGGCTCGAATTGACCAGGCTGCCAATCGGAACCGGCCGGATCGGATGATGGGTCGCATTGCCGATGAAGGTCACCGAGACGCCGCCGTTCACCATCCTCCGGTTGTGATGGCCGTAGTTGTTGATGATCGTAGTCTGGCCGTAAATATGCGCCACCTGCGTATGCGGCACGCAATAATAGCGCGGATGCGGTTCGCAAAAACGGCCGACGGAGACAAAGGTGAAACAGTTCGCAGCCAGGCCGAAATCAAAACCCACCGCGACGTGGTTTCCGCGATAGGCAAAGCCGATGCCCGGTTGGTA
>Ga0164241_10005165_pt1 | contig 12326 bp, 7 predicted proteins | sample OricomyardsoilBY_FD_108780 | JGI IMG/M metagenome (GOLD analysis project Ga0164241, IMG submission 108780) | Backyard soil microbial communities from Emeryville, California, USA - Original compost - Back yard soil (BY) | ecosystem: Environmental > Terrestrial > Soil > Unclassified | place: USA...
GTCGGCTATACCAACGCCTTCAATTTCATGGATGGTATAAATGGGCTGGCTGCGAGCCAAGCCGTGGTGACCGGCATAGGCATGGCGCTGGTGGCCGGAACAACGACGGGACGATGGAATGCGCTGCCGGTCATCTGTTCGTTGGTTGTTGCAGGTGCCGCACTCGGGTTTTTACCGCACAATTTTCCTCGAGCCCGCATGTTTATGGGTGATGTTGGCAGCGCTTCGCTTGGCTTTATTTTAGCGACACTCGTTTTGTGGCTCACACGGGACTTTGGATGGCGATTGTTGCCGGCGTTGATTTTGCTGCACGCCAATTTTATCATCGACACAGGATTTACTTTGATTCGGCGAATGCTCCAAGGCGAAGCTTGGTATCAGGCGCACCGGGAACATTTTTATCAGCGGCTGATTCGATCAGGCAAATCCCACGAATTTGTCACCCGTTGGGAAATGGGACTGCAAGTAGTCGGGCTTGGGATTCTTTTGTTGTCCCTTAAGGTCGGTCTATTGGCCAGATGGGGACTTATGGCTCTAGTGGTGATGCTTTGGAGTGCATTCTATGCTTGGGCCGAGGCCTCTTTCAGGCGAAAATGTGGGAACACGAAGTAAGTCCCTCTTCGGTCTCCGGGCAAGCGTCGCCGGCCGCATTTGTTTCGGGCCACGTTGAGCTTTTCGCGCAAGGGCTACAGCGAGGTCGTCTCGCGGCAGGACACGGAGACTTTCCTGCGTTGTCTGGAAAATGCCTTCCGGCGTTTTGGCGGCGTGCCGAAGAGCGTGATCCCCGACAACCTCAAGGCCGCGGTGCTGCAAGCCGACTGGTTCGATCCGCAGATCAATCCGAAGCTCATGAGTTTTGCGGCACACTATGGCACCGTGATTCTGCCGACGAAGCCCCGGACGCCGCAGCACAAGGGCAAGGTCGAGGCGGGCGTAAAGTACGTCCAGAACAACGCCCTCAAAGGCTGCACCTTCGGTAGTCTGGCCGAGCAAAACCAGTACCTCGACCAGTGGGAGGCGCGAGTCGCGGACACCCGCATCCACGGCACCGTGCGCCAGCAGGTCGAAGCGCTCTTTGTAAAACAGGAAAGGCCAGCCTTGCAGCCTTTGCCAGCGGGGATCTTCCCGAGCTTTCATGAGGCCAAACGCCGCGTCCACCGGGACGGCTATGTGGAGTATAAAAAAGCTTATTACTCGGTGCCTCCAGAGCATGTCGGTCGCGAAGTGTGGGTGCGGGGCGATTCAAAATTGCTCCATATTTATACGCTGCTGATGCGCCAGATCGCCGTCCACACGCTGGTCGATGCCGGGCGCTTCGCCACCGACCAAGCCCATGTGCATCCGCACAAACGCAACGCCATCGAGCGCGGTGCCGGTTATCTTTTGGAACGCTGCAAACTCATCGGTCCGCACAGCGGAGCGTGGGCGGAGGCGATGTACGGCAATCGCGGCCCCACCGGCCTGCGCACGCTGCAGGGCCTGCTCCATCTGGCCCGCCGGCATCCGGTCGGGCAACTCGAACAAGCCAGCGAGAAGGCCGTGCGCCACGCATGCTGGCGCTTGCGCGACCTGCGCCGGCTGATCGAGCAGGGCGACAAGGTCGTGCAGATCGATTTTCTCCAGGAACACGCCCTGATCCGGGACCTGAGCGCCTACCGCGTCGACGGATTTACCCCTTTACCATGAGCCACCTCACCACGACATTAAAACAACTCAAACTCTCCGGCATGGGACACACGCTGGAACTCATACTGCAGGAGGCCGGCGCCAACCGGCTCAACCATCTGGAGTTCCTCGAACTCATTCTCCAGGACGAGATCAATCTGCGCGAGCAGAAGCGCATCGAGACGCGCACCCGCGCGGCCGAGTTCACCAAACTCAAATCGCTGGAGGACTTTGACTGGCGCTTCAACAGCACGGTCTCGCGGAAGGACATCTATGAACTGGCCGCCGGCCACTTCATCCGCAAAGCCACCGATGTGCTTTTCGTCGGCCCGCCCGGCGTCGGCAAAACGCACCTCGCCCAGGCCATCGGTTACGAAGCCATCAAGCAGGGCTTCGTCGTGCGTTACCGCTCCATCTTCGATGTCGTCGCCGATTTCCTCTCCGAGGAAGCATTGCAACAACGGGATAAAACCCTGCGCCATTACCTCAAACCCGATCTGCTCATCATCGATGACATGGGCCTCAAGCAACTGCCCAAACACGCCGGGGAATATCTCTTCGAGATCATCATGCGCCGCCACGAAAACAAATCCACGATCATGACGAGCAACCGACCGACCGAGGACTGGGGCAAGCTGCTGCAGGACGTGCCCACCGCCTCTGCCATCCTCGATCGCTTCCTGCACCACGCCTTGATCATCCCCATCACCGGCCAGAGCTATCGTCTCAAGGACGCCGTCGCCAAGCGCCAGAAAGCCAAGACCACTGCCGACTGATCGTCGGCCACCGTACACTCCCACCTTAAGCGATACCGCTTGATCCCCACCGAACAAATCCTATCACCAAACCACCCTCAGGGTGGCTGGTTTTGAAGTGACCACGACTGGCCGGTTTTGAAGTGACCACTGACAGCCTGGCTCGAAAAATGCCGCCGGCTCTGGAAAAACTGCGAACGCCTCCTCAATACCCCCCTCCAGTTCGTTCATCTCGCTTCCTCGTCCTTCTCCTCAAAAGATTATAAACAGGCTCTAAGGAACCTCCATCCCGGCGGCTCGTGCGCGAGTGAGTAGTTCCTTGGTGCCGGCTTGGGCGGTGAATACCTGTTGAGCCGGCCAGTGACTGGACAGCTGAGCGGCCTGTGATGCGGGGCTAAACAAGTACCGAGACGAAGGAAGGCAGATCAAGTGATCCAAGATGAGATTTTCCAGAAGGCTTATTTTGGTAATTTGCACCTCGGCTTCCGGAATCGTGCTGTCATTTAACAGCGTGCCGATGCGGATGAAAGCGGCGTTGGTAGGTATAGCAGCGAGTTTCCCGCGACCAAATGCAATCGTGTATCGGCTCCATTCCGTTGGTGCTGGCTGATCGACCAAACCATAGTAGCTGTAAGTGCCGTTTGACCATCCCGCCGGCGCTCCTGCGCCTTCCGGTTGCGGATCGTACGACTTAAGTAGTCGTCCCTTCCGATCATACCAAATAACAGCAAGGCAATTTACGGCAGTGGGCCCTGAAACTTGTCTGATGGTGATGCTTAACACATAAGATCTGCCCGTCGAAACAGGAATTAGTTCAGAATTGAATATTTGGGTCTGTGCGCCCCGTGAATTGTATATCACCGGGATGCCATTTGAGGAACTCTGTTGGTGGCGCTGACCGGAAATTGTAATCCAGGAAGTATCGTCTGAAATGAGATCGACCGTAGCGTGCGATGCTCTCGCGCTAACCTCGCGTAGAGCTAGGGGCAATTCACCAGCAGGCCGTTTGGATGATGAGACGGCGGCGAGGAATTCCTTTTCCTCCGATCTTTCCGCGAGCCCAAACCAGGACAGTCGTTGTTCGAGATCGAGCGAGTCCAGTGGAATATCGGTCTGTCGGAATTTGACCAGGTTGAGGCTGGGATCGAAGACCTCCTGAACCGCAGAGCCGAGCAGCGATGTTTCCACTGCGGTGGAGTCTTTATTTGCTAGTGCGAATGTTTCGGGCGTCCAAGAATCAACGTAATGTCTTAACTGTAAATCGTCGGGGACTACTTGAAAGCTATGCCACAGGCGATTGTAGGCGGAGTGGCTGGGAGAAAGGGTGACACTAAAGAGGAGAGCGATAGGAATGACTGCCCCACAGAGAACTGGCCAGGCGCCGACAGTGGAGGTCTGAAGGCTGAAAATTGAAAGTTTGCCTCTCTTACCGCAGGAAGTGGGATCTGAACATCGAAAGATATTCTTCACCATACGATCATGGTTAGAAACGACGGTGACCAAGGCGAGGCCAAGCGGGACGGAAAAAAAGAAGCGCTGAAAGGTGATAATGTTATTCGGCGATGAACTCTGTGTCGCCAGTACGTGGGCCAGCGGCAGAGCAAAACAGGGCAGGCCTAGCGCTAATACGGGCATGGCGGTTAACCAGCCAGCAAGATGATTCTTGCGTAGCAGCCATAGGCTGACTCCGAGGTTGATCACGCCAAAGGCGCCGATGATCTGATAGGCGCGATCGAAAGCCGGCGACCCAAGAGAGAAGAGGTTGAATCCATACCACGGCGTCAACCAGCCTTGTGACCGATAAATCTCATCCAGCGCGGAATGGCGCGGAAACCAAAACACGGTTGCAACGCTCAGCCCGATTGCTGCGCCAGCCAGCCAGCCGATCATAGTGCGTTTCCATTCAATCAATCGCCAGACCACGACCGCAAGCATACCAAGTCCAGCGATGCCCAGGCCCTGGACATGATTGAACGCAATGAGCAGTAACAGTGCGATCAATGCGGAGGCGGCTTGGAACGAGGAGCGGCAAGTATCGGACAGCGCGGACTCTGCTTTTCTTGACGCGCCCTGACGGCGGTTTTGCATGAGGCGCAGGCCACTGCAATATTCCACGGCGATGCGCGTCAGCGCTACGGCACCCAGCTGCGCATAAATACTGCTCGACAGCCCGTAATAGCGGTAGAATGAAAAAGTATTATTACCCATCAACATGGCTTGCAGGAGCACAAAGAGGAATGAGGCGCGCTCGCCGAGGCTGACTGCTCTGGCAAGACGAAAATACTGCCAGCAGAGCAACAGGCAGATGCCGACGTAATAGAGGTTGAGCCAGCTTAACTGCCCGAGGCCGGTGGTGTGGCCGGTCAGGGTGTACGGAAGGAAGTAGCTGGATTTCATCCATGAGGAATGCTCAGTGACCAATCCGTGCGCGTGCCATTCGTTGATACGTCGGAGATGTTCCCAAGGGTCCGATGGCCATTCGAGGTATACGCCCGGACTCCAGAAGATGAGGGCGAGCAAAAGCCAAGGTATGAGCCGGTAGGCGGTCGACTGTAGGCGGTGGGCGGCAGGCCCGCCTTTGCCAAGGCTAGGGCGCGGCGAGCCATCGGGTGGCGGGCTCTTTCGCCACCAGGCGGCGAGGGCGATGGGGGCGAGGATCAGGTGAAGCGCGTGCAGGAACCAGTAAACATGAAGCAAGCTGGGTTGACTGGAGGCTGACTGTTGAGCGTCAGCAGCCTCGGAGGGATTCACCGGCGATTTTAGCCAGGCGTAGAGCAAGTACGCGGAGAGGTAGGGGATGAGGAAGGCCCAGCCGCTGTAAAAATAGGCGATGAGCCATTTGGACCATTTTGAGTTCGAAAATGGCGAGGGGAGCATGGTCGTTTCTGTTGTCGCAGTCATGCCGGCATCGAGGACGACAGTACTCAGCTGTCAGGATTCAGTTGCGGCTTTATGCCGCGATGGTTTTCCGAATCGTGATATGAAGCTGCTTCTACAGTGGGGAATTCTGAGGGTGACATGGTGAGGGCCGACGACAATCTGTTTGGAGTTGCAGCGACCCCGCTGCGGTTGGCGAGCGAGCCACGGCGCGGTCGCCGTGGCTCCATGAAATATTTGGGACATGAGTGGCATTGTACCACGATGATTTGCAATCAAGAGTGTCGCGGGGCGTGCTGCGAACGATGTGGGCGGCGAAACGGTCAAATTGGCAGTCGATAGGTGGCGACGATCTTGCGACTGATCTGGCGGCGGCGTTCCGGAGCAACGCGACCGATTTGTCCGGTGATCTTTCACCGATGGACAGAATAGAGATGGCCGCAACTGAAAAGAGTGGGATGTTCCAGCCCATCGGCACCGTTCAACGTGACATGATACGCCCGCGGCTGGATTGCCGGCTGCCGCGTACTGCCATACAGGACGTTTATCTGCAGCTTGCCGGAGTCGGCGCAAAATTCGTCGCCGGTGATAATGACGGCAGGATACCCGTCTTTATCCTGAGGATTGTTGCGGACACGGACGATGATATCCCACTGGCTGATATTCATTGATCGTTTGGTCCAGCGTCGGGGCCAGCCAGCTTGTCGAGTTCATAGTCCCATTTCGACAGTTTTTGCGAGCCGGGAGGTGGATACTCGATGGGCTCGAACGACGGTGCGGCATAGGCTGGCCTAAGGAAAAGACCACCGTCGGGCTCCTCGATTTCCAGCTTCGAACGGGCTTTCAAGCGGAGCCGACGGCGCATGGGCGCAGGCAGCACGATCTGACCTTTGCTGGAGAGAGTGAGTTGGATGGTTTACTTTTTCCTGCATGGTCGCTTTGTCAAGAGACCGGTCAGTTCGTCGCCGGGGGATCCGTTTTTTTCGGGCTCGCGGCAGTCATCGTATGTTCTTCCCAAGCCTTAAGAATGCCATCGGAGCCAACCACGGATTCCCCAACCGAACGCCGGGCAAGCTCCTGGCCAGTCGTTGCCTTTGGGACAGATTCAGGGGGGTGGTGACTTTTGTTTTGATCCTTTTTAGGGAACACATTCATTCCGAATATCGGGGGTATCCTGTTCATCTGTGGTCGAATTGCATGAGTCCTGGTTTGGCGTGAATCTTTCCAGCGTAACAGGCATCTTGACGATGGGATATTCCTGGGTGACGGCTGAGCGGCAAATTTCCAATTATCCAGCCCATTGGCCTGGCGGCAAACGAATGCGATTGTCGAAGAGTTGTCATCAAGTGGCGGCAAGGGAATGGCGGAAACTGAAATCCAAAGTATCCCAAAGCGAATAGCGATACCCCCCTACTCCTGTTGGGCTGCCTTAACCCGACTTCGCCAACTGGGGTGATAATCGGATTTTTTCGTGGGTGGAGCGCAAATAATTGCGACGGCGTGATTGATTTTTCAAAAGGGCGGGTAGTGGCGCCGCCCCCTAACGGAGCCAAAATTAAACTGTTAAACTGGGGCATGTTTTTGAAGTGCAGCACGCGGCGCAAAGACGGAGAAATCCATCGGAGCTGGTCGATCGTGGAGAGCCGGCGGGTGGGGCGGCACGTGGTGCGGAAGCACGTGCTTTATCTCGGAGACCCGACAAGGAAGTCGCTCTTTTGCTGCAGCAACTCGGGCGCACTCTTCCTCCGCAACCCCCGCCCGAAATCAGCCGACCGGTACCGGCAGTGTAGTGGCGACTTTCGCGACACTTTCGCGATGAATCAAGGACTTGCGCTTTTTATCCTCTCCAGTTGGCGAAGTCGGGTTAAAGTTCCTGGCCGTGTTGCCGGATGCTTCGGCCGAAACCGCCAAGGGAAAGTAATCGAAGGGGGAAGTCGCTGCGATCAGCGATCGCCTTGTCGGAACAAATAAAAAGCCGCGACTTTCGTCGCGGCTCGGGATGCCGGATTACCGGGCTGGAGCGGTTGCTCAGGACTGAACCGGAGGTGGAGTATCTGCGGCGGCCGGAGCGGCCGGAACGTCGCCCCCCCCGGCCTGCTTTTGCGCCTCGAGTTCCTGCATCGCCGCCTTGCGGCTGAGACGAACCTTGCCGGTCCGTTCGTCGATGCCGACACACTTGACCGTGATGGAATCGCCCACCTTGACGACATCCTCGGTGCGGCGAACGCGAAAGTCGGCCAGCTCGGAGATGTGCACGAGGCCTTCCTTGCCCGGCAAACATTCGACGAAAGCGCCGAACTCCTTCGTGCCGGTGACCCGGCCGGTGTAGATCTTGCCGATCTCGATCTGGGAGCCGCCGCCGCAAAGGGCGTCGATTTCCTGCACGGCGCGATTCATGGCGTCGGCGTTGTTCGAGTAGATGAACACCTTGCCCGAATCGTCGTCGGCGATGTCGATCTGCGCACCGGTCGTCTCGACGATGCGTCGGATCGTCTTGCCACCGGGTCCGATGAGGAGGCCGATCTTTTCCGGATTGATTTGGATCGTCTGGATGCGGGGAGCGTAGGGCGACAGGTCCTTGCGGGGAGCCGGCAGCGAGGCGAGCATCGACTTGAGAATCTCGATGCGGGCGTCGCGGGCTTGGAAGATCGCGGTCTTGGCGATCTCGAAGGGCAGGCCGTTGATCTTCAGATCAAGTTGGAAGCCGGTGATGCCCTTGGTGGTGCCGGCAACCTTGAAGTCCATGTCGCCGAAGTGATCTTCCTCGCCGAGGATGTCGGTGATGGTGACCCATTTGGCGATGGAGCCGTCGGCGGCGTTCTCGGTCATCAAGCCGCAGGAAATGCCGGCGACGGGAGCAATGACGGGCACGCCGGCGTCCATGAGGGCCAGACAGCCGCCGCAGATCGAGGCCATCGAGGTCGAGCCATTGGAGGCCATGATCTCGGAAACGACGCGGATGGAATAGGGGAACACGTCCTCGGGAGGGAGAATCGGAACGAGCGAGCGTTCGGCGAGGGCGCCGTGGCCGATTTCACGACGGCCGGGTCCGATGAAACGACCGGCTTCGCCGACGGAAAACGGAGGGAAGTTGTAATGGAGGATGAAGCTCTTCGACGTGGCGCCGCCGGTGAGGCCGTCCATGTCCTGTGCTTCCTTGGTCGGTCCGAGGGTGACGATGGCGATATTCTGGGTGTCGCCGCGTTGGAACATGGCGGAACCGTGCACCCGCGGGAGAACTCCGACTTGCGAGCTCAAGGGACGGAGCGACTTTGCATCGCGGTGGTCGGAACGGGTGCCCTTGGCGAGCACGGTCGAGCGATAGGCCTTGTACTGGAGATCCTCGAAAACGACGTTGAGGTCGACATCCGTGAACTTCCCTTCGCCGAGTTCGGCAGTGAGGGCGGCTTTGGCTTCCTCCTTGAGCTTCTTGACGTTCGCGGAGCGGACGTTCTTTTCGAAGCCGAAGATGGCGGCGGAAACGCGATCGGCGGGGACGACGCGCTCGATGATGGCGCGGGCTTCCGGCGTGGCGCCGACGAGTGCGAACGTGGCCTTGGGCTTGCCGGCGAGCCGGACGAGTTCCTTGATCGCCGCGATGACCGGCTGGATGGCCTGCTGGCCGAATGCGAGGGCCTCGACAAACTTCTCCTCGGGAATCTGATCGGCGGAACCCTCGATCATCAGCATGTCCTTCTCATTGCCGACGTAGATCAGGTCGAGGGAGGATGAATACATCTGCTCGATGGTCGGATTGGCGACGAACTGGTCGTCGATCAGCGCCACGCGAACGCAGCCGATCGGGCCGGCCCAGGGAATGTCGGAGATCGCAAGGGCGGCGCTGGCGCCGTTCACCATGGCGATGTCCGAATCGTTGATCAGGTCGGCCGACATGAGCTGGCCGATGATCTGCACCTCATTGAGGAAACCCTCGGGGAAGAGGGGGCGGCACGGGCGGTCGCAGAGGCGGGAGATCAGGATCTCGCGCTCCGAAGGACGGCCTTCGCGCTTGAAATAGCCGCCGGGAAAGCGGCCGGCGGCGGCATATTTATCGCGATAATCGACGGTCAGGGGGAAGAAATCCTGGCCGGGGCGCATGGTTTGTGCGACGCAGGCCGTGACGATGACGTTGGTTTCACCCACATTGACGCTGACGGCGCCGCCGGCGAGGTGGGCGATCGAGCCCGTGGAGAACGTGAGCCCGAGGCCGGGCACGGTTACATTGTGTTTCTGATTCATGGTATTCTGGGTGGGCTGCTCAAGGCCCGGAATGCCGGCGGCGGCCGGAAGGCCGCGACGGCTGAGGGATCACCTATTCCGTGGCACCCTCTGAATCAGTTCCGAGAAATTTCGGGTTACGGCTCTCGTGGAGTGGAAGGCATCCCACCGGGGAGAGAGGTAAACGGAAATGTCCCGGGCGCTGGTTCTAAGGAGGGAAGCTCAAACGAAAGGCGGCCCGTCGGTGGACCGCCTTTCGTGAAATCGGTTACTTGCGCAGACTGAGCTTCTGCAGCAGGTCGTTGTACTTGGCCAAGTCCTCGCCCTTGACGTAATCAAGGAGCTTGCGACGACGGCTGGCCATCTGAAGAAGGCCGCGACGGCTGTGGAAATCCTTGCGATGCGTGCGCAGATGCTCGGTCAAATGATTGATCCGGGCCGTGAGCAGCGCGATCTGGACGTCGCTGGAGCCGGTGTCCTTTTCGTGAGTTTTATATTGTGCGATGACTTCTGATTTAACGGGTTGTGACATGGTTTATGTTGTTGATTGCGCGATCATTTGGAAGCCTTTCGGCTTCGTGCCACCCGCTTTTGGAGGGCCGGCGGCACCGTTATCGTCCGGTTTCCCGGGCTGACCGTGGTAAAGAGCTGCGACCAGCAACGCTTCACTAACGCAAGTGGCCATTAACCAAATCGACACACCCACGTGCAAGCGTAATTTTTCAAGAAAGGGGGGACGGGATGGCGCGCCGCTTTCGTCCCCCGTCACGCTTCCCGGTTCTCTACGCGCAAGTCGGAAACGCGGCCAAACTGCCGCCCTTGATCACCACGTAGGACATGGCAATCGGAAGACTTTGGACAAGCGTACGGCTTGCGAACCGCCGTGTTGAAAGGGTTTCGCCTTGGTGGGAATCGCCATGTGGCAGCTACAAGTAGATGCGCACCGTGAGTCTGACAGGCCGGCGGCTTCCGTCATCCGATTGCGCGGCGGGCTCCCGGCTACTTTAAATCGAGGTCGATCTTTTTGACATCCTTGACCGCCCATTTGGTCACGGTCAGGCCCTTCGAGGTTCGGGTTGAAACCGGAACGGGGGTGAGGTCGAAGTCCAGTTCCCGAACGCGTGCGCCGGAGCGACCGTCCAGCGAAATGTGGACGGATTTCGGCATATCCTTCTCCTTGTCGCAAACATCCAGCCATACGACCGTCGATCCCTCGGATTTTGCCAGCGGATAGAGTTTATCGCGGGACAACCCGCCGATTTGGAACTTCTTCGCGAAGGTTTTGCCGTTCGGGCCGTCCCGATAAATCATGGTGTAGAACTTCGTATCGCCCTCCTTCGGCCATATGGCGACATGAATGATCTCGCGTCCCATGAATACCTTGTCGGCGACTTTCGTGACCTTGAGCGAGCCGTCTTTCATGATGGTGAGCACGCTGTCGAGAATGGTGCACTCGGTGACGAATTCGTGCTGGCGCCAGTTGAGCCCGATGAATCCGTCCTCGCGGTTGACGTACAGCCGCTGGTTGGCGGACACGACTTCGGCGGCGTTGATCTGCTCGATTTCGTCGTAAACGGTGCGGCGCTTCAGGCCCTTGCCGTATTTTTCCTGCAACATTTCGAACCATGCGACGGCGTAGGCGGTCAGGTTCCTGAGGCTGGACTTGGTTTCCTTCATGCCCTCCTCGATTTTCTTGAGCGCTTCGTCGGCTTGGAAACGGTTGTAGGCGGAGATGCGTTTGATCCGGATTTCGGTCAGGCGGGTGATGTCGTCCTCCGTGACTTCCCGACGGAGCTGTTTCACGAACGGCTTCAGCCCTTCGCGGATTTCGCCGAGAACCTCCTCCCAGGTCTTGGATTTCTCGATGCGGCGGTAAATGCGCTCCTCGATGAAGATCCGTTCGAGCGAGTCCCAGTGCCATTGCTGCTCGAGTTCCCCCAGCTTGATTTCCAGCTCCTGTTTTAGCAGGCCCTTGGTTTTCTCGGCGCTGCGTTTCAGGATTTCCCTCACGCCCAGAAACTGCGGTTTGTCATTCTCGATCACGCACGCGGCGGGCGAGAGCTGGATCTGGCAGTTGGTGAAGACGTAGAGTTGCTGGATGATTTTCTCGGGTTCGCTGCCCTGCGGCAGGTGAACGAGGATTTCCACGGCGTCCGCGGTGTTGTCATCGACATGCTTGATCTTGATCTTCCCCTTGGCGTTGGCGGAGAGGATGGATTCGATGAGCGATTCGGTGGTGGAGCCGAAGGGGAGTTCGGTGATGGCGAGCAGGTATTTGCCGCGGACCTCGATCTTGGCGCGGATCTTCACCTTGCCGCCGCGTTCGCCGTCGTTGTATTCCGAAAAGTCGGCCACGCCGCCGGTCGGGAAGTCGGGATAGATGCGGAAGGATTTCCCCTGAAGGTGATTGATGGCGGCCCGGCAGAGATCGTTGAAATTGTGCGGGAGCACCTTGGTGGCCAGGCCGACGGCGATGCCTTCGGCGCCCTCGAGGAGCACAATGGGGAACTTGGCCGGGAGGGTGACCGGTTCCCTGGCGCGTCCGTCATAACTCAGCTGCCAGGTCGTGGTTTTGGGGTTGAACAGCACGTCCTTGGCGAAGGGTGTGAGACGGGCTTCGATATAGCGGGGTGCCGCCGCCTCGTCGCCGGTGAGCATGTTGCCGTAATTGCCCTGCGGCTCGATGAGAAAGGCCCGCTGCCCGATGGCGACGAGCGCGGCGCCGATCGAGGCATCGCCGTGGGGATGGAAGCGCATGGTCGCGCCGACGACATTGGCGACCTTGTGGAAGCGACCGTCGTCCATTTCCCA
>Ga0164241_10005166_pt1 | contig 12324 bp, 12 predicted proteins | sample OricomyardsoilBY_FD_108780 | JGI IMG/M metagenome (GOLD analysis project Ga0164241, IMG submission 108780) | Backyard soil microbial communities from Emeryville, California, USA - Original compost - Back yard soil (BY) | ecosystem: Environmental > Terrestrial > Soil > Unclassified | place: USA...
CCGATTGAGGCTCGGATGGCGTCCGGCCGCGAAGCGGGCGAGAAGCCCTCAATCGACCCGGCCACATTACGCGCGTGGCCTATCGGCTGCCAGGGTCCAAAGCCTCGGTTTCTGCTGGTCACAGTGGCATACATCCGCTTCTGGGTGGGTGTTCACGAACGCGCGGTGCGGTTGTTCACGAGCGGTGTTCACGAAGGTATTCACCCGCTTCGATCAAGATTCGCCAACTGGATTCACGAACCCTGATCCACATCGATTCACACTTGATTTTATGGTGGTTCGTCGCGCTCGTTCATGAACACCCCCGATCCCGCCGCCGGACGGCACCGCCGTGCTCGACGCCACGGCGATCGCGGTGGTGCTGTACCTGTCGCCGCTGACTCGCAAGGAGTGGGTGCCGGCCGGGCCGGAGGAGATGGCCCGGTTCGTGCTCAAGACGGATGCGGGTCCCCGCTGCCCCGCATCCGGGAGATGACCGCACTGGTCGCGGCGGCTGAGTGCGCCGGGACGTTGGGCCCTCCCGGGCAGTTCGCGTCCGCCCGGCGGTTCGCGCCGCAGGTGTCGCGCCAGCTCTCGAACTGAGCCCTGCCTTGATCGTTGGGGGACAACCTGTGGCACACGCGAAAGTCGCACCGGTCGACCCGGCCGGCGGTCACACCGCCCGGCGGTTGTGTGCGGGCCGCGTGTCCAGATGCAGCGGCACGATCGCGACCAGCGCACCGGCCGACAGGCCCATGTTGCGGACCGACCGCTGATAGGCCTTGAACCTCGTGCGGTCGTCGCTGACGAGCGGGCCGCCGACCAGGGCGCTCTGCGTAATACCCAGTCCGACGACCGAGCCGCTCACCAGTCCGACCGTCACGCAGTATGCCGGGAACGACGATCTGCTGGACACCGTGAAGCGCTTCGGGGAAGTAGCGCGAAGGTCGACTCAATGACAACCCCTTGATCGGGCCCCCCGGGTCAGGAGGCGGTGTCACGGCTTCTCCCGCTTACGTCCGTCTTGCTCAGGGCAGGCTCACGGTGTTCGAAGTTGCGAAATGCCCGCATGCGCGTACCTGGGGTCTTCCTCATCATCATCGGCCCGGTCGTCTACGCCTGCGCCAACCCCAGCAGCGACAGCGGCGGCAGCACCGACGGCGAAGACTCCAGCGGCATGGCCGAGATCATGTGCGAGGACTTCGTCACCGACCGGCTCAAGGCACCCTAGACCGCTGACTTCCCCGGCGCCGACTCGGTCGAAACCATCAAGATGGACACCTACAAGGTCATCGCGTCGGTCGACAGCGAGAACGGGTTCCGCGCGAAGATCCGCACTGACTACGTGTGCACGGTCATCGACGTCGGCAACGACAAGTGGAACCTGATCTCTCTGGACATTGGCGAGTAGGAGTGGGCACGCCTGGTGCGCCTGCCCACGCAAGATCCGGGTAGCTTAGACCAGCTTCTGCGCGATCTGATCATCTGCGGCGGGGGAGAGAGCGATCGCCGACTCCGCCGCAACATGCTCCGAAGCGGCGTGGCGGCAGCGTTGTGCAGCTGGCGGCGATAGGAAAGATGTCGCTGATGGCCTGCATCATGCGTTGCCCGGCGACCACCCGGTGTCCGGCGTTGTCGTAGCGGCTGTGGCGGCACACTGTTCCAGCACGGCGGCGCCCCCGAGATCCGTGGTCAGGGTTCGATCGGTGGTTCCGTGAGGGTGGTCGCGGTTGTGCCGTAGTGGGTGGCGAGTGGGGCGGCGGTGAACCCGTGCGCTACCACGCTCAGCAGGACGGTCAGGGTGATGACTGCGACGGCCTCGTCCGCGGCTGGGCCGAGCTCTTCGAGGGCGAGCAGTGCGAAGACCAGTGAGGCCAGGCCGCGCGGGCCGAACCAACCCACGAACAGGACGGTCGCGCGGTTCATCCCAGATCTCCAGGTGGCCAGCGCGACCGGCACCATGCGGACGACGGTGAGGCTGGTTGCCGCGTAGAGCGCGGTGGGTATATCGACCCGGTCGAGCATGATGGGGACGGCGAGTGCGCCGAACGCGAGCCACACCAGCAGCGATATCAGGCCGCCGGCCTGGTCGAGGAATGCCAGCGCGGCGGGAGCGCGCGGGCCGGCGGTGGCGCCCAGGGCCATGCCGCCGCAGAACGCGGCGACGAACCCGTTGCCGCCCAGCGCGATCGCGAGAAAGTAGGTCGCCAGAGCGAGGGCGAGAATTGCGATTCCGGTGAACTCCTCGGCCGTCCAGCCGCGGTTGCGTGCGTGCCGGAGCAGCCGGCCGCCCGCGTAGCCGACGGCCGCACCGGCGAGCAGGCCGATTGCGAGTTCGACCAGTGCTTTTCCCAAGCCCGGGCCGTGGTCCTCGGCGGCTGCGGCGCCCGCGATGGCCAGCAGGACCACGGGTGTGGCGATCCCGTCGTTGAGTCCACTCTCGACGGTGATCAGGCGGCGGATCCGGGCGGGCACGACGGGGTTGGTGACCACGGGGAGGCCGAGGGACGCGTCTGTCGGCGCCAAAGCCGCGCCGACGAGCAGCGCGAGCCAGGCACCGAGCGCCGGTAGCAGCCAGATGGCCAGGCCCCAGCCGGCAAGGATCGTCAGTGGCAGGCCGATGGCGAGCAGCCGCAGGCAGCGGCCGAGGTCGTGGCGCAGCTCCCGGATCGGCACGCGTGCGGCGTCGGAGAACAGGATCCACACCAGGGCGAGCTCGACCAGCGGCTTGAACGTCGCGGGGGCGGTCGGTGCGTTGATGAGCCCGGTTGCGGTGAGGAGTGCGCCGACCACCACGAACACGATCGGCGCCGTGAGGTCGGCTCGCGTCAGGCGCGCGGACACTGTGCCCCACAGGAAGATCGCCACCACGACGATCAGGCTCGTCGTCACCTCAATGCGCGGGAGTGACCGGCTGTCGTCATGGTGCGGACGGCGCGGCCCCGCCAGGCTCGAAGTTCGGGGGGTCCATGGTCGGCGGGACCGTCGTGCCTCGATCGCGGTTGTCGCGTACACGCTTCCAGAGCAGGTCCACGATCACGCCGATGACGACGATCACGAGCATCGCGATGACCGAGGCGGGGTCGTTGACGATGGTTGAGATCAGGAACGCGACCAGCGCGATGCCGGCGGTCAGCACGGCAAGGATGAGCATGGTCAGGCTCGCCCCGGTGTCGGCGCGGACGCGGAGGTGGGCGACGGTCGCCATCATGAAGATCAGCAGCGCTACGGCGCTACCGATCGAGGCGATGGCGGTGAGGTCGAAGCCGATCGCCAGGATCAGGCTCAGTGCCGCGGCGACGAGCAGGCCGACCGAGGCCCTGCCGCCCAGGCGGCGGCTCATCAGCGGCGGCATCTGGCCGGTCGCGGCGAGCTGGTCGCAGAGCCCGACGGCGGGGTAGAGGCCGGCGTTGGTCGCGCCGGCGGTGGCGAACAGTGCTGTGATGATCATGAGTACGTAGCCGAAGTTGCCGAGTGTGGGCTGTGCCGCGACCGCGAGCGCGGTGCCGCCGGAGGAGATCACCTCGCTGACGGGCAGGGTGCCGAATACCCCGAGCGCGATCGCGACGTAGATGATGGTGGCGATGCCGAGGGCGAGGTACATCGCGCGGGGGAGCTGCCGGGCCGGCTCGCGGAGATCCTTGGCCGTGAACGTGATGATGCCGAAGCCGAGGAAGGCGAAGAACGTCAGCGCCACGCTGGCGATGACGTCGCCGAGCGGCGGGTAGCCGGACGGGGCCAGGAGTGACGGGTCCATGGTGAACAGGGTGACGATGGCAAACAGGACGAGGATGCTGAGCACGACGTAGACGATGACGGTCTGCGCTCTGGCCACGAGCTGCGAGCCGACGATATTTACGCCGGTCATGACGATGAGGACGAGGGCGGCGAAGATTTTCGCCCAGGTCGGGTTCTCGTTGGCGAAGGCGGCGCTCGCGTAGCTGCCGAAGGACACCGCGACCATGGCGGTGACGATGGCGTTGGCCACGTAAGTCAGCCAAGCGGCGATGCCGGTGAAGTGCCCGTTGCCGAACCCGCGCGCGAAGTACTCGAACAGCCCCGCGCCGGAGGGATAGCGTGCGCCGAGCTTCGAGAACGAGTAGCCCTGCAGCCCCGCGATCGCGCCGGCGATGAGGAACGACACCCACACCGCGGCGCCGGCCACTTCGCCGGCCGCGCCGAGCAGCGCGAAGATCCCGGCGCCGACCATGGCGCCGACGCCGATGAACGACGCCTGCCGGACGGTCAGGTACTTCCGTTGTGACGTCTCGGTCATGTCAGCCACCTCCCGCGGCCGGTCCCGCGGCCGTCGCCACCTGGCTGCCGGTGCGCGTGGCGATGTTGGTGCCCGCGACGCCGGCCACGATGCCGGCGATGTCGGCGAGCGAACCGATCGCCGCCCGGCCCCCGGTCTTGCTCGCGAAGCGGGTCGCCGCCTCGACTTTCGGTCCCATGGACCCGGCGGGGAACTCGCGGTCCGCCAGGTCCTCGGGTGTCACGTCGGCGAGCTTGCGCTGTTGTGGTGTGCCGAAGTCGAGGTAGACGCCGTCCACGTCGGTCGCCATGATGAACAGCTCCGCGCCGATGTCCTCGGCGAGCAGTTCGCTCGCGAAGTCCTTGTCGATGACGGCCTCGACGCCGGCCAGCGGATCTGTCCCGGCGGAGTGCATGGTAGGGATTCCGCCGCCGCCCGCGCAGACGACCACGCTGCCCCGGTCGATGAGCCAGCGGATCGGCTCGATCTCGACGACCTGCCGCGGCTCGGGGGAGGCCACGACGCGCCGCCAAGCGGTCCCGTCCTGCCGGAACGCCCAACCTTTCTCCGTGGCCAGCTCGTCCGCTGCGGCTTTCGCGTAAACCGGTCCGACGAACTTCGTCGGGTTGGCGAACGCGGGGTCGTCCTTATCGACCATGATCATCGTGAGAACGGTGACGACGGGCCGGTCCGGCGGCAGGACGTTGCGTAACTCGCGCTGGATCAGGTAGCCGATCATGCCCTGGGTGCCCGCGTCCAGGATGTCCAGCGGGTAGGGCTCAGCGTCCTTGTACGCGTCCGCCTGCAGCGCCAGCAGGCCGACCTGCGGCCCGTTGCCGTGGACGACGATGACGCTGTGCTCGGCCGTCAGTGGGGCGATCGCCTCCGCGGCAATACGGACGTTGCGCCGCTGCACTTCGATCGTCATCGGGTCCGAACGCTGCAGCAACGCATTCCCGCCGAGCGCGACCACGATCCGCATGCGGACCTCCACTTCGGACTCATCGGTAAGAGGGTACGTGCGTGGGCTCGCTCATGTGCCTGCGCTGTGACCGGTACACCGGGATGCCGAGCAGTAACGCGGCCGCGGCCAAGAGGAACGGCGCCCAGTAGAGCCAGAACGGCTGCCCGGTGTTGCGTGAATACCAGATGAACAAGATCGAGAACACCAGCGAGACGACCGCGACGGTCACGTCCCGGGCGAAACGGCGCCCCTCGAGCGCCCGCCGGTCGGCCACCCGCCACTTGATCTGTGCGAGCGCGGAGAAGCCGTAGGGGATCGCGGCGGTGATGCCGGTCATCAGCACGAGTGTGGTGAAGACGTCCGCCCCGCTCGCACCCAGGTAGTTGACGATCACGGCGACGGAGGCGAGCACGGTGGAGATGGCGATGCCGAACGGGGGCACCCCGGCCTTCGAGATTCGCCTGAAACGCTCGGGGAACAGGCCGTCCTTCGCGGCGGCGAGGGGCATCTCGGCGCAGATCATCGTCCAGCCGGTCAGCGCCCCGAAGCCGGAGATGATGACCGCGATGGCCATCACGTTGCCCGCCCAAGTGCCGCCGAACATGGTGTTGGCCGCGTCGGAGAACGGGGCGGTCGACTCTGCCAGCTTCGTGGTGGGCAGGATCCCGAATACCGCGACGAGTGAGAGCATGTAGACGACCGCCGTCGCGAGCGTGCCCAGGATGGTGGCGCGCGGGATGTTCTTGTCGGGGTCGCGCACCTTCGCGGCCGCGACGGCGGCGGTCTCGACACCGAGGTAGCTGAACAACGCGATCGCCATGCCGCCACCGATCGCCACCCAGGTGCTCTCCCCGCTGACGTTCCAGGGCGAGTAGTTCGCCGAACTGATGAAGAACAGCCCAACCGTCGCCATGAACGCCAGCACGACGAATTTCACGACGGTGGTGATGACCTGGACCGCACCCATGTTCTTCACGCCGGACAGGTTGATGGCCGCCGGAATCCACAGTCCGACGAGGACAAGAAGCACCGAGAAGAACGCGTTGTGGCCGGTGTTGATGAAGTGCTCGACGTAGAGCACCCAGCCGACCGCGATGGCGGCGTTGCCAGCCCACGCGGTGATCCAGTAGGACCAGGCATTGGTGAACCCGAGCGGGTTGCCGAACCCGACCCGGGCGTACGCGTAGGGCCCGCCGTCCGCCGGCAGGCGCCGGGACAGCGCGGCGAATAAGAGGGCCAGCACGAGTGCACCGACCGTGGTGAGGGCCATCGACACGAGACTGATCGGCCCGTAGGTCGCCAGCGACGTCGGCAGGTTGAAGATCCCGACGCCGATGATGGTGCCGACGATCAGCGCGGTCGCCGACGTGAGACCGAACCGGTGCGGTTGCCCTCCAGCGGGTTGTTCGCCGGCGGGCTGCGCCGCGCCGCGACGACTGTCAACGGAATCCGACATGACTCACCTCCAGGGTGCGCCACGAGCAGTCGTCGGCGGTCCAATCCGCCGGGACCGCCTCAGTGTTGTCACTCGCGGTCGCGATACATCACCCGACTCGGGTGACCCGTCGCGCCGGGCGGCGCCGCCACACCCGGCCGGAAGAACGCGGGCTTCACCCCCTGCGGATGAGGGCACGCCCGCGGCTTGCGTGTCGACTTCTCGCAGAATGCCGCTCGTACTCGTGGAGGCGACCATGGCGCTCGGCGTGCACTCGGAGGTCGGGAAACTTCGCAAGGTCATGGTCCATCGCCCGGGCCTGGAACACCGGCGGCTCACGCCGTCGAACGCCGAGGAACTGCTCTTCGACGACGTGATCTGGGTCAGCAAGGCCAAGTCCGAGCACGACGCGTTCGCCGAGGTGATGCGCGATCGTGGCGTCGAGGTCTACCACGTCGAGAAGCTGCTCGCGGAGACACTGGTCAAACCCGAGGTCAAGGACTGGGCGAGCGACCACATCCTCAATGAGCGCGAGATCGGCATCACGGCGGCACAGCGTGCCCACGCCTGGGTGCAGACCGCCGACCCGGCGCTCGTCGCGGAGTTCCTGATCGGTGGGATAACCAGGGCCGATGTGGAGCAGGACGTCGGGCTCGAGTGGGAGTCGTCCGATCCCACGACCATGCTCCTGCCGCCGTTGCCGAACTTCCTGTTCCAGCGGGACCCGTCCTGCTGGATCTTCGACGGGGTCACGATCAACCCGATGACCAAGCCCGCGCGCAAACCGGAAACGATGATCATGGAGATGATTTACCGGTTCCACCCGATGTTCGCCGCGGAACGGTTCCCGGTCTGGCTCGGGGGCGTCGACGAGAACTGGGGCCGCGCACACGTCGAGGGCGGCGACGTGCAGCCGATCGGCAACGGGTCGGTGATGATCGGCATGGGCGAGCGCACCACACCGCAGGCGGTGCTGTGGATCGCCCGGTCGCTGTTCCGGAACGGGTCGGCGAGCCAGGTGCTCGCGGTCCACCTGCCGAAGTCGCGCAGCTACATGCATCTCGACACCGTCATCACAATGTGCGACCGGGACGTGGTCACGATGTTCCCGCAGGTGGTTCGTGGCGCGCGCACGTGGTCGATCCGCCCTGGGGAGTCGGCCGACGACCTGGTCGTCGAGGAACAACAGGGCACGCTGCCCGAGCTGATGGGCCGCGCGCTCGGCGTGCCGAAGATGCGCGTGATCGAGACCGGCGGGGACGCGTTCGGCGCCGAGCGCGAGCAGTGGGACGACGGCAACAACGTCGTCGCGCTCGAACCCGGTGTCGTCGTCGCCTACGAACGCAACACCAGCACGAACACCGCCCTGCGCAAGGCCGGCGTCGAGGTCATCACTATCGAGGGCTTTGAGCTCGGCCGTGGCCGGGGCGGCTCGCACTGCATGACCTGCCCGATCGAACGCGACGCCGCGTTCTGACCACCGGGAGACCCGAATGGCGTTCAACATGCACGGTCGCAGCTTCCTCAAGGAGATCGACTCCAGCCCGACCGAGCTGCGTTTCCTGTTACGGCTCGCCGATGCACTGAAGTCGGCGAAGTACGCCGGTACCGAGGTCAAGACACTGGACGGCAAGGAGATCGCGCTCATCTTCGAGAAGACGTCGACGCGCACCCGGTCGTCGTTCGAGGTCGCGGCGTTCGACCAGGGCGCGCACGTGACCTACCTGGACCCGTCCGGCTCGCAGCTGGGCCACAAGGAGTCCATTGCGGACACCGCAGCTGTGCTCGGCCGCATGTACGACGCGATCGAGTTCCGGGGCAGCGGACAGGCCGATGTGGAGGAACTGGCCGCGCACGCCGGCGTGCCGGTCTACAACGGACTGACCGCTGAGTGGCACCCCACCCAGATGCTCGCCGACTTCCTGACCATGCACGAGTCCAGCAACAAGCCCTACGACGCGCTTGCCTACGCCTACGTCGGCGACTGCCGCTTCAACATGGGCCGCTCGCTGCTCGTCATGGGCGCGCTGATGGGCAGCGACGTCCGCCTCGCGGGTCCGGAGGAGCTGCACCCGCCGAAGGACGTCGTCGACCTCGCGAGCGAGATCGCCCACCGCACGGGCGCGCGGATCACGGTGACCGACGACGCCGCGGGTGCGGTATCCGGAGTGGACTTCATCCACACCGACGTCTGGGTGTCGATGGGCGAGGCCAAGGACGTCTGGACGGACCGGGTCCGGATGCTCACCCCGTACCAGGTGAACACGACCCTGCTGGACAAGTCGGGAAACCCCGCAGTCAAGTTCATGCACTGCCTGCCCGCGTTCCACGACACCAACACGGTGGTCGGCCAGGAGATCATGGAGCACACCGGCATGACCTCCGGGCTCGAGGTGACCGGGGAGGTGTTCGACTCGGCGGCCAGCATCGTGTTCGACCAGGCCGAGAACCGGCTGCACACCATCAAGGCCATCCTCGTCGCCACCCTGGGCTGAGGAGCCACATCATGGCCAGCGGGACAGACACCGCCACGGAGCACGAGCGCGGCCCAGTGGAGCCGTGGTTCGCGCAGGAGGCTGACAGTGTGGTCGCCGCGATGGACAGCGACGCAATGCGTGGCCTGGCTGGGACCGAGGCGGCGGCACGGCTGTCCCGGTACGGGCCGAATCAGATCGCGCGGGAGAAGGCGCCGTCGGTGTGGCGGGTGGCACTGCAACAGCTGCGCGACCCGATGAACATCATGCTGGTCGCCGTGGTGGTGGTGAGCCTGCTGATCGGCGAGGTGTCGACGTCGATCATCGTGGCGTTCCTGATTGTGGTCAACGTCGTGCTCGGTGCGCGGCAGGAGCTGGCGGCCAGGGCGAGTGTGGACGCGTTGTCGAAGTTGCAGGTGCCGCTGGCGAAGGTGACGCGCGACGGTGAGGTCGCCGAGGTGGCAGCGGCTGAGCTGGTGCCGGGCGACATCGTCCAGCTGGAGGCGGGCGATGTTGTCCCGGTCGACGGGCGGATCATCCGGTCGGCGACGCTGGAGGTCCAGGAGGCCGCGCTGACGGGAGAGAGCGCACCCGTGCCGAAGGACGCCGGCGTGCTCGCGGGCGGTGACACGGCGGGTGATGTGGCGGTTGGGGACCGGTCGAACATGTTGTTCCAGAACACGTCCGTCACGAGAGGCACGGCGGCACTGGTCGCCACCGAAACCGGCATGCGGACCGAGATGGGCCGGATCGCGGAGATGCTGACTTCCGTCACCCGCACCCGCTCCCCGCTGCAGAAGGAGCTCGGGTCACTGACCAAGGTCCTCGGCATCATCGCTTGGACAGCCGTCGCGTTCATCATCGTGGTCGGCGCCATCCGCGGCCTCGGCCTGAGCGACCTGTTGTTGCTCGGCACGGCGATGGCGATCTCGGCGATCCCGACCGGGATGCCGGCGTTCGTGTCCGCGTTGCTCTCCCACGGCGCCAAGCAACTCTCCGCGGCGAAGGCGATCGTGAAGAACCTCACCGACGTCGAGACGCTCGGGTCCACGAGCGCGATCAACACGGACAAGACCGGCACCCTCACGATGAACGAGATGATGGTGTCGACCCTCTACGCAGGCGGCACCTGGTTCGCGGTGGAGGGCGAGGGCTACCGCAAGTCCGGCGCGATCACCTCGGTCGCGGGCGCCGGGGTACCGGACTTCACCCGGCTCGGGCTCGGTCTCGCGTTGGACAGCGACGCGACCGTCGGCGATGACGGCAGCGTGGTCGGCGACCCGACCGAGGCGGCGCTGGTCGTGCTGGCCGCCAAGCTCGGGGTGAGTGCGGAGGAGACCCGCCACGCCTACCCGCGGCTCGCCGAGGTGCCGTTCGACTCCGAGTACAAGTTCATGGCCACCTTCCACCGCATCGATCTCGACGGACAGGAGCGCGTGATCGAGCTGGTCAAGGGCGCACCGGACGTCGTGCTGGCCCGCTGCAGCCAGGCGGGCGGCCCGCTTAGCGGGTCACAGCAGCCGATCGCGCAGGCGCGCGCGGGGATCGAGGCCGCGAACCAGCGGATGGGCCAGAAAGGGTTGCGGGTACTGGCTTTCGCCGCCCGGCTCGTCACACCCGAGGAGATGGCGGCGCTGACCGGGGCGAACGCGGATCCGATGGCGTTGACGCGCGAGCTCGCTTTCGTGGGGATGGCCGGCATCATCGACCCGTTGCGTGCCGCGGCCAAGGGCGCGGTCGGCACGGCGCTGGCGGCGGGTATCGACGTTCGCATGATCACCGGTGACCACGCGGTGACGGCTCAGGCCATCGGCGAACAGCTGCATCTGGGGCCTGGTGCGATCAGCGGAAGCGAGCTGCAGGCGCTCTCAGACCAGGAACTGACCGCCCGGTTGCCGGAGCTGCACGTGTTCGGCCGCGTGTCGCCGGAGGACAAGCTGCGCCTCGCCCGCGTGATGCAGCAGCAGGGCCTGATCGTCGCGATGACCGGCGACGCGGTCAACGACGCCGCCGCGCTGAAGCAAGCCGACATCGGCGTCGCCATGGGCAGCGGCAGCGAGGTCTCCAAACAAGCCGCCCGCATGATCCTCACCGACGACAACTTCGGCACCCTCGTCCACGCGGTCGAGATCGGCCGCCGGGTCTACGAGAAGGTGGTCGCCTACGTCCGCTACCAGATGACGCAGCTGCTGTCCCTCGTGCTGGTGTTCGTGGCCGCCACCGCGTTCAACGTTAACAGCGGTGTCGCGCTCACCCCGTCGATGATTCTCTACCTGCTCTTCTTCGTCACCGTGGCCGGCGTCGTGATGATCGCCGTCGACCCCGGCGACCCCGACGTCATGCACCGGCCCCCGCGCGACCCGACGGTCCCGATGACCAACCGATCCGCAGTGACGTACTGGGTGCTCTACGCCGTAGTCCTGTTCGTCGCCGCCTTCATCCCGCTCGTCGCCGGCCCCGACGAACCGAGCCCGGACCGGCCGAGCGCGTCGATGACGATGACCTTCGTCGTGATGGGCCTCGGCACGGTGTTCAACGCGCTCACCAACCGCCGCGACCCCGCGAGCGGCCTGACCGCGCCGATCCTGAAGGTGGTGGCGATCGCCGCCGTCCCCGTCGTGCTGCTCATCGCCGCCACCCAGGCCGGCTTCCTGCGCAGCAGCCTGCTCACCCAGCCCCTCACCGGCCGGGAATGGTTGGCATGCCTCGGTCTCGCCCTCGCGCTGCCACTCGTCGTCGAATGTGCCAAGTGGATCCGCCGCACCCGCACGACGCCTCCGGCGACGATCGACGCGCAGCACGCGGTCGCCCCGGCCCGCGCCGTCACCAAAGAGCCCGCTCAGCACTGAACGGGAGTTCGACGTGTGTCGTTGGCTCGCGTACTCGGGCTCACCGACAAGCCTGGACGACCTGCTCTACAAACCGGAGAACTCACTGGTCATGCAAGGGCCAGCACTCCGTACTGGTGGCGCAGTGTCGAGACGTCCGTGATGCGAAACAGCGACCGTGACCGGCAGTCGCTGGAGTACCGGAACCCGGGACGCACCGGTGCAACACGGGCGGACCAGACCGGCGTCTTTGTGGGTCGGTTGGCTCTACTTCGGCGGCATGATGATGATCATGCTCGGCGTGTTCAACGTCATCGAGGGGCTCGTCGCGTTGTTCAACGACGAGTACTACGTTGCGACCCCGCAGGGCCTGCTGGTATTCGACATCA
>Ga0164241_10005167_pt1 | contig 12323 bp, 15 predicted proteins | sample OricomyardsoilBY_FD_108780 | JGI IMG/M metagenome (GOLD analysis project Ga0164241, IMG submission 108780) | Backyard soil microbial communities from Emeryville, California, USA - Original compost - Back yard soil (BY) | ecosystem: Environmental > Terrestrial > Soil > Unclassified | place: USA...
CGAAGTTCGTGCGCATTACCGGCGCCGGCATGCGCGAGAGCCACGTGCACGACGTGCAGATCACCAAGGAAGCGCCGAACTACCGCATTTCCTGACACGCCATTCCGCGATTCCTACGCGCGGTTCCGCAGTGCGCGGACACCTGTTGTCCGCAAGCGGCCTCATGCTTCGCCAAAACCCTGGAGCAGGAGACCGCCATGGAAAGTGTCGAGAAAGTCGTCGATGTGGACGCGCCACTGCGCCGTGTCTACAACCAGTGGACCCAGTTCGAGGATTTTCCCCTCTTCATGCCCGGCGTGAAGGCCGTCAGCCAGATCGACGACACCCACGTGCACTGGAGCGCCGAGATCATGGGCAAGGATCTGGAATGGGATGCCGAGATCACCGAGCAGCAACCCGACAAGCGCATCTCGTGGCGCAGTACCTCGGGCAAGGGCAATGCCGGCACCGTGCGATTCGAGCCCATGGGTCAGGACCGCACCCGCGTGCGGCTGGTCATGGCCTATGAGCCCGAAGGGGCGATGGAAAATGTGGGCGATTCCCTGGGCATCCTCAACGCGCAGGTGCAGCGCGCCGTCAGCGGCTTCAAGGAATACATCGAATCCCACGGCAGTGAAACCGGCGCCTGGCGCGGCCGCGTGCACGACAGCCAGGCCGACGGCAGCCAGACACTGGATGGCAGCAGCGAGGCGCAGGGCGTCGGCATAACCCCCGCGCAGGGCCAGGACCCCTGGGAGCAGACTCCCGAGGGAAGGGCGCCCCGCCATTGAATTGAGCCGGCCGGACAAGGCGTCCCACCTGCCAGGGAAGGCGGGTGGGACGAGCGTTTACGTTTACCCTCCAGGGCCAGTCCCATAAAATGGGATATGGAGCCCTCGACCGATATTCATTCCCACCGAATCCTGATTCTCGATTTCGGTTCCCAGTACACCCAGCTTATTGCCCGCCGCGTGCGCGAACTGGGCGTGTACTGCGAGATTCATCCCTGGGACATCAGCGACGCTGATGTAATTGCTTTCAGCCCCCGGGGCGTCATCCTCTCCGGCGGACCGGAGTCGGTGCTGCAGAAAAACGCACCCCGCGCGCCCGCGGCCGTGTGGAGCGCAAGGGTTCCCGTGCTGGGCATCTGCTATGGCATGCAGACCATGGCCGCCCAGCTCGGCGGCAAAGTGGAGCCGGGCAAGGTGCACGAGTTCGGCTACGCCGAAATCCGCGCGCGCGGCCACTCGCCGCTGCTGAAAGACATCGAGGATCGGGTCAACGCCGAAGGCTACGGCCTGCTCGATGTGTGGATGAGCCACGGCGATCACGTTACGCAGATGCCCGAGGGCTTCAAGCTCATCGCCAGCACAGGCGACGTGCCCATCGCCGGCATGGCCGACCAAGCGCGTGGTTTCTACGCGCTGCAGTTCCATCCCGAGGTCACCCACACCAGGCAGGGTGAGCGCATCTACAGCCGCTTCGTGCACGAGATCTGCGGTTGCGGCAATTCCTGGAATCCCGGCAACATCATCGAGGATGCGATAGCGCGCGTGCGCGCGCAGGTGGGGCAGGGCAAGGTGCTGCTGGGCCTTTCCGGCGGTGTGGATTCCTCTGTCGTGGCGGCGCTGCTGCACAGGGCCATTGGGGATCAGCTGACCTGCGTGTTCGTCGACCACGGCCTGTTGCGTCTGGACGAGGGCGATGATGTCATGCGCATCTTCGCGAAGAACCTCGGCGTGCGCGTCATCCGCGTCAACGCCGCCGCACGTTACTTCAGCGCGCTGCAGGGCGTGGCCGACCCCGAAGCCAAGCGCAAGATCATCGGCAAGCTGTTCATCGATGTGTTCGACGAAGAGAGCCACAAGCTTCAGGGCGTGGATTTCCTCGCCCAGGGCACCATCTACCCCGACGTCATCGAATCCGCCGGCGGCAAGACAGGCAAGGCGCATGTCATCAAGAGCCACCACAACGTGGGCGGTCTGCCCGCGCACATGCGGTTGAAGCTGGTCGAGCCGCTGCGCGAATTGTTCAAGGATGAAGTGCGACGCATTGGGCTGGAGCTGGGGCTGCCGACCGAGATGGTTCACCGCCATCCCTTCCCGGGTCCGGGCCTGGGCGTGCGCATCCTGGGCGAAGTCACCGCGGCCGCCGCCGACACGCTCAGGGAGGCGGATGCCATCTTCATCGAAGAGCTACGCAAGGCCGGCTGGTACGAGAAGACCAGTCAGGCCTTCGCCGTGTTCCTGCCGGTCAAGAGCGTCGGCGTCACCGGCGATGGCCGGCGGCACGAGCCGGTGATCGCGCTGCGCGCCGTGCAGACCATCGATTTCATGACCGCCCAATGGGCGCATCTGCCCTACGAGCTGCTGGATGTCTGCTCGCGGCGCATCGTCAACGAGGTCAAAGGCGTATCGCGCGTGGTGTACGACGTCAGCGGCAAGCCGCCTGCGACGATCGAGTGGGAGTGAGGCCCGAAGTACCTGGAGTCTTGCGAGTCGCGCCACGGAAGACGCTGCTGCGCCAGCTCTGCAAACTGCCTTGCGAGATTCAGCGGTGCGCCGGTCGACGAGGCCCGCGGCGTATGGAACTCGAAGGGCTCCAGTCGCCGTAACGTGTCGGCGATGCGCTTGGGCGTTCCCAGATCGCTCCAGCCGCATGGCGGCACCCGCACGACGCGCAGTGAAGCGCTGGATGCTTCCAGCACGTCACGCGAGAAGTCGATCTGCGGCAGCCGCGCATACCAGCGCTGCAGGTTGTGGGCGCTTGCTGGTTCCCGCGCCAGTGTCGCGACGGCAGACCGCATCTGCCTGAGGATCTGCGGATAGCGCTGCTCGAAAAGCTCCAGAAGGCCCTGTCCCGTCGTCACTATGATGAAGGCATTCCACAGGCCGCCTTCAATGATGATCTGGCTGGCCATATGAGCTGGCGGCTTTTCGACGAAACGCCGGATGGATCCCCCATCGATACCCGGTTCCCCGGGAACGATATAGCCGAGCTCTGGATCCGGTTCTTCGGGCTCGAGTCCCAGCAAGATGGGCGCGCCGCTGCCCTGATCGAGGAGTTCTGCCGCTGCGCGCACTGCGCGCTGCAGTGTCTCCTCGTCTCGCACATAGTGGTCGGAGGGGAGGATCACCAGTCGCGATTGCGGATCACGCGCGAGGATGTGCAGCAGGGGATAGAGGATCCCGATGGCGGTGCCCCGGTTGCAGGGCTGAGCAATCACGTTTTCCTTCGGCAAGCCGGCGAGTGGCGGAGCCCACCATCGCCGGTGGTCCGCAGCCACAACAACGCAAGTTTGTGCTGGGGGAGTGAAGGCTTTCGCGCGCGTCACTGCCTCCTCCAGCAACGTGCGTTCGCTGATGAACGAGCAGAACTGCTTTGGAATGGACGTGCCGCTTGGCAGGGTAGTCAACGCACGCAACCGACTGCCTTCACCTCCCGCGAGCACCAGCGACCAGATTCGTTCACATTGCATTGCTTGTGCCTCCGGCCTGAAGTTGATTCCGCTGCACGCCGAGCGCGACGTCCAGATTCTGGTTGGCGAACTCCCAGTTGACCAGGTGCGCCAGAAAAGCGGCGATGTAGTCGAGGCGGCGTTGCTGGAAATCCAGGTAGTAGGCGTGTTCCCATACATCGATGGTCAACAGCGGCACCGCGGTGGTTGTCAGCGGTGTTTGCGCATTCGATGTCGATGTGACCTCCAGACGGTCTCCGTCGAGAACCAGCCACGCCCATCCGCTGCCAAACCGGTCACCGGCTGCGGTGACGAATTTCTGGGAGAAGGTCCGTTGGTCGCCGAACTGGCGGGTGATCAACTGCGCGACTGCGCCGGTGGGTTCGCCCCCTCCCCCGGGCCGCATGCTTTGCCAGTAGAAGGCATGGTTCCAGGCCTGTGCCGCGACGTTGAACAGCCCTGTATTTCCCGACCCGGCGCTTGAGTGGATGATGTCCTCGAGGGTGGCGGATTCCAGTGGAGTGCCACGGGCCAGCGTTCGCGTCTTGTCGACATATGCGGCGTGGTGATAGCCGTGGTGAACCGCCAGCGTTCGCCGCGAAATGTGTGGCTCGAGAGCATCCAGGGCATAAGGCAAGGGCGGCAAGGTGAGATTCATGAAGTTCTCCATCGGCAGAGTCGCAGTCTAGATCGGCGCAAATGATTGACTCACGATGAATAATGTCGCTACATATCTGAGTAGCCGATGGATACAGAACTCGCCAGAACCTTTCTCGTTGTGGTTGCGACCGGCAGTTTCGTGCACGCCGCCGAGCGTCTGCACGTCACGCAGTCGACGGTGAGCGGGAGAATCCAGCGCCTCGAGCAGACACTGGGCGCGGAGCTGTTCGTGCGCAACAAGGCGGGGACCACGCTCACAGCTGCCGGCCAGCACTTTCAACGTCATGCATCGCTGCTCACGCTGACCGTAGAGCAGGCCCGCCAGGAAATCGGCGTCGTCAGCGGCTTTCGGGCGACGCTGACCGTGGGTGGCCGGCTCGGCTTGTGGGAAGACCTGCTGCTTCGCTGGCTTCCGATCTTCGAGCAGCTGGCGCCGGACGTCGCGGTGCGTGCCTTCATCGGGTTCGAGGCGGACGTGATGCAGGCATTGATCGACGGCCGTTCGAACATCGGCGTGATGTATACGCCGCAGGCCCGCCCCGGACTTCGCGTTGAGCTGCTGCTGGAAGAGCGGCTCGTCCTGGTATCCACGCACGCCGATCCACCTCCCAAACTGCAACGCGACTACGTGTTCGTCGACTGGGGCCCGGAGTTCTTCGCGCAGCATGCCCTCGCATTTCCGGAATTCTCAGGGGCCACGCTCACGGTGAACATCGGATGGCTGGGCTTGCAGCGCATTCTTGCCTTCGGCGGCAGCGGCTTTTTTCCCGCCCGCATGCTGCGTGATCACGAGGCCGCCGGCAGGTTGCATCGTGTCTCGGGCGCGCCGGAATTCCGCTTGCCTGCCTATCTGTGTTTCCCGGCGCAAGCCGAGCAATCGCAGCCGCTGGCGCTGGCTCTTGACACCATCCGTCGCGTGGCCGCAGAAGTCGCCTGAATCCGCCGCCCGGCTTCTATCAATGTTTCCGATGGCATGGGCCGGTTCTCTTCGCTTGTCCCGCCTGGTTGGGCTGCCTACGCTGCGTTTCCACTACCACAGAGCGGAGAATAAAAATGGCGCGAATCACACTGTCGGGAATGCTGGCCGTCCTGCTGCTGCTTTCCGGACTCGGGCTTGCGAATCCGGCTGCAGCCATGACGCCGGCTGCGAAGGCTGAGACGAGCGCCGTCCTGGCTACAAAGATGGCGCTGCGTGACCTGTGGGTCGAGCACATCTTCTGGATCCGCAGCTACGTGCTCGCCACACATGCCGGCGACGATGCGCAGCGCAAGGTCGCCGAAGCGCAGGTCGTCACCAACGCCAAGGCGCTCGCCGCGACCATCAAGCCGTTCTACGGCCAGGCCGCCGCCGATGGGCTGCTCGAATTGCTGGCCGGACACTGGTCTGCGGTCCGCGACTACAACACAGCGGTGACCAGGCACTCGCGCGCCGATACGGACAAAGCGACACAGGCGATAACCGCCAACGCCCACCAGATTGCCGCGTTCCTGGGCAGTGCCAACCCCTACTTGCCCGAGAACATCGTATTCGGTCTTCTGGCCGTGCATGGCGGCCACCACATGGCGCAGAGCAACCAGGTGGCAGCTGGGGATTTCCAGAGCGAGGCGCAGACCTGGCATGCCATGCGCAAGCACATGCTGATGATCGCGGATTCCATCGCCAGCGCGCTGGCGAAGCAATTCCCGGACCGCTTCTGATGACCTGGCGAGGCAAGTGCCGTGCTTCGGCACTTATGACCCAGCGTTGGTCCAGGACTTGCGCAGGGTCTCCTCGAGAACGACTGCCTGGTTGAATTGTCGATCCCTGGCGCCATACAGCAGGGTCACGCGTTTGCGTGCAGCGCGCTGTCGAAGCGCGTGAAGCTCGGATCCGTGCTTGCGCAACTCTGCACGATAGCGTTTGCGAAACTCTGGCCAGCGTTGTGGGTCGTGCGCGAACCATTGTCGTAGTTCGGTACTCGGCGCGATCTCACGCAGCCATTCATCCAGAGCGGCACTCTCTTTTGTGATGCCCCGTGGCCAGATGCGATCTACCAGCGCGCGCCAGCCATCCGATCGCGCCGGTGGGTCGTAAATCCGTTTGATGCGGATATTGGTGTCTGCGGAATGAGGGATCATCACACACCTGTGCTGGTTGCCGCTGATATGCGCCGGATGAGCGTAGGAGGGTGATATCCGCCAGGCAAGCGAAGAATATCATCCCCTGATATCCATTCTGTCGATACTGCGACGATTGAGCGGGAGTGAGCTCTTCAAGTCCCGATGTGAGATGAATCCCACGGAGTGTGGGTGAAGCACGCGGACAGACAGACCTCCCTTCCACGGCAACCATAACGCAATCCCTGGACAACACGAGGGGGAAGCAAAGGATGCGCACGTTGGCAATCGCCGCGATGGCAGGCGTTCTCGTAACAGCCGCGGGATGTGGAGGCAGAAACTCGGCATCCCATGTCCAGTCACCCGGCGCCGATGAGAGTGCCGGCCTGCAGACTCTCGAGACGGGCGCGGCGCTACTGCAGAGCAGGCCGCCGATTGCGGCGATCAATGCCTATCTGGATGGCTTCCATTTCTACAGCGGCAACATGAAAGGTCAGATGGAGGCGCATCACTATTGCTCCATCCTGAACGAGGAGTTGATCCAGTGCGTCATCTATGACGGCAACGTGCGGGACGCCAGGATCACAGGTGTCGAATACATCATCAGCGCCAGGCTTTTCGCCAAGCTTCCGGCCAATGAGAAGTCGATGTGGCACAGCCACGTGCATGAGGTGAAGAGCGGGCAGCTCATTGCTCCCGGAATACCCGAAGTGGCTGAACATGAGCTGATGGAAAGGCTGGTTGGAACCTATGGAAAAACCATCCACACCTGGCATACGGACCTGCAGAAGGAATTGCCCGTCGGTATTCCCCAGCTCATGATGGGATTCACAGCCGACGGCCAGATAGATCCTTCGATGGTCGCCGCCCGGGATCAGCGATTTGGAATCCACACTGCGGACAGAAAGAAGAGCCGCGCCGACATCCCCGCGCCTGCCGTGGCCGAGGGCGCCGATGCATGGCAGCATGGCAAGGTCGTTCAGATTGCGGATCCCAATCCGCCTGCGGCGCCATGATTGCGGCGCGGCTGCCGGCGTTGATCAGGCGACTTCGCCGGCCACGCGTCGTCTGAGCATTCGCAGCGCCAGAACCGACAGCGCAAACAGCGCAACGCGCGGATCGACATCACCAGCAGTGTGGACTGGATGACGGAGCCGCGGATGCCGCCCGGCGCGCCGCTCTGGGGCTGAAGGAATTCGACGCGAAGCCCCAGTGCGCCACTGGCCAGCGCGAGCAGCGCCAATCCGGCCCAGATCCAACTGGAAGCCAGGCGCTGACGCCATGCAGTGACGACGCAGGTGGCCGCCAACGCTGGCCCGATGACATAGCTTCCCAGGAAAGTCAGTGCAATGCCGATTGCGCGCACGGTCTGGGGAATGTCTGAGGCGGACAGCGCGCGATAGGGATAGAAGTAGGCCATGGACCACTTCCCCAGCAGCACCATTGCGATAATCAATGTGACCAACGGCGCTATGCCGAACACCGCCCATGGCGCCCTGGCCGCCAGGGTTCGCGGCGCACCTCGATGAAGCATCGCAGCGGTCAGTTGCGCGTCGCTTCCCAGCAGGAGCCGCGCACGTTCGTCCGCCTGTCTTGCATCCAGGCCGGAGGCGCGTTCCTGTGTCACAAGGTCGAACAGGTGCTCGCGCAATTCGGTGACGTAGCGCCTGGCATGGCGCGGCTTGATGCCCGCGCGCAGCAGTCGTTCGTGGACGTTCTCAAGCGGCAGCATGGGGCTTGCCGCTGATCACGGTGTGAATGGCACCCGCCAGGGTCGTCCAGTTCTTTGCCAGGTCGCTGTAGCGCTGCAAGCCGCGTGCGGTGACCGTGTAGTAGATGCGGCTGCGTCCCTCCACGGTCTTGCGTCGGGACTTCAGCGCATGTTCGCGCTCCAGCGCGTGCAGAACGGTGTAGACCACCCCTTCGCCCACGCTGACCACATCGCCCGTTTCCGCCCGGATCGCCTGCACGATCGCATAGCCATACATCTCGCGCTTTTGCAACAGGCGCAGGATCACCAGTTCCGGCACACCAGCCATGAAATTGGGATTCGTTTCTCTGACCATGCAAACCTCTAAGTTAGAGGGATTATGCCTGTAAGTTAGAGGTATGCACGATGATCCCGGGAAATCATCTGGTGGTGCTGTCGCGCATCGTGAGGCGCGAGAAGCTTTACGTCGGCATCAATATCTCGGGCCTGGCTTTGGGTATCGCGTGCTGCGTGATCCTGGGGCTTGCGTCACGTTTAGGATTGGGCCCCTGGGGTGTCTACTGAAGGCTGAGCGGATCGGTCGGTATGTGAAATCGAAGCAGAATGGCCTCGATCTGCGGGCGAATCTGCGAGAGCGCTGCGTCAATCTGCGCCCCAAGAGCGACGTTGTTCTGGGCGACTCCCATGCTGATCGCGAAGTGCAGCGGCCACTGCGGGCCATCATTGTCGACGTCGATGGGCTGAATGCGCAGCGCGGGCAAATCCGTCGCGGCGAAATAGCCAGCCATCGGACCCCACGCTATCGCCACATCCACCGTGCCGCGGCGGACCGCATCGATGATCATGGCTGGCGGATTGGGCCTGGAGTAGTCACCGTACACCATGAAACCGCGGACATTGTCGGTGATGTGGCGCCGCGCCAGCGCATGAAAGGGCGGTGTATTCATGCCATCGTCGCCGATCATCTGTACGCCGATGCGCAGGGCGCGCAGGCGTGGATCATCGAAGTCCAGGCCGGCGAGCGGACGGTCGCGGCGCGTCACGAAAACATAGCCCGAACGATAATAAGGCTGCGTCGTGATCATGGCCGCGGTGCCCGCGGCAACACCGGGCCAGACATCGCAGGCCGAGGTGCTCAGCGTTTGCCTGGCGTAACCGCGGCGCTGCGCCCACCAGACGTACTGCACGGACCTGTTCAGCTGGCGCGCCACGGCTTCGATGATCCTGTTTTCGAAACCCTGCCGGGCCTGATTGGAAAAAGGCATGTTGTTCGGATCCGCGCATACCCGCAGCGGGGGCGGTCCGGCGCTGGCGACAAGCGGCAGGGCCGCAACGAAAAGGATCAACCTCTTCAAGCAGGCCCGGGAGTCAGGCTGGTGTAATCGTTCGACGTGCCTGGCACAGGTGTCCACCCCGCATCCTCGTCGACCTGTCTGGGTACGGGCGCCGGTAACTGCGATGGCGTAAGGCCTTGTTGCGCATCGAGTGTCGCCGGAAGAGACATGGAGCGCACGTACGCGGATATCTGCCAGAGTTGCGGGTCGGAAATCTTGCCACCCCAGGCTGGCATGCCGTTGGGGCGTCCCTCGACCAGGGTCTGATGAATCTGCTCGAGACGTCCACCATAGATCCAAGAGTCGTCCATCAGCGCGGGTGCCATGCCACCCCCGCCATTGGAATGGCACCCGGAACAGTTGTACTGGGCATACAGCCGTTTGCCCGTCATCACGGCGTCAGCGTTGTCATAGTAGGCGGCGGCACGCGGATCGATCGTGATCAGCGGATGATCGAGTCCAGGAGCCAGCGCCGAGCCGATCACGCCCTGCGCCGGATTGGTGGATGCCGGCGGAGCCTGCGTGGTGCGCGCGCCGCAGGCGGCCAGCATCACGAAGCCTGCGCAGAACAACTCAATGCGGCAGCGAGAAGACATAGAGAGTGCCTCCTGCAGTAGTGTACCGGGGCAGATCCGACATCGCGCTGGTCATGCCCAGCGCCGCCGATCCATCGCGCGGATCGACAGGCCCTGAGACAACCGCTCCGGACCATCCCCCAACTCCTGACAACACGGCGATGTACTGATGACCGTCTGGTCCTCTATAGCTGACGGGCTGGCTGATGATTCCGCTGTCGACCTTGAACTTCCACAGCAGTTGACCCGTGCGCGCGTCCAGCGCCTTGAACCAGCCATCCATGGTTCCGTAAAAGACGACATCGCCACCCGTTACCACCGTGCCGGACCAGAGCGGAAAATTCTCTTTCACGCTCCATGCGGGTTTGCGCCGCACCGGATCCCACGCAGTGAGTTCGCCGCGATTTCCCCCGGGGCCGGGCTTCATGTGCACTTCGGCGCCGACATAAGGCGTGCCGGCGATGTAGCTGACCTGCATGTTGAGCCAGTCCATGCACATGTTCTCGTGGGGTATATAAAGCAATTCCGTGCGTGGACTGAAGCTTGAAGGATTCCAGTCCTTGGAGCCGGAGGCGGTGGGGCATATGTTGCGCACCACGTGGTCCAGATGTGTTTCCTTTTCGGTATTGACCTGCAGGCGACCGGTTGACAGATCGACGCCGCTGGAGGAATTCACCGGCCCGAAGGGGTCGGCGGACAGCACCTGTCCGGTGCGGCGATCGATGACATAGACGTAGCCATTTCGCTCGGGCCGTACCAGCACCTTGCGCATCGCGCCCTGGAATGGCATGTCGAGCAGGATCTGCTCATTGATGCCGTCGTAGTCATGTTCATCGTGCGGCGAGAATTGATAGAACCAGCGCGCCTTGCCCGAGTCAGGATCACGGGAGAAGATTCCCGTCGTCCACTTGTTGTCGCCAGGGCGCTGCTCGGCATTCCACGGTCCCGGATTTCCTGTGCCGTGATAGATAGTGCCCAGTTCCGCATCGTAGGTGATCCAGCCCCAGACATTGCCGCCGCCGATTTTCCAGGCATCCGGCGGCCAGCTTTTGACACCCAGGTCGGTGCCGCGGTCAGAGGCATAGTAGGGCTTGAAGTCTGGTCCGATCAGCACGTCGGCATCCGGGCCGGTGTTGTAGGCGCGCCAGAGCAGCTTGCCGGTGTTCTCATCGAGCGCGCAGATCCAGCCCCGCACGCCCAGTTCGCCTCCTGAATTGCCCACATAAACCTTGCCGTCGGCCACCAGCGGCGCCATGGTCATGGTTTCGCCCAGGTTGATATTGCCCAGGCGCGTGCGCCACACGGGCTTGCCGGTGGCCACGTCGAGCGCAATGGTCTGTCCGTCGAGCGTGTTGAAGATGTATTTGCCATGGCTGACCGAGCCACCGCGGTTGACCACATCGCAGCAGGCAATGCCCTGGCTGGCTGGCTGTGGCTTGGGCATGAATTTCCACTTCAGCGGCGCGCCTTCCCGGGTCAGATCGAGCGCGTAGACGTAGTTCGGATAAGCCGTGACGACAAACAGAGTGTTGTCGGCAATGATGGGCGCGGCTTCCTGTCCTTTGTTCACGCTCAACGAAAATGTGAAGGCGGGAACCAGTTGCCGCACATTGGCCGGGCGGATCTCATCGAGCGCGGAATATCGTGTGGATGCATAGTTCTTGGAAGGCATGGTCCACTGCCCATCCTCGGGTGGCGCATTGGCGCTGCTGGGCGCGGTATGGCCCGCCTCCGGAGTGGGCGGCGCCAGCGCGTGCCCAATGGCCTCTCTGGCGAACACCTCACCGGCGGGTACGGGATCCGGCACCTTTTGCGCGATGGTCATGCTCGCCAGGCCGAAGGCTGCGATTGCGATCATGCTTTTCTTCATTGTTGCACCTCCAGTTACGCCAGCAGCAGCAGGCCTACACCGTTGGCGGCGGCGAATATCGCGAATCCCACGCTGAACATGAGGCCCCACAGCGCCAGGAATCGTGTCCGGCCCGTGCCCACTTCCAGCAGGTGGCTGTGATCGCCGTGCTGCTCAGCCGCGGTGCGGCGATAGGCGCGCCAGGCTATGGCCGCACACAGCAATGCGACCAGCACCGATGCCGCAACCACGATGCCCGCCGCAGTTGCGTTGCCGTGCGGTCCAGACAGAGATGAGCCTGCGCAGGTCTGCACAAACCACGCGGTGGGTCCACCAACCAGCCCGATGGCCAGCGCAGCCAGAGGAACGTCGCCGCGCGCCGGAGCTGGATGGTGGCTGAGCCCTGCCTCTGCCTCGCTCATCGGATGAAACCCAGGTATGGCGTGATGAAATAGGTCGTGAAAACGCACAGCCATACCGCGTCGACGAAATGCCAGTACAGCACACCGGCAGACACCGCCATGTGGCGCCGCGGACTGAAGTAATCCAGCGCGGTCCACATGAACAGACCCGCCAGCACGGCTATGCCGATTACCACATGCGCGAAGTGCGTGGCCGTGGTCATGTAATACAACGATGCGTAGCTCGAACTGCCCGCCAG
>Ga0164241_10005168_pt1 | contig 12323 bp, 10 predicted proteins | sample OricomyardsoilBY_FD_108780 | JGI IMG/M metagenome (GOLD analysis project Ga0164241, IMG submission 108780) | Backyard soil microbial communities from Emeryville, California, USA - Original compost - Back yard soil (BY) | ecosystem: Environmental > Terrestrial > Soil > Unclassified | place: USA...
CGCCCACGGGGTCCCCGATCGCGGTGGCGCGGGCCTCGGTGCGCCCGGCCTGATCGACGCGCACGAGCACCTTCTTGCCGACGAGCCCCCCACCCCCGGTCACGGAGATGATGTAGCCGTCGATCTTGGCGACGGCGTCGTCGACGTTGTACATGTGCGGCTCGACGATGTTGACGAGCACCTCGTCGCCCTCGCTGAACGGGATCGCCTCCTCGGCGATCTCGGCCGAGGCGCCCTGGCGGACGATCTCGAAGTGGTCCAGCGGCAGGCCCTCGGAGCCCGTGAAGTACAGGACCTTCCCGGTCTCCTCCTCGAGCTGGCGCAGCACGCGGGCGCCGTCGCCCGTGAACACGCCGCTGACGCGCGGGTTCATCCGCACGAGGAACGCCTCGTCGCGCTTGAGCGCCTTGGCCAGCGTCTCGCGCAGCCGCCGCTCGATCTCGATCGCGATCGTCTCCTCGGACTTGATCACGCCCTCGCCGTCGCACGTCGGGCACGGGCGGCTCATGATCTCGCGCACGCCCTCGGTGACGTTCTGGCGCGTCATCTCGACGAGCCCGAGCTTCGAGATCTCGGCGGTGAACGTCTTCGTCCGGTCCTCGGCGAGCGCCTTGCGCAGCGTCTTGAGGACGGCCTCGCGGTTGCGGGCCCGCGCCATGTCGATGAAGTCGATGACGATGATCCCGCCGATGTCGCGCAGCCGCAGCTGCTTGACGACCTCGTCGGCCGCCTCGAGGTTCGTCTTCGTGATCGTGTCCTCGAGCCGCGCCTGCTTGCCGCGCCCGACGAACGAGCCGGAGTTGACGTCGATGACGGTCAGCGCCTCGGCGTAGTCGATCAGCAGGTAGCCGCCGGAGGGCAGGTCGACGCGCTTGGACATCAGCCCGTCGATGACCTTCGTGACCTCGTACTCCTCGAACAGGCCCTTCTTCGCGGTGTGCAGCTCGACGCGGTCGACGAGCTCCGGCGCGGTGCGCGAGAAGAACGAGACGAGCCGCTGGTGCTGCTTCTCGTCGTCGACGATCGCGCGCTCGAAGTCCTCGCTGAAGATGTCGCGCACGACGCGCACCGAGAGGTCGGCCTCCTGGAAGACCATCTCCGGCGCCGACGCCTCGGCGACGCGCTTCTCGAGCACCTCGTGGAGCTTGAACAGGTACTGCAGCTCGCGCTCGAAGTCCTCGCGCTTGGCGCCCTGGGCCGCGGTGCGGATGATCGCGCCGCCGCCCTTGAGGTCCAGCGCCCGGGCGGCACGGCGCAGGCGCTCGCGCTCCTTGTCGTCGAGCCGCTTGGAGACGCCGATGCCCTCGCCCGTCGGGGCGTAGACCATGTAGCGGCCGGCGATCGTCAGCTCCATCGAGAGCCGCGCGCCCTTCGTCTTCAGCGGGTCCTTGATGACCTGCACGACGATCTCCTGGCCGGGCTTGAGCAGCTCGCCGATCTTCTTGCCGCTGCCGCCGTCGCGCCCGCGGCGGGCGACCTCGACGCCGGGCAGCACGATCTCGTCGACGTGCAGGAACCCGTTCTTGTCCAACCCGATGTCGACGAAGGCCGCTTCCAGGCCGGGCAGGACGTTGTCGACCTTGCCCTTGTAGATGTTGCCGACGATCGACCGGTTGCCCCGGCGCTCGAGGTAGAGCTCCGCGACGCGCCAGTCCTTCTTCGCTGTGCGACGGGCCGTGCGGGTGGGCGGGCTGGCGACCGTACCGGTCGTTTCCAGCAGCGCGACGCGGGTCTCCCCGCGGTCCACGCTGACAAGCACTTGCTTCTTCAAGACAGAAACCCTCTCAGTAGGTGAGGACGCGACCCTTCAGGGCCGCGGCGGCCTGGCCTTGCACGTAGATCGACTGCAAGAGCCCGATGGCCATCAAAGTGGTGAGTACGGAGCTGCCGCCATAGCTCATGAGCGGCAGCGGAATGCCGGTGATCGGCGCGATACCGATGTTCATCCCGACGTTGATGAAGACCTGGAACATCAGCATCGCGACGATGCCGCCGGCGACCAGCGCGCCGTACAGGTTCTTCGCCAGGGTCAATATGCGGATCCCGCGCCATATCAGCAGCGCGTAGAGCGAAAGCACCAACGCGGCTCCGAAGAAGCCGTATCGCTCGCCGAGGACGGCGAAGACGAAGTCGGTGTGCGACTCCGGCAGGAACTTCAGCCGGGTCTGCGTGGCCTGGTCGCCACGCCCTGTCTTCTGGCCCGCCCCGATGGCGATCTTGGACTGGTTCTGCTGGTAGCCCTCCTTGCCGGGGTTCGAGGTGGGATGCAGGAAGGCGGTGAGTCGGTCGGTCTGGTAGCTGTGCAGGACCGTCACGCCCGCCGCGGGTGCGGCGACGAGGACGATCGCGATCGCCACCGCGCCGAGGCCGAACAGCCCCGCGAAGTGGCGCCAGCTGACACCCGCGACGAACAGGATCGCGAGCGTGACGGCGATGTAGACCAGGGCCGAGCCGAGATCCGGCTGCGCCATGACGAGCGCCGCCGGGATCAGCGCCGCGAGGACGACTCGCGCCGTCGTGTCGCGGTCGTGGATCCGGCGGATGCGGTCGACCATGAAGGCCGAGATCGCCAGCACCACGAGCAGCTTCCCGAGCTCGGAGGCCTGGAAGGAGAAGAAGGGGAGCGCGATCGCGCGGCGCGAGCCGCGGGCGACCTCGCCGACGGCGCTGACGGCCAGGATCCCGACGATCGTCACCGCGTAGAGCCCGTACTTGAGCTCGCGCAGGCGCGAGTAGTCGAGCCGGCTGATGAGCGCGGCGAGCAGCAGGCCGATGCCGAAGTAGACGCCCTGGCGGCTGACGTACTGGTCCGAGCCGAACGAGACGCCGTCCTGCGTGGCGGCGTGCAGCGTGATCAGCGACGCGCAGCAGATGCCGAGGACCGCGAGCAGGAGCACGGGGTCGAACGGCAGGCCGCGGCGGCGGGGCGCCACCGGAGCGCCCTCGGGCGCGGTCGGATCTTGGATCGGCGTGAGGCTCAATTTGTCTGCGACGTCCCTGCGACCAGCTTGGCCTTGACGTTGAAGAACTTCGAGGCGATCAGGCGCGCGGCGGGCGCGGCGGCCTCGGCGCCGAAGCCGCCCTTCTCGACGGTCACCACGATCACGATGCCGGGGTCGTTCGGCTTGGTGGTGTCCTTGATCCAGCACGCGTACCAGGACTGGTCGACGTAGTTGGGCGCCGCGCCGGTCTGCGCCGTGCCGGTCTTGCCGAACACCGGGAAGCGGTTCTGGTCCCAGTCCTTCCAGACCTCGGTCGACGTGCCGCCCGGCGCGCTCGCCGCGGCGTGCAGGCCGTTCATCACGGCCGCGCGCGCGCCCGACTCGAGCTTGACCTTGCGTGCCGCCGGCGTCTCGAGCTTCTGCAGCGGCCGGCCGTCCGGATCCTCGACGGCGATCCCGAGGTGCGGCTTGGGCACGCGGCCGTCCTCGACGATCCCGGAGTACGCGACGGCCATCTGCAGCGGCGACGCCTGGATGTCGCCCTGCCCGACGGCGAGGCTGATGTTGTCGCCCTCGGACCAGTCGCGCATGTCGGAGATGCCGCAGCCGCGGGCGCCCGCCACGTAGACGTTCACGCTCAGCGGGATCTTCTTCTTCTTGCGGCAGGCGACCTCGCGCTTCTTGACCGTCTCGCGCCAGCGCCAGTCGGGCATCAGGCCCTTGGTCCCGGACGGCAGGTCGATGCCCGTCAGGCGGCCGAGCCCGAGCTTCCGGGCCATGCCCTGGATGACCTCGGTGCGGGCCGAGTTCAGGCGCTGGCCGAGCTCGTAGAAGTAGACGTCGGACGACACCTTCATCGCGTCGACGAGGTCGACCGGCCCGTACGCGGTGCTCTTGGCGTTGCAGCGCTTCTGGACCTTGTCGATCTGCAGGCAGCCCTCGTCGTTGACCGAGAAGCTCGGGTCGATCCGCTGGCTCGGGTTCGTCGCCTGGAGCGCGGCGAGCGCGGTGATCGGCTTGAAGATCGAGCCCGTCGGATACGCGCCGCCGGCGGCGCGGTTGAACAGCGGCTTGCCGGTCGCGTCGGAGTTCAGCGCCCGGTAGTCCTTGTCGGAGATCGGCTTCGTGAAGATCGTCGGGTCGAACGAGGGCGCCGAGCCCATCCCGTAGACCTCGCCGTTGCGCGGGTTCATCGCCACGAACGCCGCGGCCGGCGCGGCGTTGCCGTTGGCTCGCGCCAGCGCGATGCCCTTCGCGAGCGCCCGCTGCCCCTCCTCCTGGAGCCCGAGGTCGAGCGACAGCTTCATCCGGCTGCCGGAGACCGGCTCGCGCCGCGAGGCCGTGAGCTCGCCGACGAAGTTGCCGGCCGAGTCGACCTGCAGGCGGCGCGCGCCGTCGCGGCCGCGGAGGTAGCGGTCGTAGGTGTACTCGATGCCGTCCTGGCCGATGATCGAGCCGCCGAGGACGCCGCGGTAGCGCTTCTCGGTGAGCTGCTTGTCGCTGATCTCGCCGACGTTGCCGAGCAGCTGCGCGGCCAGCTCCTTGTGCTGGTAGTGGCGCAGGTAGATCGTGTCCGGCACGACGCCGGGGAACGCCGCCTTGCGCTCCTGGAGGTACAGGATCATCGTGCGCGGGACGCCGACCCGCAGCTTGATCGAGCCGTAGGGCAGCACGGCCAGCGACTGGATCACGCGCTGCTGGATCGTGGTCCCCGCGAGATCGACGACGCGGCCGAGCGACTCGAAGCGCTTGGCCAGCGCGGGCGGCGCGGGCGGGATCGGCGGCAGCGGCGGGTCCTTCTTCGAGCCCGGATGCGCCTTGACCCAGGCGCGCTGCAGCTTCCCGGCCGCCTGCCCCCACTCGGCGGCGTCGGTGCGCACCGACTCGGGCAGCGAGCGCGGGTCGAGCTGCACGACGTTGGCGAGCTTGCTGTCGACGATCCGGTTGCCGTTACGGTCGACGATGTCGCCGCGCGGCGCCTGGATCGCGACGTCGCGGACGCGGTTCTGGTTCGCCTGGACCAGGTACTCGTCGCCGGCCAGCACCTGCAGGAACCAGAGGCGGAAGAAGACGATCGCGAACATGCCGAGCGCGATGAAGCCGAGCGCCGCCACGCGCACGGCGAGGCCGGGCGTGATGGGCGGACGGCGGTCCTCGGGTGTGTAGTAGCCGCTCACGCCTTCTGGAGGGGCGACAGGCCCCCGGTCGTGTAGGCGCGCCGCCGGCGGCGGCGCGGGTCGTCGGGCAGGGACGGGAGCAGCAGCCGGCGCACGATCGCCATCACCGGCATCGCCAGCAGCGCGTCGAGCACGATCGTCGACAGCGTCTGCTTGAGCAGCAGCCAGCTGAGCGGCGAGTCGACGCCGAGGAGGAACTGGCCGATGCCGTAGCCGACGGTGGCGATCGCGGCGGCGCCGGCGCCGATCGCGATCGGGGCGAGCGCGCTCTGCGGGTCGCGCAGCTCGCGCAGGCGGCCCGACCACCAGCCGACGGTGAGCAGGACGAGCGACGTGAGGCCGAGGGTCTGCAGCAGCGCGACGTCGACCATCAGGCCGATCGTGAAGCCGACGCAGGCGCCGGCGGGCGCGCCGCAGAGCAGGCCGACCGCCATCACCACGAGCGGCGAGAGGTCGGCGTACGCGCCGAAGATCGGCACCTGCGCGACGCCGGCGATCTGCAGGAAGACGGTCGCCAGGCAGAGGATGCCGAGGCGGACCAGCAGCGGTGCGCTCGGAGCGGTCACGCGCCCAGCCCGGAGTCGGTGATGACCTGGACCAGCTCGAGGTCGCGGAGGTCCGCGTACGGCTTGATGTGGACCTGCTGGTTCGTCTCGAGCTCGTTCTGGTTGACCTTCGTGACCTCGCCCAGCGGGATCCCCGGCGGGTAGTACGAGGGGAACTTGCTCGAGTCGATGCCGGCGGTGACGAGGCGCTCGCCGGTGCGCACCTCGGTGCGCGTGGGCACGAGCGTCAGCAGCAGGTCGTTCGGGTTGCCCGGCGTGCCGGTGGTCACGGTGCCGCTGGCGCGCGAGTCGACGAGGCGCGCGGTCACGCCGCTGTTGCGGTCGGTGATCAGCGTCACCTCCGCCCCGTTGCTCCAGACGTTGGTGATGCGGCCGACGAGGCCCTCCTCGTTGACGACCGCGTCGTCCTTGCGCACGCCGGCGCCGGTGCCCTTGTTGATCTGGATCGTCGAGTACCACAGCGTCGCCGAGCGGATGTTGACCCGCGCCGTGACCTGCCGCGCCGGGTCGAAGCCGGCGTCCTGGTCGAGCTTCACCAGCTTCTCGAGCGTCTTGCCCGTGGCCGCGGCGTCCTGGAGCGCGATCACCTCCGCGCGCAGCCGGTCGCGCTCCTTCTTGAGGTCCTTGTTGTCCTTCTTGGCGTGGAACGTGTCACCGACCCAGCCGAAGAAGTCACGGAAGGGCTTCAGGGCACGGCTTCCCACGCTCTCGACGGGCGAGAGGACCTGAGCGAATCCGCGCTGGACGGAGTGCAGGCCACCGCCCGCGCCTTCGCCGAAGTATGCGGTGAGCAGGATCAGGGAGCAGGCAACCAGCAGCCCGAGGACTGCTCGCCGCCGGCGAACGGTCTTGCGGTCGTACAAGGGAAGGCCTTTGCCATGAGGGATCGGCGGCGCGGCATCGCTCTAGTAGCGGCGACGACGCCGATTCCTCGAATTCTTGTTTGTGCGATGGATGACCTCGAACTCCTCGAGGGAGCGGCCCGAGCCGACGGCCACGCAGGTGAGCGGGCTCTCGGCGAGGTGGGCCGGCATCTGCGTCTCCTCGCGCAGGCGCTCGTCGAGCCCCTGCAGCAATGAACCACCGCCCGCGAGCATGATGCCGCGATCCATGATGTCCGAGGCCAGCTCGGGCGGTGTGCGGTCGAGGGTCTCCTTGACCGCGTCGATGATCTGGGACAGGGGCTCCTCCAGCGCCTGCCGGATCTCCTCGGAGGTCAGCACGACGGTCTTAGGGAGCCCCGACACCATGTCGCGCCCGCGGATCTCCGCCTGGACCTCCTCCTCCATCGGGTACGCGGACCCGATCTCCAGCTTGACCTCCTCGGCCGTCTGCTGGCCGATGAGCAGCTTGTACTCGCGCTTGGCGTAGTTGATGATCGCCTCGTCGAGCTCGTCGCCGCCGACCCGGATGGACTGGCTGACGACGATGCCGCCGAGCGAGATCACGGCGACCTCGCTCGTGCCGCCGCCGATGTCGACGACCATCGAGCCGGTCGGCTCCCCGACGGGCAGCCCGGCCCCGATGGCCGCGGCCATCGGCTCCTCGATGAGGTAGGCCTGGCGGGCGCCGGCGCTGAGGCACGCCTCCTCCACCGCGCGCTTCTCGACGCCGGTGACGCCGGAGGGCACGCAGACCACGACGCGCGGATGCGCCCAGCGGTTCTGATGGACCTTCTGGATGAAGTGGCGGAGCATCTCCTCCGTCACCTCGAAGTCGGCGATCACGCCGTCCTTGAGGGGGCGGATGGCCTGGATCGTGCCGGGCGTGCGGCCCAGCATCCTCTTGGCCTCGATCCCGACCGCGTGGACCTCGCCGGTGCGGGAGTCGATGGCGACCACGGATGGCTCCGAGAGCACGATGCCGCGTCCTCGGACGTAGACGAGCGTGTTGGCCGTCCCGAGATCAACCGCCATGTCGCGGCCGCCGAATCCGGTCAGGTAGGAGAACATTCCCATGCGTGGTCGCGGCCGCGCCCCCGAAGTTCCTGAGAAGCCGCGCCCGAGGGGCCAGTGTACCGAAGGCCACTTCCCCGGCCATTCGGCACTTTTTCCTGCAATTTCGCGGCAGCGGCGGTTGTTGCCCCCTAACGGTGGTCACATGGACATGCCGCTCGCGAACCGGCATCCTTCGGGATGCCGTCGACACGCCACGGAGGGCGTGTCGCTGACCGAAACGGAGCACCCCTTGTCCGCTCGAGCACCACGCGTCGCCCTCCTCGCGACCGTCCTGTCCCTCGCCGTCCCCGCCGTCGGGCGGGCGGCGCTGCCGCCCGACACCGACGTGCTCGGCCCGGGCGCGACCGTGTTCACCGGGCCCGATCCCGGTGCCCGCTCGGGCGCGGCGGTCGCCCCTGCCGGCGACGTCAACGGCGACGGGATCGACGACTTCGTCGTCGGCGCCCCCAGCGCGACGACGCTCGGCCGCGACGACGCGGGCGCGGCGTACGTCGTCTACGGCCGCGGTCCGCTGCCCCCGTTCACGCTCGGCAGCGACGCCGCGCGCGGCTTCACGATCTCCGGCGCCGCCTCCGACGACGAGGCCGGCATCGCGGTGGCCGGCGCCGGCGACGTCGACCAGGACGGCTACGACGACGTCGTGGTCGGCGCCAACTCCGCGGCCGGCGGCGGCGTCTCGCGCGGCTCCGCGTACGTGGTGTTCGGCAGCCCGGCGACCGCGGACGTCGACCTCGCCGCGGGCGGCACGCGGATCGCCCGGTACAACGGCAACGCGGACAACGACATGCTCGGCCGCTGGGTAGCCGGCGGCAGCGACATCAGCGGCGACGGGAAGCCCGACGTCGTGATCGCGGCGCAGAAGGGCACCGGCACGGCGTACGTCGGCGTCGTGGTCCACGTGGTCCGGGGTGCGTCGACGACGATCGCGGCGGCGGGCACGGACGCCTGGACCGTGACCGGCCCCGGTGCCGACTCGTTCGCGGCCGCGCTCGCGCTGCCCGGCGACCTCAACGGCGACGGCATCGGCGATCTCGCCGTCGGCTCGTTCGGCTTCAACCCGGGCAGCGGCCGGATCCTCGCCGGGCGCGCGGTCGTCGTCTACGGGAAGGGCAGCGACACCGACGTGAGCGCGACCTCGCTCGGCGCCGCGGGCTGGTCGATCGCGGGCGCCGCGTTCTTCGACCAGACCGGCATCTCCCTCGGCGCCGTGGGCGACTTCGACGGAGACGACCGCGCCGACCTCGCCGTAGGCGCGCCCTACGCGGACTCGTCCAGCGGCAGCGTGTGGATCGTCAAGGGGCAGGCGACGCTCGATCCCGCGGACGTCGACCTGGCCTCCCCGGGCGGCGCCGCGGTGCGGATCACCGGCAGCGCCTCGAGCCTGTTCGGGCGCCAGCTCGGCCCCGGCGGCGACTTCGACGGCGACGGCAGGGGCGACCTCGTCGCCGGCAGCGAGCTCGCCGACGAGAGCGACGACCGGCCGGCCACCGGCAAGGCCTGGGTCGTGCCGGGGACGGCCTCCGCCGGCCCGATCGACATCACCGCGCCGAGCAGCCGTACGCGCACGATGGTCGGCGAGGAGCCGGAGGGGTTCTTCGGGATCGCCGTCGCCGACGTGGGCGACGTGAACCACGACGGCGGAGACGACCTCGCGGTCGGCGCGAGCCTTACCGGCCCGCCCGCGCAGGCGCCCGGCCGCACCTACCTCATGCTCGGCGACGACGACGGCGACGGGCTCGGCAACGCGAGCGACAACTGCCCGCGGCTGGCCAACCCGAACCAGGCCGATCAGGACGGCGACGGCATCGGCGATCCCTGCGACGACGACATCGACGGCGACGGCGTGTCGAACGCGGTCGAGGAGGCGATCGGCACGAGCTCCGGCGTCGCGGACACCGACGGCGACGGCGTCGCGGACGGCCTCGACAAGTGCCCGACCGTCAAGGGCACCGACGCCGCCGGCTGCCCCGTGGCGACGACGACCACCGGCACGCCGATCACCGTGACAGACGCGCCGCCGAGCGTCGCGATCGTCTCCCCGGCCGCCGGCGCGCGGCTCGCGCCCGGCACCGACGCGACGATCGCGCTCGCGCCCACCGACGACCACGGCGTCGCACGGGTGCAGGTGCTGCTCGGCTCGCGAACCGCCTGCACGCTCACCGCGGCGCCGTGGCGCTGCGCCGTGCGGACCGGGGCCGGCGACGTCGGCAACCGCGTCCTCACCGTCGTCGCCTACGACGGGGCCGGGCAGGCGGGCATCGCGATCCGTCCGGTGGCGATCGCGCGGTTCAAGCCGAAGGCGCTCACGCTCAGCGCGACCCGCACGGGCTCGAGGATCACGCTCTCCGGGACGCTGCGGCTTCCCGCCGGGCTGACGAAGGCCCAGGGCTGCGGCGGCACGGTCCTCGCCGGGCTCACCGTGGGTGGCGTCGCGCAGAGCGTCGCGATCCCGCTGAGCAAGGCGTGCACCTACCGCACGAAGCTGATCGCGCGGCGCGGCACCGTCCGCGCGACCGCGCGCTTCGGCGGCACGCAGATCCTCGAGGCCGTCGGCGCGAAGCGGGTCAGCGCGAAGCGGCGATGACGGCGCGCCGGAGGCGGCGCCCCGCACCCCTCCGGCGGGTCAGCGCGACGCGGCGATGAGGTCGGGCCACAGCTCGATCAGCGCCGACACCGGGAGCCCGACCACGTTCAGGTAGTCGCCGTCGATCCGGCGCACGAGCGCGCCGCCGCGGCCCTGGATCGCGTAGCCGCCCGCGCGGCCCTCCCACTCCCCCGAGGCGACGTACCACGCGATCGTGGCCTCGTCGAGCGTGCGGAACGTGACCTTCGTGACCTCGTGGCCCGCGCGGACGTCGCCGGCGCGCACGAACGCGAAGCCGCTGACGACCTCGTGGGTCTGCCCCGACAGCCGGCGCAGCGTCTCGGCCGCGGCCTCGGCGTTGGGCGGCTTGCCCCACAGCTCGAGGTCCATCGCGACGATCGTGTCGACGGCGAGCACGATCTCGTCGTCGGTGCGGTCACACGCCAGCGCCTTGCGCAGCGCGTTCTCCTGGGCGACCGTCTTCGCCGGTCCCTCGTCGTCCTCGCGGACGTTGGTCGGCCTCACGTCGAACTCCAGCCCCAGCGACGCGAGGATGTCGCGCCGCTGAGGTGAAGCCGAGGCGAGGACCAGCCTCAAAGCCCCGGGAAGAAGAGGCCGGCCTCACGCGCCGCGGACTCGTCGGAGTCCGAGCCGTGGACCATGTTCTCGCCGATCTGCAGCGCGTAATCGCCGCGGATCGAGCCCGTGGCGGCCTCGAGCGGGTTCGTCGCGCCGATGACCTGGCGGGCGGCCTTCACCGCGTCGTGGCCCTCGAGGACCATCGAGACGAGCGGGCCGGAGGTGATGAACTCGACGAGCTCGCCGAAGAACGGCTTGCCGTCGTGCTCGGCGTAGTGCTGCTTGGCGGTGGCCTCGTCGAGCACACGGTGCTCGAGGGCGACGATCCGCAGGCCCTTGCGCTCGAAGCGGGCGATGATCTCGCCGGTCAGGCCGCGCGCGAACGCGTCCGGCTTGACCAGGATGAGGGTCCGGTCCATCTCACAGGCTCCTTCAGTGGGTTTGGGTCAGTACTCGCTGGGCTCGATCGCGGAGTGCTGCTCGGTCTCCTGGGAGACCTCGCTGCGCCGCCGCCGCCGAGCCGCCCGGGTCGAGGGCTGGACGGCCCCCGGAACCTCGGTCTCGCAGTACGGGCAGAGCGTCCACTGCGGCTCCAGCGGCTTGCCGCAGTGTCCGCAGGGGTCCTTCAGCTTGCGCAGGCAGCTCGGGCACCGCAGGAAGTCCTTCTCGACCTCGTTGTCGCAGTGCGGGCACAGCAGGTAGTTGAGCTGGTGCAGCCTCGCCTCCGACGCCTGCATCTCGAGCTCGCGCTCGCGCACGTCGTCGAGGTACTCGGGCGGCCGCACGATCATGTAGACGATCGTCCCGACGAACGGGAACAGGCTCGCCGCCCAGGCGCAGCCGACGAGCATCGGGTCGGCGATCCGGCGGCGCGCATCGGAGTAGGTCCAGTAGACCAGCGCGAGCCAGACGACGACTAGAAAGAGGATGAGCAGGCGGACCGCAAGGTCGAGCCCGCTCGAATCGATCCCGAAGACCGCGAACACGGCCGGAAGCTTAGGGCCTGGCGCGGCGAACCGGGGCCGGGACTAGAGGAAGACCCGACCGAAGGTGTAGCCGGCCGCGAAGAAGATCAGGATCACCAGCGCGACGATCACCGCCACCGCGGCGACCATCGCCAGGACCGAAGGGCCGTCGTCGCTCACAGCGTCGCTCCCGGGCCGGACCCCTGCGGACGCAGGAGATCGGCGAGCAGGTAGATGGATCCGGTGGCCAGCACGATGCCGTCCGGCCCGGCGAGGGTGCGCGCGAGGTCCACGCCGTCGTGGACGTCGCGCTCGGTGTGCACGCGGCCGCCGGGAAGCCCGCCGAGCTGGTTGGCCAGCGAGGCCAGCGTCGCGGGCGACAGCGCGCGCGGGTTGTTGATCCGGCAGAAGACGACCTGCTCGCAGAGCGGCAGCAGCGTGCGCAGCATCGAGGCCGCGTCCTTGTCCTCCAGGATCGAGACGACCGCGACGAGCGGGCGGCCCTGCAGGAAGCCGGGCAGCGACGCGGCGAGCGCCTCCATCCCGGCCGCG
>Ga0164241_10005169_pt1 | contig 12323 bp, 11 predicted proteins | sample OricomyardsoilBY_FD_108780 | JGI IMG/M metagenome (GOLD analysis project Ga0164241, IMG submission 108780) | Backyard soil microbial communities from Emeryville, California, USA - Original compost - Back yard soil (BY) | ecosystem: Environmental > Terrestrial > Soil > Unclassified | place: USA...
ACCGCGCGGCCGTGCTCGGTGAGCGTCGGCACGCGCGTCGTGCGGTCCCACAAGACCAGCCCGAGCGCGCCCTCGAGGTTCGCCATGGCGTGCGAGACCGCTGACTGCACGCGCTGCACGCGCCGCGCCGCCGCCGAGAAGCTGCCCTCGTCGGCGACCGCGATGAGCATCCGCAGCTGATCGAGCGTGACGGCGTCCAGGCTCATGACAAGTCGAAGAGCAGCACCTCGGCTTCCTTGCCGTGGCTGATGCTGAGCGCCTCGCTGACGCCGTTCTTGCCGTCGGGAGAGACGCTGACCGCGTCGCCGGCTTCCAGGCGCTCGCCGTTGATGGTCACGCTGCCGCGCGCGACGTGCGCCCAGCCGTAGCGGCCCGGCGCGAACGTGTAGGTGGTCGCCTCGCCGTCGTCGAACAGGCCGGCGTAGAGCGTCGCGTCCTGGTGCAGCGTGACGCTGCCGTCGCGCCCGTCGGGCGAGGCGATGACGCGCAGCTTGCCGCGCTTGTCCTGCGCGGTGAAGCGCACCTGCTGGTAGCCGGAGGCCACGCCGCGGGCGTCGGGCACGATCCAGATCTGGAGGAAGTGCACCGGCTCGCGCGGGGACGCGTTGAACTCCGAGTGGAAGACGCCCGTGCCGGCGCTCATGCGCTGCACGTCGCCCGGCAGGATGACGTCGCCGTTGCCCATCGAGTCCTTGTGCTGGAGCCCGCCCGACAGCACGTACGAGATGATCTCCATGTCGCGGTGCGCGTGCGTCGGGAAGCCGGCCGACGGCGCCACGCGGTCCTCGTTGATGACGCGCAGCGCGCGGAAGCCCATGTGGCGCGCGTCGTGGTAGTCCGCGAAGCTGAAGGTGTGGAACGAGCGGAGCCAGCCGTGGTCCGCGAAGCCGCGCTCGAGTGATCGTCGGATGATCATGTGCAAGGTCCCCTTTGTGCGCCGTTGTAGGCCCAGAACGTGAGCGCGTCCAAGTATCGATTCAATCGATGAAAGGTTCACCTTACCTATGAATACGATCGATGGCGTCGCGCGTGTGCTCAGCCGCCGAGCGATGCTCTGGGAGGCGCCCGTCGACCCCGCCGAGGACCGCACCGAGCACGTGCGCGCGGCCTCCGGGGTGGTGTGGCTCGGCGACCGCCTGGCGGTCATCCAGGACGACACGAGCTTCCTGGCGCTCGTCTCACCGACCACCGCGCGCGCCCAGTCGCTGGCGCTGACGCCCGGGCCCGCGCGGCGCTTCGAGGAGGCGCTCGGCAACAAGGCCGACAAGCTCGACCTGGAGTCGTGCGTGAGCTGGGTCGACGACCGCGGCGCGCACCTGGTCGCGTTCGGCTCGGGCTCGACCAAGAAGCGCGAGCGCATCGTCCACATCCACAACCAGGTTGTGCACTTGCTCGACGCCGCGCCGATGTACGACGCGCTGCGTGGCCTGCGTGCGTTCGCGGGCGACGAGCTGAACGTCGAGGGGGCGGTGCTCGTGGGTGAGCGCCTGCGCCTCTTCCAGCGCGGCAACGGCGCCGCCGGCCTGCCCGCGCGTCGGGTGGTGGACGCGACCGTCGAGCTGGTGCGCGCGGGCGACCTGTGGGTGCCGCTCTCCGAGACCGCGCGCGCCTACGACCTCGGCACGCTCGACGGCGTGCGCCTGACGTTCACCGACGCGACCGCCCACCACGGTGTGGTGTGGTTCCTCGCGACCGCCGAGGACTCACCGAACAGCGTCGACGACGGCCCCGTGGTCGGCTCGGTGATCGGTCGCTTCGCGCCCGACGGCTCGGTCGCGACGCTGCTGCGCCTGGTCGACGACGCCGGCCCGCTGGTCGCGAAGACCGAGGGCATCGTCTTCGATCGCGTGCCGGGCCGCGCCTGGGTCGTCGTCGACCGCGACGACACGTCCATCCCGGCCGAGCTCTTGTACGTCGACCTCGCCGCTCACTCGGGGTGATGGCAGCAGGCCTCGACGTTGTGGCCGTCGGGGTCGAAGACGAACGCGCCGTAGTAGCTCGGGTGGTAGTGCGCGCGCACGCCGGGGCCGCCATTGTCCTTGCCGCCGGCCGCGATGGCGGCGGCGTAGAAGGCGTCGACGGCGGCGCGCGACTCGGCGCGGAAGGCGATGTGGTTGGTGCTCTCGACGGGACCCTCGCCGATCCAGAAGTCGGGCTTCTTGCTCACGAGCTCACCGAAGCCGGCGACGTTGACCGGCGCCACGCCCTTCGGGAACTCCATGAGCAGGCCGTAGCCGATGGGTGCCAGGGCCTTCAGGTAGAAGTCCTTGGAGGCCACGAAGTCGCTGACGTTGATGCTGATGTGGTCGATCATGGGAGCCTCGTTAGCATGAGCGATGGCGCCGGCGGAATGCCGCGGAGCGCGCGTGGACGTGGAAGGGGAGGCGCGCGGAGAGCGGGTCGCGCGTGCGGGTCCACGTGCCCGCGCTAGCGGAGCTGGTTCAGGGCGCGCACGAGCGCGCTGTGGGCCAGGATCAGGTCGGGCAGATCCTGCAGCGCGGGGCGGTACCTGGCGGTGAAGGTGTCGGCTTGCAGGGCGGCCTCGACTTCCTTCTTGAGCGCGTGCACCGCGGCGTCCTCGATGGTGTCCTCGTCGAGCAGCTCGTCGGCCTGCACGATGAGGCCCGACAGCGGCCGCAGCCAGGCGTACGCGTCGTCGCTCGTGAGGTGGTGGAGCAGCACCTGCGGGCTCGGATCGGAGCCGTGCTCGCTGCGGTAGTCGGCGCGCGCGACCGCGACGAGCTCCTTGTGGACGGCGAGCAGCGCGTGGCGGGTGGCCTCGAGGGCGGGATGCTGGGCCATGGACGAGCTCCGGGTCAGGTGGCGCGTGGGCGTCGCCGCTGAGGGCGACCCCAGATGATGAAAAGGCCGAGGCCGACGACGAAGCCGCCGAGCCCGAGCAGCTCGAACGCCCAGGCGCGCTGGGTCGGCGCGTAGGTGGCGACAGCGACCGCGGGGATGAGCAGCCACAGGACGCGTGAGTCCATGGTGAAGCCCAGCGCGAGCACGAAGTAGATGTAGACCCAGCCCGTGAGCGAGACGATGTCGAGCACCTCGAGGCCCAGCTCGGGACGCGTGGCGGCGAGTCGCCAGGCGCTGATCCAGAAGACCAGCACCGCCAGGAAGCCGGATCCGAAGAGCACCACCAGGCGCCGGTTGGTGGCCTGGCCGAGCATCGTCTCGCGGTAGGTGACGGCCGACGCGATGAAGATGCCGGTGGTCGCGAGGTTGCTCAGCACCAAGAGCGGCAGATCGATCGGCAGGATGCCCGAGCGGTTGAGCCAGCCGCACATGATGTTCCAGGCGACGAAGACGAGCGCCGCGGCGAGCGAGAGCCAGCGCCGCTTCTGGTAGTTCACGTTGGGGTCGGCGTCGCGCTCGAGCAGCTTCAGCCGCTCGTGCTCTTCGACCGCTTCGCGCGCCAGCTCGCCGAGCCGCTTCGACAGCTCGGGGTCGCCGCCGAGCGCGTGCAGGCACTCGGCCGCGCGCTCGAGCTGGCGGTTCTTCAGAGCGCTCTCGGCCATCGCGCGCAGCAGCCGCTGCAGGCCTTCCTTGGCGGGCACGTTGTCGGACCAGAGCTGCAGCGCCTGGCGGAACGCGAACTGGCACTCGAGGAAGTCGCGGCGGATCGACTCGCTCGACGTCGCCTCGTCCGGCTCGCTCTGCAGCCGCAGCAAGAACGGCTCGAGACGCTCGGTCGCCTCGGCCGCCAGCGCGTTCGAGCTGCGATGCCCGAGGAAGTCCTCGAGCGCCCGCCGGAACGCCTCGGCCGACTCCGGGCGCGCCGCCGGCGCGGCCGCCGTGGCCTGGTTCGCGAGCGCCGCGAGCTCGCTCGGGACCGAGCGCGGGTAGGCGACCGGCGCGCTCTCGAACGCGTTCGTCAGCGTCGTGCGCACGTCGTCGCCCTGGTGGCGCACGTCGCCCGTCAAGATGGCGTGCAGGAGCCCGCCGAGCAGGTACACGTCGGTGTGCGGGCCGACGCCGTCGCCGTCGGCGGACGCCAGCTCGGGCGCCATCCACGCGGGCGTGCCGCGTACGCCGCGCATCAGCCGCGCCTGCGGCAGCCACTCGGGCGCGCGCGCGCCGAAGCTCGCGGCGATGCCCCAGTCGAGAACCGCCACCTCGCCGAAGCGCCCGACCATCACATTGTCGGGCTTGAGGTCGAGGTGCAGGATGCCGCGCGAGTGCGCGAAGTGAATCGCGTGGCACACCGCGATGAGCACGCGCAGGTGGAACTCCAGCGGGTCGCGCGCGGCCGACTGCCCGCCGCCCAGCGACTCCGCGAGCGTCGGCGCCTCGATGACGGCGTCCCAGGCGACCCCCTCGATGCGCTTCATGACGAGCTGCGGCGCGCCGTCGGCCTCGCGCAAGAGCAGGTGCACCGGCACGATGTTGGGGTGCTCGAGCGTGCCCATGACCCACGCCTCGCGCAGCATGGCGTTCACGGCTTGGTCGTTCTTGCGCTCGTCGCGCAGCACCTTGACGGCCACCTCGCGGCGCAGCGTCGGCTGCTCGGCCACGTGCACGACGCCCATGCCGCCCGCGCCGATGACCGCGCCCACCACGATGGCGTCCGGGGCCGCGTCGGGGTTGCCGGCGACCCGCGCCGGCAGGTTGTCGACGGTGGTCGCGTCGCGCTGGGGCACGCCGAACGTCGGCGCCTCCATCGTCTGGTCGGTCGCCAGCTTCTGCGGGTCGGGCGCGGGCTGGAACGGTGCGCGCTCCATGATGGTGCCGTTCTCGCGCGGCTCCAGATCGGCGGCCAAGAGCCCTAGCTGGCTCCATCGCTTCTCGAGCTCGTCACGCGCTGGGTGCATCGGGCGCGTATGCTAGCCCAATGCGCCCGCCTAGGCCAGCGACCCACCTGGCGCCACGCGCACAAAAAAATGCGTGGGATCCCAATCATTGGGATCCCACGCATCACGTTCGTCAAGTCACTTGCGGATCTTGTCCGCCGCGTCCTCGACCTTGTCGGCGATGTCGTCGCGCACGTCGTCCGCCTTGTCCTCGGCGTCGTCCTTGCCGCTGGACAGCTTGTCCTTGACCTTGTTGACGCCCTTCGAGATGGCGTGGCGCGCGTCCTCGGCCAGGTCCTTGGCCTTGGCGACGCCCTTCTTGGCAAGGTGCTTCGCGTCCTCGGTGATGCCTTCGACTTTGGTTCCGATGCTCATGATGGTCCTCCGGGTGGTGGCTGCATGGCCGCCTCCTTCGCGGAGCCGGTCAGCTTCGACCCAGGGTGGGGACGATGACGCAGCGCGCCAAGGGCCCGTCGCGCGTCACGCCCTTCGACGACCGCGCGGCGCGCGTCGCTCGGCCAGCGCGCGCGGACGGAGAAGCGCGCCGCCAGCGCTGGTGACGCGGTCGACGGTCATGGAGCCTCCGGGCGGGCCTCGGGCTCGGCGGGTGGGACGAGGGTGTGCAGCGGGCCGATCTGGCGGAGCTGCGGCCAGCGCGCGGCGACCACACCGACGACCGCGAACGTCGCGATGCCGCCCGCCACGACCGCCGCCACCGGCCCGATGAGCGAGGCCGCGAAGCCGCTCTCGAACGCGCCGAGCTCGTTGCTGAAGCCGATGAAGACGTAGTTGATGGAGCTCACGCGCCCGCGTAGCCCGTCGGGCGTGATGACCTGCTCGAGCGTCGAGCGGATGATGACCGACACCTCGTCGAACGCGCCGACCAAGAGCAGGAGGCAGAACGACAGCGCGAAGCTGGTCGACAGGCCGAACGCCACCGACGAGGCGCCGAAGCCGATGACCGTCCACAAGAGCGTGACGCCCGGGCGCGCCCACGGGCGCGCCAGCGAGATGGCCAGCGCGCAGGTCAGCGCGCCCACGGCCGGGGCGGCGCGTAGCCAGCCGTAGCCGGCCGCGTCGACGTGCAGGATGTCCTCGGCGAAGACCGGCAAGAGCGCGACCGCGCCGCCGAACAAGACCGCGAACATGTCGAGCGTGATGGCCGACAGGAAGACCGGGTTCTTGCGGATGAAGCCGAAGCCCGCGAACAGCTCGCGCATGCGCCGCTTGCCGCGTGCGCTGGCCGGCGGCTGCACGGTCGGCATGCGCCAGAGCACCACGATGAAGACCGCCACCAGGCCCGCCGAGATGAGGTAGGCGGGTAGGGGGTCGTCGCTGGCGATGGCGATGAGGCCACCGCCGAGCGCCGGCCCGATGGCCGCGGCGAGCTGGAACGTCGCCGACATCCACACGCTCGACTGCGCGATCTCCGACGGGTCGAGCAGCTGCGGCAAGATGGTGCCGGTGGACGGCGCCGCGAACGCACGCGCCGCGCCGAGCAGCACCAGCACGGCGTAGATCGACTCGACCGGCGCGTGCGTCGCGGTGAGCAGCGCGAGCAGCGCCGCGACCACGATGATCGCCAGGTACGACGCGGTCGCGACGTACTTACGTGGGTACCGATCGATGGCGTGGCCGGCCGGGATGACGAGGCACACCACCGGCAGGAGCTCGACCAGCCCGACCAGGCCGAGCGACAGCGGCTCGTGCGTGCGCTGGTAGAGCTGCCAGCTCACCGTGGTCGCGATGATCTGCGTGCCGCACACGGCCGCGAAGCGACCGGCGGCGAAGCTCCGCACGAAGCGGTGACGCAGGACCCCGTAAGCGTTCTTGGGCGCGACGACGTCGCTCACGGAGCGGCCCGCTCATCGCGGTCGGAGACAGGCATCGGGGGAGCGGCGAGCCTCGCGGGCGAGCAGGTCATGCGCGCTGTGATGCACGACGCGTGCGGCGGCGGCAAGCGTGTGTTACCGACGCCGCGATGCGCGACGCCGACACGCCCCTCGAGGTCCTGCGCGCCCGACTCGCCGAGTTCAACACGGCGCGTGAGTGGGGCCGCTTCCACAACCCGAAGGATCTGGCGACGGCGCTGACGGTCGAGGCCGGCGAGCTGCTCGAGCTGTTCCTGTGGCGCCGCCCCGAGCTCGCCGACCTGCCCGACCGCCAGCGCCTCGAGCACGAGTGCGCCGATGTCCTCATCTGTCTCGTCAACCTCGCGAGCGCCACCGGCATCGATCTCATGGCCGCCGCCGAGCAGAAGCTCGCGCTCAACGCGGCCAAGTATCCGGTCGAGAAGGCTCGCGGCAACGCCAAGAAGTACGATGATCTCTGAGCCCCCACACCACGGCTTGCTGCCCGTCGACCGCGCCGTCGACATAGTCCTCGAGGCCGCCTTCGAGCTGCGTGACAACAAAGTCGGCGCGACCGTTCGCAGCGTCTCCATCTGGGAGGCGTCGGGCATGGTGCTCGCGCAGGACATCGTCGCCGACCGCGATCTGCCGTCCTTCGACAAGTCGATGATGGACGGCTTCGCGCTGCGCACGGCCGACCTCGACGGCGACCAGACGCTCACCATCGTCGGCGAGATCGCCGCCGGCGGGCCCGCCCCGCGCGCGCTCCAGCCGGGCGAGGCGATGGCCATCATGACCGGCGCGCAGGTGCCCGACGGCGCCGACGCCGTGCAGATCGTCGAGCTCAGCGAGCGCGACGGCGACCAGCTGCGGCTGCGCGCCAAGGTCGCGCCCGGCGCCAACATCACGCGCGCCGGCGGCCAGGCACGCGCCGGTGACGTGGTCGTCGCCAAGGGCCGCGTCATCGAGGCGCTCACGGCCGGCGTGCTCGGCACCTTCGGCGCGACCTCCATCCCGGTCTATCGCCGCCCGCGCGTGACCGTGCTGGCGACCGGCAACGAGCTCGTGAACATCGAGGCCACGCCCGGCCCCGGCCAGATCCGCGACTCGAACCGCAAGACGCTGATGGCGCTGCTCGACTCCGAGTGGTGCCGCGTCGTCGACGGCGGCATCGTCTTGGACGAGCGCGCCGCGCTGCGCCGGGCCATCGCCGAGGGCCGCGACTCCGACGTGCTGGTGCTGTCGGGCGGCGTGAGCGCGGGGGCCTACGACCTCGTGCACGACTGCCTCGTCAGCGAGGGCTGCGAGATCTTGTTCCATCAGATCTCCATCAAGCCCGGCAAGCCGGTGCTGTTCGGGCGCATGGGTCAGACCCTCGTCTTCGGCCTGCCGGGCAACCCGGTGAGCGCGTTCGTGACCGCCGTGCTGCTGCTCGCGCCCGCCGTGCGCGTGCTCGGCCACCGCCCCGAGCACCGCTCGTGGTACCTGCCCGTGCCGCTCGCCGGCACGCTGCCCCCGACCGGCAAGCGCACGACGTTCCACCCCGGCGATCTGGTGCGCGACCCGGCCACCGAGCAGCTCAGCGTGCGCCCGCTGCCCTGGGACGGCAGCGCCGATCACATCGGCTTCTCGCTCGGCAACGTGCTCATCCGCCGCGACGCCGGGCTCGCCCAGGCCGAGCCCGGCGAGCTCATGCGCGTGGTGCTGCCCCACGCGCTCGCGACGTGGTGAGCCATGCGCGTCGCGCTCGCCTCGTGTGATCCTTATCCGGCCGTGCTCGACGACGAGGGCCCGCTGCGCGACGCGCTCGTGGCGCGTGGCGTCGAGGTCGTCTCGCCCGCCTGGGACGCGGACTTCGCGTGGCACGAGGTCAACGCGGTGCTGCTCCGCACGACCTGGGACTACCACGTGCGCGCCGCCGAGTTCCTCGCCTGGTGTCGCCGCGTCGCGACCCAGGTGCGCCTCTTCAACAGCGCCGACGTCGTCGCCTGGAACATCGACAAGCGCTACCTGCGCGAGCTGTGCGCGCGCGGCGTCGCCATCGCCCCGACGACCTGGGTGACGTCTCCGGACGAGCTCGGCGCGCTGCCCGCGCACGGCATCATCAAGCCCATCATCGGCGCGAACGCGTTCGCCACGCTGCGCTACGACTGTGCCCCCGACGCCGCGCGCCGCCTGGTGCTCGACCAGCTCGCGCGCCACCCGACGCTCGGCGGTTTCATGGTCCAGCCCTACCTCGCGAGCGTCGAGCGCGAAGGCGAGCTGTCCGCCATCGTCATCGACGGCCGCTGCGTGACGGGCATCCGCAAGGTGCCCGCCGACGGCGACTTCCGCGTGCAGGAAGACTGGGGCGCGAAGGACGAGCCCTACCTGCTGTCGGCCGCCGAGCGCGCCCACGCCGAGCAGGTCGTCGGTATCGCGAGCGCGATCGTCGGGGATCTGCTCTATGCGCGCGTCGATTACCTGCGCGACTCTGATGGGCGCTTGGTCGTCAATGAGCTCGAGCTGGTCGAGCCCTCGTTGTTCTTCCGTCACGGCGGCCCGACCGCCGACGCGCTCGCCGCAGGACTCGTCCAGCGCATGAGAATCTAGCGGGCGTCGCTTGCTTTCGGGCCTCGGCGCCCGCACAACAAGGCGCGGGTTCGGTCGGTCCAGTCACACCAACAAAGGTGATCGTATGGCCGTCGCTTCGTCACACAAACCCGCCGCCAAGTCCGCCCCCGCGGCTCACGCGCCCGCCGCTGCCAAGGGCGGCGCCGCCAAGAAGGGCGACGTCAAGGCCATGGGCTTCGCGGCTGGCGCGGCGCACCTCGCGCCCGGCGGTGGCGCGGACGCCAAGCTGTCGGCCCACGAGGTCAGCGCGGCCATCCACTACGACGACGCGCGCCACTTCACCGGCGCCCGCTGGCGCGCCATCCAGAAGGAGGTCGGCGCCAAGGTCGACGGCGACGTCGGCCCCGACACGGTCAAGCACGTCGCCAGCTGGCAGGGCGCCCACCACCTGGAGGTCGACGGCAAGGTCGGCCCGCACACGCTCGCGGCGCTCTTGTCGTCGGGCGCCGACGAGAAGAAGGACACCAAGCACGAGCCCGGCAAGAAGCCCGAGAAGGCGCCCCACAAGGGCGGCGGCGGTGGCTCCAAGAAGGGCTCCGAGCTGTCGCCGCACGAGGTCGCAGCCGCCGTGCGCTACAACCAGGAGAGCGGCTTCACCTCGGATCAGGTGCGCAAGATCCAGGGCGTCGTCGGCGCCAAGGTCGACGGCGACATGGGCCCGGACACGGTGCGCCACATCGCGAAGTTCCAGGGCAAGCACGGCCTCGAGGTCGACGGCAAGATCGGCGCGCACACCGCCAGCGCGCTGGGCGTGAAGCGCGGCGCGGGCTCGACCAAGGGCCCCAACGCCGAGAAGCTCGAGCACGCCGAGAAGCGCGCGCGCGCTCACGGGCTCTACATCACCTCGACCACCGGCGGAAAGCACGTCAAGGGCAGCTACCACTACCGCGGGCGCGCCTTCGACGCGGCCGGCTCGGCCAAGAACATGGAGGCGTTCTTCTGGGAGATGGTGCGCACCGCGCCCACCGAGCTGTTCTACGACCCCTGCGGCATGGTCAAGTACGGCCACTACTCGAAGCACGCCATCGGCGGCCACAGCGACCACGTGCACTGCGCGTACTGAGCTGCCGTCACGAGGTGCGGCTCGGGCTGTGAGAGCTGCCATGCTGCGCGTGGAGCCGTGGACGTGGAGGTGAACGCGGGCGGGAGGCGGGGTGGGGGCCGCGGCCCGGATCCGCGGCCCGCTCCACGCTATCCGCGCGCTTCCACGTCCACGTCCACCCGCGCGGAACCCACGCTCGTTTATGAACGGCCGTTTGCTTATTGGCCGGGCGAGGTCGGGTCGGGGATCGCGGGCATGTCCATCGTGTAGAGCGTCAGCGTGCCGGCCGTACGATCGACGATGGTCAGGCCGGGCTGGAACGTGTGCTCGCTGCCGTCGAGCTCGACCACCTGCGCGACGCTCGTCCGGTTGAGCACGGCCGCGTCGTTGCCCGCCGCGACCCACGCGACCCCGGCTGGGCCCTGGCCACCGCCGACGCCGTCGACGTCGCTCTGGGACGGCACCAGCAGCGCTACGAAGCCGGCCTTCTGGTTCATGGCGGCGTCGAGCGTCACGCAGCGGTGGTGCTTGTTGCCCTGCACGTTGAGGCTCTCCTCGAGGCGGTCGCTCGGCGTCGCCGGCCCCTCGCTCGCCGCCACGATGGCGACGAGCCGCGCGCTCGGGCGCTGCCAGGTCGCGATGGTGGTGCCGCTCGCCGCGGAGAGGTCGTGCGTGAACGTCGTGCCCTGCAGCTCCTCGGACGCGTAGCCGTTGAGCTGCCAGCTGTAGGTGTGGGCGTCCAGCGCGACGAGCGCGTCGGCCACCACCAGCGCGCGCTGGCCGAGCCGCACGAAGCGCCGGCGCAGCTCGGCCTGGCCGTACTTGGTGCTGGCCGCGAGCGTGGTCTGCTCGCCGCGCACCTCGTGGTCGTGCAGGTAGGCGTCGGAGTTCGGCGCCAGATCGATGAGGCCGTCCAGGAAGAACTCGGGGCCCTGACCATCGACCAGCACGATGTTGTGGTCCTTGCCGTACTTGACCTTCGCGTGGTTCGTGAAGTCGATGTAGCCCGGGTCGATGGCGAGCGGCTCGCCGAAGTCGTGCACGATGAACGACAGCGGGTCGGCGTGCTCGTGCGCGCCGCCGTAGGTGCGCATGCGGCCCTGCTCGTGCTGCACATGCACGTAGAGCGCGCTCGGGCCGAAGTCGCTCTTCAGGACCGAGAAGCCGGCATCGACAAGGAAGTTGTCGAGCGGCCAGTCGGGCGCCACCGGCTCGAGCGTCGGGTCGAGCGCGAGGAACGTCGGCACCAGCACCTGGCCGGTGCTCTTGCCGACCAGGTCCCAGTTCCACAAGAAGCGCCCGTCGTCGAACAGCGCCGCCAGCGCGCCGCCGTGCAGCGACGAGACGTTGGCGTCGTCGACCGGCGGGGTGTGGCCGTCGGGCTGGCTGGCGACGAGCGCCCCCCGATAGACCGCGACGACGGTCGGGTCGAAGGCGAAGTCGCGGATCTGCTGCACCTTGCCGAGCACCGTGCCGGGCTCTTGCCAGGTCGGGCGGCCGGTGCCGCGGATGCTCCACGTCTGGCCGTCGGCGACGTGGTGCCAGGCGAGCAGGAAGGCCAGGTGGCTCTCGCCCGAGTACGATAGATAGTTCCACGACTCGGCCCAGCCGCCCTCGCTGTTGCCCTGCGCGTCGTCGAAGATCCAGCGCAGGCTCGCGACGCCTTCGTTGAAGTCGACGGCCGCGTTGGCGCTGTCGGGCAGCGCCATGGCGCACAGCGCGAGCGCGGCGACCGCCTTGGCCGCGTGGTTGTCGGGCTCGCCGCGGAGCAGCTGCTTACAGCCGCCGCCGATCATGCAGAGCTGGCGGTAGTAGTCGATGCGCTGGGTGAGCCGCGCCTTGGCGTCGGCGAAGAGCGTCGCGTCGTACGACGCCTCGTCGGCCGCGAGCAGGTCCCAGGCCGAGCACATCGGCACGAGCGCCTCGGCCTCGAGCAGGTCGTAGTGGTCGCCGGCGTTGAACGCCGAGCGGTTGTTGAGCGGCGTCGGGTCGGGGAACGGCGCGGCCAGGATGGTCAGCGCC
>Ga0164241_10005170_pt1 | contig 12320 bp, 10 predicted proteins | sample OricomyardsoilBY_FD_108780 | JGI IMG/M metagenome (GOLD analysis project Ga0164241, IMG submission 108780) | Backyard soil microbial communities from Emeryville, California, USA - Original compost - Back yard soil (BY) | ecosystem: Environmental > Terrestrial > Soil > Unclassified | place: USA...
CCGCCGCTGCGGGTTTTAAAAGGTTTGCCGTCGGCCCCCATCATAGTACCGAATGGGCAGTGCTCCAGGCTGACATTCCCGGGTGCGAATCCGGCTTTGCGCGCAATGGTGTAAACCTGTTGCATATGCAATGCCTGGCGCGCATCGCTGAATACCATGATGCGCTCCGCGTGGAGGGTTTGGATACGGAAGCGCACGGCGGCGAGATCGGAGGTGGAATATAAATATCCGCCATCTTTTTTCTGCACGATGACGGGTGAAGGGTTGCCATTTTTGTCGGCCAGCTCCTGCAAAAAAACCACCTGTGCACCCTGGTCTTCGCTGGCGAGTCCCTGCTGTTTTAATTCCGCGAGCAGAACCGGGAGGTCGTCATTGTAAAAACTCTCGCCGCGCACGTGTTCCGGAGTGAGGGAAACATTCAACAATTCATAAATCTCCTCGCTGTGGGCGAGGGAGACTTTACGAAATTGTTGCCAAAGGGCCAGTATCCTTTCCTCACCACCTTGCAGCCGTACCACATAATCCCGTGCGACATCGGCGAAGCGCGGGTCTGCATCAAAATGCTGCTTGGCCTTTTGATAAAAATGCTCCAGATCCTTGAGTGCCAATTCCGCGCGGTCACCGCTCTGGAGTTGGGCTTCCAATTCCGCGATCAGCATGCCAAATTGCGTACCCCAATCGCCCACATGATTCTGACGAATCACTTTGTGGCCCAGGCTCTCCAGCGTGCGTACCACAGCATCGCCAATAATGGTGGAGCGCAGATGGCCCACGTGCATTTCCTTGGCGAGGTTGGGGCCGGAATAATCCACCACCACCGTTTGTGCGGCGATGTCCTGAACTAAACTGGCATAGGGAGGTTGCTCGAGCAATTGCCGGGCGAGCCATTCTGGGTCGAGAAAAATATTGATAAATCCGGGACCGGCCACTTCAATTTTTTGCGCTATGCCTTGGAGTTGCAGGTTGGCCAGAATTTTCTGGGCCAGCTCGCGCGGATTGGTTCCGATTTTTTTTGCCGCACCCATGGCGCCGTTGATTTGGTAATCGCCAAAGCCGGCATTTTTACTGGGCGCCAGGTGAGGATCGCAATCGGCGGGGGTGCCAGCGGCCAGCATGGCCAGCTTGGCGCGCTCCGTGAGCAGGGCACGAATGGTCATAAAGTCGGTCTTCGGAATTCAGTGAGCGGCGATTGTAGCGGCCTTGGGGGTAGATGCAAGCTGGGTCGCGGATTCTGATGGACACTGCCGGCCACCGCTCCAGAGCTTCACCAATGGTTTTCGGGACCGCTGCAAGTACGTCCCTGTAAGCTCCCCCACCGACACGGTCCGACGCTTCGGTCCTGTCGGTGAGGGTCCCGGAAACAATTGCTGAATCTCTTATGCTCAGTGCGCTGTTCAGGAATTGCGAGCAGCGGACTAACCAAACCTCATCAACAACAGGATTGTGAGATGGAAAATTCAAACTGGGTGATAAGTACAAGGCACCAGTCGGTGCTGGAGCTGACCATCAACCGGCCCGAGCGCAAAAACGCGCTCAATACGGCCATGTACCTGGAGCTTGCCAAACAACTGCGGCAGGCGGCGGAGGACAAGAGCGTGCGGGTGGCGATGATCACTGGCGCTGGCGGTTGCTTTACCAGTGGCAACGACCTGGAGGATTTTGTGACCAGCGGCGGCTCCATCGAAGCGGACGCACCGCTTCCGCAATTCATGGAAGCCTTGTTCAGTTTTCCAAAACCCGTGTTGGCGGCCGTCGATGGCGTGGCTGTGGGTATCGGCACCACGCTGCTTTTGCATTGCGATCTGATTTTTGCCAGCGCCACAAGCGGGTTTCGCCTGCCTTTTGCCAAATTGGGATTGTGCCCGGAATTCGCCTCATCCCGCCTGTTGCCACGCTTGGTCGGCCACGCCAAAGCCAGCGAGTGGCTGTTGTTGGGCAACGCTTTCGGTGCGGAAGAGGCGTTGGCGGCGGGATTGATCAACCGGGTGGTAGAAAATCCTCTCGAAGCGGCCCGCGAAACTGCCGGTCAACTCGCCCTTATGCCTCCAGCCGCCCTGCGCCGTACCAAGGCGTTGCTGCGGGAACCGCTGATGGAGCAACTGCGCGGCGCCATGGCGCGGGAGGCCACCCTGTTCACCGAGGCACTGGGTGGTCCGGAATTCGCCGAAGCCGCCGCCGCGTTCTTTGCCAAACGTTCCCCTGATTTTTCCCGCTTCGAATAGGAGTCGTCTTATGTTGAATTTGGATTTCACCCAAAAAACGGTTGTGGTCATCGGTGGCACCAGCGGTATCAATCGCGGTATAGCCGAGGCATTTGCGGCGGTCGGGGCCAGGGTTGCGGTGGCCAGCCGCAATCCGCAAAAGGTTGCCGATACGGTGGCGGCCCTCGAAGCCTTGGGCGCGCAGGCCACCGGTTTTGTAGCGGACGTGCGGGATTTCGACAGCCTTGTCAAAGGCATGGGTGAAGTGGCCACCACCTTTGGACCATTCGATGTATTGGTTTCCGGCGCGGCGGGAAACTTCCCGGCGATGGCGGACAAGATGTCGCCCAACGGTTTTAAATCGGTGGTGGATATCGACTTATTGGGCACCTATCACGTGATGCGCGCGGCCCATCCCCATTTGCGCAAGCCCGGCGCCAGCATTATCAATATTTCCGCTCCTCAGGCAGTGGCGGGCATGGTGGGGCAGGCGCATGTATGCGCCGCCAAGGCCGGTGTGGATATGATTACTCGCAGCCTGGCGCTGGAGTGGGGCGTAGAAGGCATTCGCATCAACAGCGTCATTCCCGGTCCCATCGATGGCACTGAGGGGATGCGGCGATTGGCACCCACCCCCGAAATCCGCGAAGCATGCCGCCTCTCAGTGCCGCTCAAGCGCATGGGTGTGCCGGAGGATGTGGCTAATGCCTGCCTGTTCCTGGCATCGCCACTGGCCGGGTTTATACACGGAGTGGTGCTGCCGGTGGATGGCGGCTGGTTACTGGGTGGATTCGCTGTAGTCGCAGCAGCCATGGAGCCGCTCTTGCGAGCACTGCCGGCGCCGGAGAAAAAAGCATGAAGCACTGCATTTGGGTGTTGTTGTTGCTCACACAATTCGCCGCCGCCGAGGAATGGCGCAAGCAGTTGGTGGAGGCGGCACGAGAGCAGACCCGGCACCGGGTGGTCTATGACGGCGCCTACCAGCGCATTGCCTATCCCATGGGGGATGTAGCGGCCGACAGGGGTGTCTGCACGGATGTGGTGATCCGGGCCTACCGCCAATTGGGGCTGGACCTGCAACAGCAAGTGCACGAGGACATGAAGGCCCATTTCAATCTCTACCCCAAACTTTGGGGCCTGGCCCGCCCGGACACCAATATCGATCACCGCCGCGTACCCAATCTGCAAACCTATTTCAAGCGCTGGGGTAAAAGCCTGCCGGTGAGCCCCTTGCCAGAAAATTTTCTGCCCGGCGACCTGGTGACCTGGATGCTGCCGGGCAATCTGCCGCATATCGGCATAGTGTCGGATCGCACCCTGGCGGACGGTAAGACGCCCCTGATCATCCACAATATAGGCGCCGGTCCACGGGAAGAGGACGCCCTGCATGTGGCACCGATCACCGGACACTATCGCTTTGCACCCGCTATCCCTTAAGCGGTTGCCACTCTGGCGCGTGAAGTTGTGGCGGTTTGTTAGAATGCCGCGCCCTTAGCTGATTTCAGGATTTTTATGGCCACGCCTTCCCATACCGACAGCCCTCTTACCGAACAGCTCATCCTGAAATTCAGTTGCCAGGACCAGCCGGGCATAGTCGCTTCGGTGGCCAGCCTCTTCTCACTGCAGGGATTCAATATCCGCGAGTCCTCCCAATTCGAGGATGTGCATACCCGCCAGTTTTTTATGCGCACGGTGTTGGAATCGGTGGAGGGGCCTAAGCCAATGGCGGACATCAAATCCGCCTTCGCCGCCGTGGCCAAACGTTACGGCATGAACTGGGCAATATTCGATGGCGCCTATAAGCCGCGCATGGTCATTGCGGTGTCCCAGTGGGGCCACTGCTTGAATGCGCTGCTGAACGGCTGGAAGCACGGCTCACTGCCGGTAGAAATTGTCGCTGTGGTATCGAATCACCGGGATATGCAATCGCTGGTGGATTGGTATGGACTGCCTTATCACTATCTGCCGGTGACACAGGAGAACAAGCGGGAACAGGAGCAGCAATTACTTCAGTTGATACGGGATACCAAGGCGGATTTCCTGGTGCTCGCCCGTTACATGCAGATTCTCTCGGACGAACTCTGCCAGCAGCTGGCAGGCCGGGCCATTAATATCCACCACTCGTTCCTGCCGGGATTTAAAGGCGCCAAGCCGTATCACCAGGCCTATGACCGCGGCGTCAAACTGATCGGTGCCACGGCGCATTATGTGACGGACGAATTGGACGAGGGGCCGATTATCGAGCAGGCGGTGGAGCGCGTGACCCATTCCCAAACACCGGAGCAACTGGTGGAAATCGGTCGCGATATAGAGGCGGTGGTATTGCAACGCGCGGTGCGCTGGCACGCAGAGCACCGCGTGTTGCTCAATGGTCGAAAGACAGTGGTGTTTGCCCGATAGGGGTATCAGGTGCAGGAGCCTGATCAGTAAAGGCTGATAATCAGATCGTTCTGAATTAAAAACTGAATTGCCCCCACCGCATTGAATGCCGCGTCCGCCATGCTCCCCTGCACAAGCGCGTCGTTCAGGGTTTCACCAGCGTCCAGCGCGTCCAATACCTTCACTAGGCCCACGTCCACCCGATGCACTTCCACCTGTAATTGCGGGCGGATGATAACCACCTCCTGCGCCACATCCACGGCCAGGGGCTTGGTGGCAAACGCGGAATTGTGATATCGCCAGATATCGTAAATGGCGTAGGACGAGGACATCCAGAAACACGCCGGATGCAATTGCAGGCGCCGCGCCGCCAATTGCTCGGGGGATAAATCCGTAAAAATCCGCGTGTTCATGGCGGAAGCTTCTATGGCTTGACGGGCCTTGAAACAGCCAAAATCCAGCGTGGCCACGTCGGGCAGGTGCGGTGGTCTTTTGTCCGCGGCCAGTTGTTCCAGGAAGGGACCAAATCCCTCGGCGATCGGAACGGGGTCCACGGCGCGCGGCGGATGTTGCAGAAAATAAGCGTCGCTGGCGGCCGTGAATGCCTCCGCGCCCATGACGGCCTCCGCCGTGGGGTAGACATCCCGCAGCACATTCGCCAGGCCGCGCAACGCGCACTTCCGGTAGGCATCAAATTGCAGTGTCTGCAGCATGGACTGGCTTAAATGCGGGACCTGCGCAACGGTCTCCGGCGTAACTTCCGGACTGAACAGCGCGCGGGAAAAGGCTTCCTGAAATTCCGCCAGGCTCATAGGCTCACCCCGGTCGTGCTTTTGTTGTGAATCTCGTCGATGATCATGTTCGCCTTGCGCGCCTGTTCCAGCAGCACTTCCAGTTCCGGCACCTGTTCGTCCCATTCGATGAGCGTAGCCACCGGGCCGGGCAGCAGCTGCAATGTTTCCTTGTAGAGTTGCCAGACGGGTTTGCAGATGGTGGTGCTGCGATCGTCCACCAGCAGTATGTAGCTGTCATCCAGCGGCATGAGGGAATGGCCGGCCAGGTGGATTTCCTTAACGGCGGCCAGGGGATAGGTTTGCAGCTCTTTGAAAGGATCGCGCCCCAGGTTCAGGCAGGACAGGTAAAGGCTGGTGAGATCCAGCAGCATGCCGCAGCCGCTGGAGCGCACCAGCTCGGAGAAAAACAATCCCTCACTTAATTCGTCTTCCAGCTTCATAAACCGTGCGGGATTTTCCACCAGAATGCGCCGACCCAGGCCGTTCTGTACGGTGCGCACATTAAAGCTCACCTGATCCAGGCTCTCTGTGGTGTAGGGCAAGGGTAGCAGTTGGGAAAAATAGGCGCCCTGCCAACGGTTCCAACCCAGGTGTTCGGAAAACTGCGCCGGGGCGTAACGCTCCACCAGGCTTTTGATGTCTTGCAGGTGGCGGCCATTCACGCTTTCGGCGGAGCCTATGGACAAGCTGCGGCAATTCATGGAGAGGGGATAATCAGCGGCAATCTTTTCCAGATAATGGTGCATCGCGCCACCGAGTCCCAGGTAGTGCTCCGGGTGGATTTCCACCCAGCCGACGGAGGGCCGGTTGGCCAGGATCTCCTGTTGGTGTTTGGCCTGCAGGCTGATGCCGGCACGCAGAGGTAGTTTTTCCATGAGACGTGAGCGCCTTAAAAGATCCCGATCGAAAGCGCCGATTATAGATGTTTACCTGGGCGCCAACTCAAGTGCCTATGTCACGAGCGTTCATGAAAGAGTCACGAGCGGTCAAAAAAAGGGCTGGATGGAGGCGCCCCAGCGCCCAAAAGGGCCGGGGCAGGAAGGTCTTAGAGGTCGGAATTGATCTCGCAAAAGCGGCGGATCAAGCGTTGGGTGGAAGAGTCCCAATCTCCCGGAATATCGGTAGTCTCAATGGCGATATTCACGTGGGTGCCCAGAAGCTTGCCCAATTCAACGCCCCATTGGTCGAAGGAGTTGATGTCCAGCAGAACGCCCAGGGTATAGACCTTATGCTCGTATGCGGCGATAAGGGCGCCCAGGGTTTCCGGTGTGAGCTTTTCCATAACCAGTGTGTTGCTCGGTCGGTTACCGGGATGGACCTTATGGGGCGCCAGGAAAGCGATTTCCTCGGCGCTGAAACCTTGTGCCTTGAGCTCCGTCCGCGACATGTCCAGATTGCGGCCGGTCAGCAGTGCCTGGCTCTGGGCCACACAGTTGGCGAATAGCAGGCGGTGCTGGTGTTTCAGGCCATCGTGGCCTTTGAGTGTGGCAATAAAGTCTACGGGAATGAGACTTGTGCCCTGATGCAGCAGTTGATGGAAGGAGTGCTGACCATTGGTGCCTTCGGTGCCCCAGACGATCGCCCCTGTGGCGTAGTCCACCGGGTTACCGTCCCGGGTCACGCTCTTGCCGTTACTCTCCATCTCCAACTGTTGCAGATAGGACGGTAGCAGTTGGAGGTGGTGGGCGTAGGGCAAAATCGCCTGGGTGCTGGAGCCCATGAATTCGCTGTACCAGAACATCAGCAGACCCATGAGCACCGGCAGGTTCCGCTCCAATGGCGCTTCCGCAAAATGCTTGTCCATGGCCTCGGCGCCAGCGCGCAACCGGTTGAAATTATCCATGCCCACGGCAAAGGCGATGGACATACCGATTGCTGACCAGAGCGAGTAGCGCCCACCCACCCAATCCCAGATGGGGTAGACATTCTCGGCTGCTATGCCGAATTCCACGGCCTTATCCACTCGGGACGAAATGGCAATAAAGTGTTTCGCCAAGTCCTTTTGCGTGCAGCCGGCTTCGAGCATCCAGGTGCGGGCGCTGAGGGCGTTTTCCCGTGTTTCCTGTGTGGAAAAGGATTTGGAGGCGACCAGGAACAGAGTGCTGGCAGGGTCAAGGTGGCGCAGTGTATCTGTGAGTTCCGCGCCGTCAATATTGGCTACGAAGTGGACTTTTACTGCGGACTGCTGATAAGGCGTAAGCGCTTTGGTGACCATGCGGGGGCCGAGGTCTGAGCCGCCAATGCCGATATTAACCACGTCGGTGATGCGATTACCCGTATAACCCAACCAGCTGCCGCTGTGGACGGCGTCGATCAGCTTGCCCATTTTCTCCAGGGTCTCCGCCACGGCTTTTTGTTCTGGCGTGGTGGGGGTGCCCGTGTGGCGCAGAGACGTATGCAGGGCTGGGCGGTCTTCGGTTTTGTTTACATGGTCGCCTTTGAGCAGACGCTTGATGGCGCCACCCAGATCCGCCTGGCGCGCCACCTCCACCAGAAGCTGCAGGATTTCACTGGTGATGTGGTTCTTGGAATAGTCCAGTTCCAACCCAGCGGCGCTGACACTGAAACGCGCACCGCGATTATTGTCTTCGCTGAAAAGCTGGCCGAGTGTCTGGGCCTTCCAGGTTTCGCGGTGTTGTTCCAGTTGCGGCCAAACGGTGTATTTATCGGAAAGTTTGCTGTAGGGCATAGAATGCTCCGGTTTGGGTGGGACAGCGTCAGCCATGACCAGCACCCGGGTTTTTAATAACGTCTTGTAACAGAAAAGCGTGCCAGCTCCAGCATCGCCTGGTGCGACGGGTTGATTGGCAGCATCGCCAGGGCGGCGGCAGCCATATCGGCGTGGTGCTGGGCTTTATTACGGGTGTAATCCAGGGCGCCGCAGCGCTGGACTAGGGACACTATGTCGCGCAGCTGATCCAACCCACCTTCAGTGATGGCTCTTTCAATCAGGGCTTTTTCACCGCCGCCAGTGTTGGCCAACGCAAAAATGAGCGGCAGGGTTGGCTTACCTTCCGCCAGATCATCGCCGATATTTTTGCCTAACGCCGTCTGATCGCCCTCATAGTCGAGCAGGTCATCAATCAACTGGAATGCCAACCCAAGATGGTGCCCATATTGCCAAGCCGCCTGGCGTTGGGTTTCTGTAGCGCACGCGAGTACGGCAGCTGTGCTGCACGCGGCTTCAAACAGGGCGGCGGTCTTCTTGTGGATCACAGCCATATAGTCCGCCTCCGTCACCTTGGGATTGCGCACATTGATCAGCTGTTGCACTTCTCCTTCGGAGATCACATTGGTGGTATCCGAGAGGATAGCCATGATGTCCATATTGCCCAGGCGCACCAACATCTGAAAAGCGCGGGAATAAAGGAAATCCCCCACCAATACACTGGGCGCATTACCGAACTGCGCATTGGCCGTGGGCCGGCCGCGACGCAGGTCTGACATGTCCACTACGTCGTCGTGCAGCAAGGTGGCGGTATGGATGAATTCGATAATGGTGGCGAGATCAATGTGGCGGTGATCGGGGTATTCCAGGCACTTGGCGGTGAGCAGCACCAATATCGGCCGTAAGCGCTTACCCCCCGCATCCACTATGTAGTGGCCTATGTTCTCCACCAACCCCACTTCGGAATGCAATTCCCGGATGATCAGATCGTTGACCGCAGAGAGGTCGGAAGCGACGGCTTGTTGGAACGGGAGCATCGGCAGGATTCTTGATTGGCCAGGGGAGATTTGGGGGTGGATGCTAGGGTTCCGATCCAGGGCTGTCAAGGTTGGCGGGCGGAATCATAAGCCCCTAGGGTTCGACGGCCTGCCTGTCGATCAGGGTGGTTGGGCTTTGTTCTCCAAACTGCGCCTACGGAGTCCGAGATCGGCGTGGAATGGATTTTCCATACACATCAACCAATAAATCTGCCAACTAAAAATTGCCTATATAAGTTATCCATGGATTTTTTTTCTTAAATGCAATTTTGTGTAAACACTGCCTTTTATTCGAGCGAACAATGGCGCATCAATTATTTTTTTATAATATTTTTCTAGGTTATGCAGGAATTACGGCGGTTTTTATTGGAAATTTATTTTGGCACGCTAATCGCAACACTCTGTCGCACTTAAGGAAACAAAAGACCTTAATACTAAAAACGAAATGGAAGATGGCGAATTTAACTTGCGAAGAATTGAAGAGGTAAAACACATGAAATCCATCAGTATGAATAAATTGATTTTAGCGGCGGCGATAGCCGGTGTTTGCAGCTTGAATATTTCTGCGCACGCTGAAAATAGCTCAAGCTCCATCCAAAAGGGCGATTCCATTGAGAAGCGCGCAACCCCCCGCGATAACAACATTACCAATCCCAATGTGGAAGGTTATACCGCGCCGGATGCAGCCCCCATTGTGGAAAGCGCGAATATCGACCATGAGGGTGTGGTGCATTTTGAGCCCAACTCCGTGACTTTGAACCAGCAGGCAGAAGGCCAGTTAAAACAATTAGTAGAGCAGTTGGATAAGGACACACCGGTTGCACTCACCTTGGCCATGCAGGAGGAGGGGTACGAGACTGAAGGCGAGATCCAGAGTCAGCGACCGGAGAGTGTGGAAGGCAGCAAGGACAGCTCTGCCGGATATCCGGCGGAAGGTGAGGGATTGGCAGGACGTAGTAATACAGCGGGTAGTAGTACAGCAGTCGGAGAAGAAGAGAATCGCGCTGAATTGATTGCACGTTATCGCATGGAAAATATCCGTTTGTATTTACAGGAAAAAGGAATTGAAGTTGTGGAATGGAATATGGAAGGCCAGCCCTCCAGTTTCAGCGGTACACAGCCATCTGACGATACCGCGTTGACTGGGCGTGATAATTCCCAAACCGGCCAACCCGGCGAAAGCCAGGAGGTACAACAGGTGCGAATTGTTGTGATAGGTGAAGTGAAGCCGAACGGCTTGAGCACTTTGTAAAACCAATGCGCCGGGGAATTATCTGCGGATATTCCTCGGGTATTTTTGGACTTGGATAACGAGGTTATGACCATGAAAAATTTTAAATTAAAAACATTGGTGGCGGCGTTGGCTGTGGTCGGTTTTACCAGCGCTTGTGATCGTAACACCGCACAGCGCGATGCTTATGTGCCACCTGAAAGGCCACCCATAGAGCGCTCCACCACTGCCGATGGCACCACTGAGCCGGGTGCCTTGAAATCGATGGAAGAGCCTTACGCAAGCAATGTGAGAACATCGGGTGATGGTGTTGAATTTGATCACGAGGAAACGGTTCAATTCAGCGGCACGGATTTAACGGACGCCTCGGAAGATAAGCTGGAAGATCTGGCGGAGGCATTGGATAAAGATAAGCCAGTAGCGGTTGTTGTCGCTGTGCAGGAATCCAGCGCGGAAATCTCCAACAGCGAGAGTGCTAATACCACTTCTGACATTCGGACCGATCAGGAGCTGAATGAAAAAACCCGCAGCAATATGGCGAATAATAATGCGGTAAATACCACCGGTGGCGCACAAGGCACCAGCGGCACTCAGGGAGGGTTGGTAAATGGTGCGGAATTCGCCGAACGTGTGGATCGCGTGCGGGAATTTCTAAGAGAGCAAGGGGTGAACGTGGTGCATTGGCAATTTGAAGGTACGACTCAATCCCAAGCCATAAACCAGCAGGATGTGAATCAGGAAGATCTGCAGCAGATACGAATCGTGATTGCGGAGTCCATGGATACGCAAAAAATTGGCGCTTTATAAGCCAAACCGCTCTCTTTATTGAAAGCGTCTTAACGGACGCTTTTTTTATTTTTTATTTTGGCGTTTGCGGAGGTATGAGGCGCTTAATGAAAAGCGATGGCTTCAGGAACCAATATAAACGCCGCAAAAGTCAGCCAAAAAGCCAACAGGGTATAAATCCAAAAGAGCCGCAATACGGTTGCTTCGTAGGGTGAAGCGGGGCTGAGATAACCGCGCCCGGCGCGCAGCGCCTGCAATGCGGTAGCCAAGGTGGCGATGACGCTGTGGAACAGGAGGTAGATAAACACCAGCATAAGCACAGAATCGTGGGACGATTGTTGCGGTGCGAGTTTTCCTCCCAGGAATGCCCAACACAAAAAAAGGCTGTGCAATAAACCGCAAAAGGTTGCTGCCCACAAACCCGCCGGCAAATGCCGCCCATCGCCTCGCTGCAATTTATGTGTGATCCAGGCATGCGCTGCCACCGCCAGCGTCAGGGCGGCGCCAGCGAGCAGAAGTGGGCCGTAGGGAAGCGCGCTTGAAGCCGGCATATCCCACTGCGGTGCCGCAATCCACAGATAGAACCAGCCAAATATCAGGGACAGATATAAAGCGCCATCTGCCAGGAGCGCTACGCCCATTCCCCACAAGCCAACACCGCTCCAGGACGACTGCAATCCGGGAGGTGTGGCCCCACGCAAAGGCGCGCTGCCGGGATGGCTTCCGCTCAACCAGCTCCACCGCAGGCAGAGTGCTAAAGCGATTGCCCCGGCAGCGAGGGCCACCCAATAAGCGCGCAGCAGCAGGCACACACAGACCGCCGCCAACACCAATGCCAATTGCAGGGGTATCCATGAATTGCCGGGGACGCGAATCAGTTCCCGGACCTCGCCATGGGTCACGCCTATGCCGAGGAGTTCACGTTGGTCGTCGATGACCCGACCCAGGTGATGCTCGCCAGCGGCTATTTGTTCGGCCAGACCGGGTTGGTCCCATAGCGGGTGGCGGCTGCTGATCTGCGGCAGGCTGGCAAAGTTGTAGGTTTCCGGCGGGGTGGCTGTGGCCCACTCCAGGGTATCCGCATTCCAGGGATTGGCCGGCGCCGGGCTGCCGAAGCGAAAGTGCAGCAGAAAGTCCAGGATGATGACGGCAATACCTATGGCCATCACGAACCCGCCGACGGAGGACAGCAGATTGAGCCAGTCCCAGCCCAGTCCCGCCGAA
>Ga0164241_10005171_pt1 | contig 12320 bp, 12 predicted proteins | sample OricomyardsoilBY_FD_108780 | JGI IMG/M metagenome (GOLD analysis project Ga0164241, IMG submission 108780) | Backyard soil microbial communities from Emeryville, California, USA - Original compost - Back yard soil (BY) | ecosystem: Environmental > Terrestrial > Soil > Unclassified | place: USA...
CCGGCCCGACCCGCGCGGCCGGCTGGGACGTACGGCGCACGGCACGAGCATGGCGTGAGCTGATGACCGGGCTCGGCTACACCCGCTACGGCGCACAGGGGGGCGACTGGGGGTCCCGGATCTCCTGGGAACTGGGTCGGATAGCGCCTGATCAGGTGGTCGGGGTGCACGTCAACATGCTCGTCCCCGATGAGGCGGCGGCAGCGACGCTGACGCTGACCGACGAGGAGCGCGAGCGGATGGCCAGGTTCACACATTTCCGCGACGAGCAGAGCGGCTACATGCGCCTTCAGGCGACCCGGCCGCAGACGCTCGCCTACGCACTCGTCGACTCGCCCGCCGGGCAGCTCGCCTGGATCGCGGAGAAGTTCATGGAGTGGACGGATGCGCGAGTGGCGCCCGAGGACGCCGTCGACCGCGACCGGTTGCTCACCAACATCACTCTCTACTGGCTCACCGGGACGGCCGGCTCAGCGGCGCGCCTCTATTACGAGTTCGCCCGCGGCGGATCGTTCGGACCGCCGGAGAGTACGGCTACGCCCACCGGGGTCGCGGTGTTCGCCCACGACAACGTCCTGCCGATCCGGCGGCTCGCGGAACGCGGCAACAACATCGTGCACTGGTCGGAGTTCGACCGCGGGGGACACTTCGCAGCCATGGAGCAGCCAGATCTCCTGGTCAGCGACATCCGGAAGTTCTATCGCCGATTCCGGTGACCGCCGGAACCAGGAGGGAGACCCGATGACGAATACGAGCACACAGATCGACGGACGACGGTACCGGAACGTGCTGGGAAGCTATCCCACCGGCGTTGCCGTGATCACCGCAGTCGCCGAGGACGGCTCTCCGACCGGCATGACGGTGGGGACGTTCACCTCGGTTTCGCTGGACCCGCCGCTGGTCGCGTTCCTGCCGGACAGGACGTCCACCAGCTTCCCCCGGCTCCGCACCGCGCCCAGCTTCTGCGTGAACGTGCTCGCAGCCGGTCAAGAGGGCCTCTGCCAGACATTCGCCACACGCGGAGGGGACAAGTTCGCCGGGGTGACCTGGACACCGACCAGCTCGGGCGCTCCCCGCCTCCACGGTGTCGCCGCCTGGATCGACTGCTCGCTCGAATCGATCCAGCACGTCGGCGACCACTATTTCGTTCTCGGACGTGTCCGAGAGATGCATGCGCACGGTGAGCGGCTGCCCCTGCTCTTCCTCCGCGGCGGCTACGGACGCTTCGAACCTTCGTGACGGCCGGATTCCGCAGCCAAGGTCAGGGAATCATCCGTCCGATGGCCTCGGCGGCGTGCCGGATCTGCATGGCGAGCCGCGAGTTGTAGGCCAGTTCCTCGCCGAGATCGACGCCTCCGATCCCGATGGCGGCGACCGCGGTCTCATCGCGCCGGATGACACAGGCGATGGCCTGGAGACCGAAGGTCTCCGAGCCGTCGACCAACGCGACCCCACCGGCGGCGCGGATCTTCTCCAGCTCCGGCAGCAGGTCTTGGTGATCCGGATCGAGCATGGCGTGGATCTCGGCCTCGGTGCGGTGGGCGAGGATGGCCCGCCCGGCCGCCGTGCGGTACAGAGGCTGGGTGTCGCCGAGATCGAGCACCAGCCCGAGCGGGGTGGCCGGCGTCCACATGCGCTCGATCACCGCGGAGAGGTCGTTGATCGACATCGAGAGAGCCAACGTCCACGGATGATCCTTCAGGACCTTGGTCTGGAGGTCGACCATGTACGGCAGGGCGACCCGGCGCAAGGGGAGGTTGCCCAGGAATCGCTGGCCCAGGAGCACCGCGGACGGACCGAGTGAATACGCGCCGTCCGATTCACTGATCATCTCGCGCTGGGCGAGCGTCCGCAGGAGGCGGTACACGATCGTGCGTTCCAGTTCCGCGGCCTTGGCGATATCAGCGGCGGACAGGGGCCGGCCGGATTCTCGAAGCAGTTCGAGCACGTCGAGTGCGCGGGACACCGACTGAACGATCGCACGCCTGTCGCCGCTCCCGACCGGCTGCTCCCCCTTGCCTTCTCCGGCACCCTCAGGACCGTCACTCTTGCGCATTGCTCACTCCGGGTGCGGGTGTCACGGCGCATGCCGCACCGGCAGCGCCCGCGAATAGGACTGGCTCAATCTAACAGATGCGCATAGCGCGCAGCCCGCGACGAGTCTGGTTGGCCGCGATTTCCCAGCTCTCGCCGACGGAGACCCTTGACACCTGCTCAGGTCCGCCTTACGTTCGACGCATAGCGCAGTCTAAAGCCGCATTACGCACAGGAGGACCGATGAAGTTCGGTATCCAGTACCCACTCATGCTGCCGGAGCTCAATCCGGCGGCCGTCTCCCGCCGATACGCCGAGTTCTTCGACGAACTGGAGTGGGTCGACGAGCAGGACTTCGACTCGATCTGGATCACTGAGCACCACTTTTCCAACTACAGCATCAGCGCCTCGCCGCTGCTCCTCCTGACGAAGGCTTCGGAACGGGTGCGGCGGGCACGGCTCGGCACAGCGATCCTCGTCCTGCCCCTGTGGGACCCGGTCCGGCTCGTCGCCGACGTCTCGACCCTGGACGTACTGACAGGCGGTCGGCTCGACATCGGTATCGGTCGTGGTTACGCACCGCACGAGTCCTGGGGCTTCGGAAGCGATCCGGCTCACTCGCGGGAGCAGTTCGAGGAAGCAGTGCGGCTGATCCTGCAGCTGTTCGACAAGTCGGACACGACCTTCCACGGCGAGCACTACGACGTCCCGGTTCCCGTGACGGTGATTCCGCGGCCGGTCCAGACCCCGCGGCCACCGATCTGGATGGCTGCGTCCAGCCCGGCCTCGATCCAGTTCGCGGCCGACAACGGCTTCCACTTCATGACGCCGACGAACTGGACCACACCCGAACTCGCCGTCCAGCGCGAGTTCGTCGAGAAGTGCATCCTCAGCTCCGGCTTCCCCGAGGCAGGGCGGGAGTTCGAGACCAACCGGTTCGTGTACTGCGGCACCGACGAGGACGAACTGCGGCTCGCCATCCGTGCCAGCGCGTTGCAGACCACGATCTCGAGGGCGCTGGCGCAGGGGCACACCCCGACCGCCGGTGTGAACCCGATCGACTACGGCTCGGTGGAGGTCGAGGCCGCGGTTCGCGACCGGTTCATCATCGGCAGTCCGGACGAGATCGTGGCGCAACTGAAGGCGCTCGGCGACGCCGGCGTCACCTACGTTCTCGGTCAGTTCCGTTATGGCGACCTGTCCGCTGACGTCGCCCGCAAGTCGCTCGAGCTGTTCACCGCAGAGGTGCTGCCACACGTCGCAGGCATCCCGTCCCGCAGCCTCGTCACCCGGCAGCCCGAAGGGGTGGCCAAGTGAGCGAGGAGATCACCAACGCGACGGCCGGTCTGCGGTCGTTCCGCCGCGAGACGGCCCACGGCACCTTCGCCACGCTCGAGTCGACCGCGCCCGCGGATGCGCCGCTGCTCGTGCTGCTGCACAGCACCGGCACCTCGAAGCGCATGTTCAACCAGGTCATTCCCGCGCTGCCGCACCTGCGCTGCGTGGCTGTCGACGTACTGGGGCACGGCGAGTCCGACCGGCCCGGCCACGAGTTCACGATCCCCGACCACGCCCGCGCGATCGCCGACCTGATCACGCAGCTGCGCCGGCAGGACGAACCAGTCCTGCTGGCGGGCTGCTCTCTCGGTGCGATCATCGCAGTCGAACTGGCGGCCACCACTCCCGGACTGCTGGATGGCCTGCTCCTCAACGGCTGCCCGGGCTGGCACCTGGAGTCTCAGCGAACGGGCCGGCTGCGCACGCTGTCCACCAAGCTCCTCGGTTCCGACGGGCTGCCGCTGCCCGACGCGGAGATGCCCGGCACCGTGGTGCTCGCCTCCGCAGAGGAACACAAGGCGCGCCAGGCCGACGTCGCGGCGTGCGGGCGGTGGCTGTTGAGCACCCAGTGGGCGGTGGCTGCTTATGACATCGCGGCGCGTCTGCCGAAGGTACGCACCCCCACGACCGTACTGATCGGCGAGCACGACTTCCTGCTGCTCACCATGTACACGATCGTCGAAGGCATCACGGATGCGCGCCTGGAATTCCTGGACGACGCCAGCCATCTCAGTCCGTACGACAACCCCGAAGGTTTCGCCGCCTCCGTACGCCGCCTGGAGACGCGAGCGCTGGTCTCGCCTGGAAGGAGCAACTGACATGCCGCTGAACGATCTGATCAACGATCTGGAGCGCGATCCGGAGTTGCGGTCCGTGCTGATGTACTTCCCCGAGCGCGCCGCGGACCGCTACGGGCTGTCTGACGCCGAGGTCGCCGCTCTCAAGAGTGGTGACCTTGCGGCGCTGGCGCTCAGCGACGCCGAGCGCGAGCGGCTGCGCCGCCGGCTCAGCTATCACGGGATCTGACATGGTCGCGGAATCCGGGACCGGTCGCTCCGCGCAACTGCGCAGGCTGCTGGAAAGCTGCGAGGAGCCCATCCCCGCGGCCGGTGTCTACGACCCCTTGTCGGCTCGCAGGGCCGCGCAGGCCGGCTTCCGATCGGTCTTCGTGACCGGCCGGGGCGTGGCACGCGCGCTCTTCGACGAGCAACTCGTCTACGTACGCGACAGCGACGCGGAGGCTTACACGGATTACGTCCGGCACCTTTGCGCCGCGACCACCGTTCCGGTCATCGCGGATGCGGAGGACGGCTTCGGTGACCCCCTGCGGACCTGCCAGGCCCTGGAGCGAGCCGGGGCCGCCGCGGTGACGCTCCAGGACGGAAGCGAGCACGGCGGTTTCCTCCCTGCCGACCAGATGACCGAAGCGATCCGCGCCGTCCGCCGCGAGACGGACCTTGTGGTGGTGGGACGCACGGACCTGCTCGGAACCGCGCGGGCCGAGGCGATCGAGCGCTTGCGCGCCTACCGTGCGGCCGGCGCCGAGCTCGTCATGGCGGCTCTGTCCGATGTGCCCGAGGAAGCTGTGACCGGCTCAGCCCTGCTCGTCGAGTTGGCAGCGGCCGCCGGGAGTCGGCTGGTGGTGCACAGCAGGGATGGTCGGCGCCTTCTGCCGACAAGTGCGCTGCCCAGCGGCGTGCGGATCGTGCTCGTCACCGCGGCCGTGGTCGACCACGCCACGGCGACGATCGACCGAACGCTGCGCGAAATCATCGATCTCGCCACGCCGGCGAAGTGACGGTACAAGGCCGGACAGGCGCTCACGTGCGCCTGTTCCGATGACGAGAAACCGAGGACTGGAATGAATCTTCACGGCCTGCTCACCCAACGCGCGGCGACGTCCGGGCCCATCAGGATCGGAGTCATCGGTGCCGGGAAGTTCGCATCGATGTTCTTCACGCAGGTGCTCCACACACCCGGAATCCATCTGGTCGGTGTCGCCGATCTCGATGTGGACAAGGCACGCGGGGCACTCGCCCGGACCGGCTGGGCGGCCGAACGCGTGGGCTCGTCGTCCCTCGCCGAGGCGATGCGGACCGGAGGCACCCATGTCGGTGATTCGGCCGACGACCTGATCGCCGTACCCGGGCTGGAAGTGGTGCTGGAGATCACCGGGAACCCGATAGCCGGCGCGCGGCACGCGGAGTCGGCCATCGACGCGGGATGTCATGTCGTCATGGTCAACGTGGAGGCCGATTGCCTCCTCGGACCTGTTCTCGCGGACAAGGCGCGGGCAGCGGGCGTCGTCTACTCGATGGCGTACGGCGACCAACCGGCATTGATCAGCGAGCTGGTCGACTGGTGCCGCACCGTGGGCTTCGATGTTGTCGCTGCTGGTAAGGGAACGAAGTACCTCCCCGAATACACCACGTCGACGCCCGACACCGTCTGGGACCACTACGGATTCACTCCCGAGCAGTTGGCGACCGGTGACTTCAATCCGAAGATGTTCAACTCGTTCCTCGACGGGACGAAGTCTGCGATCGAGATGGCCGCCGTGGCCAACGCGACCGGCCTGTTGCCGCAGGACAAGGGACTGCAGTTCCCTCCGGTCGATGTGGACGATCTCGCGACCGTTCTGCGCCCGCGCGAGGCCGGCGGGGAACTGGACCGGCGGGGAACGGTCGAAGTGATCTCCAGCCTGCGGCGTGACGGGAGCCCGCTGGCACGCGATCTGCGGTGGGGCGTGTACATCACCTTCGAGGCACGCACCGACTACGCCGTCCAATGCTTCGCCGAGTACGGGATGCAGACCGATCCGACCGGACGCTTCGGCGCGCTCTACCGGCCGTACCACCTGATCGGCCTCGAACTGGGAGTCAGCATCGCCTCCGCGGTCCTTCGCCAGGAGGCGACCGGTGCACCGGCGGGCTTTCACGGTGACGTGGTCGCGGTCGCCAAGCGCGATCTGAAGGCGGGCGAAATCCTGGACGGGGAAGGCGGCTACATGGTCCGCGGCGCGCTGGCCCCGGCCCGGGCGTCACTGGACACACGCGCGATGCCCATCGGCCTCGCCGGCGGTTTCCCGCTACGCAACGACGTCCCGGCAGGTGCCGTCCTCGGCTACGACGACGTCGCCGTCGACGAGACAGTGACGGCGGTCAGGCTCCGGCGGAAGCTGGAGAGCTCGTTTCTCACTGCGGAGCACGCTCGATGAAGACCATCGTCCTCGACGACGATCCGACCGGCACCCAGTCGGCGACCGGTGTGCCGGTGCTGCTCGACAGCGGCGGCGACCGACTCCACGAGGCGCTGCGCCTTGACGACAGCGTCTACGTCCAGACCAACAGCAGGGCCATCTCCGAGGCCCGGGCCGTGCGGCTGGTCGCGGAAATCCGGGAAGCAGGCTGCCGCGCGGCTGACCGGTTGGGAGACAACGTCAGGTTCGTGCTCCGGGGTGACTCCACATTGCGCGGGCACGTTTTCGCCGAAAGCGACGTTCTCGCCACCCAGGATTCGGTGCTGCTCTTCCTGCCGGCGTTCCCGGCAGGCGGCCGCACCACCCGCGGCGGCGTGCACTACGTGCGAGTCGGGACGGAGGACGTACCGGCCGCATCCACGGAGTACGCCGAGGATCCGGTGTTCGGGTTCCGAGCCGGGTCGTTGCCCGAGTACGTCGGCGAGAAAGGAAACGGCCGGCGGGCGATCACCGTGACGCTGGAGCAGGTGCGGACCAGTGGGGGCACCGCCGTCACGGACGCCCTGCTGGACGCCCCGTCCGGAACTGTTGTCATCCCCGATGCCGTCACCGACGAGGACGTCGCGCTCGTGCACGCGGGACTGGAAGCCGCGTGGGTTCACCGTGACGTCGTCGTCCGATGTGCGGCTCCGCTCGCGGCTCGCTGTGCAGGTGTGCACAGCACCGGTCTGCTGCCGGTTCCGCTCGACCGTCCCGCAGGTTCGATCCTGCTGGTCTGCGGTTCTCACACCTCTGGAGCGACTGCTCAGTTGACTCAGCTCGAGAAACGGCACGGATACCGCGTGCTCACCCTTCCAACCGAACACGCGCTCGCCGACCCCGTCGGCGCCGGTCAGGCGCTTGCCGTGCGCGCGTCCGCCGATCTCGAGAAACGCGGCGTGGCGGTCATCGCCAGCGAGCGCCGGCGGTTGGAAGGTCATGACACGCTTGATCACGGGCAACGGGTCATGACGGCGATCACGACCGCGGTGCAGGTGCTGGCCGGCACGGTACGAACGGTCGTCACCAAGGGCGGGATCACCTCCGCGGACGTCGTTCGCGTCGGCTTCGGAGCAAGGACGGCGCGGGTTCGCGGCCAGGTCCTCGATGGTGTGAGCGTCTGGGATCTGGTGACCGCAGACGGGACCGTGACATGTGTCGTCGTGCCCGGCAATGTCGGCGATGATCTGGCGCTGGCCCGGGTTCTGGACGATCTGACGAAGGATGTCCGGTGATCACGACCGGAACTGCACCTTGCCTCGAGGGGAAGGTCGCCCTCGTCACGGGCGGCGCCGGCGGACTGGGGTGGGAGATCTCCGTGGCGCTGCATGCCGCGGGTGCGCGGGTCGTGCTGTGCGGCCGCGAGGAGAGCAGGATCGCCGAGGCCGTCAGGCGGCTGGACCCCGAAGGCAGGTCGGTGCTGGGCGTGCCGTGCGACATACGGGACGCCCAGGCGGTCACGGACCTCGTCGCCAAGGCGCGTGAGCGTTTCGGACACATCGACGTGCTGGTGAACAACAGCGGCATCGCCGGACCGACGGCCCCGCTGTGGGACACCGCCCTCGAGGACTGGCGGCAGACGATCGACACCAATCTGACCGGGACGTTCCTGTGCTGCCGTGCCGTGCTGCCGGTCATGATCGAGCAACGGTCCGGAAGCATCGTCACGATCGGCTCGATGACCGGAAAGCGCCCGCTTTTCGGGCGCGTTGGCTATGCGGCCGGCAAAATGGCGCTGATCGGGCTGACTCGCACCTTGGCGCTCGAGGCCGGACCGTACGGGATCCGGGTCAACCTCGTGTCGCCCGGCCCGCTCGAGGGAGAGCGGATACAGCGGGTCTTCGACGCGCAAGCGGCCGTCCGCGGCGTCTCCCCCGAGGACGCGCGGCGCGAGATGGTCGCCGACTCGCCGTTGACGCGGCTCGTTCCGCCGACCGATGTCGCCGCGGCCGTCACATTCCTGGCCGCGGACGCGGCCGCCTCGATCACCGGTGAGGACCTCAACGTCTCCGCCGGAATCGTCATGCACTAGCCGACAAGGAAGGACAGCATGTCCAGCAAGGTTGTGAAGGCGCCGGCGAAGGAGTCCGCGTCGTCGGACGGTGGATCGTCAGCGGTCAGCGAAACGGTGTCGGCCGTGATCGAACAGATCCAGGCCCGCGGCGATACGGCCGTACGGGAGTTCTCCAAGAAGTTCGACCGCTGGTCCCCCGAGAAGTTCCGGCTCGACGACGGCGAGGTCGAGCGCATCGTCGCGCAGGTCCCCGACCAGGTGCTCGAGGACATCAGCACGGTTCAGGCCAACGTGCGGCAGTTCGCCCGTGCGCAGCGCGAGTCGCTCGGGGACGTCGAGATCGAGACTTTGCCGGGGGTACGGCTGGGCCACAAGCACATTCCCGTCTCAGCGGCAGGGGCCTATGTACCCGGGGGGCGCTATCCACTGACCGCGTCGGCGCACATGACGATCGTGACAGCGAAGGTCGCCGGAGTATCCCGGGTCGCTGCCTGCACACCGCCTATCCGCGGGCAGGTGCCGGCGGCAACCGTGGCGGCGATGCACCTCGCCGGCGCGGACGAGATCTACCTCCTCGGCGGAGTCCAGGCCGTGGCGGCGCTGGCAGTGGGCACCGAGACCATTCCACGCGTGGATCTGATCGCCGGTCCCGGCAACGCCTACGTGGCCGAGGCGAAGCGGCAACTGTTCGGTGAAGTCGGGATCGACCTGTTCGCCGGGCCCACCGAAACACTGGTGATCGCGGACGAGACCGCGGATCCCTTCGTCGTCGCCGTAGACCTGCTCAGCCAGGCCGAGCACGGGCCCGACTCGCCCGCCGTGCTCATCACCACCTCGCAGGAGGTCGCCACTTCCGTGCTGAAGCACATCGCGCGGCTGCTCCCGGCCATGCCCACCCGCGACTTCGCCGAACCGGCGTGGCGGGACCACGGCGAAGTGCACCTGGTCGACACCCTCGAGCAAGCGTTCACGCTCGCCGACGAGTTCGCCTCCGAGCACGTGCAGGTGCTGACGGCACAGCCGCGCCAAGCACTCGAGCACATGCGCAACTATGGTGCGTTGTTCCTCGGCGAAGGCACCTGCGTCTCCTACGGCGACAAAGTGATCGGCACCAACCATGTGCTCCCCACCCGTGGTGCAGCCCGCTACACAGGCGGACTCTGGGTGGGCAAGTACCTGAAAACCGTTACCTATCAAGAGGTCCTCGACCCCGCCAGCAGCGCGTCCCTCGGCGAGCTGTGCGGGCGCGCCGCCCGCGTCGAGTTGTTCGAGGGGCACGCGCGTTCCGGTGACGTGCGGCACGCCAAGTACACCGGTGACCGACTCGCCTGGAGCGATCACAACCTCCAGCCCGACGGCAGCCCTTCTACGTGAACGACCCCGATACCGATGCCGACCCGGTCACCGAGGCCCCGTCCGACGGGCGGCTACTTGTGTTCGCGCCATTCGCGTTCGAAGGGGAGCCGCCAGGCCCTCGGGGCGATCAACTGGTGGATGGCGTTCGGGCCCCAGGTGCCTGGTTGGTAAGGCTTCACCGGCGGCGGGTCCTCCAGGAGCACGGCCGAGCGGTCCCAGAGGGATTCGATGCCTTCGGCCGTGGTGAAGAGGGTGTGGTCGCCGCGCATGGCGTCGAGGATCAGGCGCTCGTAGGCCTCGAGTACGTCGCCCGCGCTCTCGGTCTCCTGGGTCGAGAACTGCATGGAGAGCTTCTCCAGGCGCATGCCGGGGCCGGGGCGCTTGCCGTAGAAGGACAGCGAGACGCGCGACGAGTCGGCCAGGTCGAACGTCAGGTGATCGGGGCCCTGGCCGCCGACGCCCGAGCCGGCCGGGAACATCGTCTTCGGCGCCTCCTTGAAGGCGATCGAGATGATCCGCATCCCCTCGGCCATCCGCTTGCCGGTGCGCAGGTAGAACGGCACCCCCGCCCAGCGCCAGTTGTCGATGCCGACCTTCATCGCGATGAACGTCTCGGTGTCCGAGTCCGGCGCGACCCCGTCCTCGTTGCGATAACCGGAGTACTGGCCGCGGACCACGTCGTCGGGGTGGATCGGCAGCATCGAACGGAAGACCTTGTTCTTCTCCTCCGAGATCGCCCGCGGCTCCAGTGCCGTCGGCGGCTCCATCGCGACGAACGACAGCACCTGCAGTACGTGCGTCACCACCATGTCCTTGAACGCGCCGGTCGGCTCGTAGAACGTGGCCCGCTGGTCCAGCCCGAGCGACTCCGGGATGTCGATCTGCACGTGGTCGATGAAGTTGCGGTTCCAGATCGGCTCGAACAACCCGTTCGCGAACCGGAACGCGAGGATGTTCAGCGCCGCTTCCTTGCCGAGGAAGTGATCGATCCGGAACACCTGCGACTCGTGGAAGGTCTCGTGCACGAAGTCGTTCAGCCGGATCGCCGTGGCCAGGTCGTCGCCGAACGGCTTCTCCATCACCACGCGGGCCCGGTCCACCAGACCGGCGTCGCGCAGCATCGCGATCACCGCTTGCGCGGCCTTCGGCGGAACGGACAGATAGTGCAGCCGGCAGGCATCCGGACCGAGCAGGTCCTCGGCCGACTTGACCGCCGCGGCCAGCGCCTCCGGACCGGCTGTCACCGGCACGTACTCGAGCCGGTCGGCGAACTGCGCCCACTCGGCATCGCTCATCCGGTGCGTCCCGAACCGCTCCACCGCCTCACGCGCCCGCGCCCGGAACTCGTCCGACGTCAGCTCCTCGGTCGCCGAACCGATGATCCGTACGTCGGGAGCGAACTTGGACTGCTGCAGATACGCCAGACCGGGTAGCAGCTTGTGCTTGGCCAGATCCCCCGTCGCGCCGCACAACACGATCACATGGGGCGCCAACGGCGCCGGATCCCGCCGCGACGGCCGCGACCCGGGAGCCGGGTACGCGATGGTCTGGGTACGGTCAGGCATTCAGTCCTCCCACGGACGCCACCGGAGCCAACACCTCGCAGTGTAGGACGCCGTGATGACGCCGAGGTGATCCCCAGTCACACACGCGGGTTACAGAAAAGTTGGGGCCTTGAACAGGACATGTCCTGTTCAAGGCCGCTGCGGTGTGTGGCAGGCCCCTGCGTCAGGCTGATTGCCAGAGGCCCAGGATGTTGCCTTCGGGGTCTTCGAAGTAGGCGGCGAAGCCCATGTCGCCTACCGGGATCTTCTCGCCGACGGCAGTGCCACCGAGGCTTTCGATGGTCTTGAGGGCCGCGTCGATGTCGTCGACGTCGACCGTGAGCATCGGGCGGGCCAGCTGGTCGGTGCGCTGGAACATGCCGCCGTTGATGAAGCCTGCCTCGGACGGCATCGCCTGGTCGTCGACCGGGCCGGTCGACACCATCGTGTAGTCCAGGTCCGGCATCACCTGGATCTGCCACCCGAACGCCTCGGCGTAGAACGCCCTCGCCCGGTCGCCGTCGCTGTACGGGACCTCGAAATGCACCACTCGCCCTACCATCGCACACCCTCCCCTGGTGGTCGTCGGGTCCGACGCTAGTCCTGGTGCGGCACGGCTGCCAGGGGTCGGAGCCGGTCTACCGTGGAGGTGTCTGTTTCCGGCGGGACTGTTCGTCGGTGGGGTGGGACGTCTTTGGAGGAGGACCGTGAAATACCTGCTGATGATCTGTGGTGACGAGTCGGCCGAGGCGCATGCCAACGACGGGTGTGGCGGCTGGTCGGAGGAGATGGAGAG
>Ga0164241_10005172_pt1 | contig 12319 bp, 9 predicted proteins | sample OricomyardsoilBY_FD_108780 | JGI IMG/M metagenome (GOLD analysis project Ga0164241, IMG submission 108780) | Backyard soil microbial communities from Emeryville, California, USA - Original compost - Back yard soil (BY) | ecosystem: Environmental > Terrestrial > Soil > Unclassified | place: USA...
GTCGTGCCGCAAACCGCCGATACACCGGCGGTGCTGTTCATTGACCTGCATCTGATCCATGAAGTGACCACGCCGCAGGCCTTCAGCATACTGCGCGAGCGCGGCCTGCCCGTGCGGCGCAAGGATCTCACGCTGGGCACCATGGATCACTCCACGCCCACGCGCACCGAGCAGGTGTTCGGTGGCGCGCCCATCACCATCGAGTCCGCCGCCAAACAGGTCAGGCAGCTGGAAGTCAACTGCGCCGAGTTCGGCGTGGAGCTGCTGAACATGGCCAGCGACCTGCGCGGCATCGTGCACGTCATCGGCCCGGAGCTGGGCGCCACGCAGCCGGGCAAGACCATTGTCTGCGGCGACAGCCACACCAGTACGCACGGCGCCTTCGGCGCGCTGGCCTTCGGCATCGGCACCACCGAGGTGGGCCATGTGCTGGCCACGCAGTGCCTGCTGCAGAGCAAGCCAAAGACACTGGCCATCAATGTGACGGGCCAGTTGAAACCCGGCGTCACGGCCAAAGACCTGGTGCTGGCCATCATCGGCAAGATCGGCGTGGGTGGCGGCACAGGCCATGTCATGGAATTTCGCGGCGAGGCCATCCGCGCCCTTTCCATGGACGAGCGCATGACGGTGTGCAACATGTCCATCGAGGCCGGTGCGCGCGCGGGCATGGTGGCGCCCGATGAAACCACCTTCGCTTACCTGAAAGCCCGCCCGCGCGCACCACAGGGCGCGGACTGGGAAAAGGCCGTCGCGGACTGGAAGACGCTCGTCACTGACCAAGGCGCAAGCTTCGATCGTGAAGTCACACTGGATGCTTCCAGCGTCGAACCCATGATCACCTGGGGCACGCATCCGGGCATGGTGGCGGCGGTCAGCGGCAGCGTGCCGGCGAGCAGCACCGATCCGGTGTTCGACAAGGCGCTGTCCTACATGGGCTTCAGCGCCGGCCAGAAGCTGGCCGGCAGTCCGATCAACGTGGTGTTCGTCGGCAGCTGCACCAACTCGCGCCTGTCTGACCTGCGCGCCGCGGCCAGCGTGCTCAAGGGCCGCAAGATCGCGCGTGGCGTGCAGATGCTGGTGGTGCCCGGTTCGCAGCAGATCAAGAAGCAGGCCGAAGCCGAGGGACTGGACCGCGTGTTCATCGAGGCTGGCGCCGAATGGCGTGAGTCCGGTTGCTCCATGTGCCTGGGCATGAACGGCGACACCGTGGCCAAGGGGCAATATTCCGTCAGCACCAGCAACCGCAACTTCGAAGGGCGCCAGGGCGTAGGCGCGCGCACGCTGCTGGCCAGTCCGCTGACCGCCGCGGCCTCGGCCGTGCGCGGCACCATCACCGACCCACGCGACCTGCTGTAAATTCCATGCAAGCCTTCACGAGCATCACCTCGCGCACAGTGGTACTGCCGCGCACCGACATCGACACCGACCAGATCATCCCTGCCCGCTTCCTGCGAACCACCTCGCGCGAGGGCCTGGGCCAGCAGCTGTTCTCCGACTGGCGCTATCTGCCCGACGGCCAGCCCGATCCGCAGTTCGCGTTGAACCAGCCCGCGGCGCAGGGCTGCACGGTGCTGGTGGGCGGCCGCAATTTCGGCTGCGGCTCCTCGCGCGAGCATGCGCCATGGGCGCTGCTGGATTTCGGCATCCGCGCGGTGATCAGCTCCGAGTTCGCCGATATTTTCCGTTCGAATGCGCTGAAGAACGGACTGGTGCCGGTCATCGTCGATGAGCCCACGCTGCAGTGGCTGATCGGTCATCCGGATATCGAGGTCACCGTCGATCTGGCGAGCAGCTCGCTTAAGCTGCCGGGCGGCAAGTCCGTGACCTTTCCCATCGAGCCCTTTGCGCGCTACTGCCTGATGCAGGGCGTGGATCAGCTGGGTTACCTGCTGTTGAAGGATGATGCGATCAGGGCTTACGAACAGCGTCACGCTGTGCGCTGATCCTCGCGCCTGGTAGACATTCCATGAAGGCAAATATCACGGTACTCGGTGGCGATGGCATCGGTCCGGAAGTCACCCGTGAAGGCGTGCGCGCACTGCAGAAAGTGGCGCAGCGCTTCGGTCATGAGTTCGCGCTGACCGAGCGCGACTTCGGCGGCGTCGCCATCGACAACCACGGCGACCCCCTGCCCGCCGCCACCTTGCAAAGCTGTCTTTCGAGCGACGCGATTCTGCTGGGCGCCATCGGCGGTCCGAAGTGGTCGGCGCCGGATGCAAAGCTGCGTCCCGAAACCGGCCTGCTGCGTCTGCGCAAGGAATTGGGCGTGTATGCCAATCTGCGCCCGGTGGCCGTACATCCTGCGCTGGAAGACTCGACCACGCTGAAGCCGCAGGTCGTGCGCGGCGTCGATCTGGTTTTCGTCCGCGAGCTCACCGGCGGCATCTACTTCGGCGCCAAGACGCGCAGCGCCACTGAGGCCAGCGACCTGTGCAGCTACAGCGCCGCCGAAGTGGAGCGCGTGACGCGTGTGGCCGGCCGGCTGGCGCAGGCGCGTCGCCGCAAGCTCACCTCCATCGACAAATCCAACGTGCTCGACACCTCACGCCTGTGGCGCGAGGTCGTGACGCGCGTGATGAAAAGCGAATTCCCGGATGTAGCGGTGGAACACATCCTGGTGGATGCCGCGGCCATGCACCTGATCCGCCGTCCCGCGGACTTCGATGTGATCGTCACCGAGAACATGTTCGGCGACATCCTCACCGATGAGGCCTCGATGCTGGCAGGTTCGCTGGGACTGTCGCCGTCGGCCTCATTGGGTGATGGCAAGCGCGGACTCTACGAGCCCATCCACGGCTCGGCGCCCGATATCGCTGGCAAAGGCATTGCCAATCCCATCGGCACGATTCTCAGCGTCGCGCTGCTGCTGCGGCATTCGCTGCAGCTGGAGGCTGAAGCGCGCGCCATCGAAGCTGCAGTGGGCACTGCGCTCGACCAGGGACTGCGCACCGCGGACATCGCCGCGGGCGGCAAGGCGCTGAGCACGTCCGAAGCGGGTGCGGCCATCACGGCGCTGATTGCCTGAAACCGCGCCGTATCGGCACGACATTACTTGACCGGCGCGCTCTCCCACGAGCCGTACACCGGATTGGGTAACACGAAGTAACGCGCGCCAAACTGCGACAGGTCCGGCTGCTGCTGTGTCAGCCCCGGGAAGTCCTCGATGTTGTCGCCCACCCACATCAGCACCTGCAGCGGGCGGCCATCCAGGGCGCCGCGCCGCACGGCCTCGAAGCGTGGATTCTTGTCACTGGTATCGCTCATGCACAGGATGAGGTCGTAACCAATGGCTTCACGCCGCAGATTGCGTTCGGTGTCCGCGCAGGCCTGCTGTCTGCGATTGGTAACCAGCGCGACGATGCCACCCAGCTCCCGCACCAGCGAAGTGAACTGCACCGCGCCTGGCAGCGCGCGCGCCGCGGCGCGTGAGGTCCACAGATCCCAGGTGGCTGGCGTGTAGTGGCCGAACTCACGCTGGTAAGCGGAGTTGTCGAGCAGCGTCTCATCCACGTCCAGAATCACGGCCCAGCTGCCACGCGGCAGATCCCGCGTCATGGCGCGCAGTTCGCGTGAGGCAATCAGATAGGTCTGCAGATACGCCGCGCGCATTTCGGCTGAATCGCGATACCAGTGAAGGGCGCCCTGCAGCGGTGGCACCGACTGGCAGCAGGCGAGCAAGGCGGCCAGCGCGAATACGGCGATTGACTGTGCAACACGCTTCATGGGTGGGTCATCCGTAAGACACGTGGGAGATTACCGGCCGCCTGTCGCTCCAAACAAGCGATAGCACAGGTCGGCTCAGATTCGTGTGTCTAAAATAAACATTCCAGTCAAGGGAGTGGACGCCACAGCCATGAAGGCCGCTTGCTTGGTCCTGTACCTGGTATTTCTTGCGGCGCGCACTTCACTTGCCGCTGACGCTACCGAAGCGACGCAGGAAGCACAGGGAACTGCCGAACCAGAATTCGAGGAAGTCGTGGTCTATGGCACCGACGGCAAGCTGATCACCGGCATGCAGGCCGACGTCGAGCTGGATGAAGCAGCTGTCGCAACCTATGGCGCGAACACCATCGCAGATTTGCTGAGTCAGGTGGCGCCAGAGGTGGACAACACCGAAGAGGGCCCGATTATCCTGGTGAACGGCAAGCCGGCCAATGGCATACGCAGCGTGAATGACCTGCCCACGGAGGCCATCCAGGCCGTGCAGGTGTTACCGCCTCAAGCAGCTACGGCGCTGGGTTATCCGCCCACCCGGCGGGTCATCAACGTCGTGCTGAAGCAGAGTTTCAAGGCTGGAGTAGGCAACGTTTCCGGCCGGATCGCGACCGCCGGACAGGGCTTCGACGCCAATGGCACCGCCAACATGGTTCGGTTGGAAGGCAACACGATCCGCAACTTCGCAGTGTTCGGCCAACGCACAGCGCCGCTATACGAGGCCGACCGCAACATCATCGATAATCCTGGCCTGGCCCCTTACGACCTCGTGGGTAACGTGCTCTCCTGGCCAGTGCCTGGCGGCGATATCGACCCCGTACTCTCCGGCCAGTTCGGCGGTCCGGTGACTGTATTGGGGCTGCCAGGGAAATTGGCTGCCCCCACGCTCAGCGCAATGCTGCCGCGTGCGAACCTTGCCAATAGCAGCAACATGGGCAGGTATCGCGCTTTGATTCCGGATTCTTACAACTATGGAATCAATGCCAACTATGGCCAGCCGTTATCGCCGCGAACCTCAGTGAACTTCAATCTGAACGCCAACCACTCGGAATCGAGCGGACGCACCGGCGCCACTCCAGCGTTGCTATATGTACCTGCCTCCTCACCGTTCTCGCCGTTCAGCCGCGATGTGGGCATCGCGCGTTATCTGGGCGATCCGCTGGAGCAGCGCCGGGACAATACCCAGGTGACCCTGCAAGGCAATCTCAACACTCAGTTGAAGAAATGGCGCCTCAGCGTGGCTTCCAATTTTACGTGGGGCTCACAGCCTACTGTCAGCGAGCGACGGGTGGATACCGGGCCTCTGCAAGCTGCCATCAACGCCGGCACTGTGAATCCCTTCGATGATCTTGCGACGGACCTGCTGGATACAACACTGATCGACCGCGCACGAGGCCATAATCTCAATGGCCAGGCGCAGGCGCTGCTCAGCGGTTCGCCTTTCGAGCTGAAGCGCGGCAAGGTCAATACATCGCTGCGCCTGGAATGGCGGCGCAATGAGCAGCGCTCGGTCACCATCGGGACAACGAACTTGCGCAGTCACTACACGCGGCAGGATGAAGCGGCGGCTGGAACCTTGCAGATACCACTACTGGGCAACGCCAATGTGCGCGACAAGAGCAGCCTCGGCGCCGACTTTTCCGGAGCGCTGCGAGACGTCACGGCATCCGGCACGCTGCATGACTATGGCTATGGCCTCAACTGGCGCAAAGGCACCCGCCTCACATTGCGAGCCGGAATCAATGAGGAGCAGATGGCGCCGCTGGCAGAACAACTCACGGGCCCGATAGTCATCATCGATGGCTTCCGCACCTACGATTTCATCCGCCAGGAAACGGTTCTGGTGCGCTACATCACCGGCGGCAATCCGGACCTTGAACTGGGAACGCGGCGAACCACGAACATCGGTGGCACGTATCGTCCTTTCGAGAAGGTGGATTTCACCCTGAACGCCGATTACAAGCGGATGATAGGCCATGATGCTGTCGCGGCTCTGCCGTCGGTGAGCGCCGATGTGCAAACGGCCTTCCCCGATCGCTATCTGCGCGATTCCCAGGGGCATCTGTTTCAGATCGATGCGCGGCCGATATCCCTCGAACGCACGCAGACCGAGTCATTGCGCTGGGGCGCGAATTTCAGACGCAGCTTCGGGGTACCAAATAGGCCACCTCAGGCAGCCAGCAACAGCCAACGAATCGGCATTTCCGACGGGGCTGAAGAACTCGCTCTCACCGGCGCAGGTTGGCGCTTAAGCGGCAACTTCACCCACACATGGCAGTTATCCAACAAACGGTTGGCGCGCATCGGGCTGCCTGAGGTGGATCTGCTCTCCGCCGGCGTTTCCGGAAACCGGGCCCAGGCCCGGCACAATGTGCAAGGCCGGATAGGGCTGGCGCACAATAGCTCGGGCATGCAGTTCAATATGAACTGGACCAGTGCCTCGCATCTCTCCGCCGGTACCGAGAGTTCCCCCAACAGCCTGACCTTCCCCTCATTCCTGCGCGTGAATACCTCGGCGTTCGCGAGTCTCGGGGATATGTTCCCCGCCCATCCGATATTCAGGGGCATGCGCCTGACGCTGAACGTGGACAATCTGTTCGATTCCAAACAGCGCGTACGTGACCAAAATCACCTGACGCCCCTTAGCTATCAGCCCGATTTGCTTGACCCAACAGGACGCGTGGTTGGACTGTCCGTACGGAAATCATTCTGAACCGTACTAGCGCAACCAGCACACCGCGTTCAGTCTTCACGCAGCAGCGGCGCCGGCTGTGTGCGACGCGCGAACCGCGCCGGACCCAGGCTTGCCAGCAGCAGCAGAACCACCAGACCCAGCACCACGGAGAGCGTCACGATCAAGGGTGAGACAGTGCGCGCAACGTAATCGCCGCGCAGCCACGCCACCACGATGAATGCGAGTGGTGTGCCGAGCACCAGACCCGGCAGGCCCAGCATCAGGCCACGCCTGAGCACCAGACGGCCGAGCGAGCGCGGACCTGCGCCCAGCGAAGCGCGAATCGCGTACTCGCGGCGGCCGGCCGTCACCAGATAGCGCTGCGTGCCGTAGAAGCCGAAGGCCGCGAGCAGCACCACGATCACGGCCGTGGTGATGGTGAGCAGGCCGCGCGCGCGGTCGGGCGCGAGGATGTCGCGGTGGACCTTCTGCAGCGTCTGGACATCTCCCATCATGGTGAGGTCGAGCGTGCGCACTGCTTCCTGGGCCTGCTTCTGCAATGCCGCCTTGGGGAGCCGGCTCTCGAGGATCGATATCCCGGCGAACGACACTCCACCAGGCGAGAGGACCATCGGCTCGATGTCGTCGAGTGGATTCTGAAACGACAGATCCCGCAGCACGCCGACGATATGCGTGGCGCCGAACATGGTGGGCAGGAATGGGCTGCCGGCCCGCCGCGCCGTCGGTGCAGCAGGCAGCAACTCGGCGGGCAGCAGTTCGCCGGCCACGTCATCGCGACCAAAGAAACGTCGCGCGAAAGCCTGGTTTACCAGTACGCCGCCGGGATCGTCATCGCGCAGGTTCTGGCCATTCACCAGCTTCAGACCGAGCAGATCGACATAGTGACCGTCCACAACCATCGAGCGCACACGCACAGGATGCTGGGGATCCTTCGGATCCGCCACAGTGGTCTGATCAAGGCCCAGCGGCAGACCTGGCATCGCGCTGGCCAGCGAAACGGCCGTGACTCCGGGGATGGCCGCAAAGACATCGTGCCGCCGGGCGGCATCAACGACCCCTCCCACAGTGACCTTGCCGTCGGGCGTCATGTTGATGCTTATCCCGCGACCCTTCAGGCTCAGTGAATAGGGCACGGCATACAGACCTTTGGTGCGGTAGCCCGGATCGGCGGTCAGTACCTTGGCCAGATGCCAGGTGAATGCCAGGGCCGCGCCGGCCAGTACGCCCGCCACTGCGATCTGCGCCGTGCCGGCGATACGTTGCGCGAGTGTGGCGCGCGCCAAAACCAGCCGGCTGCTGGCCGCTATGCCCAGTCGCTTCAATCCTGCGATCGGCGCCAGCGACACCAGCAGCGTGACCAGCAGCAGGAACACGCCGACTAGTCCGAGCACGCGCCAGTCCAGCAGAGTCACGTCGCGCCACTGTGCCTGACGCAGGAAGGACAGGCCGCGCAGGAACTTCGCCAGCCAGATGCTGAGCACAAGCCCCACGGTCGCCGCGACCACCACCAGGACCGTGGCCTCACTGGCGAGCTGCCGGCGCAGACGCTTCAGCGGCGCACCCACCGCCATGCGGATGCCCAGTTCGCGGCGTCTGCCAGGGGCGCGCGCCAGCAGGAACAGGCTCACGTTCGCTGCTGCCACCAATGCCAGCAGCACGCTGCCTGCCAGAAACAACTGCAACTGGCGCTGCGTTTCACGCTGCACGAAGATGCTCTGGACTATGCGGTCGATCACTTCGAATTTCGCGCCTGGCCCTTTGACGATTTCCTCATTCTTGAACTGGTCATTGAGTTCGCGCATCGCCGCTGCCGGGCTCGAGCCGCTGGCCAGACGACCGATGCCGCGGACCCTGAACTGGCTGTACACCGAGCGTCGCATCTGGGCCGGCACCCCCGGCATCATGATCGACAGCGCACGTTCCATTGGAACCCAGAAAATGGGTTGCTGCGGTGCCTGCGGTGGAACGATGCCGGCATAGCTGCGATCCATCACGCCGACGATGCGAAAGTCGCGCGGCGGTTCTTCGGACGGCGGGGTGAAGCCAGCACCCGGCGGCGGCGCAGGTCTGGGCGGCCCCGAGATCGAGAGAGTCTTGCCCAGTACGTCTGCGCGCCCGCCAAACTGGTCCTGCCAGTAGCGCCAGGAGATCACCACCACCGGCTCGCCGTCATCGGCGTGGTCCGATTCCTTGAAGCCCGCGCCCAGTATCAGCTTCGGGCGCAGCCCGGGAAAGAACTGGCGCGTCACCGTCTCGCCGAGCTTCTGTTCTTTCTCGGTACCCACAAAGAAGGACATGAGATTTGAACCGGCAACGGCCTCCAGCGTGTGAGTGGATTCGTTGATGCGATCGTACAGATCGAGCGGCAAGCCACCGGCGTTCCGGCCATCGCTCGTGCCCACCGACACGATGCGGCCACCGCGCTGGAAGCCGGGCTCGGGCCGCAGTATCAGATCGGAATACAGCGACAGGAATGCCGTCACGAAAGCCATGCCGACAGCCAGCACCGCCACCACCATGAAGCTGGCCACCGGCGTGCGCCGGTAAACACGCAGCGCGTGTTTCACATCCTCGAGCAGGCCCTTCACATCTGATCCCGCAGGCGACCGTCGAGCATGTGGATGCGCCGGCTGGCGCGTTCGGCGTACACCGGATTGTGGGTCACGGTGATCAGCGTCGCGCCTTCGCTGTGCAGCTGGTCGAGCAGCGCCATGAGCTGATCGCCATTGGCCACGTCCAGGTTGCCGGTGGGCTCATCGGCCAGAATCAGCGAAGGATTGCCCACCAGCGCGCGTGCCACGGCCACGCGCTGCTGCTGGCCGCCCGAGAGTTGAGTGGGCAGGTGTCCGGCGCGATGCGCCATGTTCACGCGTTCCAGCGCCCGCGTGACGGCCTGTTTCATGTCGGCGGCGGCGACGCCGGCGCGATAGGTCAGTGGCAGCGCCACGTTCTGCGCCACGGTCATCTCGGGAATGAGATTGAAACTCTGGAAGATGAAGCCGATTTCCCGGTTGCGCAGCCGCGCGCGCTCTTCGGCGTCGATTTCGCTGATGGGCACGCCGGCCAGGATGTATTCCCCGCCCGTGGGCTCATCGAGCAGGCCCAGCACGGTGAGCAGCGTGGACTTGCCGCATCCGGACGGGCCTTCGATGGTGACGTATTCGCCGCGGTCGATGGTGAGGTCGATGCCGCCGAGCGCGTGGGTTTCGACCTCTTCAGTGGTATACACACGGCGCAGTTGCTTCAGCTCGATCAGCCTGCTGGCTTCGGTCACGGGTCATCCCTCCCTGGTACTTATCGAATGCGGATCCGCGGCTCGTCCGCCCACTCGCTGGTGTCGGCGAGGATCACCCGGTCGTCGGCCTTCAAGCCGCGCACGATCTCGATCTGTCGCGCGGAGACACGCCCGATCTGCACCTCCACGCGTGTCGCGCCGCCACCACCGCCATCCAGGCGAAACAGGCGCGCCTGCGTCTGGTCGTCGCGCAGCGCGGCCGGACGATCCAGAACCAGTGTGTCGGGGATGCGTGCGATCTCGATGCGCGCCGTCACCGACAGATCCGGCCTGAGGCCGGTGCGATCATCGCCATTCAGCGCGATGTCCAGCGTGACCAGGCGATCCTGTACGGTGGGCTCCACGCGCGTGACCTTGCCGGTGAGCGTGCGGCGTCCCATTTCCAGCCGCGCCTCCTGCCCCACCTGCACCAGTGCGGCATCGCGCTCGGATACCTTCACGCGCGCGATGAGATTGGCGGGATTGACCACGCGCGCGATCTGCGTTCCGGCAGCCAGCCGCTTGCCCACTTCGACGTCGACGGTCTGCACCACACCGGCAAAACCCGCGCGCACTTTCAGATCGGCGATCTGGCTGGCCAGTCGCGCCACTTCGCGGCGCTGCTGATCCAGCTTGGCGGCAGCGGCCGCGGCCTGCGCGGCGCGCGTCTGCGGATAGCGTTCGTACTGCGCCCTGGCGGCATCCAGCCGGCGCTTCTGCTGCTGTGCCTTCAGCACGGCGCTGCGCAGGTCGATCTCGGAGACCGCGCGGCTCTCGGCCAGCTTCTGCTTTGCATCGGCCTCGAACTGTGCGGTGGTGTAATCGGCCTCGATGCCGGCCAGTGTCACCTGCTGGTTGAGGTATTCATTCTCGGCCTGGTCGCGTTGCAGACGATCGTCGGCCTCCGCGGCATCCAGCGCCGAGCGCGCCTTCTGCAAGTCATCGCCCAGGGTCGGGCTGCTCAGCTCCACCAGCACATCCTCGGCGGCCACGACATGGCCCGGCAGCACCAGCACTCGTTCCACCACGCCGTCGCTGCGATTCGTGACAGTGCGGATTTCCGGCGCCACCAGGCTGCCCGCAGCGGTGATCTCGTGCGCGAACTCGCCCCGCCGAACCTCGCCGCTCCAGACCAGTTCCTTGTCTACGGCGCCGGGCCGCGCCGCCATGCTGAAGGCCAGCCACACCAGCAGCCCCAGCCCGAGCGCGGCGGCGCCGGCCAGCAGCTGACGCCGATACTGTCGCTTGCGAACACCAGATCGTTGAACGTCCATGTCCAGCGTCAATATACCGTCACGGAGCCTGCCTCATCGCGCCGGTGGAGGCGGCAGATCGTCCGGAGGCGTCGTGTCGAAGCGTTCCTTGCCGGTGGCGTGATCCACCGAAACATCGTTCTGGCTGCATATGTCGAGCTCCAGCGGCGCATCTTTGCTGCGGCGATACAGCGCCGTACGAACTGCTGGCGCAGTGAATACATCCGGCGCGGTCAGCGTCGTGACCACCGCCAGCGTTTCGGCGTCTCGCAGCGAGTATCGCTCCACCGCGCTGGCATTCCTGCCCAGAGTCACCGTCTGCAATGGCCTGGCCAGGCGGTACATGCCAGTGGTCCTGACCACCAGCGTCTGACCTTCCCAGTGCGCAATCGAAGTGCCGCTGCGCGACTGCTCGAGCGCATCAGGCAGGGGAGTGTTGCGCAGATGCAGGCGCCGGATCAATCCCTGTCCATCCAGCAGCGTCACGCGACCGGGAGAAAACAGCAACTCGAAAAATCCCTGCGGGCGCGCCGGCGTTGGCCCACCCGAGAACGATGGCGGCGTGCAATATCCGTAGTCTTCTTCAGGTCGCGTGCCCGCCGCACGCGCCGCCTTGTAGCTGGCCGCGCTTTCGGGTTTGAGCTTCTCGACCATGTCGCCCAGATCCTGCGAGAAGGGATTTTCCGGCACCCACCAGCCGCTGAAATCCGGCGAGGTCGAGGCGCCAGCACCGGCGCACAAGACATTTTGAGCAGCCGCCAGCATCAGCGCCGTCAGTGCGGCGCAAGCGCGCACGCTCACTTCAGCCACCGCACCGAAGAGGGCGAAATCAGCTCCGGGCCATTCTCGACGGCGCCTTTGACCCAGTGACCTCCCCGGCTGCCGTCGCGCAGGGGAAAGTACAGCACGGTTACCTTCGTGCCCGCGGGCAGCGAGGCGGCGCCCCACCCTGCCCGGGCAAGTACATTGGGCGAGTCATTCTCGAATTTCCACAAATCGTGCTTGCCGGGATTCTCGGTGCTGGGCACATACAGCCAGATCACGGTATGCGGATTCATCCACTGCAATCGCGCCACCGATCCGCTGATCGTGCGCGTCGTGGTCTGGTCGAACACCGCATAGCTGTGGTGCGCGGCCACAGGACCTGCGATCCCTGAGATGGTCGCGACCATCACGACAGTCCCGATTCTGGACATGATGCCTCCCTGGCATTTGCTGTGGGCATCATCAGCGCGCTGCCGCGCAAGAGCAAGATATTGTCGGGCTAACGCCCAGCCGAAGGATCGCCCGTCGGGGGTGGAGCGGAATCGCTTGCCTTGCGCGGACCCAGCAGCTCGGTAAGCCAGGGCACCAATGCTTCGGCCCAGATGCGATAGCCGGGCA
>Ga0164241_10005173_pt1 | contig 12319 bp, 11 predicted proteins | sample OricomyardsoilBY_FD_108780 | JGI IMG/M metagenome (GOLD analysis project Ga0164241, IMG submission 108780) | Backyard soil microbial communities from Emeryville, California, USA - Original compost - Back yard soil (BY) | ecosystem: Environmental > Terrestrial > Soil > Unclassified | place: USA...
CGCGAGGATCTTTATTATCGGTTGAACGTGGTCCGCCTGCGTCTTCCCCCGCTGCGCGAGCGCGTCGAGGATGTTCCCCAGATCGTTGACTTCTTCCTGCAAAGCCTGGCCAAGGCGAAGAAGACGAAGGCCCGCCGCGTTTCGCCGGAGGCGCTCGCCATCCTTTGCCGGCACAACTGGCCGGGCAACGTGCGCGAGTTGGAGAACATGATCTATCGCAGCGCGGTCATCGCCCAGGGCGATGCCATTTTGCCCAAGGATCTTCCCGACGAAGTTCGCGAACCCTCCGAGGGCGTGAAGCCGGGCGAATCCCTGGAAGGACTCTACGACCGGCTGGCCGCCGTGCTGCGGGCCGAAAATCCGGGCGAGGAGATGGCGACTCTTTCCGCCGCCATGGCGTCGCGGTTTCCCGGCGGGGAAGCGAAGCCCGCCGAACTTAAAAAGAAGGCAAGGAAGTAGGATTCCGGCAATCGGTTCCGCTCCGCCGCGCCGGGCCGCCGCCTGGCACGCGGGGCGTGTGCTAATCGGCGTATCCTTCCGGGCACGCCTTGTGCCAGCGCCATGAGGTTTCGACGATCGCTTCGATGTTCTTGAACCTGGGTTTCCAGCCGAGCTCCGTCTGCGCCTTGGTGGAATTGGCAAACAGGGCGGGCGGATCGCCTTCACGGCGGGGACCGTAATTAACCGGCACCTTCAGTTCGGTGACTTTTTCGACGGCGGCGACAACTTCCTTCACGGAGGTCGGAGTGCCGGTGCCCAGATTGTAGAAAAGCGCCGCGCCGGGTTCCGCCAATTTGTCAAAAGCCGCGATGTGGGCGCGGCTCAGGTCGTCCACATGCACATAGTCCCGCAGACAGGTGCCGTCCGGCGTCGGATAATCGGTGCCGAAAACCTGAAGTGCCGGACGCAGTCCCTGGGCGGCGCCGATCGCAAGGGGGATGAGATGGGTTTCGGGGTCGTGGTCTTCGCCGATGACCCCGTCCTCGGATGCACCGGCGGCGTTGAAATACCGGAAGGCGGCAAAGCCCAGGTTCTTCGCATGTGCGAGGGCCTTGAGCGCACCTTCGACGTCCAGTTTCGTCCGACCGTAGGGGTTGATCGGCGCCTGCGGCGTGTTTTCCACGATCGGCAGGCTGGCGGGAACACCGTACGTCGCACAGGTCGAGGAGAAGACGAACTTCTTCACCCCGTGGCGGAGCATCACGTCGATCAGGTTGTAGGTTGCGGCGACGTTGTTGAGATAATATTTCAACGGCGACGTCACCGACTCGCCGACGTAGCAATAGGCGGCGAAATGCATCACAAGGTCGATGCGCTCCGCGGCAAAGATGCGTTCGAGCGCGGCGGCGTCCGCCAGGTTCGCCTCGCACAGCTTGACCCCGGCCGCCACGGCGGCGCGGTGGCCGTAAATGAAATTATCGAGCACCACGGGTTCGTGGCCCGCTGCCAGAAGCTGTCGAACACAGTGGCTGCCGATATATCCGGCTCCGCCGGCAACGAGTACTTTCATGTCCCAGACTTGTATTGCTTTTCGATTTCGCTTGGCTAGGCAAATCTGCCTTTTACGGAACCCGCATGAAGCCCAGTCGCATCGTCATCACCGGTATCGGTCTCACGGCCCCCAACGGCAACTCGCTCGCCGAGTTCCGACGGAACCTGCTGGCCGGGGTTTCCGGCATCGCGACGGTCGATGTCCGCTATATGGGAAGGCACCCGGCCGGCATGTGCACGTTCGATCCGTTGAAATACCAAAAAAAGAAGGAAGTCCGGATCGGGACGCGCGCGGGCGGCATCAGCATCTATTGCGCACGGGAGGCGCTGGCTGACAGCGGGCTGAATCTGGAAGCCCAGGATAAAAGCCGCATCGGGATTTATCTGGGCATTACCGAGCATGGGAATGTCGAAACCGAGAACGAGGTCTTCAATATTTCCCAGTTCAAGTACGATACCAAGTTCTGGACCCATCATCACAATCCGCGGACGGTCGCCAACAATCCCGCCGGCGAGGTGTCGCTGAATATGGGGATCACGGGGCCCGCCTACACGATCGGCGCGGCCTGCGCGGCCGGCAACATGGGCCTGATCCATGCCGCGCAGATGTTGCGACTCGGCGAAGTCGATCTGGCTTTCGCGGGCGGGGTCAGCGAGAGCCCGCAGACCTTCGGGATTTTCGCCGGTTTCAAAAGTCAGAACGCGCTGGCGGCCCACGAGGATCCCACCAAGGCCAGCCGGCCCTTTGACCAGGCCCGCAACGGCATCGTTATTTCGGAAGGCGGCTGCATTTACACCATCGAGCGGTTGGAGGATGCGCAGGCGAGGGGAGCCCGGATTTATGGCGAGATCGCCGGCTACTGCGTCAATTCCGACGCCACCGACTACGTTTTGCCCAATCCGGAGCGGCAGGCGGAATGCGTGCGCAAGGCCATCGCCCATGCCGGGATGACGATCGAGGACATCCACTTGGTCAACACCCACGCCACCTCGACGCCCCAAGGGGACATTCAAGAATGCATCGCGATAGCCGAAGTATTCAAAAATCGCACCACGCCGCCCTACATCAACAATACCAAAAGCTTCATCGGACACACCATGGGAGCCGCCGGAGCCCTCGAACTCGCGGGCAATCTGCCCAGTTTCGACGACCTCGTGATTCATCCCACCATCAACATCGATAATCTTGACCCGCAGTGCGATATCCCCGGCCTGGTCGTCAACCAACCGACCGCCGCAAAACAGGTTTGCTCTATCCTTAATAATTCGTTCGGTATGCTGGGAATCAACTCGACCCTCATTATCAAGCGCTTCGCTCCCTAATCCATCTCGCCGACTTCCATGACGAAAGACAATTGCAAGAAACTGGTCATCGACATTATTTCCGATATCGCACCGGACGAAGATTTGAGCGCAATCAAGCCGGATATCCGCCTTCGCGACCAGCTTCAGCTGGATTCAATGGACTTCCTCGATATCGTCATGGAACTCCGCAAGCGTCATGGCATTGAGGTGCCCGAGGCCGATTACGGTCAACTGGCTTCGCTCCAAAGCTGCGCCGACTACCTGACCCCGAAGTTCGTCCCCAAGGCTTGAACGGATTTCATCCCGACGACGGGGAGATCGTCGGAATAGTCGTATGAAAGACTCCCATTATGACGTGGCGATCATCGGCTGCGGCATGTCCGGACTGGCCGCCGGCATCCGGCTCGCCCACTTCGGCCGAAAGGTTTGCATCTTCGAGCGCCACAACGCCCCGGGCGGCCTGAACAGCTTTTACAGCCTTGCCGGAAGGAAGTATGATGTCGGGCTCCATGCGCTGACCAACTACGTCGCTCCCGGAATCAAGGGAACCCCGCTGGGAAAACTGCTCCGCCAGCTGCGCATCGAGCGGGAGGAGTTTGCCCTTTGTCCGCAGAAACAATCGCGCATCGCCTTCCGCGACTGCTCGCTGCGCTTTACGAATGACTTCGGAATTCTCGAAGACGAGGTGCTCCGGCAATTCCCGCGGCAGGCGGACGGCTGGCGCGCCCTGGTGCGGGCGGTGAAAACCTTCGACGACGTTTCGCTCGACGCCAAACCGCAGTCGGCCCGCGCGGTCGTCGCGACCCATCTGACCGATCCGCTGCTAATCGACATGATCTTCTGCCCGTTGATGTACTATGGCAGCGCCCAGGAACGCGATATGGAGTTCGGGCAGTTTATCATCATGTTCAAGGCGCTGTTCCTCGAGGGCTTTGCCCGGCCGCTCGACGGCGTTCGCGTCATCATCCGTGTGCTGCTGGAAAAATTTCGCGAGGCGGGAGGCGAACGCCGCATGAAGTGCGGAGTGTCTCGCATCGTCTCGGAACAGGGAAGGGCGGTGCGACTCGTTCTCGATGACGGCACTGAAATCGCCGCCGACCGGATCATCTCCTCCGCCGGTTTTGCCGAAACGATGCGGCTCTGCGAACCGTCGCAAATCGCCGCCGCCGACCAAAACACCGGGGTGCTTTCGTATGCGGAAACAATCAGCGTGTTCGATCGCCCGCCGGCGGAATGGGGCTGGGGCGACGATACGATCGTTTTCTTCAACGATTCCGCCCGTTTCGATTATGCGAAACCCCGCGAACCGGTCGATCTGCGCAGCGGCGTGATCTGTCTGCCCAATAATTTCGACTACGCCGGCGGCGGTTTGCCGGAGGGTATTCTCCGGGTGACGGCGCTGGCGAACTACGAACTCTGGGCGGACTTGACCGACGACGACTATCGCGCGGCGAAGCAGCGATGGTTTGGGGAAATCACGCGCAGCGCGCGGCGTTTTCTACCGGCGGTGGACGACGCCGTGCCGGCCGGCGCGCAGCTCGCGACCGACATGTTCACGCCGCGCACGATCCGGAAGTTCACCGGGCACATCAACGGCGCCATTTATGGCGCGCCGCACAAGATCCGCAATGGCCGGACCCACTTGAGCAACCTGTATCTCTGCGGCACGGACCAGGGCTTTTTGGGCATCGTCGGCGCGATGCTGAGCGGAATTTCGATGGCGAACTTCCACGTGCTTCAGGACCGTACCGCCCGCGGTTGAAACAAACGCCGTTTTTCGAACGGCTTTAACCTTGCCGGTCGCCGGGCCCGTACCCATGCAATTACGCCTATGAATCCAGCAAAGCTCGTCGGTATCGGCCTCGTCATTCTCGTTCTGGTCATCGCGGGATCCCAATCCACCTACGTCGTCGAACCCGGGTTTCGCGGAGTCGAAGTCACCCTCGGCAAGGTCAATCCGCAGTTCAAGGCGCAGGGGTTCGGCAGCAAAATGCCTTTCATCACCCATATCATCTCGATCCCCGTGCGCCAGTTGACTCATGCGCTCGCCACGGATTGCTACTCGTCGGACCTGCAGCAGGTCGCGGTGTCGGTGCGGCTTCTGTACCGCATTCCGGAATCGTCCGTGGTGAAGATATACAGCGAATACTCCGGCGATCCTTTCGACAGCCTGATCGCGCCGCGGGTCCAGGAGGCGGTCAAGGAAGTGACGGCCCTGCAAAACGCCGAAACGATCGTCAAGAAGCGCGAGGACATCAAGGAGAAGTCCCTGGTGGCGGCGCGGGAAAAGATCGGCAGCATTCTCGTTCTGGAGGATCTGGTGATCGAAAACATCGTCCTTTCCAAGGAGCTCGAAACCGCCATCGAATCGAAAATGGTGCAGGAACAGGAGGCGGCGAAGGCGCGCTTCACCCAGCAAAAGACCCAGATCGAGGCCGACACCGCGATTATCCGCGCCAAGGGAGAGGCCGAGGCCATCCGGGTCCGGGCCGAGGCCATCCGCGACAATCCCGGCCTGATTCAATTGCAGATTGTGGAGAAGTGGGACGGACGTTCGCCGCTGGTGGTCGGCGGAGGCGCCGGCACGGGAGGCGGGGCGAATATCCTGTTGCCGATCGACATTCCGAACCACGCCGGCGCCGCCGGAAAATAGATGACCCCGCTCGGCCGCCGCTACGCCGCCTATTTCATCGCGTTCCTGATGCTCGCGGCGATCTGCGTGATGTTCCCGCGAGTCCTGGCGTTTGTCGAACTGGCCGCCCGGGAACTGCGTTATCTCTGGTGGCTGGTTCTGATCGTGGCCTTTGGCGTTTGGCTGGCATTTTTTGCAAAATTCAGGAAGTAGGGGAGCGTTCCGGCAACGTTTTCCCGGGAGGGAAACTTCCCCATTGCGCTTTGCGGGGTGCCAAACTTACTTCGGCTGTTCATGGCTTACGACTGGCTCAAAGGAATTTCAGATCATTATGATGTGGTGGTGATTGGCAGCGGGCTGGCCGGCCTGACGGGCGCCAACACGCTCGCCAAATGCGGCCACCAGGTCCTTCTGCTGGAACATCATTACCAGTTGGGCGGGCTGGCGACGTGGTTCACGCGCAAAGGCGGGCACATTTTCGACATCTCCCTCCACGGCTTCCCGATCGGGATGATCAAATCGGTGCGCAAATACTGGAGCCAGGATATCGCCGATTCCATCGTCCAGTTGAAGGGTATCCGTTTCATCAATCCGGAGTTTAAAATCGACACGACCTTCGACCGCGAGGACTTCACCCGGTTGCTGACGGATCATTTCAAGGTGCCGGCGGAAACGGTGGAGCGCTTTTTCAGCGATCTCCGCGCGATGAATTTCTACGATAACAATCCGGAAACGACGGGCCGGATGTTCGAGCGTTATTTTCCGGGTCGCGACGACGTGAAACGCCTCCTGATGGAACCGATCGCCTACGCCAACGGGTCCACGCTCGACGATCCGGCGATCACGTTCGGCATCGTGTTCTCGAACTTCATGAGCAGGGGCGTCTATACCTTTCGCGGCGGCTCGGACGTGCTCATTCGCAAAATGACCGGGGAACTCAAGCGAAACGGCGTGGAGATCCGCAAGCATGTCGTCGTTGAAAAAATTCTGACCGAGGTCCGCGACGGAAGCAAGGTCGTGACCGGCGTGGTTGCCAACGGGCGGACCATCCGCTGCGACACGGTGCTGTCCAATGCAAACATCAAGAATACCGTCCTGCGTATCGCCGGGGAGGAGAACTTTTCCCCGGAATTCGTGGCGGAGACCAAGGCCGTGCGGACCAATACGAGTTCCTGCCAGGTTTATCTGGGCATCAAAAAGGGCGAATCGATCCCGCACATCGGCGACCTGGTCTTCACTTCCGAATCCCCGAAGTTTTCCAGCACCGAGTTGGTCGATCTGCATACGACCAGCCGGACGTTTTCGATCTATTATCCCGATACCCGGCCGGGATCGGATCGTTATACCGTGGTCTGCTCGCTCAATTCCACCTACGAGGCGTGGAACGGGCTTACGGACGGGGAATACGCCGCCCACAAGGCCCGCCTGATCGAGGAATCCATCGTCGCCTTGGAGCGCTATATTCCCGGCGTGCGCGGCAAGCTCGACTGGACCGAGGCTGCGACTCCGCGGACAATCGAGCACTATACGCGCCATTGGGCCGGGACCTCCTTCGGCACGAAGTTCGAGGGATTGAAAGTGTCGATGGATCTGCCGAAACAGCTGCCCGGCCTTTATCACGCCGGTTCGGTGGGCATCATCATGTCCGGCTGGCTCGGCACCATCAACTACGGTGTGATCGTCTCGAACCAGATGGATAAATTTCTCACCCAAAAGAAACGCGCCTCCGAAGCACTCAGCGCCTGAAACCACAGCCCGTGAACCCGGTCACCCAACTCATCCCGCACCGTCCGCCTTTTTTATTTGTGGACGAAATCGTTTCCCAAACCGGCGAATCCCTTGTCGCGAAGCGCACGTGGCGTGCGGAGGAGGATTTCTACAAGGGCCATTACCCCGGCGCGCCGATCACGCCGGGGGTTCTGCTCTGCGAATCCGTTTTCCAAACGGGCGCGCTTTTGCTCTCGGGAAAGCTTTCAGGTTCGGGGCTGCCGGAGGGAGTTCCGCTGCTCGCCAAGGTCGGGAATGTCCGCTTCCGCAGCCCGGTCTATCCGGGTGACACAACCCTGATCGAGGTAAGGATCAACGAGACCGCCGGTGGCTTCTACATGATGTCCGGAAGCGTCAAGAGCGGCGACAAGCGCGTGTTGAGCGTTGATTTTTCGGTGGCTTGGAAGACCCCGGAAAAAACCGCATGAGCGATTTTCTCAACATCGCCGGGAAAAACTTCCTGGTCATGGGCGTCGCCAACCGCAAAAGCGTCGCCTGGCACATCGCGCAATCGCTGGAGGAGCAGGGCGCGCGGGTGGTGTACAGCGTGCGTTCGGAAGCGCGGAAAAAATCCCTCGAAACGTTGTTGGCCGGGAAACCGGTTTTCCTGTGCGACGTCGAGGAAGAGGGCTCGTGCGCCCGCCTGGCGGCGGAGGTCGCGGTGGCGGGACTGGCGCCGCTGCAGGGTTTCGTTCATTCCATCGCGTTCGCCAACTACAGCGAGGGTTTCAAGGCGTTCCACGAAACGAAGCGGGGGGATTTCCTCCAGGCGGGCGCGATCTCGGCGTTTTCATTCGTCGAGCTGGCCAACGCCCTGAAGCCGCACCTGGCCCGCGATGCCTCGGGTGTGACCATCGGGATATCGTCGTTGACCGTGACGCCCGACAACTACGGCTACATGGGACCGATCAAGGCCGCGCTCGAATCCGCGGCGCGGTTTCTCGCCAAATCGTTCAGCGCGGACAGCGAGGTGCGCTTCAACGTCGTCGGCGCCGGACCGCTGAAGACCAGTGCGTCCGCCGGAATCCCAGGTTACATCGAGAGTTATCTCTACGCCGAAAAGCTCACGTTTCGGAAGCGCAACCTGGAGACCCGGGAGGTCGCGAATGTCGCGCTGTTTCTGCTGAGCGAGCGCAGCAGCGGCATCAACGGCGGCACGCTGGTGGTCGATGCCGGCCTCGGCAGCAACTTTTTCGACAAGGACATCATCCGGCTCGCGATGCGGCCGGAGAAGTAACCGGCCATGCGCTTCCGCCACGCCTGCATCGAGTCATTGCGGACCGTGCTCCCCGATGAAATCTGGTCCTCCGAACAGATCGAGGAGAAGCTCCGTCCGGTTTACGAGCGGCTCAAACTGCCGTTCGGGCGACTGGAATTGATGACCGGAATCAAGGCGCGGCGCATGTGGGCGGAGGGAACGCGCCCGTCCGATGCCAGCGCGGCCGCGGGTCGCGCGGTCTTGAAGGACTCGATCTTCCCGCCCGCGCAAATCGAGGCGTTCATTCATTGTGCGGTTTCACGCGACATGCTGGAGCCCGCCACCGCGTCGTTTGCCCATCATAAGATCGGGCTGGGGCCCGGCGCCCAGGTGTTCGATCTTTCCAACGCCTGCCTGGGATTTCTCAACGGATTGGTCGCGCTCGGCGCCATGATCGACGCCGGCCAGATCCGCTGCGGCATGGTCGTCGCGGGTGAAAACGGCCGGCCGTTGGTCGAGCAAACCTTGCGGCGGCTGCAGGATCCCGCACTGAGCCGGAACGACATCAAGCCGTTCTTCGCCAACCTCACGATCGGATCGGGTGCGGTCGCGGCGATTGTCTGCCACGAGGACCTGCTGCCCGCCGGGCCCAGGCACCGGCTGCTCGCCGGCGCCGCGCTGGCCGCCACGCAATACAGCGAACTTTGCCAGGGCGACACGGCCGGGGGCGGACTCCAGATGCAAACCGACTCCGAGCAGTTGTTGCTCGCCGGCGTGCAGGTCGCGCTCGAAACCTGGAAGCTGTTTGAACAGGAGAGCGGTTGGACGCGCGAGACGCCGCAGCGCTTTATCTGCCACCAGGTCGGGAGCACGCACCGGCGCAAACTTTACGAAACCGTCGGGCTGGATTTGGGCCGCGATTTTTCGACCTTCGAAACGCTCGGCAACACGGGATCGGCCGCGCTGCCGACCGCGCTGGCATTGGCGGTCGGGCAGGGCGCCGTGAAAGCCGGCGACAAGGTCGCATTGCTGGGCATCGGCAGCGGCATCAACAGCCTGATGCTCGCCGTCGAGTGGTGATCAAGATGCCGGCATCGATTCCAGACTGGCTGCGGGAACTGTATCCGTTCGAACCCAAACGCTTCGATACCGGCCGCGGGATGATGAGCTATCTGGACGAGGGCCAGGGCAGCGAAGCCGTCGTCATGGTCCATGGCAATCCCACGTGGTCGTTTTATTACCGAGACCTGGTGTTGGGTCTGCGGGACAAGATGCGCTGCATCGTGCCGGATCACCTCGGTTGCGGGTTATCGGACAAGCCTCGGGATTTTGATTACACTTTGGCGGAACACGTCCGGAATCTGCGCGGCCTGTTGGACAGTCTGCAATTGTCGAAAATCCACCTGATCGTTCACGATTGGGGCGGTCCGATCGGCTTGGGCGCGATGTTGGCGAATCCCGGTCAACTGGGGCGGGTGGTGATCCTCAATACCGCGGCGTTCGCCGACACCGTGGTGCCGTTGCGCATTCGACTGTGTCGTGCGCCATTGATCGGGGAATTGCTCGTGCGGGGATTCAACGGTTTTGCGGGTCCGGCGACCTGGATGGCCGTAACCAGGCCATTGGCCGACGTGGTGAAGCGCGGCTATCTTTATCCGTATGACAACTGGGCCAACCGGATCGCGACGCATCGTTTCGTGGTCGATATCCCGAGCGGGCGGGGAAGCCACAGCGACCGGGCTCTGGCGGAAATTGAAAGCAAACTCGGACTTTTGAACGAAAGGCCCGTTCGGGTTCTCTGGGGCGGGAAGGATTTTTGCTTCAACCGGCACTATTACGATCGCTGGCGAAAGCTCATTCCATCCGCCAAAGCCGACTACTTCGAATCGGCCGGCCATTACGTGCTCGAAGACGAAGGGGAGAAATGCCTGCGGGAAATCCGGGTGTTCCTGACTGAGTAGTAGAGGGATTGTTTTGGCATAATGTATATTGGACATAATATATATTGTGCGTTTTGAGGGTGTCTGTTTTGTAAGTGATTAATTATCAACAATCATGGAAAGCCTTATTTTGCAGTGCGTTTGCTATAGTGCGCGCGCAATGCGTGAGAAACGGAGTCCTAAACGAGTTAAGCGATTTTGTCGGCCTTGAACAACTCCGCGCGGAACTGCGGCGCGAAATCCCGATAATCGTGATTCGGCCCGTAATTTTCCGCGTCGAACCTCCGCCAGATTTCCCCACGCGGGAACCGAATAGACCCCTCAGTGAATGAAGATGCCGAATTTGGCGTCGCGATACCATTCCGGCATCGGCCGCCGGTCCAGGGAATCCCACTTTGCCTCATACGATGGCGAGGCCGTCTCCCCCCGTGCTTCACTCAAGCGATTTGTATTCAGCCGAAAACGTCCGTGGCCCGCGAAACTTCCCGCCTGGCAAATTCGAATTGGAAAACCATGCGGACCGCGGTACGTTGTTTTTTCTCATTTTCAACCTGCCCGCCTCGTGCGCCCATGGCCTCTCCCGTTTCCCTTTGCCTGCTCGTCGCCGGCTGCATCGCAATGACTTCCCCTTTGAACGCCGTGGATCAGTCCGAGATACTCACCCCGCCCGCGCCGCTCACGCCGCGTGTCAACGGCCCCACGATCTTCGGCGTCCGGCCCAATGCTCCTTTTCTCTACACGATTCCCGTCACGGGACAGCGTCCGATTGTTTACAGCGTGGAGAATTTACCGCCCGGCCTGGCGGTCGATCGCGCCACCGGCCGGATTACCGGAAAAATCGCCGGGCCCGGGGAATACAGGGTCACGTTGCGCGCAAGCAATGGCCGGGGCGCGGACGAAAAGAATTTCCGCATCGTTTGCGGCGACAAGATCGCGCTCACACCACCCCTCGGCTGGAACAGCTGGAACTCCTGGGCCGGCAGTGTCGATCAGGACAAGGTCATGCGTTCGGCCAAGGCGCTGGTTTCATCCGGCCTGATCAATCACGGCTGGACCTACGTGAATATCGACGACACCTGGCAGGGCGACCGCGGCGGACCGCACGATGCGATTTTGGGCAACGAAAAATTCCCCGACATGAAGCGGCTGTGTGACGACATTCACGCCCTTGGTCTCAAGATCGGGATCTATTCGACGCCTTGGATAACCTCCTACGCCGGATTTCGCGGCGGTTCCGCCGAAAGCGCCGACGGCGGGTGGGAAAAGACCACGGAGTACCGCGACAACTGGAAGCTCGGCCGGCATTCATTCGCGAAGAACGACGCGGCGCAGTGGGCGGACTGGGGATTCGACTACCTGAAGTACGATTGGAATCCCAATGACGTCGGGCACACGAAGGAAATGTCCCTGGCGCTTCGCGCGACGGGACGGGACATCGTCTTCAGCCTTTCAAATACCGCGCCGATCGCCCACGCCGCGGAATTCGCCCGGTGGGCGAATTCCTGGCGCACCACCGGGGATATTTGGGACACCTGGGCGGTCCCGGGCCAATACCAGCATTCCGTCAGCGAAATCGGATTCAATCAGGACCAGTGGACCCAATACGGCGCTCCCGGCCACTGGAACGATCCCGACATGCTTGTCGTCGGGTGGGTCGGATGGGGGCCGGAGCTTCACCCCACCCGGTTGACGCCGGACGAGCAATACTCGCACATCAGCCTGTGGTCGTTGCTTGCCGCGCCGTTGCTGATCGGCTGCGATCTGGAGCGCCTCGACGCGTTCACGCTCGGTCTGTTGGGCAATGACGAGGTCCTCGCCATCAACCAGGATGCGCTCGGCCAGCCGGCGCACCGGACCGCCGCCATCGGATCGGTGGATGTTTACAGCCGTCCGCTGGAAAACGGATCGACCGCCGTCGGATTTTTCAATCGCGGCGATACGCCGCAAACGATCACCTTCAAGTTGGAAAGGATCGGTCTGCCGGGC